>Ga0163180_10000922_pt1 | contig 16793 bp, 9 predicted proteins | sample AtlANTMetagenome_2_FD_109647 | JGI IMG/M metagenome (GOLD analysis project Ga0163180, IMG submission 109647) | Marine eukaryotic phytoplankton communities from the Atlantic Ocean - Atlantic ANT 4 Metagenome | ecosystem: Environmental > Aquatic > Marine > Oceanic | place: North Atlantic Ocean...
AAGAAAGAAACTTGAAAGAAAAGAAAACGTTGTTGTTGTTGTTGTTGTTGTTGTTGTTGTTGTTTACTCACCATCACCTTTACTCCTTTTCAAATTTCATTATCCGTGTCGTTACGACGTACCACCGTCAACAACAGTTATCGTCCTCGGCGCCTTGCTCTGCTTTTGCACCGCGTTTGGCATCGGCGCGAACGATGTCGCGAACGCGTTTGCGACCTCCGTCGGCTCCGGCGCGGTGTCGATCAAGTTGGCGATCTTGCTCGCGGCGGTGTGCGAGTTCACCGGTGCGCTGTTTATGGGATCTCACGTGACCGAGGCTATCCGTAAGGGTATCGCGGATTACAAGTGCTTCCAGAACGATCCTGCATTGATGATGTACGGTTGCTTGTGCGTCTTGGCTGCGACGAGTATTTGGTTGATATTGGCGTCTTATTTGGAGATGCCGGTTTCGACCACGCACTCGTGCGTCGGCGGGATGATTGGTATGACCTTGGCTACCAGAGGTCAAAAGTGCGTCATTTGGTCGAAGAAAGTGGATGAGTTCCCCTACGTCAAAGGTGTTTCCGCAATTGTCGTTTCGTGGTTGCTTTCTCCGATTGTTTCCGGCGTCTTCGCGTTTGCCTTGTTCTTTTCTATAAGAACGCTCGTCATGAGACGACCAAACTCCTACAATCTCGCAAGATATTTGTTCCCGGTCATGGCGTTGATCACCGTCGTTATCAATACTTTCTTTATTGTCTACAAGGGCGCGAAGTTCTTGGAGTTGGATGTTATGTCTATTGAAGATTGCATGGCTTGGGCGTTTGGTTTGGGTGGCGGCGTCGGCCTCATTTGCTTCTTCATCATCAACCCGATCTTGTTTAAAAAGATTGAAGCCGATTGGGAGCGCATTCAGCTTGAAAGAGCGGAAGGTGGCGGTGATGCGGCCATGTTCAAGAAACCGTCCGACTTCCCGGAAAAACAACCGAGAGTCATCCAAAAGGGTATCTTCGGTATTCCGTCAAGAATTTACTACGCTGTCGCGGACCACTTGACTGTTTCTTTGAACCACGACAACGAGCAATTGGCGGCTGAGGATGAAATCGTCGCCGCGATCCACGAAAACGCAGAAGTATTCGACGAAAAGACCGAATTGGCTTTGAGACCTTTGCAAGTTTTGACTGCTTGCTTAGATTCCTTCTCCCACGGAGCGAATGATGTCGCAAACTCTGTCGGTCCGTTCGCCGCTATCGTTACCGTTTACAAAGCTGGTAGCATTAAGAAGAAGATGCCAATGGGCGATGATTCCTACTGGATCTTGTCCTTGGGAGCGTTCGGTATCGTGATTGGTTTGGCGTTGTACGGTTACAAGATCTTGCACGCCTTGGGTGGTAAGATTTGCAAAATGACCCCGTCTAGAGGTATTTGCATCGAACTCGGCGCCGCCATGGTTATTATCATGGGTTCTCGCCTCGGCTGGCCGTTGTCCACGACTCACTGCCAAGTTGGTGCCACTGTTGGCGTTGCGTGTTTGGAAGGTGTTGGTGGTATCAACTGGTTCATCTTGATGAAGACTGTCGCTGGTTGGGTTTTGACTTTGATTATTGTTGGTTTCACCGCCTCGGCGTTTGTCGCGCAAGGTGCGGCTGCGCCGATGACCAAGTACCCGGCCTGGGCTGGCCATAACTAAAACGGACCTCACGATTCTATGTTTTAGTGTTACGCGAGATCGTTGTTTCTATTACAAGTCTCTTGCAATTTATACACGTTTTCAATTATTGCGATTTCAATTAATTCAATTGTGTTTTCAATTACGCTCTATCAGAAATATATAAAGTATGTATCTAAAACTAAAGTACCTATGTGCTATTTGCGATCGCGCTTTACCTCTTTCCACCAACTCTTCTAAAAAGGCGATATGTTTCGGTAAGAATCGAATATCCCAACCCAAGAAGAACTACGCCAGAGGCTATTTTGATCGGGAATCCCGCTGAACTGCTCTTCGCTTCTGCTTTCATCATTTCATAAAACGAGTACGACGATGCGTCTTTTTGTGAAGGTTTCGAGGCTGTTTGTGCGTGTGGTTCATATTCTGCTACGTCTTTGATTCCTGCCGTCTTTCTGTCCATCTCCATCTCCATCTTCTCCTTTTTCTCTTCGTCATCCTCGTCGAGATAGTACACGTCCCTCGGCTCCGGCTTCTTATCTGTCTGCACTCGTCGCATTATCTTCTTCCCGTCGCTTTTCCTGGTCACAATCTGCTCCGTCTTTACATTCCCTCCGTTATAAGACACCCGCACATGGACAATCTTTGGCTCGATCACGTCTCCGATGTCCCTCGATATACACTCGTACGCCTCTTGGCTGCAACCACCACGTTTATACCGCTTATTCACCCACTCTTGAGCGCATTTAGGCAGATTTCTCTCTCGCGCGAGAATTTCCACCGCGTACAACCACGACGCTTGATCCGTGACGGGCGTTTTCTTCCCCTCTCTTTCGCCGCCGTAGATTTCGACTTCCCCTTCCTCTTCTTCCTCCTCTTCTTCCTCGTCGAATTCAACCTTCCTCCCTTCTTCGTCGTAACTCAAAACGTACTTCAACAAAACCCTCTCCACCTCTCTCACTTGCTCCTCTCTCCTCTTTCTCCTCCTCGTTTTCGGATCGCCGACGTCGAGGTACTCCTTCCTTCTCCGTTCGCTTTGCTCCGCCAACGTCAAATCGGAAGGCATATCCGGATCTTCTTCCCACTTCAATTTTGCCCATAGTAAACGCACTATTCGTGGACAGTTGGCCAAAACAACTCGTTCGCTCTTGTCGTTACATTCGATGCCGACTTCATCGTACGCCGCGGCGCTTTTGTTTTCCTCCTTCTCCAAACATCCATCCTCGCACAGCATCCTCACGTCCTCTTCGATCGTCTTCAACCCACCCCCGGCGGTCGTCGTCGTCGTTTTAAACTTCGCTTGCATCCAGACTGCCATGGAGACGAGTTGTACGTCTCGTCCGTGCTCTCGTTCGGGAAACGCGGATGTGTATTCGCCTTTTCGATGCGCCGCGTAGATCTCGCGTGCCATCGCGCCGCTCTTTTCGTAACGACCGATGAGGAGTAATTTTTCCGCGAAATCTAACGACGTCGGTTCTCGATCGACTGGATACCCCTCGATTTCGTAGAGCTCCGCATCGTTCGGGTCCTCTTCCGGACGAGACGATGCGACGGGGAGGAGAGACGACGAAGACGTTTTGGTGGAGGAAAACAACACGCGTTCGAGACGAGCGTCGTCGTCGTCGTCGTCCTCGGTCATGATTAATTTTTTTTCGTTTTTGTGTGAAGCATTTCGAGGCGAAACCGCGCGCAAAAAATAGAACGGATGCGCGCGCGCGCGCGTGTGTGTGTGTGTGTGTGTGTGTGTATAAAGTAATCTGATGATATTACACGCGCTGTTTCGGATAGGTGTCGTTTAAATCGGAGCACTCGCAGTTCGCGCGCTCATTACACTCCGGGGTATGCATTTTCGTGACGCCCGCGCTAACTTTATCAATCGCGTTTTCCTTTCCATTTCGACCATCCTGTTCGCCACTTTCGTCTTCTCCCTCTTCTTCTTCGGTCAAGACGCGAACAATGTCCAACTTTCCAATCTCACCTTCCTCGATAACTTTCAACACCGTTCCGCCTCCAGTGAAGAGATACGTTTGAGGATTTTCGAGAGCGTTGAGATAACTTCCCGGCGATAAGGATTTGAATTCTTTCAGAGTATCACCGCCACCAAAGAAGACGTCTGCTGGCAACGAACTGTTCATGTTGTTGTGAATTAACCGGTCCAAACCAATAGTGCCTTCATGAAAGCCTTTCGAGGTGTATCCCATGACCGCGTTGACTAAAATAGTCTTCGCCGTCCTCATCGCTTCGACAATCTTCTCGTCCGAGTATGAAACCGAAGCGACGTCGTTTATGAACCCGTACTCATCTCCACATTTCATATCTTTCACATGAACCAATCGAATATTGTCGTACTCCCTCGGCATAGTCGTGCATCTCCCATTAACCGGCACGCACCCGCATCCGTCCGCCTCTTTAGATTCCACCAACGTCGGCAACTCTAGAAGTTTCTCTTGCACCTCTTTCGCATCCACTAAATACTTCCTCGCTAACTCCACGTCCTCTTTATCTACGCCCTTAATCTTCACCTCATACTTTGCCGACAAGTATGCGTTATAAATCATCCCACCTAAAATCAACGTGTCGCACTTTTTTGCCACGTTAACCAGCGTTCCAATCTTCGTGTTTACTTTTGATCCGGCCACGACAGCCACAAACGGACGTTTCGGTTCTAAAACTCGCGTCATCGCGTCTAACTCTCTTTGCATTAACAATCCTGCGTAACTTGGCAACAATTTCGCCACGTCAAACGTGCTGACATGCGGCTGCCACGACCCGAACGCGTCGTTCACAAACACGTCCGCAATACTCGCCAAATCTCGCGCCAGTCGAATCCCAATCTCTTCCGTACCTCTTTCTTCTCCGCTAAACCATCTCATGTTTGGCAAGTAAATGCCACCAATTCTTCTTTCTTTTAAATCCTTAATCATCGTTTGCATCGTGTCATCTTTGAAAATTTGCGACATCTCGATCCCGCCGTCGTCGTCGTCGTCGCCTTTTTTGGTGGTTGACAAAGAAGAATCTACTTTTGGATTGGCAAACACGACGCCAAGTTTCTTCGTCAAGTATTTCGCGATGGCTCGAGTCCCGTCTTTTTCGTCCATCGAGATGGTCTTCGTTTTCTTGTCTCGCGGTCGATTGACGTGCGTCATCACGATCGGCCGTCCGCCTCTTTCGACGATGGAATATAACGTTGGAATGGAACTTTCGATTCGAAACGCGTCCGAAATCTGCGCATCTTTCACCGCGTTGTGATCGACGCGCACGAGAACGATTTTGTTTCGAAGGTCCACGTCTTGCACTCGACGCAGCGACCGTCGTCGTCGTCTCGAGTCGTCGTCGTCGTCGTCGTTTTTCGCGTCCTCCGATTGAATGGTGGTGGTGGTCATATCGTTTCTCGTTTGTGAAAAAGAGCGCTTTTATGAGTGAAGGCAATTGGATAATGATGCGAAAAGAATATTCCAATTGACGCGAAAAGAAATGGGCAAAACACCCGCCGACGATGATGACTCGAAGAGCGCTTTGAGAAAAGACGACGAGGAGGACGCGCAAAGGACGACGACGACGGCGGACGTCGCGCGGACCCCGACGCCGTCGAAAAAGCTCACCTCGCACGCGCTCTTCCCGTTCGCCATCATTTCCATCTCCTACATTCTGTTCACCATCACGGACGGTGCCGTGCGCATGGTCGTGGTGCTCCACGCGTACAGCAAATCGTTCACGGCGATGGAACTTGCAATCGTGTTCACGTTGTACGAATTAATGGGCGTGGTGACGAATTTAATAGCTGGGATTATGGGCGCCAGATGGGGTATTCGAATGACATTATTGATTGGTTTGGCGCTCCAAATTGGTGGTTTGGGCATGCTCTTCGCGTGGACGGATGAATGGTCAAAGACGAAAGCGATGGTGTACGTGACAGCTGCGCAAGCGCTGTGCGGAATTGCGAAGGATTTAACAAAGTTGGGTGGTAAAACGGTCACGAAACTAGTCACTCCGGATGAGAAGCAAAATCGATTGTTTGTACTCGTGAGCGGTTTAACCGGATTGAAAAACTCGTTCAAAGGCGTTGGTTATTTTCTAGGCGCGTGGTTGTTGACAATAAGTTACGAAACGAGTTTGATTGTTATGATTGCATTAATTGCAATTGCTTTTCCATTCGGATTCTTTGGTTTACGGAAAGATTTAGGGAGAGTTGGTAAGGAAAATGTGACTCTAAAGAAAGCGTTGACTCAAAATCGAAATACGAAGTATTTGTCCTTGTCGAGAGTGTTTTTGTTCGGGTCGAGAGATTTATGGTTTGAGATTCCGTTACCGTACTTCTTGAGAGATTCAGTTGGCGGAGTAGGATGGCCTAGGAGTGCTGTTGGGGCTATGTTAGCAGGGTACATCATCGTATATGGACAGCTGCAATCGTGGACGCCGCAGATGGTGTTGAAACCGTTGAAGCAGTCGCCGCCGAACAAACGCGTCGCGGTGCTTTGGAACATTTTGTTGGTTTTGGGGCCATTGTTTTTAGGCGCGTGCATCTCTACGGATGTGTTTGATACTAATAGCAGTGAAAACCACGAAAACGTTCAGATTGTTTTAGTCGTTCTTGGCATCGCGTTATTTGCGTTTCTGTTTGCGGTAAACAGCGCCATTCACTCATACCTGGTCGTGAAATACGCCGAAGGGAATAAATTGTCCATGTCAGTCGGGTATTACTACATGGCCAACGCATTTGGACGATTATTTGGAACGATATTATCTGGAGCGATATACACGGCGTTCGGAGGGGACGACGTGAAAACCGGGTTCGCGGTGTGCTTTTGGGCGAGTTCCGCAAGCGTTTTGTTAAGCGCTTATTTTGAAATGTTTTTAGAAGATGGCGAGATGTCGACGACACCGGCGGTTTAATGTGCAGAAGGGTACAAATGTTATCACAGAGATAAAATAGATAGATAGAGAGAGGTAGGCATGTAGGTAGCTATAAATGCAGGTCGCTATAAATACGTGTAGGTTTGAAATTGCTAATATTTTTTGTTTTATTCGTCGTCGTCCGAGTCGTCAATCATCACGCGACGCTTTTTCGTTGGTTCTTCCTCTTCTGCGTTTTTTTCTCCTTTGTCTTCTTCGTTCTTCTCCTGTTCTTTGCGTTTGTTCGCGGCGGCTAAAAACGCCGCGCCAGGCGCATCGTTTTCTTCTTTCTTATCGTCGTTGTTGTTGTTGTTGTTGTTGTCGTCGTCGTCGTCGTCGTCTGAATCGAACAACCCGGCGGCGGCTAAGGCGGCTTTTGCGTTTTCCTTCATCTTGGCCTTCTCTTCCTCTGTTTGCGGCTCTTGGGCGTTGGTAGTTTTGGTATTGATGTCGTCGTCAGAATCCGAGGAAGTGCTCGAATCTGAATCCAAGCTTGAGCTACTCGATGACGAGGATGAAGAACCACTCGTTGCTGGCTTTTTTGGTTTCTTTTCTCTCTTCTTCGCTGCCGGTTTGCTCTTCTTCTTCTTCTTCTTCTTCGTAGGAACTTCTTCGTCACCGACTCCTTCGCCGCCATCCTCCCCATCGTCGCCATCTTCCGGGTTGTAATCCTTCCCACCTCTCTTTGCTTGCGCTCTCGCTTCCCAACGCATTCGGGTCTCCTTGAACCTTCTCTCGCTTTCTGCGGCAATCGCTTCCAATTCTCGCTTCTTTTGCTCTTCCTCCAAAGCCTTCGCCGCTTTCTCTTTCGCTCGTCCTTCCTCCAACGCTTTTCTCGCTTCCATTTGCGCTTTCTTCGATTTCATTAATTTCTCCTCCTCCTCGTGCGCCTTATCCAAATGTGGCTTGGATTTTTCTAACGCTTGCTTGCAAAAGTTTACGTGCACGGTGGTTCGTTTCGTATCGAAACCAAATTTTGGTTGGTTTCCTAGCGCTTTCAGTTGCGTAAACATGTGTAGCGCGACTTGAATGTTCTCCAAGGCCTTTTCGACGCGTGCGACGCGACCTTCTGAAGAGGCCGATTTCAACGTATCGTTCAACGACCTCTGAGCGAGTTCTTGGACGACGTAGGCCAAGTTAAATCGAATGCGGTGGTTCATTGGGGCGATGTGTAACGCTTCCTGTAAGGTCTTTTTTGCTTGAATCAAGTTTTGGTTCTCGTAATGCGCTCGGGCTTGGAAGAGCATGATTTCGTGCGACGTGCCAAGGTAGAATTCTTGCTGCGCGCGGTCGTAGAATTTAAGCGCGGCGGCATATTGCGCTTTGGCTAACGCGATGTGACCGAGGTTGACGAGGACGTCCGCTTGGAGTTCAGAGAGGATTTTGGTGACGGCAGAGGCAGACGTACCAGTAATAGCCGCATTCTCAATCTCCAAGGATTCTTGCACCAACGTGAAAATCGCCTTGGCGTCGTCCATGCGACCGCGTTCGGCGAGCAGAATAGCTAAACCGTTTGCCGCGAATGCGTTGGTTGGTTCTTTCACCAGCGCTTTCTTGTACAACGATTCGGCACGTTTGTAATGGTCTTCTTCTCGTTGGCGTATTTTGGGATCGGATCGTTTGTGTAAACCTTCTTTTAACGCCGAGTAATACGCGGCATTACCAGCGGAAACTAACGCGTACTCATCGAGCTTTAACGTTTTGTCGTCGTCTTTTTTACTCGCCTCGTCCCCGCGTGTTGCTGCGTTGCGAAGATGGAATTTCTCCTCCTCGGCGAGATCACTCGGTAACTCTCTCAGTTCCTCGAATTGCTGTTCGGCTTCTTTCCATCTACGTTGTTTCATTAAAACCCAACCGCTGGTAGCGACTGCGTCCGCGTTGCCCGGGTTTCGTTTCAACGCTTCTGTGATTTTCGTCAAAGCGCCTTCGTAATCGCCGAATCGTTCGCACAACTCGACTGCTTTCCGTAACGCGACGTCGATATCGTTCGGATTGGACTTGTTCAACGTTTCGAACAAACTCGAAGATTTCTTCTCTTCGCCGAAAATCTCTTCGGCTTTGGCCAAGTTGAACGCCACCGCTCGTGCCGGTGTCGGAAGTTTCTTCGCCAAATCGATCGCTACCTTGTCGCCTTTTTGTAGTTTCGAAGCAACGTTCGGGGCGGCTTCTTGATAGAGAATATCAAGGGATTGTTCCAAAGAGTGCAACGATTCCTCTTTGTTCTTCGCGTCGGTATCTTTCTTGCTAACGTTTTTGTTCGCCATTGTTTCTTTGTTGTTTTTATCTTTCTTGTCGCCTTCGGTGGTTGTACTCGTTACCAATCGAGCTCTCAACACGCCGACATTATTCAATGTCACCGCATCGATGGAATCTCCAAGTTTCTTGGCAATGTTAATCGCTTTCTCGTACGCCTCCAACGCTCTCTTAGCGTCCGATCGTTCCAACAATTCTCCGAGCTCTAACATGGTTTGAAAATCCGTTCCGTCTCTCTTGTACGGATCGAAATCGTACATTTCCACGGCTCGTTTGGAATCACCTACTGCCGCGCACAACTTCCCATGCGCCCTCTTCACGAACAAGCTTCCTGGGTACGCCGATTGCGCTCGTTCACAGTGTTTCTTAGCTTCGAATGCATCGTTTTGTTTCAAGAAGATCTGCGCGATGCCAAAGTGCGGTGCGGCGAAATTTTTGTCTAAATCAACCGCCGATTGGTAATACGTTAACGCGCTCGATAAATTCCCAGCTGCGTGGAACGCTTGTGCCCGAATAAACAGCGCTTCCGCGCGAAACACGTTCGATTCTTTCTCGTTTTTAATGATACCATCCGTTAAAATTTCGATATTTTTCAATTCTTCTGACGCCGCCGACGACGCTCCGGAAGCGGAGGAAGCAGAGGAATACAAATAATGTTCCGCCAACATCAACGACACCAACGGGTTCGTCGGGTCAATCTCGAATGCTTTATACAAATTATTCACAGACCTTGCCACTGCCTGCATCTGTTCTTCCGTCCCTACCCCCTCAAACTCAGCTAAATCGCACTTCGCTAACCCAACATACGCGTCCACGCATTCGTTATCCATGTCCGCTGCTCTCGCAAACGCCAACCTTGCGCTCGCGAAATCTTTCATCGCAAAGTGACACGCGGCTAATCCTAACCTTACCTCCGCGGGAGCTTGCGGATGCATCTTCAATGCTCGTTTATACCACGTCAAACTCTCCGAATATTTTCGTTCGTCCACGAACAATCGTCTCGCCTTCCACAACATCGCCGCGATGTTGTCTCTCCCGCCGTCCTTCATCGCCAACGCGGAATCCAGAATCTTCTCCGCCGTTTGTTTTTCTCCTTTTTCGAACAACAAATGCGCTCGAGCAATTGCTACGACTTGTTCTTTCGAAGCTATCGCGAACGCTTTCTGTAAAAGTTTGTCCGCTTTCATCAACGCTTCCGAGCGGTGTTTCGCATCTTTCGACGACGAGCGCAATCGCGCGGCGATATTGACTTGATGCGCTGCCGACAGGCACAAAAGTTTTGCCCGGCCGTACACGTCGTTCGGGTAGTACTGTTCGATTTCTGTTTTCGGGAACGTGGTTAGAAGAGAGGAGCGAGAGATGGCACGCGTCAGTGGATTCCATTGCGCGCGCGCGCGCGAAGAAATTCGTCGACACGCATACTCCTTACTCCACGATTTTCTCTGTGTCCGAATCCGATCGCGTTTCAAAGACAAAAGTCTTTGGCGCATGACGCGCGCGTTCCCGAGCGATACAAAACGAACGGGAGAGAGAAAAAAGGAGGGCGGCGCGAAGTGCAAACGTCGAGATCGTCGATCGATCGTCGCTCTTACCCGGCGAGCATCCGCTTCCCACGATCTCCAGGAACGCCTCTTCGTTCTCGTCCGCTAAATAGGCTTTCGCGCATTCCATCCACACGGAGAGCGGCGCCAATTCCGATTGGAGGACGCCGAGGACGTCCTCGGCACGAGTCGGGAGCGAGCGCGAATCGATGGCGACGTGCGTCCCGTCGCCGTAACTTATCGGCACGCGGATCGTTGGAGGAATCATGACGACGACGACGACGACGACGACACGCAAAAGCGCGCGCAAAGTGGCACACTCCTCCTGCGTCATGTGTTCCAAAACGCAATCGAAGCTTGAATATAGGGTTTAGGGTATCATTAAATTTAGGGTATCACTGAGAAAGAGATACGAGACCTGCTTTTCGTATCATCGATTGGAACGCATACACACACAATCGCGCGCGCACCGCACACCAGAAGAGAGAAAAACAGAGAAGAAATGGTCTCGTTCTCGTCGATGCGCTTCGCCGAAGTATCGACAAAAAATACCCTCTCCTCGGGTTTTGTTGGTGTTCGCCGAAGAAGCGGCTTTTGGGCTTTGACCCAACGCAGAAGTCGTTCGTCGGAACGCGTCGTGTCGAAGACGACTTTGACGTTGAAGGGGAGGAGTTTATCCAAAAACGCATCATCATCATCATCGGGGAAGAAGAGGACGTTGAGATCATCCGTCGTCGTCGAGAGCAGCGCGCCGGAAGTCGTGGAAGCGACGACGACGACGACGACGACGACTTTGGAAGGGACGGAAAACGCGGACGATGGTGTTCTCGGCGCCGCCGTCGACCCGGAAGAAGAAGAAGAGAAACCAAAGACGATTGAGAGGACATCGACTCGAGTGTCTTCTGCGTCGACCACTTCGAGAGAAAATCTGGTGCTCTTGGCGACGGCGATGGTCGCCGGCGGGATCGTGACGTACAATGGTGGCCCAGAAGAATCTCTGAACAAATTCCAAGAATTTTTGTCCTCATTTTTTAACGGTTTAATTCAGAACCACGCGGCCGGTGTCGGTGGGTACATCGAAGACGTGTATCTCGCCACGTTGTTTGTCGGAACCGTGTACGCGCTCTGGAGATCTTCGGCAGTGCCGAGACCAATCGGAAACCCGATTCAGAGGAAATCGAGAACGTTAGCGTCGAGTTTGCACGTGTTTTCCGGTGCTGGTGCGTTAGCGGTTGCTTTATATGCGGTGGTTTTAGAGAGAGTGTTTAGAGAGAGCCCAGGATGGACGTGGATGTGGGTCACGTCGACGTTGTTTTTGGTGAATTCGTTGTCGTACGGGCCTTTGATGAACATATTTAAAGCGAGCAAGGAAGGGAAGTACGCGATGCAGCTCGGGTATTCTTTCGTTGCATCGTTTCAAGGGGTAGTGTGGATTGCGTGGTCAGCACAACCGGACGCTCCAGATTGGTTGTTTTGGGCGGTGATGCCGTTTTGGTACTTTTCCATTGCCAAGTTATGGGAAAGCACGGAGTTTTGTTTAGCGTTGGTACCGGATGTCCCGAGAGGTACGAAGGAAGAAGACATGACTCTTGGGAATAAAATTAACAAATTTTTCACGGCTGGAAGTCGCAAGAGGTTGGGTAAAATGACTCCAGATGCTGCGACGTTGACGTACGTCGGTTTGAACGCCGCTGCTGCGGTGTTCGATAACTGCTACATGGCCGTGTACACGTACTTGGGACCTGAACAGTTTTGGCACACGAGTCGAATGCTGAACGACAACGATTTTCATTTGCGTTTAATTAAAGGCACGACTGGGTCGTTAACCGTCGCTTTGTTGATTTTCATTTCGACGTTAGGGTGGAGGAAACAAATGCCGATGAAATACGCGATTTGGTTGAACGTGGCGTTAGGGAGCGTTGGCCCGTGGATCGTTTTGTTTTGGCACAAGCTGTTAGACCCATCGGAAATGTGGTTCCCACAGTTTGTGTTTGATCCGGAGTTTACTTATCACGCGTATATTCCGAGTTTGTTCGGCCAATAGATGCTATAAATATTGCTTGTTGTATTTACTATTCAGCACGTGCGCGCTATTACACGAATTCTTGTTCCTTTTACTAAAAGCCTCTCTCTTATTTCCTCTTTTTCGACTCTCTGCCTTTCGCCTTCTTCTCTTTACTATCGCTATTGCTATTGGCCATCAAAAACGAAATCATTGACAAGCACGCTAACACAGCCATTAATAACAAACAATACGTGGCGTACATGCGCCTGTGTGAGCCGATTGCCTTTTTCTTTGCTGCTTCCAAGGCCTCTATTGACGTCTTGTGTCCGGGAGCCAACTCCACGGCTTTCCCAAAAGCCTTGACGGCGTCTTCAAATTGACCTTGACTCGCGCAGACGTTTCCCAACGCGAAATACAACGGTTGGTTGTGACTGTCGTGTTTAATTCCTTCTCGTAACAACTTTTTCGCTTCTGGCAATTCGTTCAAGTGTGTTTTAAACTCGCCATAAAACAAGTACACTTCCACGTTTGGCGTCCTCGCGACGTCTCTCGCTATCAACGCCAACTCAAACGCATCTGTCGCGTAATCAGCGTCGCGCACTCCACCTCTCGCGCGAAAACAGTTCGCCACTTGGACTAACTCAATGTAAACCTCCATCGGGCTTTTCGTTTCTTTCGAACTGATGAGGTTTTCCATGAAATCAAGCGTAACCGTCTTCAGGTTTCCGAACCTCTGTTCGATGCCGGTTCGCATGCTAATTTCGCTTCGAACGTTTGCGTTCTTATACTTCGCGCTTCGTCGTGCGCGCGTCATCTTCGGGTTGTGGTATTTTAACACGCGCACGGCGCCGTTAAGCGCCTCCTCAACCATCCCGGCGAACGCCGCTTGCGACATCGACGGACCATCCTTGTCGTCGTAAAACTCCTCGACGTATTCGAACTCGCTCGTCCACTTCTCGTCGTCGTCGTCGTCATCATCGTCCTTCTCCTCTGTGCGTCGTCGACCCCCGTCTCTGATCGACTCCCCTCGTCGTCGTCTTCTCAGCGCCTCTTTTAAAATCGTCTCCCCTTCGTCTTCGCGCACCCCCAGCGTTGTCCACGACGACGGCACTCTCGACGCGTCGAACGTCGACATCGGCACGTTTTCCGGTGGCGCGACGCCCGCGAACGCCTCGTCGATCGTCCACGCGTCGACTCCGTGATACTTCTCCGGCGAGTCCGTGTCTTCGCATTTCTCGTGGGTTTCTCGAGGGCAATAGTACCCCTCGTACGCCGGGTTCTCTTCTTCCTCTTCTTTTCCGTTGCTTTTTTCGTCGTCGAAGAGCAGCAGCACGGGCGACACCGCGCGAGGCGCCCCGGTCGCGACGTCGAGCGTCAGATGTCGACTCAATGTCGAAGCAGCAGCACTTAATTGTTCGTCGTCTCCGTTTTTGGTCCTCCTCCTCTTATTATTATTCCCATTGGTCGTCGTCGTCGTCGTCGTCGTTTCGGTCGCTGGTGTGCAGTCGGCGGCGAGGAAAAAGACAAAAAAGAGAACGACGACGACGACGACGCGAAAAACAACAAAGCCACTTCCACTTTGTGTCCTCCTCATATCGAGAGCGCTTCTCTCTCTCTATGTTTTGACGACTGTTATAATAAAGAGAATTGGAGTTTTTACACAAAATTGGATTGGAAAAAAATCGAAGGAAAAAATTCGGCATTTCCAAACCCAAAAATCGACTTAAAAACATCACCATGGCAGCGACGGTTCCACAGGTGCAACAACAACAACAACCTCATCAACCTGCTGGAAACGCCAACGTGGGGACGTCTTCTGCGAAGATGGAGCAGCTCGTCGCCGCGCTGCAAGACCCGGAGACTCGGGAAAACGCGCTTTTGGACATCTCGAAACGCCGCGACGCCTTCGTCGATCTCGCCCCGGTGTTGTGGCACTCCTACGGGGTGATACCGGCGTTGTTGCAAGAGATCGTCGCGATATACCCGCTGTTGTCGCCGCCGAGTTTGACGAACCACGCGAGCAATCGGGTGTGCAACGCGCTGGCACTTTTGCAATGCGTGGCGAGCCACCCGGACACGAGGGCGCAATTTTTGAACGCACACGTGCCCTTGTTTTTGTACCCGTTTTTAAACACGGTGAGCAAAACGAGACCGTTCGAGTATTTGAGATTGACGAGTTTAGGAGTGATCGGAGCGCTGGTGAAAGTGGACGACACCGAGGTGATCAACTTTCTCTTGAGCACAGAAATTATTCCACTGTGCTTGCGAACGATGGAATTAGGGTCGGAACTGTCAAAAACGGTGGCGACGTTCATCGTGCAGAAAATTTTATCGGACGAAGTCGGGCTGGCGTATACGTGCGCGACGGCGGAGAGGTGTTACGCGGTAGGATCGGTTTTAGGGGGGATGGTCGCACAGTTGGCCGAACAGCCGAGCGCGAGATTGCTGAAGCACATCGTGAGGTGTTATTTACGGTTGAGCGATAATCCCAGGGCGGCGGAGTGTTTGAGGAGGTGCTTTCCAGATCAATTGAGAGATCCCGCGTTTACGGCGCACTTGAAGGACGATGCGGCGACGCAAAAATGGTTGGGACAGTTGTTGGTGCAACTCGGATATTCCTTGTAGAGAGTTTGCATGTACTTTAGAGAGTTCGTAGGGATTATTCTTAGCATTTTGTATGTCATTATTCAAATATTTACCGCTACCTTTTTCAGGTGGTACCTTACTACTACTACTACTACTACTACTACTACTATTCTTCTTAGAAACACCGATTCGCTTCGCCGTTTCTATCTGTTTTTGTGTTAACTCCTCCCGGTAACTTTACTTTTAACGACCGTCCCAATCCGCGCGATTTTATCTTTTCCAGAGACCATGCCGTTGACCAAAATGCCAACACCTATTCCAACGCCCAAACACGTTCCCAATCCAACGCCAACGCCTACGCGCACGCCGGCGGAGAACCACGAAAGTTCCTTCGCGTGGTGTTCGGATGAAGAATTCGACACCCCTCTTCCATTGACGACATTTTTTATGCCATCGTCAACGATGGTTATTCGCTGCATCGCAGCTAACGCGCGATTCGTGCCTCGAATGCTATCTTCTTCTTCTTCTTCCGCGTCGTCCGAGATAAATTCGCCGGAAGAATTGAGTTTCGCTTTCGTGTAATTCCATTCCTTGGTGAGTTCGGCGTACTGCGCTCGAATCAACGCCGACGTGTCTTGAGCGTATGTCCTCGAATCTTCGATTTTTCGCAAAATCATGTTGCCAGATGAAGATACCGCGGAAGGAATTTCCAACGGAATGAGTTCTCGCAAGCAGGAGACTAATTTTGAGTTGTTTCGCGTCGACGGTTTCTTTTCTTCTTTTTCGTTACTACTACTAAGGTTCAACTCGTCGTCGAACCCGTCGTCGTCGACTGCGCTGCTGCTAAAATCATCGCCTCGATCAACGTTACATTCATCCCAAGAGACTGATTTGTCTGAGCACGCGCCTCCCCGTTCAGAAGGAGTAGGCGAATACTCCCGGGAAGAGACGCGTCTTTCAAAGGGCGCAAACTTCTTCGCCGCCACTTCGCACGCCGCCTTCAGCGTCGCGCTTTCGCCGACGAACGAAATCTCCACGCGTATCTTTCCCTCTTTATTCCGTCGTCTCTCATTCATCGTCAACAAAGCGTTCTCGTTGTCTTCCTCGTCTTCCTCGTCTTCGCTAGCCCATATCGACACCGCCGCGTCCTTCTCCGTCGCGTCGCCGCGGGGGGGCTTCAACGTCCCCTCGCACACGCGTTCGTTCCTTTCGTTCGTTACCGTAAAGCGCAAAGCTTTGACGAGAGACTCGTCGTCGTTTTCATCGTCGGGTCGAGCCGTCGAAAAGACCACGTGAATCTCATCCATCGCGGCGAACGCCATCGTCGTCGTTTTCGTCGTTTGATTGCGTTTTCTCGCCACTTTCTCCAGAGAGACCGTTTTCGTCGCTTCCTCGTCGTCCCCGTTGATTCTGACACGAGTAGTAGCATTACAGTTGGTGTTATAATTCTCGTCTCTGGCAAACGCGAGCGTCAGCATTTCGTCGTCGTCGTCGTTGTTGTTGTTGTTGTTGTTGTTGTTGTTGGACGACGACGACGACGATTGTCTTCTTCTTCTTCTTCTTCTTCTTCTTCTTCCACATCCCGCGACGATACACTCGTTGGTGTTGTTGTTGTTGTTTTCGGTCGTCGTCGTCGTCGTCGCCGGGAGGAGAAGTTTCACGAACACCGCTGAATAATGATGATGCGATGATGATGATGTAAAAAATGCGTCGTCGTTTTTCTTCTTCTTCTTCTTTGGCGGCGCTTCGGTCGTCGTCGTCGTCGTCTTCATCGTCGTTTTCTTCTTCTTCTTCTTCTTCTTCGCGGCACCACCACCACCACCAACAACAAAAGCGGCGCTTTTTGACGACGACGACGACGACGACGACG
>Ga0163180_10000927_pt1 | contig 16741 bp, 14 predicted proteins | sample AtlANTMetagenome_2_FD_109647 | JGI IMG/M metagenome (GOLD analysis project Ga0163180, IMG submission 109647) | Marine eukaryotic phytoplankton communities from the Atlantic Ocean - Atlantic ANT 4 Metagenome | ecosystem: Environmental > Aquatic > Marine > Oceanic | place: North Atlantic Ocean...
AGCGAAAACTGCAGATATCGTTGTCTGAAGATCTACCTCTCCAGCGAAATATGCGCCGAGAGCCGTCAAAACCGCTGCACCAGCGGTAAAGTAAGTTTTTTTGCCTGAAAGTGCTTTCATACCGAAATCTATTACACAGTTTTTTGCTAACCTGTCACTCTAACTGAAGCCGAATATACAAAATTAACATTTACTCCAGAGAATAAATTTTCATTAAAAGTTACAGTTGGATTACCTGTTCCCCCCAAAGCGTTAGATAAACTATATTGATATGGCATTTGTAAAACTCCTCCTGCGTAACATTGAATTTGTTGTCTTTGCACGCTAGCAGCTTCCCCGGAGGTTACTCCGTCGATATCAAAAATAGAAGTTATACCAGTTAGTAAAAAAGAGTTAGTTGACGAATTAGTAGAGCGTCCTGTTTCATGGACTGAATTTATAACTGTTTGAAATATTCCGGTTTCGCTAGATTTTACTAATCTGTCCCCGGTAACATGGGGCAAAAAGTTAAAGTTAAAAGCGCCTGTATAGTTTTCTCCAGTTAAAGTTTCGTCAAAAAGTATAGTTGCATCTGTTGCGCTTCCTCTGTCTATTAATATACCGCCGGACTGTAAAGTAATACCAGCGCTAGTCTCTCCGCTATTTAAGACAATTAAATTATCTTTAATACTAGAATCTACTGTATTTAAAATAGTTTGAGTACCAGTAACAGTTAGATTATTTATAGTTACTAAATCATTAAAGGTAGCAGCGTCAAAAAAGACTTTCGAGCCAGATATATTTTGGTCTTGATTATTATCAATTAAGTTGCCGGTCATGGTCTCCAAAACCACACCAGTTTGAACAACTTGCTGCCAAGATCCTGTTACTTTAACGTATAAAGCCTGATCTGCTTGATTAGCCCCAGAAGTAAACAGCACAGCTCCATCTGCCACATCCAGCGGAAAACCAGTTGGATTGCCAGTTGGGCCTGCGAATCTATCTCCTGCGTATCTTATGTATGACATATCAAGTATAACTAAGTTCTATTTCATAATAAGCTCCACCTAAGAAAGCTTCCGTTACCGAATCAAAAACTATATCAATAGTTTGTTCTCCGCTTCCTAATCCATTTGAAGTTGTAAACTCTTTTGTATACTGATAAGGACTGGCATAATCTGGATTTGTTATATTAGAAAATGCATCATAAAATATACTATCATTTTTCAAATAATCAGATCCATAAGGATTCTTTACAACGTATTCACTATCTGGATAACCTGCACTAAATTTAGAAGAGTCTATATAGCCCAATCCATTGATCGGATGACCAGAGCCAGCTCCAACATAAACTCCACCGCTTTGCTCAAATATTCTAACCGGACCTTTGTATATGTTAAAATTGTCTCCAAATGGTGAAGTATAATTTTCAAATGAGTTTTGCGCGCTATGAAAATAATTAGCATTTCCTACCTCACCGAAAGGGTATTCTGTAAAATAGCCAAGCATAGGAGCAATGCATTTTATCTGCTTGCTTCCGTTCAAAAATATTTCGCAAGATTGCAAGTCGCCAACTCCAGTGTTAAATCTGGAATTGTCATACTCACTTGTAGCCTGATTAAAAAGTACTAGACCTGATTGATCATTAGGGCCACTAACTGAATCATAGTTAGGGAATCCATGCATTATGGGATACCTTGTATTGTCATCAGTGCCTAAGCCTTTTATTTTTACCGTTAAGTTCTGTCCGCCTGTATTAAATTTTATTCTAACTTTTGCTTTTTGACGATAAAAGTAATGGGGATAATCCTCGTTATTCAAAACAGTTGCGCCATCTTTAAGATATGAAAAAAAACCATTGAAACCATCACCTTCCACCGTGTCTATTATGTCTTCCAGAGCAGCTCCCATGTAATTATCTTCATGAGCGATGTGCTCTTCTAATTCTAATAATCTTTGCGTAGCGTCTTTTGAAAAATAACATTTAATAGTTGATTTTTTACAGTCCTCATCATTAGTAATAGTTATAGGATTGCTTTTATGTACACCGCCTTCTCTCCATACATAAACCCAATTGTCTAAAACAAAAAAAGTTAATTTGCCCTCATTAGCCTCACCCGTGCCTAGCTCAAGATCGTTAACTAGATTTTCCCAATTTTTGCTGAAACTTACGTCATTTAAATCAAAACCGTCGGCTCTGCTAGCGTGTAAGACTGGAAAGCCTTCGGTTAATGCCGCTAGAGACTCTTCGTTAAAGTCCCTATAAATCCCAACTCCATCATCCCCTTCGGCATCTGGAGTAGCAGCAGCTTGCAAAGCATAAACTCCGTCACCATTTGAATCTATAGCGTTAACAGGAGAAAAGCATGCAGTTTCTTCTAAAGTAGATTCTGCGGTATTCTTCCAAAATGCTGTAGGAAAGGGTTGCATTATCTGTAGTCATATCCAGTTACATAACTAGTAAATATGCCTGTGTTAATTCTTACAAAAGTATATACGTTAGTTCTATTAGCTGTTATTTTTGGAACGGTATTATTACCCTCTGTATCAGCTGGCATCATTACTGAATTTGGAGAACCGGATATAAAGTTCACTGACTGATTAGAAGCAGTTGTATTTTTAATATACAAAGTAAGAGTTTGGCCATCTTTTACGTTAAAGAAATTAAAACTAGAAACAGCTGAACTATTATCTTGATATTGTATATTTGATACAGACCAATCTATATCTTGCCCATTTCCAGTGTGAGAAACGGTGTGATATGAAACTCCACTCTGCACTTGGACGTCCCCAGAAACATACAAGCCAGAGTCTCCTAGAACGCTAGCATTTCCGCTTATGTCGCCTCCATGTTTTGAGTAGAAGTTACCAGTCATTTCTTGACCTACGAAATTTCCGCTCATATGAATATCAATAAAGTTGCCTGTCATTTCTGACCCAACTAAAGAACCCGTATTGTCATGAATTTTTATAGTACCGCCCATATTACCATGACTTCCACACTGATAATATAATCTTTCTGGGGCGTCTTGAGGAACTCTAAAAATTAGACTGTGTCCAATTGTATTAACTCTTGAATTAGTAACTCCGCTCGTATACTCATAGGCATATGAATCTCCCCCATTTCCTGTAGCGGTTATGTAAAATGGATGCGAGCCTAAACTAGTATCTTTTACTTTGAATTTATAAGTATCGCCTCTATGTAGATTAATAGTAGGCTGTTGAATTTGTGTAGTGGTAATATGGCTTCCTGCAGTTATTTCGCTAAGCCGATACTTGCCCCCGACTACGTCTACGTCAAATTGAGTACTATAAGTACCGCTTATCATAGGCTCCGTAAGGAACGCTCCCGTCTCGCTGTCTCCCACTAAAATTCCAGTCATGTCCTTGCCAACTAAAGTGGCTCCGGTCATGTTGATATCAACTAGATTTCCAGTATGCCCGGTCTGCACAAATACTCCTGTTATCCCAGTGCCAACGAGCATTCCTGTCATGCCTTGGTCAACCAGACTACCAGTCATGTTTATGTCTACAAAATTCCCAGTTTGAGATCGGAGAACGAAGCTGCCAGTGTCACCAGTGTTAACTAGAATGCCTGTCATATCGATATCAACAAAGTTACCGGTCATTTCTTTGCCGACTAAATTGCCGGACATTCTTATGTCTATAAAGTCTCCAGTCTCAGAGGCTCCTACAAAATCGCCAGACTCTTTAAATTCTATCCCGTTCGCAGCAGACGTAACAACTACTAAACTGCCTCCATGTCCCGCATAGCTAGATGGAGTGTCATTTAAAGCAGAAGTAAACAATCCGGTAAGCTCGCCTCCGCCGCCGACACCTGAACTTACTCCAGAGAAAATCAGACTAGAGCCTCCAACTCCAACCACTACAGATTGCCCCTCCGTCCCTAAAGATCCCGGAGTATCATCCAAATCCGAAAAGAATTGAGCGAAATTACCAGTGTCTCCGGTCCCAACTAGAATACCGGTCATACTTGTATCGACAAAGTTGCCGGTCATTTCTTGGCCTACTAAATTACCGGTGCTAGTAGTCGCAGAAGCCCATGAGACATTTCCTGCTCCATCTGTTTGCAAGAATTGATTTGTGGAGCCGTCTCCAGTTGGCATAGTAAACGCATCACTGAAAGTTACTAACCCACTCGTATGAATCTTAACGGCAGGAGGGTTTAAGTCGGAATCAGTTACCCCTATGCCTGTATTTGCGAAAAACAAAATATCATGTTTATCTCCAATGACTAACTGTCTTTCTCCTCCACCCGCGCCTTTCAAATAATAATTTCCGCTACCGATATTTTTTAGAAGTGATCCTGTTGAAGATATTGCTAATTTGAGAGTATCGGAGTCACTGTTCATCGCTATGAATTCAGCGTAAGCTGCTCCAGTAAATTGAGATTTTAAAGAAGCGTAAGCGTCCAGCCCGTCACTAGCGGATCCTGTTGCATTCATTACTATTCTTTCTGAATGTACCGTTTTCCACCTATTTGAGCTTTTGCCTAAATCTGTTGCCCTAGCGGTATTAGGAAAGAAATCTTCTCCGTTATCTATTGTTATTCCAGAAGTTAACTCTCCTGTATTAACCCATCTCGCAGAAATATTATTAGGGACTCCGCTACCGGCAATGAAATCTCCAGTCTCGCTTTTCTTTACTAAAAGGCCAGTTACTCCTGTATTTACAAACTGGCCGGTTTCACTTTGACCCACTAAAGTAAGTCCGGTCATTTGAATATCCACAAAATTGCCGGTCATTTCCTGACCGACAAGATCGCCAGTATCAACCGTTACAACGGAAGTTTTTAATGCGAATAGCCCAGTGTCTATTTCTTTACCGCTTTGGAATATTTTTCCTGAAATGTCTGTGTCGGAATGCAGCACATGGTTAAGTCCAGAAGAAATATATTGCTCTTGGTTAGTTTCTATTACGTGGACTTTGTGACTATCAGAAAATCCAGTAAAGTAATTTATCCTTGCTTCGGTTCCCCCGAGTTGATAAATATTAGTGCCAGAAGTAGACCTCATTTTAATAAAGCCATCTGTTCTAATAGCTATATTATCTCCGGCCGAATTTATAAAATTGTTAGAATTGGCGAACTGAATTTTTTCTCCAGTCGCCATAGTTACATCGCCACTAATTGTGCCGCCTACCGTCTTATCTAAATAGTTTCCAGTGCCTAAATGTAGATCCTTCGAAAAGGTTAGTCCTGTTCCATCAGGATGACCAACGACAAACATATCGCCGCTAATTCCATCTGGGGTATCTGTAAGTCCTGAAAAAGTAGTATTAGTAGAAGCAACAGCATCTGCTATATCCTTCACGCTAGCGCTTCGGCTAACTCCGGAGTTAGCTAAGATCATTAGCCCTCCAGTGGGAACCGGTGATATCTGAGAAAGCTGAGATATTTTTTTATTAGGCATTCCTTATTCCTTTTATATTATACACTTTTTTAATGCAGCGGTATGAAGTTATCGACTAAGAGCCCATCTGATTCCTCTAGTTCTAAATGAAATCTCTCGAAATCTCCTGTTCCTCCATCCATTGCTGCGGTTGTTTCTAATAAATGAAATTCTTCCAAAGTTTGATCAGATGAAAACCCGCTAATGAACAGACCTTTAGATAGATCATCTGGATCTATTTCTGTGCTGAAGCTTGCTGTAAACTGTTTGTTTTCTCCTATTGATGTATCATAATTAAATCCATCTAATTTAGCGTTGTTAAAAGCGTATCTAATTAGTTCGCTAGTCCTAGTCTCTAGTGGCGTTGTTCCTGCATGGACAGGCTCGCTAGTGACAGAAGCGCCGCAGGTAGGAGGCATATTTAAAGTAATAGTGAAATTATAATCTTGGTTTAAATTTACTAAATCTATCAAAGAGCCCGAACTCATTTTTTCTACAGTGCCCGCTATGTTTATAGTTACAGGAGCAGTAAAATTTACTTTCCTGCTAATCGGAAACTTATAGCCTAAGTTGTTTTCAGTTTCTCTAGGTACATCAAAAGATATTACATACGATTCCAAATGAAGATTAGCAAAGTCTATGCCTAGCCCAGAAAAAGAATCAACTGTAAAATTAATATCTCCGGGGCGAACTACTGCTATCGGGTTTCTCTCTATTCTTTTAGGAATGACGCAAATCATGTCTTCAAACTGATTTCCGCTTTTAGGATCAATCATAGGAGAAAGAAAACCGCTGCCGCTAGTCTCAAACATTATGTTTTCGCCAACATAACTAACATCCGCTTTTGGAAAACTGCCAACTGAAGCCTCTGTTGAATAAGATGTCATATAGCATCTGCCAAAAGAGACTACGTTATATCCAGTCGCATTCGGATCAGAGAGCTGCTGAGGATCCCTTTTCGTTAAATCCTCTATCTTTTCCCCTGTATAAAGATCGGTATGATCTGACTTAACTGCCAAATAAAAGTTTTTTCTATCTTGATAGGTTCGCGCGGGGAAAAAGGGGTCATAGCTTCCCGTCTGATAATAAAAGTCTTTATTTTCTTCTTCGTCTATAAAGCCAGAAAGTAGAGATTGTCCAGTATTATTCGAGAAGAAAGGCGCACCGCTAAAAGGTTCTTCGTGCTGAGGATAATTTACATATAAACCTAACTTAGATTCATTTGAAACATCCGAAACTAAATAACTAAATGAAAAGTTAACTTCTGGTGGATTTATTATTGGTCTACCTAAAACTGATCTAGTATTAAGTTGATTGATTTGAGTATGAGGAATACTAATATCATAAGAAAGAGCTTGCACTCTATCTATCTGCTTAATTAAATTATGAGTCTGTAAAGGATTTGAATAGTCGCTATGAGGACTACCTCCAATATATCCCAAAAAGTTATGTCCCGATGGTCCTACGAATAGTCCCTCTACGTTGTAAATAACTCTTGACATTATTCTCCATCATATTTGCTACAGTATAGTATTCCGGCGAGAAAATCATCTACTTGATGCTCGTAGGCTATAGACTGAATTTCTTTTACTCTATCCTCATTTCTATCTATTGGCTCTGCTGCGTATCTTCCTGCTTTAGCTAGCCAATTTTCTGGATCCTCATTATGGATTACGATATTAGAAATCTGTTGGGCAATTTCTTTTTGCGTTTTATTCAAGCGCTTTCTATTATGAAGCTGCCTTAAAGAAGCCTCTACTTCTGAATTAAGTTTGTCAGCCAGATTTAGATTGTCTTGAATTTTAGTTAAACTAAATCTTGTCTGCTTGTCCGCTTTTAGGCCTATCGGATTTTTTGTATCAGTTTCTTTTGGAACTCCAGTGCCTTCCGGCCTTCCTTTTTGCTGAGGGACAGGCTTAGCTTTTTGGTTAGGTACATCTCTGGGAGGTTTATTTCCTAAAACTGGCTCATACAATCCATCATCTTTATAGCTTCTGAGCTTCTGTTGAGACTCCAAAGACTCTTCAACTGTCGGCATGCGGCCAGACTCGATAGCTTGGATACCTTCTTCTGGAGTAAGCACACCCAACTCTATTAGCCTGCTATATACTCTAGCATAAATAGAATTATCCCTTAAGTCTAAATCTTCGAAGTGCGGAGTAGGATAATTCTTAAAGCCCATCTCTTTGGAAAGTCTTTTTATTTCTGGAATTAAAAAGTCATTTATGAATACTTTTCTTCCTTCATTTAATCTTTCCATAAACACCTGCACCTTGATACTAGAGTTAGCAAATTTTTCATCACTTAACAAAATGTTATTTAAACCCATTTGGATATCGTGATTTACAACTTCGTATTTCTTAGGGTCAAGAATCCCAGCTATGTCAGGTATGACGAACTGAGCTTTCGTTGTATAATCAGAAATCAAAACTCTACCGACTGACTCATTCTCAAAAAGCTTTTGCATTGCCAAAAGATTCTTTTGGTTCACGCCGCCCTTTTCAGGCTCTGCTCCCATCGTAACTAAAAGAATAGATTGATTTGTCGTTCTCGTCAGAGCCATATCCATCTTTTTCATTTCCTGCTTCCAGTTAATATCTTCTAGAACTGGATAGCCCATTGGAACAGCAAATGGCTCGTAGTCTTGCTTTTTGTAAAAGACTGCTGTCATTTTTTCCATAGGCAGTCTAATTGATACTGCGTTGTAGCCCGGCCGCTTCCCAGATTGACCTTTTATTTGTTTAATCGCATCTGGATCTAAACTTTCTAAGACTTGTTTATCTTCTTCAGTCTTAGGATTTCTTAATCTTTCTAACTCATAATCAGAAAGTATTTTCTTAAACTCTCCTGTGGCAAAAGTAATATTTCCTGATATTTGTATGTCAGCAGGATTTAAAATAATATATCTAGCAGGTAAAGAAAATGAAGCCTCTGAAGTCAGCCCAAAAGTTTGGGTCATTCTTGTCACATCAGCTTGAGATACAGTTGCGTCAAACCTATGAATAAAAACATTTCCAGACCTGTAATACTCTCTGAAAAACTTGCTTTGAAGATTATTAATATTTATTTTTTTAAGCAAGGCATCAAAAAAGTCTTTAGATTTTTTACTACCTCCAGTGAAATATATTTCACTCATTGAAAACTCTGTCATTAAGTCAATAGTGTTTCTGAATACAGAAAAGTTATAATAAGCTTTCTGACAAAGGACAATGGTATCCCTAATATCTAAACTAGAATTGTTTGTAACCCCTTGAGAATAGCGAAACGGAATTATCCCATCGTCTATATTCCTATATCGATCTGTCCGTTCAATAGAGCCAGCTTTATTACGCCGAGATCTGGTGGACGCAACGGTCTCCATAAAATCTCCACCAGCCATTAGCGGCTCATTAAGAGAGTTTTCGTTGTTAGCTTTTCTTTTAGCGGCCATTTTAATTTTAAATTACACTTAATCGATCATTCTTGGAACAAAAGTAGCGTTAACTTCTTCAACTTTTAAGTTTTTCATATCATTATACGCCTTAACTGCCCAATTACCCAACATTAATGTTGTATAGTTATCTTTTCTTGCCCTATTAGCAGAGTTACTTCTTCTTAAGTGCTGCGGTAAATCAAAACTCTGAGTCCCTTTCGCAGTTGATTTTACTTCTACTAGCGCACACTGCTTCTTTGTTTGATAGACTAAATCGTCTTGAGCCTCTATCATTTCGCCGATATCTTCAAAATGAGTAAGCTTTAATGGAATTTTGCTAGAGGAAACTTTTGAAAAGAAACTGCCGTATGCTGCCGTTCTGGATGCGAAAAATATTTTTTTATGATCTATGCAAGACTGCAAGTATTCGTTAGCGTTTCTTAGAAAGTCGGAACTAAACACCTGCTTGAAACAAACTATGTGATCTTTAGGACTGTAAACTCTCTTAACTCTTTTAAGTTCATTATCGTATGCCACTCCCTGTTTTTCTGTATTAAAATCAAAAAACTTTATTGCAAGACCAGCTTCTCTAAATAACTCTGATTCATTTGCGCTATCAATAAATTGATAACCAGCATTATCTATAATTATTATTTTGATATTGAAATACTTATAAAGATAAAATAAATATTTGATATGATCTTTTAAATCTCCACCAGCCACAGCGTAAGAATGAACTAGGGTATACGATCCTTCATCCAGCTCTAAAAGCGACATCGCGAAATAATCAGAACTAGGACTGTTGCTAAAACTGGGGTCTATACCAAGTATATACTCCTTCTCCGGGTTACCAACGAGTAAAGTATGAGGAGACTCCCCATCTGGCACCGTACACTCATGCATCTTCTTTGCACTAAAATAGCTATCACTCCCGTCTGTGAACTGAGCGCAATACTCTCGCTGGAAAGAAGAATTAGACGAACCTCCTGACTGAGCCTCTTCGATAATAGTTTTATCTATCATGTCTTCCGGTACAGAGTCGTATCCCATTTGCGATATGAAATACTTAGAGTCTAATACATCATCAGAGTAAATGTTTCCCATCCACTCCTTGTATGTTTTGTATAAATTTTCAAAGCTATAACTCGCAGAAGAAAGCGCTATCATTTTTGATTTATTCTCGAACACCATCCTATCTTTTTCTTCCATCTTTCCGTTTTTAATTAAGCCATCTTCTATCTCTCTAACTCTAATTCTTTCGGCCATATCTTGTGGCGCAACTAAGAATGGCATCAGTACAGTTTTAATAGTATCCTCTGGAAGTAAAAGATACTCGTCCAGCACTAAAATATTAGCACGGAACCCACGAATTTTTTCGCCGCTCAAAGGAATTGCCGTAATGCTGCCTCCATTTATTCTCCACTCAAATTGATCATTACGTTTAGACTTAGCTCCGAAAGCCTGAGCTAGTAATTCTGCCCCTTTAGTATCCACTATCTTTTCTAAGTTTTGAAATATAAATCTAGCAGTACGAAATGTTGGACCAGCTATAAGAATTTTTGTATTTGGCTCGAAGATGCATTGAAGAAAGCAGTACACGGATGCGATAAAAGTCTTACCGCATCCGCGCCCCCAGACGCACATGTTAAAGTTCCTATTAAAGAATCCTTTTAAAGTTACCTCTTGAAAAGGCGCTAATTTTATTCCAGATATTAACTCTACTGTAAATCCTAGATTTGATCTAAGGAACTTCGCTAAAGATATTTTGGCCTGTTTAGAATCTAGCTCTCCTTTTAGGTCTAAGAGCTCTAAATTCGTGTCTTTAACATCTCTTTTGTATTTTTCGTGAGCGTACCACATTAATCTAAATATGCAATTAAAATTATAAAAAATAAAACAAGTAAAGCTTGCTCGTAAGTTAATTCAATTTTACCTCTCATAATAATTTTAAATCGTAAGCGTACTGCAAATCTATTTCTTTATATCTGCAGTTGCTAAAAAATATCCTTTTCATAACTCTTACAGATTCACTTCTATCTTTGACGAATAGAAATTGAACGTTTGGATATTCTTGTATTATAGTCCTGATGTTATGAAAAATATGCTGAGGGTTCGTTCTAATTTTTTTATAAGTTCTTTTTAGTTTATGAAATCTTAAACTTGAATTGTAATCGCTTTCAACCAAAACTATTAGATTCGCGTCTTCTGTTTCAGCTCTTTCTATTTCGTCGCAAAACCTTTCGTAACCTCCGCTTAAAGTTCCTACTAAATCTTGAATAGACTTTCTTTCTATGTAGCAATTGCAAGTTTTGTCTTTATTACTAAGAGCATAGTCTCCATATTTTAAACCTTTTATTTCTATTGGGTAATCTTCTATCTCTAGAGGATTTTGTTCTCGAGTATCTATGTAAATTTTTTCCTCTTTATAGTTTTCCGGCGAATAACTAAGAGGCTCTGATATTGTCTCATATTTAGTCACGAGTCCAACTTCATTGCATATTTCGTTATAGTCCCCAAAAACTTTTTCATAGTACGACACGGACGGACTCATTAAAGATCTAAGCTCAACTTGGCAAGGCGCGAACTCTAAATCTTTCTTCTTTTTTCTGCCTGAAAGAAAATTTTTAAAATACTCTTTTGCTTCAGATGGCTCGACATGAGACATCCATTTTTTTAAATTGTTTTTATTATTAAAGTCAGTTGCAAAGTAACTTTCTTTATTTATAAAATTAATTAATTCATTATCATATTTATCTCTTCTGGGAAAATGCTTATAGTAATAATCTTTAACTTTTAGCTTATGACTTTTTAGATGAGCATGAAGGCTTCTTTCGGATGGAAATTCTTTACCACACTCTTCGCACTTAACCATTCAAGACTTCCTCCTCTGTTAAGCCCATAATTCTACATTTTATTTCATCCATGGAGGACAAGCGTTCTACTTCCTCTTCTAAAGCTTTCTTTCTGATTTCGGCAAGTTTAATCATCTTATGACGAGACTCTTCATCTTTCCACATCTCAACTAAATTTAGAATAGAAGCGTTTTCTTTTATCTGCTTACTAAGCCTTTGACTTCTTTTTTCTTTTAGCTCGTTTAGAAGTTTAGTCTGCCTGTTAACACACTGATTGTATTCTGTTTGAGCGGTGTTGATAGATTCTACCAAGCTCATCGCCATTTTCTTGCCTTCAGTTTCCTCTGCGGACTGATCAAGGAGCTCTTGCAGTCTTTCCACTCTAACTTGAATATTAGAAGCTATAACAACTTCAGCCGATAGCACGATGTACTGATCAACTTCTTCTTGAGTTAAGTCCGGCTTGTCGTGAGTGTATCTAACAAAGCTGCTCTCAAAAAGCTCTCTGTTATTTTGAGATGTATAATTAGATATTTGATGCAAAAACCTATAGGTATGCATGTAAGCAATTAATCTAGAAATATTTTTTTTATCCGAAGCTTTTAAATTTGTTTTATCTATTCCTTCGTGAACGTATTTATTAATTCTAGCTATAGCCTTTGTTTCATTTTTAGGAGGAAGATAATCGCTTGGGGAAACTTCTTTAACTATTTCAGAAAGCACAACTTTACCGTCTATTCCTTTAACAAATTCGCTGCAAGCCTTATATCTCCTATCTAATGGAGCTACTCTTTCTTCGTACAAAGTCTCGCACATGTCAGTTATCTTCATAGTGGAGCAGTTGTTGTAAAGAAAGTCTCGCTCCTCTTGAGAAAGCTCGTATTCTTTTTTTACATAGTCTGAAGTGGCCACAGTTTTCTTTCCTCTAGAAGCTAGATATTCTTTTATAGCTTTGCCGTATGCACTTCTTCCGTCTTTAAATTTTTCTTCGATGTCTGGAAAGACCATTTCAACTAACTTTTTTATTGCTGTGATTCCATCGACATCGTAAAGCTTGTCTATTAAGGACATTTGCTCTTTAGTTAATACTACTACTTTTTTCATACGTTAATATTCTCAGAGATAATTTCTTTGGCTTTCTCAATAATAGATTTCTTTATATTCTTAATTTGTTTGTACCCCGGACTTCTATTTTTTTCTGAAGTTTTGTACCCAAGTATTTTCGCGACTTCCTGCTCCGTTTTATTTTTTAAGTATAAATTTTCGTAAACTATCCACTCGTTCTGCTTTAACTTTAATTTTAATTGTTTATTTAACCGAGAAAGGATTGCGTCAAAATCAAATTCTTTAAGCTCTAGCTTTTCTGTCTCATGCTCAACTGACTCTAAGTTAGTTGGAAGTTTAGTTAGATAGGCCGCTTTTTTAGTTCTTTCCCATTGAGCAAATAAAGGGCATGAAGAATTTTGAGTTCCGTAAATGTAACATAAAGAGTCCGACTCCGCTGCGGCGCATTTTAAACAAGGTCTACAATAATTTCCATAGTTGTTTCTAATTAAATTTTTTATCTGATTAGAAATCAGAGTGTTTATCCAAGGAGCTAAAGACTTAGACTGATCGTAAAGATGCCACTTTTTAAAAATGTGGACTCTAATAATTTGAGAAACATCATCAAAATCCATCCAAGACAAAGCAGTTAAATTCCACCTGCTTCTTCTCTTGCTTATCTCAACGTCAATTGACTCAATGCAGTCTTCAAATTTTAACTTCTTTTTTCTTGGCATACTAAGACTTCTTTATGCTTCCAGCATCATTTAAGAAGTCCTGTTCTATGTTTCCTTTTGAATAAGATGAGTCTCTCTCCCTAGACTCGTCAGTATTATCTTCTGAAGCACTGCCAACTATATCTCCTAATCTATGTACGTTTGAACTGTAAGACTTAAAATCAAATTCTAAAGCATCGATCTCTACTTCAAAATTATCTTCATCTTCGTGATCTTCCTCTACTACCTGTTGAACTACTTTTTTAGTAGTTTTAGTTTTTGCAGCAGAAGCCACGTACGGCTTTCCGCAACTACCACAGAAATTAGGCTTCTGCATCGAGTAAGAGGTCCCAGCTCCACAATGACTACAATAGATCTTCATGAGATTATTTACACTATATATTTTACGACTTTTTTTAAAATATACAAAAAAAAGTGTAAGAATTATTATGGAAAATATAAAGTTTTCCAACTGTGAAGGTGTGGAATATGAAATCAAATGGAGGAAACCCCATCGCAGCTACAACGCTGATGGCCTCTGTTGCAACCCTTTAGTTAAAGATCCAAAAATTCTTATAGATCCAACTCTTAAGGAAAACAGGTCTTTGAGTGTCTTAATAGAAGAGGTGACTCACGCCTTCTTCTGGGATATTCCAGAAAAAGACGTAAGGAAGTTTGCTCCTAGGTTAGCTAAGATTATTAAAAAAGCAGGTTGGGTTAAAGAGGAATCTGATTGACTTTCGTCACTATAAACTTAGTAAGTTCAGACCTTACGATATCACTTTCGTCAAATTCGAAAGTATGAATTCCCATAGATTTGCTATCCTCATCATCAAAAGCCCCGTAAAGCTTCTCAAATCCACCTCTGTTGCCATTTTTTAAATCTGTCTGCATTGGGTCTGCCATAATAAAACAACGTGAGTATTTGCCTATTCTCGTGAGAACTGTGACTATCTCTCGAAAGGAACTGTTCTGAGCTTCGTCGAGAAGTATAGCTTTACTGTTCCAGCTCATACCTCTGGCGAAGTTTACTGGATGGATAGATACTCTTTTTTCTTTTTGCAGTTTTTTTACAGTTTCTTCGCTTAATAATTCATCTAGCTTATCCATAAAAGGTAAGTTATAATAGTGAAGTTTTTCATCTGCATCTCCGGGAAGAAAACCTAAACGAGAATCAGAGCTTTCTACAGCAGAACGCATATAAATAACATCTGATACTTTAGAGCTGTTTAATAATTGAAGCGCAGAATAAACCGCAGTTAGAGTCTTAGAGCTTCCTGCTGGTCCCTTGCATAATATTAATCTAGTATTCTTATCAAGAGATAGTTCTATAAATCGTTTTTGTTTTTCTGTCCAAGGGAGTTCATCTATATAAAAATTATCTTTTGGCTTAATAGGCTCTCTTTGATGAATTTTGACCTTACCGTCCGTTACCTCAAGAGACTCAAAGTCTCCCGTACGTTTAACTTTTGCCATCGTCTATATTTTACACTTAATTTGGTGTAATTACTATAAAAGTTATGAACGGGACCACTAATATCACACCTTCGGAAATTGTTAACGTTATAGGAGAAGGGATTTCTAAAGAGCAAGCGGAGACATTTGCTCAACAAATGGTGGGAGATTATGGCTGGCTACTTCTTGTTGCGATAATAACAATTATGGCTAAAGACATGATTATGAATTTTGTTCAAGGTGTTCTCGTGTTTATGGGAAATGATTTTAATAACGATGACATTATTTATATTTCTGGTCGCCAAGCACGTATAGTTCGCGTCGGAATTCGTAATACGGTTTTTTACATGACAGATCGCAAAACTAAGATGTTGGTTCCTAATGAACAGTTAAAACAACTTACAATTGAAAAGACTCTTCCGAAAAATGGCGGAGAGCCATATTTGCCAAAAGCTAGCGACCCGGGATTTGTAGGTTGGGAAGAAGTGCCTCTAGTGCAGCCACCTATGAAAGTTGAAGTCGTTGAGAAAGAAAATAAAAGAACTACAAGGAAATAATTTAAATGAGCCAAGGAACTAATCCAACTTATAACGGCGAGGGGAAAACTACTCTTCTCAATATGATTCACTCGGCGCCAGATAAAGCCGAGCTGACAGGATATAAGCCTTACATCACGGGAGTCTTGACTTCTGGAGATGCTACTGACGACGCTTTTCTTAGAAATCATTTAGGCAGAGTCTATTACAGCTCGTTGCATTATGCTGGGCTAGATAGTTTAATTGGTGATTCTGTTGATGGCTCATTTAGACCTATAACTTTAACTGGGCTTTACGAGGGAACTCCTTCAGCGGGCTTCAATGCGAATCTTAAACTACTACTTCATTTTGACGGATCAGATGGAGCAACAACAACAACTGACTCAAGTAACAATGAAAGGACTATAACTTTAGCCGGAGACGCGCAATTAGATACAGCACAGAAGAAATTTGGTACCGCCAGCTTACTACTTGATGGTGATGGCGATCTTGCTTCAGCTGCGGATGATGGAGACTTTGATTTTGGAAGTGGAGACTTTACTGTCGAAGGATTCTTCAGGATTTCAAGCCTAGGGAACAATACATTTTTCAGTCATTGGGAAAACGGCGATGCTACCGGGCAGTCCTTTTATTTAGTTCATTTTAACGGTAGTGATAGACTAAGGTTCGCTTATAGATTAACGACAGGGCTTGTTGAAGCTAATTATACTTGGGAGCCTTCTGCAGGTACTTTTTATCATATAGCTATCGCTAGAAACGGGGCGGACCTAAAAGTTTATATTGATGGAACAGCAGTTATAGAAGAATCTATATCTACAACTTCTTTTGTGGCTTCTGAGGATCCATTTAGAATAGGAGCATTTAACGACGCTACTACAGCAAGTCCAACTTTAGAATGGCAGTTTGCTGGTCATGTTGATGAAGTTAGAGTTACAAAAGGGGAAGCTCGTTACACATCTAATTTTACGCCAACTACGTCAGCTTTTTCAGACACAGCCTAATTTGATTTAGACCATTCTTTAGGAATAGCGTAGTCAGGGGTATTTTCTGCTAAAACTGCCTCAGTCCACTCTCTGTCTAATCCTTCATGGTAAACCGGGTGTCTTAAAGATCCTGTGTCTGGGTGAGGCTTCCATCTTTTAGCTAATGCGAAAAGTTGGTTCTTTTCGTATTCTTTAGCTCCTACTAAGCTGCAAAACTTTACCAGTAGGCTTTTTTTGGGAGGGGGATTAATACCTCTTTCTATTTTCCTCCACATCTCATATTTTATTTTCAGAAACGCAGCTAGCCTTGGAATCTGTTGAAATTTTTTCAACCGAAGCTCTTTTACATAAAT
>Ga0163180_10000928_pt1 | contig 16741 bp, 26 predicted proteins | sample AtlANTMetagenome_2_FD_109647 | JGI IMG/M metagenome (GOLD analysis project Ga0163180, IMG submission 109647) | Marine eukaryotic phytoplankton communities from the Atlantic Ocean - Atlantic ANT 4 Metagenome | ecosystem: Environmental > Aquatic > Marine > Oceanic | place: North Atlantic Ocean...
GAACCCGCTACTGGTTCTCTGATTCCGTCGATATCGACTGGAGGTGCTGCGATGAAAGCAACGATGAAACACGCTGCTGCTGCAAGCAAACAGGGAATCATTAGGACACCAAACCAACCAACATATATTCTGTTGTTTGTTGATGTTACCCATTCACAGAACTCTGGCCATCCTTGTAGGAGACCACTCTCTCTGCGTGTTAAATTTGAGGTTGTCATTAGTAAGACGTTTGTAAGTAGGGCACCAAGGGTAGATGCGAAACTTATTTCCAGTAACCCCTCGCTACTGGATATTAAAGACGAAGTATTATACTGCCTACAGAGGTCTTGGTTGGGAGCAGTTTGTAGATAGGAGGGCGATACGTTCGAGTCCTTTCTAATGGATGCTATGTTAGCATCTCCGAGTATTTATATTACAAAATCTTTACACAAAAGTCAATAAGCATATATACCCAATCAAACTCTGACTATTATATCTCCATCCCCTTCATCTTCATCATCGTCATCATCTTCTAACTCTGCAATTCTATCTTGTAATGATTGATTTAGATGGTAGTCTCCGTTCTTATACTTCTTTATGAACTCTGGGTCAGGTGTAAAGTTTATACCCATCAGTTCATCACCATCCTTTACTTCTTTCATCTCTGGATGTGTCTTACCATATGCTTTCATAACAGACCCATAACTGTCTGACTTAGTATTTGCCATCGCACCCCAACCTTGAGACATCATTCTAAATGCTAGGACTCCTAACATTAACATTGCTCCTAGGTATGCGATTTCAATCATTGGATCCATTTGATTTCTTTTTTAATGATCGTAAGATCATCTTTGCATATATTATATCACTTTTATTATATAGTTTCTTACCCTGTTTTGCAAGTTTAATTAATTTCTTTGCTGATTTCTTTTGGTTCATCGTAGTATTCAATATAAAGTCTTGATAATTGACTCTCTAATATCTCACTACAATCGAATGCTAGTTGTAAATGATGACGTTTACTTATAATCCAATCAGCAAACTCATAATTGGAACAGTTTGTCTTCCACCTATTCAAAGCGGAGAGAATATTTCTTCTTGCTTCTAGTAAGTCAGTCATTTACAGCACGTATCTCTTTATAATATGGTACAAAGTTTTTGCTGAATGTGCAAATCTTTTCATAAAACTTTGCTTTATGTTCTGAAAGACCTGTATAGTTTGTGAGTGTAACCCACTTGTCTTTAGCAGTTTTCAGTTGTAGTTTAAATGTTTTCACATCTAGGAATCAATCAGAACTATTTATCAGCAAATGAAGACTTTTTCTTTGGACGTATAATAATTTGATTCTTATCATAGTCTGGAACGAACTCGATAGGGTCATTTGGTTTCCAACATAACTCCTCATAGAGAGAGTTTAGTTTTGACATATCATCCCAGAGGTGTTCTATCTGTTCAGAGAAGGGGTCAGTATCCCATAGTTCTTCGTCCTCAAACATAGATCTCCTTGATTGAAATAGTATTTATTCAATCTAACCTATGTCTTGTAATTTTTCAACAACTGTTTGCTTTTGTATAGGTGCTACGTCTTTGAGTCCTTCAATACTATACCAAGGTGCTGATTCCCAATCGAAACCGTCACCGAATGTATTGTCTGCGTTAGCAACGTACCAATGGCACGCAGCATCTGGTACATCAACTGCACACTTTTCCCAATCGTCAGACCATTGTGGTACTTGTACCCAGAGTGTCTCAGCATATGCTGTAGTAGACACTCCGAATAGGATTGCAAATGTAAGTGCCCAATAAAAAATGCGTGGCACTATTTTTAGTGGTATATAATTCTTCATATCATTCCTGCCATTCCTGCTGCTGTACCAACAACAATAAAAAATCCAAATTCTATTAGAGCATAGTATGGATTGTACATTAAATTTTTCATTCTTTTAGATTGAGGGATAAAGATAGACCTTGTAACAGATGTGTTACACGATTGTAGAGAATACAGGTAGACCAACTGTCGCTGTAAACCCTGTTAAGCATAGAAATGCTAAGATAGATCCTGCTTGAATCATTAGATTGCTCCGTAAACTGGTTGCATAATACCGCCACCTTGATCGTCGTCATCATCATTCCCATCGGTGGCACGAAGGAATAATTCCACAAATACGAGTGCCCCTATTGGGTAGAGACACCACATTATTGCTTGGAAAGGAGAGATCTCCACTTATACAAAACCTGGAATAAGTTGACCTGTGGTTAAGTAAGCACCGATTCCTGCGATGATACCTAGCATTGCTAGTCTACCATTGAGTCTTTCTGCTACTACCTTTTCTTTTTCGATTGGTTTTGGTGTTGTCATTAGAAAATACCTGGAATGATCTGTCCTGTGAATGTGTAAGCACCAACTGCTGCTACGAAACCTAGCATTGCTGCCCATCCGTTAAATCTTTCTGCTTCTGGAGTCATTAGTTTGTCCTCTTGTTGAATTGTGAATTGTGATTTGAATCTCATTAATAAAAACCTGGTATTATAAAACCAGTAAAACCGTAGTTGATTATAGCGATGCTAAAACCTAGCATTGCTAGTCTACCGTTTGTTTGTTCTGCGTTCTTCCAATAATTCATTAGAAGATACCTGGAATAATTTGTCCAGTAGTGATGTACGCACCGAGTAATGCAACGAATCCGATCATAGCCCAACGACCATTTACTTTTTCTGCATTCTGTGGGTATCCTTCGTAGTTAACTGTATCGTCAACGTAAGGAGTTGGTTCAACGGAGTAGATGTTTTGTCTTCCACCGCTTTCAGTAACTGTAGTCATTTGTAACTATGTTAAGAAGTGTAACAATAATATATAGCAAATGTTAAGTTTTGTCAAGCTTTAAATCCTGACAGAGTTACTGATTTTTTATGAGTGATATAATTTTTACTTATTAGTCGCTTGAATCTTCTTTATTTCGTCTGCTAAAACCTGTGCTTCATCAAAGTTTCCTTCACTAACAGATTGATGTAGTCTATCAACCAGAAGTTCTATATAATTTCCCAAGAAGTCCTGTTCCTCTAGAAAGTTAGTCATAGAAGTGCTCGAATGAACCTACTATATAGCAGACTTTTAGCACCCTGTCAATTAAAATAGTCTTTCCTGTAGTACCTTCCTAGTATATTACTGTTGTAGTATGCAGGAGATCCATCCTCTAGTTTGCTAGTAAGTACATTGTTTATGAACAACTGTCTTGTCTCTTCGTAGTTTGTCTTCCCTACTGTAGGGTGTACGGATAACAACTCACGTTTGAATAGTTCTTTACCTATGGTTTTAATGTCGGTAGTAAGTTCAGGACACGATCCATAGTATTTTTTCCAGTTACTTTCAGACGTAACTCTCCTACCTCCACCTCTAGGCTTTCGTTTTTGGACAAAGTATTTACGTCCGATGTATTGTTTATTAGTTTGTATGTTTGTAATCCTATAGACAAACCCGAAAGAATCACCAATATTCTCAGATAAAAAAGGTTGTTCTTGAAACATCCAAGGATTTTCATAATCAATCGCAGAGTTCGTCTTTGTCGCTTGTGTCACGGTAGGATAATGTACTACCACTACTTATACTCCAAGCATCTAGGTCACTATAGACCTCAGACTCAAGTTCATTTGTAATGTCCTTGAGTTGTTTGATGATCTCTTTCATTCGTTGTTTGTTCATAGTCCTGCCTGTAACGCTTTCCAATCCTCGTTGAATTTATCAAGACCTGTCTTGGTTAAGATATGTTCAAAGAGTTTTCCAAATACATCAAAGGGTATTGTACATACATTAGCACCAACACCAAAGGCATCAGGTACATCTTTAGGAGTACGAATAGATGCTGCAAGAATGTTTGTCTCTATGTTATGGATGTCATAGATGTTTCTTATACCTCTAATGAGATCCAAACCATCCCAGTATTGATCGTTGACACGTCCAATGAAAGGTGAGATATAAGTTGCTCCTGCTTTAGCAGCGAGGATTGCTTGTGCTTGTGAGAATACTAGAGTGACGTTAGTTGATATACCATCTGCTGAAAGGTCTCCACAAGCGATAAGACCCTCACGTGTGCAAGGTATTTTAATTGTAATGTTAGGTGAGATAGGTACATACTCGGATGCCATCTCCAACATCTCTTCTGCTGTATCACCAACTACTTCTGCTGAGATAGATGAATCCCAAGGAAATAAATCGGCAATTCTTTTTATAACTTCTTTAGGGTCTTGTCCCTGTTTCTTCATTAATGATGGGTTAGTTGTAACTCCATCAATCAAACCAGTCTCAACAGAGTGAGATATAAGATCTGGATCAGAACAATCAAGAAAGATTTTCATTGTACTGCTCCTAGGTTTTGTCATAATATTTAGAATAAAAAAGAGGGCTAATTGCCCTCTATTGTATCAAATTAAACTGTCTTTGTAAACAGTGTTAGTGATTGTATAAAAACTGAACTTCAGCGTATATGATCGATAAGAAAACCACAGATGCTCCTATGATTTCTAACGTAATTAGCATTTATTTGCTAAGTTCTTTCTCTAATTTTACACCACGGTAAACTAGATCGACCTTTGATTGTTGCTGAGTTTTGTTTCTATTGGTGTCATATACAACACCACGGTAAGTGACTTTTGCCATTGGGTTTCTCCAAAGTAGTAGGATGGTTTAATATCCGTTCCTTCAGTCAACTTTTGCGTCCGATGGAAAACATCCTGGATCAGTGTGTGCAACTACAACTCTTGTTAGTTCTAATCTCTCAGATCTATCAGGGTTTTTAGTTACGTTTTCTAATAGTTCAGCAGCGTGTTCACAATCAAGTGGTGCTCCTATTGCTATTAGACTGAGTAGTATGTGGTACATAGGATGAACGAATCCGTTCCGAGTCGGCTTACTTGCGTCCTATTATATACGCATCGCATTTACCTGACACCTTTGTCAAGAAATAATCTATAAGATACTCTTGAGCATCAGACCTGAGATTCTTATCGCTAAGTATCTCGATCCTGTTTTGGTTCCATTCTGAACAAGACATTTCCCAGTGGGAAGCGTTGTGTTCAGCAAGGAGTGATGCCATTAGTGCGACTTCTATCATAGGATGAACGTAAAGGTATGTTAGCATACCCACACCTATTTAGCAACCTTAACCTTTCTTTTGTATTCTTTTATACTTCGGTTTACCTACCCTCTTCCCATTCTCATCTAAGAAATTTCTGGGTTCTCTGCGAAGGTCGTGCTTAAGTTTTCGGAGATACTTGAGGTGAAGTTGAAATTCACTACGCATCTTTTCTCATTATATTGAGGGTTACTGGATGCGTGATACTGCAATCCATCAAACAAAACGAATCTTCCTTGTCTTGGTTCGACCTTCTCTTGTATCTCTAACTTCTGTGATGTACCATCATACTTGTTCTTAAAGAAGTATGTTGCACCATCAGAGTCATTAACATAATAGAGTATTGTCCAATGAGGTTGATCAAAATCCACGTGTGGAGTGTGATACAGATGTTTTGTTTCCTTTCTAGTTAAAAGATTAATCTTGATACGTCTGAACTGACCAAACTCTATGTCATTATTTGCTACTATCCATTTCCATATTGGTTCTGTTATTCTTTCGTATGCAGTAGGAGATACAATAGAACCTAACGTGTCTATAACAGTGTGTTGAAATTGTATATCCTCACCCGAAAGTGAATCTTTAATACTTGTATTGAACTCTGTATCATACGAGGTTGTCTCACTCTGTAGATACCACGGCCAATATGGGTTATGTAATAGTCTTGCTTTGGTTGGTTCGGAGATGTTACTCGGTACCTGACCTATCAGAAATGTCATAATTAATTTCAAAGTTTGATAAACCTTCTACCTCAGACTTTGTTTCTATGATCTTAGGTTTAGGTTGAGATTCATCCCATTCTTTATGAATCTGTTCGACCTGTGAGTCTACAGATTTCATAGTGTTCTCGATCTTTTGTTCTATCCACTTTTCTTTTAACCACGCTATCAAACCGAGCAATAGATGAGAGATTGGGAAACGTTGTTTCTTCGCCCACCTCTCTGCCTTTGCGTACCAAGGGTCAACACCCTTACCAAACTGTTTCTCAAAGTTTAAAACCACTGAATGTGTTCTTCTTTACGTTCTGTTTGATAGCACCAACAACATAAGACTCTATCTCAGTTTCCTGTGGAGCATTCTGTTGTCCTCTGCTATTTAGCCAGTGTTGTGTCCACGGTAGAGGGTTATTTCTAAGTGGAATATCATAGATAGGACTCAAACCGATTGCTTTCATTCTACGATTAGCAATCCATTCAACATACTGATGTAGTAATGTTGCATTTAATCCTATCATAGTTCCATTACTAAACAAATAATCAGCCCACGCTTTCTCTTCTTCTACTGCATTCTTAAACATACCATAGACATTCTGTTCTTCCTCTTTCATTATCTGTACTATGTCTGGATCATCTCCTTGTGCCCACTTACTTAAGATCTGTTGGGTAAGTACAAGGTGTTGTGACTCGTCTCTTGCGATGAGGGAAATGATCTTTGCGGATCCTTCCATAAGTTTAAGTTCCCCAAAACCAAAGCTGCAAGCAAAGCTAACGTAAAAGCGAATTCCCTCCAGTATGTTAACATTGACAACTGCCCTGTAGAGATGTCTCTTGAGATCTTTTAAAGTCCAAGATGATGTAGGACTTTCTCTCCAATCTTGTTTCCATAAATTACTTTGTCCATATTCTTGTGCATAGTTTAAGAAGTCATCGTATGCCTTTGTGACAGACGCTGCTCTTGCTATGATCTTTTCATCGTCAAGGATAGAGTCAATGACTTCAGAAGGATCTGAATAAACATTCTTAATGATGTATGTATATGATTGACTATGAATCATCTCCATAAACTGCCACACATTCATAGCAGACTCTAACTCTGGTAAAGATACCCAAGGCATAAATGCCATCCCAGGTCCTCTACCCTGTACAGAGTCTAAAAGTATTTGATACTTTAAGTTACTTGTAAAGATATGTTTTTGTGGTTCAGTTAGTGTAGGGTAATCACTTCTATCTTTCTGTAGAGATACCTCTTCTGGTCTCCAGAAGTATCCTAACTGTTGTTGTGTTAGTTTTTCAAAGACAGGATACTTTTGTTTATCGTATCTCTGTACACCTAGAGGTTCTCCAAAGAACATAGGTTGTTTTGTATGATCGTGTTTATGCTTATTAAAAACAGTTACCCCTTTGATTTTTGTATCATCTTCAGAGTTAAGTTTAAACTTTGCAACTGTCACAGTCTTCCTCCAGTTCTAGTGAATTTAATAGATCATCAAGTGCAGGAGAATTCATTGGTACAACCACTCCCTGTGGAACGATTGGATCTTCGATATCCTTCTTCGCATCATATGTATTGTGATAATAAGATGTCTTCCAACCATACTTATAGGTTGTCAAAAGATCAAGCATCATAACATCCATTGGTACTTCATTATCTTCATAGTTCTCTGGATTATAACTCCAGTTTCCACTGATACCTTGGTCAAAGAACTTTTGCATTACAGCAACTACTTTGATGTAACCCTCGTTAGATGGCATATCCCACAACAAAGTATATTTAGTTTTTAGATGAGGGTAACCAGGCACTATTTGTTTGAGAGGTCCTTTCTTAGACTTCTTAATGGACAAGTATGCTCTAGGAGGTTCAATTCCGTTTGTGGCATTTGACACAATGGAACTGCTCTCCGAAGGCATTTGTGCGGACAGAGTGCTGTGCCTGAGTCCGAACTCTTTGATAGAATCCCTAAGAGATGACCAATCATACTTGAGTGGGAAGTTTGTTATTTGATCTACGTCTTCCTTGTAAGTATCTATTGGTAATATTCCATCGGCATATTTAGTACGGTAGAAATCATCACAAGCACCCTTCTCTTGTGCAAGTTGATTACTTGCTTTAAGTAAGAAGTATTGGAATGCTTCTGTTAATTCGTGTGTAAGATCATATGCCTTCTGATCGTTGTACTTAACACCGTTCTTAGCGAAGTAATGTGCAAGACCAATAAAACCTACACCCAATGATCTACGTGCCAGTGTGCTGCGTTCTGCTGCCTTTACAGGATACTCTTGATAATCAATGATCTCTTCAAGACCACGTACTGCAAGGTCACATAGTTCTTCTAACTGACTTGGTTGTGTGATCTTACCTACGTTGATAGCAGATAGAATACACAAAGCAATCTCACCACCATCATCATCGATGTGTTGGATAGGTTCTGTAGGTAGAGTGATCTCTTGACAGAGGTTACTCATACTTACTTTGTCTTTAAATGAACTATGAGTATTACAATGATCGATATTCATAATGTAAATACGACCTGTCTCTGATCTCTCTTTCATAATACTATGGAAGAGTTCGTGTGCTTCAATAGTTTTTCTTGGAATGTCTAAGTTTGATTCATAATTCTCATACATTTCATCAAACTCTGGAGTACCAAATGCCTCATACAAACCTGGTACATCGTGTGGTGAGAAGAGACTTACATTATCATTAGCAATGTACCTCTGATAAAAGAGGGAACTAATCTGTATACTATAGTCTAGTTTTCTTACACGGTTATCTTCTGTTCCTTTATTGTTCTTGAGAACAATGATGTCTTCTATTTCTTGGTGCCAGATTGGGAAGTGGACAGTTGCTGATCCACCTCTGATGCCATTTTGAGTGCAGCATCTGACAGTTGCTTCAAACTTTTTGAGGAAAGGGATAACACCTGTGTGTTGAACTTCACCACCCCTGATTTTACTGTTGATCGCACGGATCCTACCTGCGTTGATACCGATTCCAGCCCTCTGTGCGACATATTTGCCAATAGCCATATCGCTAGAAAAGATACCATCGAGGGTGTCATCAACATCAACCAGAACACAAGATGCAAATTGACGCAACGGTGTTCTGACCCCTGCGAGCACTGGTGTTGGGACGTTGATTTTTCCTTTGGAGGTTGCGTTGTAGTATCTTCTGACATAATCGAGTCTAGTCTCTGTTGGATAGTTTTGGAATAAAGTTGCTGCTACCATTATGTACATATACTGGGGTGTCTCATAGAGTTTCCCAGATGATCTATCTTGTACAAGATACTTGTCTACAATCTGACGTAGACCCGCATAGGTAAAGATGTAATCACGTTCGTGATCGATAAAGGAATCTAGTGTATTCCATTCTTCGTCTGAATATTTATTTAAAATACTTCCATCGTACACACCATCTTGTGTGCATTTCTGTACGTGTTCTCTCAGATGTGTTGTGCCTCTCATCCAATCAGGAAACACTTGCTTCTGTATGGTGTATAGAAGGAGTCTAGCAGCAACGTATTGATAGTTAGGTGTCTCTTCACTTATAAGATCACTAGCAGCACGAATAAGAATGTGTTGTATATCCTCAGACTTGATACCATCAGTGAACTGAAGATTAGATGACATCTCTACTTGAGATGCACTTGTTCCTGCGAGTCCTTCACAGGCAAACTCAACCATTTTATGAATTTTATCTAGGTTAAGAGGTTCGGTTGTACCGTTCCTTTTAATTACATTCATACCTTCTTCCATTTAGATAATTTTAATTTTGCTTGTAGTCCAGAATAACAGTTAGATTCTACAAGACTTTGTACATTATGTCCAGCGAGAGACATTTCATTTATGTCCTTTTGCACAACGTTAGTTGGCCAAATGACTACCTTATCTCCTGCATCGATCTGCTTGGAGATTCTGTCGGTGATTTCTCGACTACGTGGTTCGTTATCAAAAACCCAAATATAATTGCTCCAACCAAACGTCCGAATATTAATATCGGAGCCGCACATAGCAACCGAGTTTTCCAAGAAGAGACTGTCGATTGGTCCTTCTGTGATGTAGATAGGGTCATTAGTTTTTAAGTTATCGAGTCCAAAAAGTTTAGGTTTAGTTTGATCAAATATGATCGTGATGTACCTCATCTTTGCATTGGGAAGCAATGACCTACCTTGTATCCCAAACCATTTACCAGATTCATCTGCTAAAGGAATGATGATGCGAGGTTTGTCATTAGATAAGTCATCAAACGTTTGCTTCTCAGAGTTTACATACTTTTTAAACTCGTCAGCATAGTACAGACGCTTCAGTTTTTCGTCAGGAATCTGTCTTGATTCCAGATATTTTCTCGCAGGATGTTCTTTATTTAGCGATAAAATATTTGGCAACTTGGTGCCTGTATTAAAGGTCGGTGTTGATTTGAACAACTCAGGTTTAGGGTCTGGTACACGTGTACTTTTACCTGTAAATCCTTCTTTGTATCGTTCTAATACATATTGATCATAAAGATCTCTTGCATTATCTTTTAAGAAATTTGATAGAGTCCTTCCTACACCGCAGTTGTGACATTTAAAGATAAGATCTTGCCCTTTCGCAAAAAAATAACCTCTCGCTTTAGACTTATGTTTCTTACTGTCACCACAATAAGGACATCTAAAGTTGTAGAGGTCTGGTTTCTTTTCTTTAAATTTATCTAGTCTGCTTCCTACAATACGAGCATACTTAGTCTCGATGTAACTCAAGAATCATTACAAAATTACTTGTTTATACTACTCGATGAGGTTCCGTTTGTCAATACAGGTACAACAATTCTTTGTCCTACTGGACTTACAAGGAATGAAATGATTGCTAATGCTCCAAATATACTCCACATCTTCTTCTCCATAAGTCTAAGTCTATCATCTACCTTTCTTATATCTCTTTCACATCCTTTCTTTATAGCATCTGTCTCTCTATTAACATCAGCAGATAGTCTATCGATCTTCTCAAATAATACTTCGTCTATTTTATCTTGCTTATCTAGTTTCTCATTGTGGACAGCAAGAAGTTGACCCATCTTCACAGAGTTTTCTTGAAGTGTGTCTACTACTTTTTCTAACCTTTCTATTATTGCTGAATTGATATCAGACATTACATTGCTGCTTGACGTTTATTCCAATAAAAATCTCTCACACCTTGAGGTAATAACCTAGTGATTTTAATATTTTTCAACTGCTCTGGTCTATAAATCTTTCTTAACTGAAGTTTTACATCCGAAGGATTCTTGGCATAGTATATAAATTCGATCTTTCCATCATCAATACTTACGTAGAAGGATAGGTACTTAGGATCGTATGCTTCTTTCATAGAAGGAACTCTACAATCTACCTGATTGACACCATCTTTAGACTTCTTACACTTAAATTTATACTTTCCCTTACTTTTAACTTTTGCAGTACCACCTAAAGGTTGATCTAATCCTGCTACAGGTCCATTATCATCTGCCTCTGATGATAGTCCTGCTGCCTCTCCAGTGCTACCTGTACTCATCGTAGGTGCTTCTTCCTTATGTACTTCACCCTTCATTAAATCACCGTTAGGCATCACGTGCATACCTTTTGGTATTGGTTTACATTTCTGTCCTTCTCTACACCAGTATTCACCTTTACCACACGCTTCTTTACCTTCGCTTGTAACTCCTGCTCTACTTCTTTCTTTCTCAGCAAAAGATTTAATAACTGCTCTTAGTATTGCACGTTTACCATAAGGATTACTCTTTCTTCCAAGAGGAACTTTCTTGTCTACCTTCGCTGCTATCTCATCTAGCGTTTCTTCATTACACTTCCACTTATCCAACGCTAGTTTTTTACGAGTTGGTTTACCATCTTTCATCATAGGTCCTTTGACACCACTCATACGAGCACAGAATGATCTCTTACGAGGACCTCCTTCTGGTTGTGGTGCTTTCAGATCTGAACCAGGATTCTCTCTTTCATATGACTTCCTTCCTTTCTCATTCAACCCACCACTAGGATTTTTTCCTGCCTTACGTTGCCACGCAGCAGACTTTGCTTCCTCTATCTTCTCAGGTAGACCCTTATGTTTAGTCTTTGCAAATTTTCTTACGTCTTTCTTACTCATATTCTTTGCAGCATCCTTCAACTCAGGAGATGGATTCTTCATCTCTCCTTTCTGAGTGGCACGTACCATACCCATAAATTTTTGTTGTGCTACTGACTTTGCTGGCATTACAGTTCAGTTAATTGTTTAGCAATGATCGGATCGATCTCTATAAAATCTAAAGAACCACAGGGTTCTGGATATCTATTCAGATATACCAAATATGTTTTTAGTATATCCCAGTATTGCCTATCAATTTTGTATACCAATAAAGGTATAGCTGCTTCACCAAATACATTGAACAATACTATAAGATGATTAATAATAAGATGATTACGTAATGCCCCAGTTTTTATATACCTACCGAACAGTCTCTTTAGATATTTGAACCTCATCATATCTTCTAAGAAGTCATCATAGGTCACAGACTGGGGATTATCGTAATGTTTCATTGCAAAGAACATAAAGTTCTCTGCATTTAATGTATCAATTCTCATACCAAAGGGTTAGGGGTTCGGTTTATGAACCGAATGTTAATGTAGCAGCACCGTTAGTGTACTTAGTGATGGCACCTTTACTTGTGTTTAACACACAACGATATTTGTATCCATCTAATGTAGCACCACCAAGTCCACTGTATGCAAGAGTTGCAGTAGTGAAGTCAGCATATGTGATACCTGTATCAAGTGATGCAGTGATGTCTACCCAACGAGTAGTAGCAGTTGCTGTCTGACGTTGCCATTTGAATGACTTGGTACCAGACTGATCAACTGTGAATGCAGCAACGAATGTTCCAGCACCACTAGATGAAGTAGAGTTAGCGGGTTGTGTACCAACTGTGATAGTTTCAAGTACGTCTGCTGCTAATGTATCATCAGCATCATCTCCAGATACTCCAACAGCAACCTTCATAGGTACAAGACACTCTGCCTTATGCTTTGCTGTACCGTTATATGTTTGATAAGTGCGATACAACCACCAGCCAGGTCCTGATATACCACGTGATTTGTTAGATGCAATACCATCTTCTGTTGTGTCAACAAACACAAGGTCGTATGTATTACTATCTCCACCTTTAATTACAAATTCTGCAACTGATTTAGGTGGTGTTCTTCTTACAACAGATGCAGCAGCAACAGTTGCTGTAGATCCTGCATATGCTTTGTGTAGTTCAATCGATGTTGTGCTTGTTACAACTTTTACAATGTAAGCGACGGAAGAGATTTCCAACACGTCACCAACAACAACGGTATCTCCAGCATTTTTTGTTACAGTAGCGTCGCCATTGACAACTCCTATTGTATTTGAAAATGCAGCAGCGTCAATTTTTCCGACGACAGACATTTAATTGTTCTCCAAATAATGTTCTTTTTCTATAATTTATTTATAAAAACAAGAACACCGTTAGGTTAGCGACTCTGAAGTGCTTCCTTAACGGTCTCTAGGAGTTTATCATCTGCTGATGTTTTTGTCATCTTGACTGCCTTACCAAGGATTACAAGGCATAGGTCAATTAATTTGTCACCAAGTTCAGCATCATCTGGAATCTTAGCTACTGCATCACCAATAATTTTAGATGCAAATGGAAGTAGAAAGGAAAACATAGTCCTTCATAATAAGTTTACTACTGTATATATGCTACTTGTCCGCTTTAAATTTACCGTCCTTGACGTAACCCCATTTACCTTTACTTAATGCCTTAACACCTTTCTTTTTATCTCTCTTGGATGACTCTGTTTTCTTCTTGTTTATTTCATCTCTAAACTTCTTCCAGTCTTTACCCACCTTTTTCTTACCGTGAGTCATTTCTAACTTTCTTTTTTCATTATCATCTTTATTTTTTGCAGCGTCCTTCTTCCACTTAGCATCAGTGTAAAAAGATAGAGTTCTTTCTTTTAACATTGGATCATCGTAGAATGCGTCAGGTAACAGTCTTATCACGCTGGTTTACAGTCTGGAACTGCTCTACCATCTTTCATCTTAGTTCCTGTTGCTTTGTAACCTTTCCAACAAGACTTCTTCTTAGGATCTCTCCCAATGTTTTTACGTGCTGTAGCTAGTGTTGCTTCAGACATATCAGGTGCAGATGCGGATGCTGGTTCTTGTCCTGCTTTAAATTTCTTAAAGGATTGCACTTTCTTTTTCTTAGTCTCTGGTTTATTTAGTTTATTTTTCTTGCCAAAAGCTGCCATAGGACCTGATGGTTTACCTGATCCTTTATACAAACCATATGACATACCCTCTGCCTTGTATCCTTTATGGTGCATATGCACTCCAGCTTCAGTTCTATATGTTTCTCCTTCCATTCTTCCACCCCTCTTTCCTGCTCTTCTCTCAGCATTTCTTGCTGCTGCTCTCTTTGCTGCTGCCTTTCTGTTTCTATCGTATGAAGACATTGCTTCAACAGTAAATTTCATACCTTTAGTTGCTTTGTCTTTAAGTGCTTGACGTTTTTTAGGATCCATATTCTTTTCATAGTCTGCTAACTTCTTAGCATAACTAGGGTTATCCATTTTCTTTATTTGTTTTCTATCCTCTTTGTTAGGTCCTGTATACACTGCTTCATCAACAAACTTAACAGGCATTGATACAGTTCCTTTACCTGGCACGTACTTTGTAGTTCTAGGTTTCTTAGGATCGTCACTCTTGAAGTCCTTATGAATCTTAGAGTATTCCTTTTTAGTCATCTTCAATTCTTCCTTCTGCAACTTATCACTTGCATCTAGTACACCTTTGTGTCTCTTCTGCATCTTCTTATAGTCACCTTTGATAGCACTGGTTCCTATCTCAGTAGCTGCTTTCTTAACATAAGATCCATATGTCTTCTTGCTAAGTTCATTTACCATTACCTTGTCTGCTGGTCTTGCTGCTGCTGGTTTCTGTGTCTGTTCACCGTATGTAATACAAGGATCTTGACCACATCCACAGTTCTTCTTACACATATCTTTAGCAACAGTGCCTTCACCTACCATTTTCTTAGCAAGTTTAGAAAAATGCTTGAGTCTCTTTTCACCTTTTAGTTTGTTTCCTTTTCTAACTGACGATGCTACAGGTGACTCACCAGTTTTAGGATCGATGTCATACATACCTTCTGACATCTTTTTCTTTGCTGCTTCTCTCTTTGCCTTAGTCTTAGCAAGTATTCTTTCTCTTGCAGCGTCTGCTTCTTTCTTTGAGATTAGTTTTATTGCACCTAACTTTGCTGCTGGTTTACCTGGTTCATATCCAACACCAGATCCACTATCCATTGCTTCTGCTGTAAACTCTTCTGTCCTGTTATCATTATTATTTTTATCAGACCACTTTACAGGTTTCATTTTGTCTTCTCTTTTTTGAGTACTACCTTTTACACCTCTAGATGCTTTATGTTCTGCTGTTCTTTTATCTATTGCTTCACCTCTTTTCTCACCTTGACCTAACCTTGAAGCATCATTACCACCATAACCAAACCTCCTCATATTTCTTACGGATGCTTTACCAAAATTAGAACGACCACCTTCTTGTGATTTCTCTTGTAATGTTTCCTCACCCATAATCTTACCCCCAGATTTTTTGATTTTATCTTTCACAATATCGAGTGCAGTTACACCCTTACCATATTTTTTCACTGCCTGTTTTTGATAGACAGTTTTACCCTTAACTTTGTCTGCCCTTCTATAAGGTTGTGTTGTAGCGTCTGTCTTCTTTGGATGAGAAGGATCGCCACCCGCCATAGCAATGCGATCTTTAACAGTATCGTATGCTTCTTCTCTCATTGTTTTAGTGTTTGTGACTCTCAGCGATAACTGTTTCTAATTCATCAACAGATACCATACTATGTAGAGTGTCAGCCTCATCTATAACATCATAATGTGTAACTAAATGTGTGTTACCATCTGCATCAGGTTGCTCCATCTCAACTAAGGTATGTGCTTCTGGTACAGTCTTACATAGACCTAACTCAGCGTGCTCAACATACTTAGCACAGATATGGGTCTTCTTACCCATTGCTTTTGATACAGTTTTTCTTCTGTTAAGAAGATACTTATCACTCTTATCGTGATCTCCATCGTTGTCGATGTCTTTATCTTCTTTACCAACTGGGTCTAATTTCTTTGCTGCTTCTTTTAAGTCAGCAATTTGTTGTGCAATCAGTTGGCGAATGGTAATTGATTCTTCTGACATAATCTGATCCTTTTTGGGGTTGACAATAACTTTAGTTTTTTTGGGTTTTTTAGGCATTAGAAGTTGGGGAACTCTTTTTTAAAAGCATCGGATGCTTCCTTATGCTTACCAGCATTTGTGAGTTTCTTAATGTCTTGGAGTTTAGCACGTTTCTTTAATTGTTCAGGTGTTGCTTGTTCCTCCTGTAATCCTAACCTGTCTCTCCACGAGGCAGATGCAGGATCTTTTAATTCTTCTCTGTCCTTCTCAAATGTTTCTTGCATTGCCAATAATCTACGGACTTTATCTACTTTTGTTTCTTCCAAATTTTCTTCTCCTTCGATGGGATGTTCGATAACGTTGCCATCAGCATCTTTCTCGTGATGTTCTGCTACCGTTTCTTCTTTTTGTACTACGTTTGTACCAGTACCTTCGACTCCACCTTTGTATCCTGCTTTCTTAGCATCACCTTTTGCTTCTATAGACTTCATAGCAGCAGATGTTGATCCTTCAGTGGATGGTTTTTCTTTTGGTGTTTCGATCTTACCACTAGCAGCAGATGGTTTTGCGTTGATAGTATTTGCTAGTGCAGTTTCTAGGACTATTTCAGCAATCTCACGCTGAGTTTTACCTGTCAATCTCTCATTAATATATTTTTGTACAGCATCACCTTC
>Ga0163180_10000931_pt1 | contig 16724 bp, 5 predicted proteins | sample AtlANTMetagenome_2_FD_109647 | JGI IMG/M metagenome (GOLD analysis project Ga0163180, IMG submission 109647) | Marine eukaryotic phytoplankton communities from the Atlantic Ocean - Atlantic ANT 4 Metagenome | ecosystem: Environmental > Aquatic > Marine > Oceanic | place: North Atlantic Ocean...
AAGCCCAATCAGACCCAGATTTATCGCAACGGTAATGTGGACTCCCCTTTAGCCACCTACCTCCCCGACAACATTGCCGACCCCACTATTGGAACTGAGTCTACTAAGCGCGTTCAGAACCAATACCGTATTCGTGCAACGGGAGCAGCGGAAGGCGTAAACTTCAAAACCCAGAATGGGTTCAGTAATGCAGAAGTGGAGGCGCAGGGCACCCAGGCTACCCCGGTGAATAAGTACCGTTTCGTGCCTGCTGACGGAGTTTCCGTCTTTGGCTACATTGAAGTGTTAGCTGCCCCCTTGGCCGTTGGAGATACTGTCACCATCAATGGTAACGTCCTCACTGGAGTGGGTGTTCCTCGAACCCCAGGCTCTGATGACTTTGATGTTACAGGCGGCACCCCTACTGCTCTGGCTACAGAGTTAGCAGCGGCCATCAATGATGCTGCTAACTCTTTCGCTACCGGCGTGAGCGCGAGTTCCGCAGGCGGCGTGGTAACTTTGACCCCCGTAGCTGCGACGGGATACACCCCTAACAATATCGTTTTGACGAATGCCACTACACCTGCGGGCAACATAACAACGGCTGTGTCCTCAGCCGTGTCCTATGACACTGTAGATCCTGGCTTGTTTATTGCCGGGGACGGTACTGCTGAGGCAGCTGCTGCTTTGGGGACCGTGGATGGGTATGTCTACGCGCTCCCAATCTGTTTCGTATTTCGACGCAACAATGCTCAAACTGTGTTTGCTGGCGGATTTAGCCCTGTAAGTAACACTAATGGGGCGTTGGCTCACGATCATGGGGGCTTTACTAATACCAATGGTATCGGTGCAATCCCTGCTGCTACATCGGATCGGCCAGACCGTAATTTCCACGATGCGATTGTCCGGGGCGATGTGTTAGACCTTCGGCGTCAAGTCTCTCCGGGAGGGGTGGACCTGAAGGCAGAGCTTGAACGTCAGATGACCTCTTTGTTGGACGGGTCCACCCACACGTGGGCTATCAACGCAGCCGATAAGAATGAATTAGGAGCAGGTCGTGGGGACGTGTCCTCGGTATTCCTGGTCTGTAATGAGATTGGGCGATCTTCAGCTGAGGGCGGCATTCCCGCTGATGGTTCCGGCGATACTACCGCAGGGGACTCTATTGCCAACTTCGACCATGTAAGGCGAAGGTTCGGGGATCAAGCGGTGGTAGAGCGCCGTATCTTCCCCATTTTGCCAACTGCAACTTCAGTGTCTGACCCTGGAAAGTTTGTTACCCACTCGACGGGTGGAACCCCCAATACGTGGGAAGAGGGTGACATCATCAATATTGATTTAGGGACTTTGGACGCTACAGGGATTGGCGACTGGGCTCATAACCCTTCCGGTGTTCTCACTGGCGGTGGAGCGGTATCCTCCTTGTGGCCCATAGGCTCTACGATCTCGGATGTCATTAGCGTTCGGCATGATGACGGAAACTGGAACGGCGCTATCGACCAGTCAGTTCAGGTAAACAGCATTGTTGGGTTAGGTACGGACACTATCCAGATCCAAATCAATGAGAACAACCTCCAAGCTACGGGTGGCCTGGACGCAGCGGACTACGACTTGGTTGGCCTTAGTGGGACTGGAGACGATAACTCTCCTCGCGCTATTTGGGTAGAGTTGGAAATCACCTACCCCATTGGATCGGGTACCACTGACACCCCGGACGAAACTTTGGGTGGTGCGGCAGGCGTCCCGACTTACTACGGCTCCGGCTTTGTGAGTAGTCCCGCTCCCCAACGACCTACTGATTGGCAAGATCAACTCGACCCTACCTATCGTACCGGCTACCGGGAGATTGGGTTGGAGTATGTGTGCAACGATGGAGCGGGAGCGGGGACAGGCACCCCCCTCACTCAGCAAGTAGTCAGTCAAAGTACCCAAGACATCATTCTGCCGCGCCGCCTCTTTGGGTCTAAGACCACAGCAGCCCCTACTATTACGGATCAGGAGACGGGTGGAACTGTTGGGGCTGACCCGACTACCACTGAATATGGATCTTCTTCCCGGCTCTTAAAGACAGGCCCAGCACTCTCCGGCGCACAAACTTTAGTGAGCGTTCAGTACTGGCCTCAAGACCCACTCCCTAACTTTGGAAGCACGGGCTACCAGATCGCCTGTTACTACCGCTCGAATGCGCCCCAGACTGTGGGCATTCAAGCGGGCGCTCCAGCCTCGATCCCACTCCCTACAAACTTTAGCGTGCGCCCTTTAGTGATGTCGCGGGATCTCTGGACGGGAACTGTCTCCGTAGGTTCGGTAGACTTGCCCTTCCCCTACAACAATCCTTCGGATCAGATCGCTGTCAGCGGTGATTTCACCGGTTCCCAATTCCCCGGCGAATGGATCCTGTCAGCCACTGCCAATATCAGCGTGGGGGACTTCAGCGCCGATACCGGATTGCTGAACCTTCATCAGATGGTGCCGGTAGATGGGAATCAGGACTTTACCTTTAGCAGTCTGGACATTGATGCAGAATGGCGAGCAGCCTACAAAGTCGCAGACCTTAATGCCTACCGACCCACTGCCATGGCACAGCCTCTTTCGGGCGTAGCGCGGCACAAGGTTTGGATGCCCTTCTTGGCCCGTGCTTCAGAGGACACTGTTTACTTCCGTAAAGATGAAGTGTTGCTGATCGTGCTTAGTCGCTATGCCGAGATGGACGATGAAAACACTATAATGTTCACTACTGGAAATCCCTCGTGCGCGGCGGTTTACCGTACCAGTGGCATGCTTATTTTGGCTTCGGAGTGATTAGATGCCTCGTTCTATAGATCCCAGCTCACTCAGTCCTGGCAAAGGACGCGCCCCTGACGGAACCGTAGAGGATTCTTCTCTCCGTTACCCCCAACGTGATACGGACCCCCTGCGCGTCCACGTTCACGACCCTGTACGGGCGCATATGGCGTCTACTATCGGAATCGTAGACGCAGGTAACTGCTATGTGTCAGACGAGGTAGAGGGCGCTCTCCAAGAGCTTTGCGGCATGTCTACAGGCGCAGGTCGCCTTAATGGTTTGATTTCGGGTGGAACCTTTGTTGAAGCGTTCCCCCACGCTGGCTTAACGCTTACTTTGGTGACGCCTACTCAGATCATGAATGACGGGGCGTTGTTCGATGCCAGCGGTCTGACCATTACGCTGCCTAACTCAGATGACACTTACTACATCTACTTTGATGAGGACTCCGCATCCCCGACTTACCAAACCTTGCAAGCTCAAACCGGTGCGCCTCCTGAGATTGAAACGGCGGCAGGCATTGAGAATGTAATGATTGCCAAGGTAGTGGTGAGTGGTGGTGGAACCACCATTGACGACTATCAAGATGCGCGGTTCTTTGTTCGGAACTTAGACCGGAAGGTGGAGTACACTTCGGTACAAGGCGAGGATGTAGATTCGTGGTCCGAGGCTTGCTTCGTTACCTTAGATGCTTGCATGTTCTGGTTAGAGCATTATGGCTCCAGTGCCTCTTCCGAAGAGCAGAAAGGCACCATCCTTATTCGTGGCACCCACAACCTAAACTCAACCCTCACTATCCCCATCGACCATGTTGAGTTCGTAGGGGATGGTGACGCCATCCTTTCTTGGAAGGCCGCTGTGGGAACCATGGTGGACATTAGTGGTCGAAGTGATGTCAGCTTTCGCAACATCAAGTTCGAGACCTCCATTCCCTATGGCGCTTCAATGTATGGGGTTCGGGCCACCGGCACTCCTGTTAGCAACATCACTTTTGATGATTGCGTATTTACGGGAACCACCAACGCAAACTACTTCCACGCCGGGATTTCATTAGCCACTGATGGGTCGGCTAACTGTGGTAGTATTTACGTTCGGGACTCCTTAGTGAGTGGCGTGACCGGTATTGAGATCGACGCTCCGAAGGACTCTCTCATTATCGGAACTAAGTGCGTAGGGGCAGGTGCCCCTGGCGGCTCCGGAATTAACTTCACTTCTACCGGTGCGGCTATACCCACCGATACCTCTATCACCTCCACCAACACAGATAATTGCACTATCGGGGTGCAGGTGGTCCAGGCGTCTAATGTAAAGATTACGGGGTGCTCTGTCCGTAACGCCACTACCGGAATTCTAATTGACAATGATGCGTCTCGGGACGTGATTATTTCGGACACCTTAGTTCAATTAGAAGACTCGACCGGCATGACCGGAATCCAGCTGTACGGCGAGCGTCACAGCGTATCGAATTGCGACATATCGAACTTGCGAACTACGGGGGGCTACAACCCAGGGGACGAGCCGACGGGAATCGACGTTCCCACTGGAATGTTGATTAGCGTGTCCGATACGCGGATTCGCAATTTCATCAACACGCAGACCCCCGGAGCCTCCTTAGGGTACTCCATTAACTTTCAGGGAATGGGCGGCTCGAGTTGGGAATCTTGCACGGTCTCTAACTGCGACTTGGAGGATAATGGGATCGAGGTGGCCTCAAGTTCCGTGCGCTTCCAAGTCTCCAATTGCGATATTAAAGGCCACTTTGGGAATGGGGTCTCTGCACGCCCTCTCATCAAGATTGGAGATGGAGCCAAAGCCACCAGTATCGTGGGGAACTCCCTGGACTGTAACGAGGCAGCTACTCACGGCATTCACTTTGATGGCGGGGATAACTACGGCAATAACATCCTGGTTGACGCCAATCAGATCGTGGCATTCCCCGATTACGGAATCCTTTTCGTCAATCGGTGGCGTGATTGGACTATCTCCAACAATAAGCTGGATGGGCTTCTCAACTCAGAAACTGGAACTGCGGGGTGTATCTCCGGCGAGGGCATTCGTATCACGGCAGCCAGCAATATGGTTCCTCATGAAGGAGCTATCTCCAACAACAACGTGACTCGGTGCGTCGAAGGCATTGTTGTACATGGCTTCAACATCACCCCTGTCACGGTAGGCTCGGCCCTGATTGACACTGTGAGCATCACCGGCAACCGCATTAACTATTGCGCCCGTAATACAGCGGCCACGGCAATAGATCCTCTCGTTGTCTGGAACACAGGGGGAGGTCTTCCACCGGGGGCGTGTGGAATCGCCGTTGGAAATGCGCGTAATATCGTCATTGCAAACAACCAGATTTCCAGCTTAGGGGTGGTGCTGGATGGAACCGTTCGGTTATTAGATGCTGCCGCTCCCGCCCAAAGCACCGGCATTTTTGTAAGGAATGTGGGAAGCCTCTCCGTCCAGAACAACAAAGTGTCGGACATCTTTGCCACTGATGGTGGGGATGCCTCGAAGTTTGTGTTTGCCCGCCCTATTCGGATCGAAGCCGCCTTTGCAGGGGTTGGGAATGGTGGGGCCTACACCATGGAGAACTTGCAGATCACCGGAAATGCGTGCATCGGGACGGGTGCCGCTCCAGCCTACGGGCAGGCGTTGACCGACACCGGTATTGGTCTTCTTAGCTCCAATATTGCTGACGATGCGAACGCAACCTATGGCATCCTTAGGGCTAACATCAGCGACAACCAAGTAACGAAGATGTCCATCAATGCAGCCCACGCTGCGCTGGTGTCTACTACCACAGACTTATGGCACACAGCTCCCGCTCAAGGCATCGTTCTCTTCCAAGAAGGGAAGGGAGCCTGCAAGGAAGTTCAGTTCAACAATAACACCGTATATGACATTGATGGGTACGGCATCCGTACTTATGCCAACGGGTTAGTGTCCTATGAAGCCGAAATGGCTAACATCAGCATCACGTCTAATCAGTTGAATGCTGTGGGATCGGCCTTGTTCCAGTCTGCGGGGATTTACAGTCTCATCAACTCGGGTGCTGCGGGCTACGGATTGAACATTTTAAATAACTCAATCGGGTCCGCCATCTCTTACGGAATTTACATTCTGGCTGAGGCAGATGCTGCCGCTGCCGCCAAGCTCCTCAATACGAACGTACAAGGGAATGCAATCCAACGGGTGGATGATGGCCTCACCCCGGATCGGAGGGGAATTGCTATTCACGGCGCAAAAACGGCTGCCCTTATCCAACACGCCAATGTGCAAGGTAATGTGATCGGGGCGCAACTTAGCGGCGTAGACTCGGCTACCGTGGATGTTGGTATCGACATTCTCAACCAGTACACCAATTCGTGGAAAGACATTGTTGTTGTAGACAACAAGATCATCAGTGGAAATGTAGATCGGGATAACTACGCTATTCGAGTTACGGCTAATGTAGGGGCAGCGTCCTTAGGCGGGGCCATCTACGAGATTGACGGGGTCACTATCCGCAATAACACTTCACTTATCCATGCAGACCACGCCGGTGGTTCTTATGGGGTTTTCGTGGAGAGTGATGGGTTCGTTTGGGACGGCCTTCGCGTGGATAGCAATGTTGTTCGGTATGAGGTAGCCGCCGGTAACATCCTTCAAAGGGGCGTGGACTGCCGCTTTAAGATGACCGTCTCCACCGCAGCCCCAACAGACACCCACCGTAAGGTAAGTGTGGATGGTAATGACATCACTTGTACGGGCACAAACGGAGGCGCAGTCTCTGATATTAGGACTTTGTTTTATGGGAACGTAGGTGTAGATGAGTTGAGCGTCTGTGGCAACAAGACGCGCAACAATATCGCAGTCCTATATGATAATGCCCCGGCCTTGGCCGCCTCTTTCGGCATAGAGAACTGGAGCATCTGTAACAATCAGGTCAACAATTCCACCATGAACGCCACCCCGCTTATCAATTGTAAGGTGGAGAATGTCCAGGCGAGCAGCTTCAGCGCCTCTAATGTGAGGATTTGCGACAACCAGCTTGACTTCCTCCCCAATGCGGGCGTTCTCTCGACGGGAATTTACGCATTGTTTGACAGTGCTGGGTCCGTGTTTACGACGGAGAATCTGCAGGTATCCGGCAATCAGCTACATGACATAGACGAGGCTATTTACATCCACGCGCCTCAAAGTCACCTTTTTTCAGTAGTTGCGTGTGGTAATAATATCACGGACTGGGGCGGCAATGGTGGCGGGGCATCAGGCGGTAACGCGGTGAGGATCAACGTCGCGGGGTTCGCAGACGCCATCACCGTGTCCGACAATTCCATTGCCAATGGGAACACGACCGCTAACGGGGCGGCAATCCATTATCGTCATGTGGGGCAACAACGCACCACAGGTCTTCAGATCGCTAATAACAATATCTCTGTTTCGGGTGGTCAGGCCGTTATGGTGGCACTGGGGTCCGGTTCCGCGATCCAGAACCAGCCCGATAGAGCTATTAGCGTGAGTGGCAATACGATCAATCAATGTTCCCTCGGCGCATCTAATCCCGTTGTGTTCATCATGCCAGATGCTACTAACGTCAATCCCGGCAAGATTATCGCTTACCAGGTCTCTGATAACACCATCTCTTATTGCGGTCCTGACGATGTCCCCGTTGACTACATTAAGGTGGACGTTCAACTGTATGACCTCGCCTACGGCGGGGTGGTGTCCAACAATGTGGTGGTGGGAGGCGTCCAAGGCGTGCTGGCCACTTCCCACCTTCCCCGCGACGGCATTTTAGTGAGCATTCCCGATACGGGAGGCAGTATAGGCGGCCGAGGGCTTTCGGTCACTGGTAATAGCATTACGGGACAAACAGACGCGGGGGGTTCTAATTGCGGCATTGAGATTAATTGCGAAGGAGAAACTCACGGCCTTACTGTGGACACCAACACCGTTCACGGCTACCCCCCTCAAGGATGCATCAAGGTCAAGGTTGAGGATGCGGACCTTATTGCAGCAAGCATTAGTGGAAATGTCGTTACAGTACCTCCCAGCCAATCAGGGTCTTACGGAATCTACTTGGAGCAGTCAAACGCAACAGCGAGCCGCCTGTGGAGAGGGGTTTCGGTGAATAACAACACCATTGAAGACATTGATGGGAACGCGGGCATCTCCGTGGGTGCCGGAAACTGCAAAGTGAAGGACTTTAACTGCAATGGGAACCAGTTGTGGCAGCCCGGTGCTTACGGCATCTGGCTGGCGCAGAGTTCCTCCTCGTTGTATCTCCAAGAGCTTATTGGATTTTCCTGTTCCGATAACCAAGTGGTGATGGATTCCGGCGGTTCCGCTACAGCAACCAGCGGTATCAGGATAGACATGCTCAAACTTTCGGGGGCCTCAGCTGAGTTGGGAACTTCGGTTTACGCCACTAACGGCCGAGTGTCTAACAATAGCGTGGTTTTCGATAATGGTACCCACTCCTCTACGGCATCCGGCATCACTATTGAATTGTTTGGCAGCGGCAACTACACTGCGAACATGTCCGCTCGGGTGTGGGACGTGTCAAATAACATCATTAGGGATTTCCGGTCGATAGGGCTAACCGTCAACCTTAATCCCTTTAGCCCAGTGAATGCCGGCCCTACATGCGGTATGACCGATTGGGGTATTTCTAATAACCTCATACGAACCAAAACCGACGATCCCGCTTACGTCACCGGTGCGTTGGGTGCTCTTTACATTCGCACGGAGGGGGCCACGGATATACAGCATTGCAACGTCACCAATAACCAAGTTCACATTGCAGGCAGTGACGCCATGCCGGCTACCTACAACGCGTTTTATTGGAACATGTGGAATAGTGTAGTTACAGTAGCCAACCAGATCTGCCACAACAGCATCACCGTGCCCTCTGCTTCCGTGAACGACCAAACAGTGGTGTTGGTGGGCGCTCCCACCTTTAGCGCCAGCTCAGGAGTTTGCGCCGATAACTTTGCGAACAAGCAAACTGCGGCGGGTACAGGTTTCGCGCAGGCACCTTGGACCTCTATGAATAATCACGACAACTTTGAAGTGTGAGATTGACCTATGAGAGTTTTTGCAAATTTAGCTAATAATGACATCATAGGAACCGGTTCAGAGCCGGAGGTTGGCGGCGTCACCACGGTTAATGGGCAGTATGTGGTCACCTACCCGCAAGGCGTTGCCGTGGACGTGGAGTCAGCGTCTTACTTGGTCCCTCAAGATGCCAGCAGTATCGGAGCGCAAGCAGCTGCTGAGTTTCTGATTCGCTACCCCATGTATGACCATGTTCTCTATAGCTTTTTCTTAGAGACATCGGATCTGCAGGGCACGGCTCCCTTGGGGGGCGGTTTGGACACCAGTGCGAGTGCCCCTTCCCCCGCTGTTGTGAATGATCCCACTTATGGATCTCAAGGCCCCTCAGCTTTAGGGCCACGGTGTCAGGTGGGGCGGCACGCTGCTGCTCCAGTGGGCATAGCTCCTGGATCCATCGCTATCTTGAACTCTGCCCCGAATACCAGCTCAAACGCTTTGTACGGCAATATTGTTACAGGCACTTGGGACATCACTCAAGCTCCTGTTAGCTCCACGGGAATGGACGAGTGCTTAGTGTGGTGGAAAGTGTCCCACATGGACGACACTGCCGATATTCAGTCGGGCTACGAAATCACCGAGGGGGTTAACACCCCGGCCCTTCGGCAACAGACGGAGACCGTGAATGAGATCGCGGGGCTTTACGTGTATGCGAGTAATGATGACGGGGCCACGTGGTATCGAACTCAGTACATGGAGCCGGTTGATTTAGTTACGGCGGGTACTGATCTGCGATTGGTTTTCGTTAACACAACGAATCAAAAGATTTACTTACATGGCTACTGCGTCATGTTTTCCAATATTGTGCCCTAATGCCTTCAGTTTCTTTTAACGGACTAAGTGACGATCAATGGCGAAGGTGGGCCGAGGCTCGTCGGCAGCTATATCGCTCCGTCTTGCGCAACCCAGGATCTTCGGATCATGAGAAAAGGTTGGCCCGCCATAAATTAGATTCTGCTCGACCGGAGGCCCGACCCAATAAGGGTTCTATTGTGGACGGTGAGTAGTGCAGTGACAACTGTACCCAGTTATCGGGAGAGTAGGAAAAATGGCTGATGATTTTGGAAACGGTGTTAGCCGTACACTATCTGCCCTCCAGCGGCAATTTCAACAGGTAGTGTGGCAGGCCTCTAAGCCTCCTCTGGATTCCGAGCTCAATCTTGTCGGACAGATTGAGCTTGAGCAAATGGCGGACGTGGTCCGCTCCCAGATGCACTCCGGGTTCTTGTTAGACCCTCTCGAGTCTGATTCCGATTTCCTTTTCCATAAGAATTGGTGCAACTGGTTTAAGTTGGGTAATCAAGGGGCCGGTCAAACTGATCCTGTCCTCTGGGCTAATGTTAATGGTTGGTTGGTTCCGGTTACGGGTACCTCGGTTGTTGACGGAGACACGTCTAATCGAATCAATCTTTGGACCCCCCCTACTTCAGACACCCGTGCTGACTTCGTTTTCTTAGAGGTTTGGAAGGCCCAAGTGGCCCCCAACCCCAGCGTATCCAATAAGCCTAATGCGTCTACCATCTATAAGTACGGCAACACCGAGTTCGGCGGTACCAACATCGTAGATGATATGGAAGACCCGGCTATCGGGTTCGAGACCACTGAGCGCGTGCAACTGCAATACCGTTTGAGAGTTGTAGGTAAGGGGGATGGCTTAGGTGACTCCGTTGATTTTGCAACCTTCCCTGACGGTTTAGATGACCCCAACGTATTGGCTCAAGGGGCTGCTACTGCTCCGGTGGCGGGAATTACCTACACCAATATGCGCGATACCTTAGGGGATCCAGGTTTGTGGAGGGCCGGGGACGGTCAGGCCACTAATAGCCTCAACACGGTAGACGGCTACACTTACGCCATTCCCATTTGCGCCGTTTTCCGTCGCAACACCACTGCTTTCTCTTCTCGAGTCACGTCAGGGAACCCTAACCAAAATGGGGCTTTCAACCGAAACCCTACTGCGGCATCCATTACCAATCGTTCTGAGGCTACTCGAACCCTCACAAGTGTAACCCTCACATCGGCCCTTCCTGCATCGGGAGTGGGCTCAGTAGGGGTTGTGAACGTCACTGGCCTTTCGGCTTCTGGGTTGGACAACTCCCTGATAGATTGGTCTACCGCTTTCATCATGATTGATGATGAGATTATTGGACTGGACTCGGTAAACGGCAGCGCGGGAACGATTACTATTTCTGACCCTGCGAGTCCTACGGTTCCTCGTCAAGGCCGGGGCCGAAATGGAACCCAAGCTGTGTACCACGCAGCCGGATCCACCCTTAGTCTCTATTGCTTCCGTCCTGATAACAAGTTTGCGGACAGCATTGCTGCTTCCGACGTTTTAGATCTGCGTCGTGGGGTGACTGCCGGGGAATGGGACTACGAGGCAGTTCTTGCCCATAACTTAGGAAAGCTGTTCCGAGGCGACTTGCAGACCTGCTATAAGCAGTCTGCCGTAAGTGGCGGTGATGTTGAGGGTGTGGTTATTCCTGAGGTAGCCACCCTTTGGGCCAATGGAACCTTCCCGGTTCCCAACCAAACTGCGGCTTTAGATGGCCCTGACGGTATCCGCACTACCTGGTCCGATTCCGCTGTGGTTCAAAATAACGTCTCGATGATTCTTCATCCCGATACGGGATCTGCCGGTTCCCCGGTGGAAGTTACAGACTACACCGTTGGCGCTAACGCTTGGGGGCCAGCCGCTGGCTTCAGCCCCTCAGGTTGGCAAGAAGATGGCGCAGGTTGGGTAGATCAGACTATCATTCGCTTTGACATTGGAGGGAGTGATACTAATAGTGGAGCGCGGCGCACTGTACGAACCTCAGCGGACAATCGCATTGTACGATTCGTCACTCCCAAAGAGTACTGGATCTCACGTGAGCCTTTGCTTCGGTATGATCCTGACTTCGGCACAACTAACCAAAACTTTGGGCAGCAAGCACCCTTCTTACTGAGGTTCCAGGGAGAGACTTCTCTGAGTCCTGCGGCGGGTACGGAGTTACCCCCTGCTCACGGGGGTCCGATTTACCCCCTCCCTGAACACAATTTTGAGATGCCTTACATTGTGTTGGGGGGAGTAGTAAACTCCACCTTACGCTCAACCAGCGCCACCACAGTAGCGGCAGGCTCCACTCCCAGCGGGCTTGATCAAGTTCGCTTTCCCGGTGTGGATTTCGATACAGGGTGGGCTCCAACCGCCATTGACACCACGTCTACTGATGGCATCACTAATCTCCTTTTGCACGGCTCCCGTAATCTCTGGGACATGCTTACTCGAGGGGGCAAGGATCTTTCTGGCCGCACTTCAGAGTTGTATGTGGTCCTGAGCGGGGACAATGCTAATAGCAATAACTGTGGCGTGTTCAAGGTCTTAGGTGCGGGCACTACCAACTATACTATGGAAACAGCAGCCACTCCCGATGCCTTAGTGGTACAGCGTGTTGGCTACATTGATGGCGGACCCACCGGATTAACGGGCGCAGCTACCGTCACTGCGGAAGTCCGCTCGCAGTACACCCACACCTTGGACGGCAACACCGCAGGTGCGGGATCTTCGGCTTGTATCGTTCTTACTGACCTCTCGGGACAAAGCTCCCCCACCATCCCCCCTTGGCAACTTTCGCAGCCAGTAGGCGGGGATGCAATCCTTGACACTTCGGTTCTCTATGGGCCGTCTCGGGGTGGCTTGGCGCGGGTTGCTGACAGCATTGATGAGGTAGGTCTGGTACAGACCTCGGCCAACTTGGTTAGAAACTCTCCCACTACTGTGGACACCACATTCTCTGCAGAAGCTGGAGTCCCAGACGGGGAGTACTATTTCCCCACTCAGTTTGTGCAGACTTGGAACCATCTTCCAAGTCTGGGCTTAAGTGCTCCTTATGCACCTGAGTATGGCGATAGTCGCTACATGGTGGATCAACGTAGAGAGAGTGAGGTCTTTGTTGACAACGGCTCAAAGACTTTAGTTGTTCGACCCTTCCAGCAGACCACCACTTCTATGGATATGAGAGTAGTGTCTTCTGGTGCGTTGGTTGATAGCGCCTTTACGGGCGTCCTTAATTGGAACGCGGGGAACATCTGGGAGTCTACTCTTACTTATGGTGTAGAGTTCCCTCCTGAGTTTATGCCGCGCTTCGGTCGTCAGGACATTCCTTTCCACCGTCCCCCCGCAGGAACCGCTCCTACCACAGGTCCGGTGTACTATGGAATCAACCACCTGTTTGGCGATTCCCAGAATAACGGTGATTCTGTTTTCCGCATCATTGGAGGGATTGATAACTCCACTGCTGCCCCTGCCGATCCGGTGTCTTTGTTCATGGTTACTGGTACCACCAACACCCTGGACTACGGGGAATATGGTACGGGTACTGGGCTCGGAACAGGTGGCTACAAAGCTCGATACTACCAAGACGTGAACGTCATCTCTTCGGATATGCCTCGGGGACTGGAAGGTATTCAACTTCCTCCTTATATCGGCATCGCTCGCGTCTATGGCGTGTATGATGCCCGAGAGTTCGCAGGAAATGGCGTGTGGGACGGTGATCGCGTAACCCCCTCCACTTTGGCCGGTCTTCCTACTAACTTGCTCAAGACGGATGCAGATAAGCAGACCATCTTTATTGTGAAGGGCGGGGCTGAGGATGTTGGCCTTACCGAAGATGACCACACTTACGTGTTGCCGTCTAACGCTATTGACGTGTCCCTTTCAGGGTCTTGGGCCGAAGGGGAAACCTTTGAAAGTTTGGCCACCTCCACTGGTCTGGTGGTAGAGTGCATCGTATTCGGCTTTGCTCGGGGCTTCATTAACAAGAACAACATGGTACTCGTTAGAAACCATGACGCGGCTGGAGCAGCCGCTATTGGCGCCACTGTCCCTGGAACCCCCAGCGTAGTGGATAATGTAAGCAACATCATCCCGCTTCCGTTGCCATGGAATGATCAATTCTATGCCACTTACAGTCGCACGGTCTATCAGGGTGACCCCTTTATGACTCGCGATGGGAGTACTCGGAATGCTGCTGACTATGCTACCCGCTACGGCCAAATTCCAGCCAGTGGCTCGGAACAGTTGGCTACGCCCATGCAGCAGTACGACGCTACTAATGATTATGCGCAGGTACCGCTAATCCCCAATGCTCGTAGCTTGGAAATCTTGGCTACAGCCGACTTCTGGACTACGTTGGGAACAGGTAAGATGGGCGGGGACATCTACCCTGGAACGGTAGCGGATCCCGCCTTTATCACTACGGCAGGAGCAGCCCCTACGCGGATTGCTCCGGCAGGCTCATCTGACCCCTTATCCTCTAACTACAACCCCATCTTCCAAAGCGATGTTAGGGCGTTGAGCGCAGGCCAAGGCTCCCAAAGCATTGCAGGGTCTTTGACCATTAATGTGTTGGAAGATGCCGCCACCTCTATTAACGACATTCTCCGGTTCTCGAAGGGTGGAATTGGAGGGGGTGCGCCCGCAAGTGGTGCCTGGTTCGAGTTGACCTCCGGTACCGACTTTACGGGTGGTTCGGCTTCGGCCACTGCTCAGAGTTTAGCGATTGCTATCAATGGGCATGACGAGGCTACTTCTTTAGAGGTTCAAGCCATCTGGAATGGTGCGACCCAGGTAATCCTCAAGTCCACTTCAAGCGGGGCGGCGAGTAACCACGCTATGGTGACTATCCTTCCAGGGTCAGGGGCTGCCTATTCAACAGGCTTCAGCTTCCTTCACCCCGGAGCCGAGGGCGCGGTAAGTGGCGCATTCTATGCCACGGAGACAACTTCTCACCTGTTAGGTGGTAAGGACAGCCCGGTAAATGCCGTGTTGAACATTCGAGGAACTTCGCCGGTTCAGTTGGCGGGTTTGAGTGAGCGCCTTCCTCTGGGTATTCTGGTCCAAGACTCAGACTTCTTAGGGGAGGATCCTCTTAAGACTGGCACGTCAGGGCTGGTCGTGGATCTCCAAGGTGGGACTCAATCCACTTCAGAAGCCACGCCGCTCGCGTTCTCGGATGATTGGAAGACTCGGGAATATGGCCGCATTCAGGGGTCGGGTCAGCTGGGAATGGCTGACGGTAAGATTCTTAACTATGTGCCGGGAACTGCTGCCGCTGCAGGTTCCGCTCTGTTCCGACTCTTCCGAGGGGGAGGCAGCACTTACGTGCTCGAGCCATCGCCGGAAGGTGGACCCGTAGACTACGCGGCAGGAATGGGCTTTGCGGAAAGTGAGAAGCCGGTTCTTAAGGGTGCGGTCTTGGCCGGTCGTGCTTTCTTAGTGCGTAACTACCCTGAGGTGGCCTTTTCTAACAATAGCCGACGCTCCTATGGTGACGAGGTCCAAATGGTAATCGTTACGCAGGCCGTGTATGGTCAAGGTGCCTACGCTGATTGCGAGTACACTTTGGACGGGCAAATCAGCCCCACCGGATACGGTGAAGGTCTTGCCGCTGCCGACCGCTACCGCATTGAAGGTAAGTTGCTGGTCCCAGGACACAGTGAAGCCGGAGAGAACCCGGACATTGAGTTGGCTCCTTATCCCGGTCGAGATCCTGCTATTCCCGATGATTGCCCATAGTCGGGTAGAGTGCCCCTAAAGAGGGGCACTTCATGAGTCTGGTCCAATACCGATCCACCCTTATTACGGAAGACACCCGCGAGGCCATGAACCGCTTAGAGCAAGCGGCAGCGGCGATAGAGGGGGTCAAGATAAAGTATGGGGGCGTTCCCGTTGCAAAGGCTAACTGGGCGGGCGTAGAGGAGGACGGAGGCCCCTTATCCCTCCCTCCAGCCTATTCGATGCGCCCTACCGGGCGGGAAGTCTACTTAGGGTTGGAAGGCCCCTTCGAGAAGGTAGAGGGACTCTCTTTGTTATGGTCTCTTGCTGTACCTTTAGGGTTCGTGCCTTGGCATCGCTTTCCGGTTCCAGGCGTCCATGACAATGTGTTTCACTACTTAGGTCCCTGGGCCTCCATTGGGGACTTTCTTCATGGGGAGGGTCGGGGTGAGCATGCGTGGCCTTCAATGTGTTGCGCCGCTCAAGTAGAAGTGGGCAATTGGGAAGGCCCCAAACTTGTAGAGAGGGAGGTCCAAATGCACTTACATCGTTTAGGGGTTCAATGTGGCCCCGTGGATGGAATGTTAGGCCCCCGTAGTATCGCATCTCTCAAGGCATTGGGTTTGGGAGGAGTGGAGTTGAGCGATGTGTTGGAGCAGTTGAGGCCGTTGAAGCCGCCCGCTACCGCACCTCGTGATAGAAATCACGCCCATATAAACGTAGGCCTCCCCAGTGAGGTGTTTACGTCGGGAGGCATTAAGTCTATGAGAACCCCTACTGGGTACGCTCTCACTATAGACGGCCCAGGCCGCGCTATCCTAATGGTGGATTAGACTTGATTGAAAAGTATTCTTAATACGGGAGGCACCGTTGGGATGTCGGTCGGGCCACCCGTAGAGCCATTTATGGTGGAGACGTTGTACCACAATCCGTTGATAAATTCCGGTTGGGGTTCGGCGTAGTCGCCTCGGCAGAAGGTGTAGCTAAGTCGCGTAAGGGGCGGGCATGGCAAACACAAGTCGGGGACGGTGGTTCCAACGCCGGGCATGGAAGCATTATTAGCATCCCAGAATCTCACAAAGATCAGTTCCGAGGAGGCGGTGTTATCAATGTCCAACATGTAGAGGGTTCCGGCAGCTCCCGTAGCTGTGTCGTAGATGTAGGTGGCTGCCCCTGGGTTGTTGCCGTTGTCGTAGATGAACTTCTGATCGTCATCGACGATAGGTATTGAAGAGCTGCGCGGTGGATTAGGCATTTACTTTTTCCCCACTACTAAAGCGAACACGTTCCCGTTGGTGGGGTTTGCCGTACTGGAATCACTTGACC
>Ga0163180_10000933_pt1 | contig 16692 bp, 4 predicted proteins | sample AtlANTMetagenome_2_FD_109647 | JGI IMG/M metagenome (GOLD analysis project Ga0163180, IMG submission 109647) | Marine eukaryotic phytoplankton communities from the Atlantic Ocean - Atlantic ANT 4 Metagenome | ecosystem: Environmental > Aquatic > Marine > Oceanic | place: North Atlantic Ocean...
ATGTCAAGGCCAAGCGCGGCAATGATAAGGCTGACAAACGTCTGCCACAAGTGGTGTCGCTGAATCAAGCCGATTTCGAGGATCGCGAACATCGAGTGCCCGTAGGGAACAGCAACGTCGTCCACTGATCTCTCGAAGAACTCATTCGCCTTGCCATAAACAACCCTCGTCAAGAACTTCTCGTTGTCCTCCATAGCAGGCAGCGTGGGCGCTTCCGGCAACGCCTGCCACAAGTCCACGTCGTCCAGCGCTGTCTTCGGAAGCCGCGTGGCATGCGTCTCAGAGAGTCCCTCCTTGTTGAGTGCCAACAGACGCTCGTTCTGTGCTGTGTGCGTGACATACATGCCGAAGCACACAATCTTCTGTGCCCCCTCCCTACCAGCGGTCAGGGAGGGGTACCATTCGTTTTTCATGTCATAGTGCGGGGACAGTCGCCAGACGCTGTCCTCCGCCGCATGACGGTTGGTGGTATCACAGAGGTAGAACGGGCTATCGCCCTTGGCGCGGTCAAAGATCCCCTGTGGTGTAAACCACTTGACAATGTGCCTCGCCAGGAGCACTTCCATGGACAACCAATACTTCTCTGATCCGATTGCAACCTCGCCTTTCTCCTCGGCTTCCAAGTGAGCCTCGTACCAAGTTTTCCGCTGAGCCGGAGTCAACGTTATCAACGGGAGCATCAGTGCCTGTCCACCCAGAGGGTCCTCCTCGGAGGTCTTGAGGTTCACGACATGTACGCCCAGCGTCTTTGTCATGTTCGGGTTCATCTTCCTCACGCGGTTCGACTTGACCCCCTTGTCTGGCATCATGCATAACACAATCTGGCATGGCACGAACTTCGGCAAGTCGTCTTCGCCGTCAGGGTTTTGTTCGTGAATCTTGTTGGCAAGCTTCAAGTCAGGTCTGTAGGCCATGCATCTCTGCATCGCTTCGCCGCCCCAATCCACAAAACACTTCGAACAGACCACCTTGTCGTTCTTTTCCCCGACGTACAACACCTTACGTTTCCTCGCCGTCGCGTCGTACCACACACAGCATCGGTCTGCACGATCATCCTGTGTACAAGCTTTGCCGCCGCACCCGATGCACGTTCGCACGATCTCCTCATCGTCTGCTTCTTCACGTTCCGATTCCGGCGGGTAGCGACAGCCTTTGCACTGGAAGGACTGAAGCTCCTGCTGCTTCTTCTCGTGCTCCGCTCGAGCGTCGCGCTCCTTCGCTGCGCAAACAGGTTCCTGGTCTCGGTCGTGCGGACAAACTTCGTCGATCTGGCACATCTGACAGAGTACCGCGCGCTTCGGCGCAAAAGGGTACCCGATGGTTGGCAGGCTGCGGTCGGTGTCAGCAACACACTTCCGGCAGATTGACTTCTGGCAACCCTGACAACGATACACCGTTACACCGATCGCCGCGGAGAAACGCTTGTCATGAGTGCACCCTGTGTTGTGACATCCCCGGTGCGTCAAGAACGCAATCTCCGCCCGCAGCAAACCGTCCATCTCAAACGAATACGTCCCTGGGGACCCAGTGTCCACGACATGCACGTCCGATTCCTTCTCCTTCGTTGCCGCCTCGATAAGCGCAAACTCTGTGTCCGGCTGCAGAGCCTGGTGCTTGCTCTGGTATCTCCGAATGCTAGTCTCCCCGAGCGCCAGCAATGCGTCCATAACTGCCTCACTTTCACACCCGGAAGCGTTGTCCGTGTGAATGAGCTCGTAGAACGGGAACGTGGGGTCCAGGGATGGTGGGAGCTCATCAAACTCTGGATTCCTGACTTCTCGCTCCACACCGTCCTCCACGACCTTAATCGTCAACGGTAGTTCCCTCTCGTAACCGTATTCCTTGCTCCTCTCCCTGTACCACTTGACCCACTCGGCTCGTAGCAGTGTCAAACAAGTTATCACTGCAAGCCTCTTGCCGACGTCCTGCAACTGGTCCCAAGCCGTCTTGCCCCAGTTTGGATCTTCGTCGTCGTTCAGCATCCGGTCAAGAGGTTCAGCGATATCAGAGGGCTCCGTTTGCACGTAGCTCATGCCGTCCTCGAAGTCGAGCTTCTGCTCGCCTGGTTCACTTGTTCCACCGGCTTTGCTCAGCTTGTTCCACGATGCTTTGTCGAGGCTCGAACTCGTCCTCTCTGACTTGGCGTCCTCACCATCGACACACTGCCTCTTGGGCTGCCGTTCGTCGTCAACGTGGGACTGGAGAATGCCGTACGTCGTCTCGATGCTCTTCAGCGATGACTGCGCTATGACGTCGATCTTGGTCCACGGCACATGACCAGCGTCGTGATCAGGAATCACTCTCGTCTCCCGGTAGCCATACCAGAGCCGTGATACCTTCTTCAGGTGTTCAGCCATATCCTTCAGACTCGCCGGAACGAAGCCACCGGTCTTGTCCTTCTGCTGCTGCAACCAACGGTATCCAACCGGGTTCATCAGTTTCTTCATAATCGGCCACAGAAAGACTGCAACGGTATGCTTCGGGTACTGTTGTACCACCAGACCAGGGTCGTCAGGCATGCAGATGTTGGAGATGCCTGCTTTCGCGATCGCCACGACGTTCGCGGTGGTGATCCGCTCAACAAGGCCATCAAACCCATCGATCTCAGTCAACGATGCCATCAACGTATCCATCTCAAACGACTTCCTCACATCAGCCTCCGTCATCTCCGTCGTCCCCATGAACGCAGTCCACACAAAGTACGGTAGATACATACTCGTTGGTGGTGACTCCACGGTTCCACCCGCATCGCAGTACGTGCTGCACATGAGAGCCCGCGCCTCGGTAAAGCACGCCCCCATGGTCATCACCGGTAGAACCACGACGAGCAACTCATGTTCGCTGGCGGCCGTCGTTGTGGCCGCAGGGTAGGTCACCTAGTGTTCGCGCTCACTGTCGCTCGGGTTGGGTGCCACCGGACCGGGCTGGTGTTCAACATTTCTGCAGCGGAATGGAGGGAACTAGGTCCGACCTCCAATCTTGCATCTTGCACCAGTCCAGTGGCTCCCACTAAGGGTAGTGCGTTCTCCTCGGTTCCGTCTCCGCTTTCTCACATCCCATGGCAGTGCGCGGCACCTCCTGAGGCTCGACCGCAGAGTCGGGCCCCGGGGGGTCGGGGTTCGGCGCCGTCACCGGCTGCGCCGCGTCGGTCGGGGGACCGCCCTCAGTGACCGGCGATTCCATCCCCGCAGTTAGGCGCGTAACCAAGGAGGGGCTTGGAGCCGACCTCCCCAGGATACGCCAGTCCGCAGGAACGGCCTCACCAGCCTCCGAGTGCGGAAAGAAGGGCACTCATCTCAATGCGCCTCCTATCCCCCTGGGCGCCATCGCACGACATCGGCACCCACGCGGGAGCCGGGCATAGGGTCAGCCCGGCACTCCATACCGCCCCGTTTCCGCGCGTCGTATCATTCCGTCCGGTCCCCAACTCGGTCTCGGGTACATGACAAACATCATTCTCTGGTTGCTAACGCAGAGCCCGCAACGGTACGCACTCGTCACGCTGACAGAGGGTGTGGCACGCTCACGCATGGCAGGCAACTGACTATTGGACTCATGCGCAGGCTGGGCGAGCATCGCGACGCCCGCCCCGTGCCCCACCCAAAAATTCGGCTCCCCCTCGGATCGTTCAAGGGGTTAAGGTAGCAACCCTGGGTGCTGGGTCAACTTAACTCAACACGGTTATAATCATCATGTCATATACTCCCAACCAAGTCATCTTCGGGCTCAAGGGTATCGGACGGTAGGTTCCCCCGGACTATGCGTCGACGGGGGAGAAAGCAGATAGGAATTTAGAGCGGGCCCTCCGTCCACTTCGGGAGCAGGACGGGTTTTTGCTTCGGCGCGAGCGTCGCGCCGAGTGGGCCTTCGAGGTGGGCTGACCGGACTTGATAGTTTCCACTCCGCACAGTAGTCGCTCTCTCTCCATGTCCAGCCGTCCCAAGCACTTGGTAAAGATGTTTGAACGGTTCTCCTTAGACACAACATGTTCCACCGTCAAAAGCTCAAAGTGGATTAGGTCCTTCAGGAGGCCGACCCTAAGGTTCAAGGCCTTCACAGTCGCGCCACTGGTGTCATTCACACCACGCTTCGCATTCGACAGCACTGAGCTGTTGTCCACGCAAAGCCGCAACGGCAACTGTTCTCCGGCCGAATACTCCTGTAGTAGCAACCCCAAGCATAGAGCCTCGCGCACGCCCGTGTGCGCCGCGATGATCTCTGATGCAAAGGTTGAGTCGGCGGTGATCGGCTGGCGTTTGCTCGACCACGCGATCGGCAAGTACGATCCGCGTAGTCCCTCGAGGAAAAGCAGCCAGCCAGTCTGCGCCTTCCCACTGCTAGGCAGGTCGGCATCGGTGTGCAACACGGCCCGGAAACCCTCCGGTTCCTCGTCCTGGTGCACCTTCATGACGAGGCGCTGATCCTTCGTGTGTAGCAGGTACCCGACCATGTGCTTGAGCTGCTGCTCGCACTTGTCGTCCCACTTCGACACACGACTGCCCATGCGGCTGATAGCGTGGGCAACATCAGGTCGTGCGCACCGACTTAACCACAACAACATCCCTATCATCTTTTGTACCCTGTTTATCGGTGTGGACGTTTCAGTCTCATGTCTGAGTTCGTCCGAAGCAGCGGTGTACCGCGGCACCACGTGAGTGCCCGGCCAAAGCTCTTCGTACGTCTTCACGATGAGCTCGATGTAATCGCACATATCCACCGCCGCACACCGAAACTGGCCTTCCTTGTACCGGAAGATGCGCATGCCCAAGAAGTCCTTGAGCTCTTCCGAATGGCCAACCTTGAATACGCCCTGTTTCGCAACGTCGACCTCCGACCAGAACTTCTTAAGCTCGTCGTCCGGGCCTGCGATCATCAGGTCGTCGACGTACACGCAGAGGAGGCAGTTTCCGCGCTTCAGCATAGCGTCGTCGTCAGGGAGTGAGGTCCAGCCGGTCTTCTTCAGGTGCGTCAGGAATTTGTTGATCCAGACGTGCCCAGAGATGGGGTGTCCGTAGAGGCACCGCTGCATCTCGATGACTGGCTCGACCTTTCCCCTGTACTGCTTCTTGTACTCCTCCGGTAAGTGTCGTACGATGTCCCCGGACAGCTTCAGGAAGTGCGGAGGCACGTTGCTAGGCCACTCCGCTTGGAGGTACGCCGACTCTAGGTCGGCCGTCTCGATCTTGTAGTTCCTAGCCAGGGCGTAGGCAACTACGGCTCGCGCCGCTGACAGCGTTGTGACCGAGCCATAGATGCCCATGTTATCGGCGTTTGGGTACACCTGCTTGCCAGTGCCAAGTTTCTTGATGACGTTTCCCAACAACACCATCCGTCCTTTGTACTTCCACTCACTGGCAGGCCGCTCCGCGTTCTTTATGCTCGTCAGCATGCACACCCCGGAGACCGTGGCCTCCGGGTATGCCTTTACGGCATCAGATGCCTCCCAGACCTTGCCGAAACATTCGTGGTCCACCTGCTTCATAACTTCTGAAGCTCGACACTCGTCACCTTCCTTGCTCTCTGTCTCCTTCTTGTTGGCCTTACGCGTGACCATGACCTTCCGTCTGACCTTCCCGAGTTTCACCCCGTTCTTGGTTCGCGTAGGTATTTCCCCGGAGCCAGCCGGTGTCCAAGAAGGTGGAGGTACGCCTTTCATGAGCTTGAGCGCTTCCTCCTCAGTGCGGTGCAGCAAGGTTTCCGCATTCAGCGAGTCCAGTGCGACTTGGGTCTTCATCATCATCCCAATCCTCGCGCCTGACAACTTCGCCTTCTTGCGGAAGGTCCGTATCGTGGACCGGTTGACAGAGCGTCGGTGGGTGCGAGCAGCATGCGCCTGAGAGCCGGGGCCTACGCCAGCCGGCTCCCCCTGGAGCTTCGCGAACTCGACCCTACCCGTCCATTCCTCCCACGTGCCGGACCGCTTGCCAGTCTGCGGCCCGAGGTGCGGCCCCCGAGGCTTCTTTCCATCGAGAAGATCATCCTCGACGTCGAGCACCGTGCCGTCCAGGTACACGGCAACCGTGCGTCGCTTGCCGCTCAGGCCGAGCGTACCCGGCCCGCGCGGCTCCTCTGGGAGGCACCGCTGCGTACGTGGGAAGTTGACATGGTAGGTCCACATGCTGTCGCTTTCTATCCACTGGTTCATGAGCCACCACGTCTCTCGCTCTACATCTCTGACTTCGAGATAGCGCTCCTCCCCCTGTTCCGGGTCGAGGAGCATAGTGGCTCTCGTGCGCACCAACCCCCAGCGTTTGTGTTCAGTCTCCGGCAGTGGCATGAATCGCGTCGACAGGTCCTGTCTCGTGACCGTAGAGCCGTCTTCGAACGTAAACACCGTAATGATGCGGCGGGGCGCGCCCTGCGTAAACTTGCGGTACAGGCCCTCGCCCTCAATCATCAGGTCGTTTTTCTCGATAGGCAATTCCGACTCCGCCACGGCGGCCCTGCCCTCGGTCTCAGCGTCGCTGTCGCTGTTGTAGGAGGCATGCAGTGCGTCGTAGGGCGTGTACTCCGGCACGGAGAAGCGCGCCCCGAACGGCTTCAGTACGCCGTTCCACTCATGCACTACAACAGCGGAAACAGCTTCCGCGACCGGTTCAGGTTCTGGCTCAGAAGATGATGCGGGCTGCCGCAGGAGCTCGACCAGTACGTCACCGTGACAGCGATCAGGTGCGCACCAGCAGCCAAGCTCTTTTCCACGTAAATCCTCCAACTTGCCCAGTAGCTCTGGACTCTTCAGTATGTACTGGCGATACATTTCTATGGCGGTATCGCGCCCATACTTTGTAACTGCGAAGGGATTGTGGAACGGGCTCTGTGTCGCGCCTGGAACTTGTCGGCTCATGTCCCTGCCGATATAAACGCTCCCAGGTCGCTTCGCCCACTCTGCGAAGTCCGCGATGCCTCGCTTCTTCAGTGCCATCTGGTGCACGTTCACGACCGTCGTCTCCACGCCCGGGGCCTCTGCCGGCCGGGCGCAGGACGAGGCCAGAGCGAGCACCTCCTCCTGACTCGGGTACTTGTCGTACATCGGCCCCCGAGGTTCTTCTACATCCTCAGGGTTCCAGTCGTCCGGATCGGTCAGATGCGTGCTCACGCACGTGGGACAGGTCCGCTCCAGCCGTGCCACCGCTGCCGTCGGCGCCGTACAAGCCCCGCACGTCCATTGTACAAGACAAGCACATTGCCTTAGCGCGGTATCCTTCGCGCCGCAGTGTGAACATGTATCCACTGTTTGCGATAACGAAAAGGCCAGCGCGCTAGCGCGGCCCCTGTCCATGACCGTATCAGGGACTGCCCCCGACTCTACCCGAGGTGACTCATCCTCCATACCGAATAACACTTTGGCAGACGGCAGCACGTACTCCGACGGCGGCAAGGGATGCCGCATGAAGCGTGCCACGTTCGCCTGCACGAAAGGTGGTGCTGCGTTCAGCAGTGCGGACGGCTCGACCCGCGGTGCCCCGCGTAGGCGTGCGCCGTGCATGAGGCCCTGCAGGCCGCTGGCGATCTCGTCCGTGGCGGCGACGAAGTCGTCCGTGCCACGGAGCGGAGCGCCGTTCTCGTCCGTCTCTGCCATTTCACACGTGTACATCCCATCCAGACCACAGTAGTAGAACCCACGCCACTCCACGTAGCATTCTGGCGGATCGGTCGTGTTCCACCAGGGGCGCCACTTTCGGCAAAGCGCGCACTGCTCGTAGGTGCGGCGGTCTGGGCCTACGTCGCTGAGGTGGCGACGCGCAGCGTCCATGACCGCCTGATCTAGCGGGTTGGTCTGGGGGATCGACCGCAAGACTCCGGATTCAGGTTCCGGGTCGGTGACAAGCTCGCCTTCGTCAAGCTCAGCTTCGATCTGGTCGCCATCCTCTTCGTCCTCAAGCTCGAGCCCCCACTCGTCAGTTAGGAAGCTGCGGCGCGTCAGGCCTCCGCCGCTTCGTTGCTCGCTGAACGCGTAGGTGCCCGGCGTCCAGGACACGTCGTTGGCGTGCACGTAGGTGCGCCGAAGCTTGCCGCGATGTATGTCGAAGAAGGTCACCTGGATGCTCCGCGACGACTTGATGTCGTAGCCCAACATGGCCACAGGCACGCCGCGTGCATCAGTGTTGTGTGCGTAAACCGACTTAGGCAAGATGGTGTATCCGAGTGCGCCGAAAGGTACGATCCGCTGCAGCTTCTCATCCGGGCCGGCCACCGTGTTGATGAACGGGTAGTAGCCGAGCTCCCGGTTGTATAGGATCGTGTAGTGCGCTGCGGCGAGCGGCCAGAACGCGAGCGGCGCGCCCGCGGCTGCGCGCACCGTGATCGCACCCTCCCATGCGTATCGCACCATTGACTCCACCTCTGCCTTCGACGCGTCGTCGTCGGTGGGAGACTTCTTCCACCAACTCTTGTTGTCGCGTAGATACTTCCTCATCTCAGGGCAGTCGAATCCCCCTTCCCGATCGCCCTTGAGCAGGAAAGGGTAGTCCAAGACTCCCCACTCGACGCGCGCGGCGTGTAGTACGTCCACCGTCTCCGCACCACTCCGAGAGGTGGTCCCACGCAGGAAGATCGGTTTCGCATCATCATCTATCGTCTCCAGACACACTTCGACTCGCTTGTCATTGACATCACCCATGTCCGCCGGATTCCGCTTCAACCGGAGGCACATGAGGTACTTACATCCGCCCACCCCAGTCGGTTTCATATCTGTCTTGTAGTCCGCCAGGATGGTGACCCAACCAGGAGGTGGGTCATTGATGTCCTCCTGGTCTCTCGAACGTTCTCTATTCTCTCGAGTCTGCCGCACTTCTCTGCACCATTGGCAATCTGGGTCGTATTTCTTGTGTCCTGAAAGTTCGTGCTCGGTCCATCCGTTTGGTAAAGATACAGGCCTTCCCGGTCGTCCCGGTCCGCTGCGGCCAGCGCCCCCTGCTTGCTCTGTTGCCGAGGGCTGCCGATCCTCCGACTTCTCGCCAGCTGCGTCTCCCCCTGCAGCTGACTCGTCACCAACATCAGGTGGTGCCTCCCGGACGTCCGCCGATTCTAAGAAGTCTTCTAGAGGGACATCATCCTGAGTGTCCTTCTTCTTTCGTGGCTCGGCTGGTTCCGCCGGGCGCGCTCCAGGTGTGAGCATGCTTTCCGCAGGCTCTGCAGGCGGTCGTCGACTCCGCGGTTCCAGGGGCGTCTTCCAGTCTTCGAATACTGCTGGCTGATCTCTTCTCTTCTTGGCCCTGGTACCCGGCGCCTGTGCCTCGCTTCCCTCAGCGGGCTCACCTGGCGGCTGAAGCCGTGATGGATCGATCGGCGCCCCACCCCTCTCGGCGAGGCGCTCGGAACCGCCAACGCGGTCGGGACCGAACCGGTCGATCATATGTTTCCTACTCTGTTCAGAGCGAAGGAGTGACCGAAGCCTCTCAGCTGCCCCATCAGCAGAGTCATCGCCCTCCCCAGGCTCGGAGCCGACAGGGAAAGCGTGATCCGGGGAGCAGCACGAGCAATTGAATTGTCGTGTCAGAAAAGTGTGGTCTTTCATTGCGGAAGCCCATAGTTGCTTTATAGGATCCGGGTCCCACTCGTCCTCCTGGGCTGGAGAGTCCGGTGGTAGCGCTTCGCGCTGTTTTACTGGCGCTGGAGTGCCTCCCCCTGCCTGCCTCTTGCCCTGTCCGGGTGTAGCGGCTGGCTGGTGGGTTTTGCGTGCGCCCCTCCGAGAGGTCGGGGGGTCATTGGCGTCCAGCTGACGGGGCTCCCCCTCAGCATCTCCTGCCGGGTTCGGACCGTTTCGCTTTCGCTTTCGCCGGTCTCGCCTCCGTTTCCTGCGGCGGGCCTTGCCTGATTTGTAAGCTTCATCCTCGGAGCGGGTGGCATTTCGGTCGCGCGCCTCATCCTCCGCTGCTCTACTCGGAAAAGCTTGCACTGCTTGGGCCGCAGTGTCAGTGGGGCCAGGATGGCCCTCCGATGGGGGTGGTGAGCTGACCAGGACTGTATCGATGTGAAGCATAGGCGTTCCAGAGACAACGGGTACCGCAAGCGGTGACATCCCACGACCGCGGTTGATATACGCAACCTTCTCTTCCTTCCAGTCGATTGGGTACCCACGACGGACGCAGTCGTACCACGGTAGGAGAGCCGGTGAGCCCTCCACCACTACCCCGTTGACGATTCCCAGAGGCGTGCGGATGAACACCTCGGGTACTTCAACTACGTCTGTGGCAGATTTCAAGGTACGCCATCGCCCGGTGGGCCCTCGTATTTTGGAATGGCCCGGCGGTACGACAGTGAGATTGGCGCCGCTGTCTACTAACCAGCATTGGGCTGGATTGATCTTTGCAGCGATAAACGCGCCCCACTGCTTAATTTTACCTTGTCTCATTCGCCTCAACTGTCTTGGTGCCGTCCGATCTAACGTTATCAGACGCGCTTGCACTACCTCAAGTCCATATCTGTCTAGCTCCACCCCTCTCCTGTCGGAGGGGCTTATTGAGGGTCTGGCGCCGCAGCGCCCTGCCCCCCTTTCCCATCCTGCACCACGTGTGCCGCCCCGGATGCGGCTTCGTTGTCCATCGTCTCGACGAAGTTGTGCTCCTCCCACATGACGTTCGCGTGGTCGCGCCACAGACCGTCTGGAATGTCCATCTCAAGCCAGTCGTCGTCGTCGACCAGGACGCACTCCCATTCGTACTCGTCGTCGTCCATGGTCTCCCAGTCGGCATTGGGGTCATTGTCGTCTTCGGTGGCCCAGTACGCACGGCGCGGCGGCTTCTTGCCGCGCGTGCCCTTCCGGCCCTTGCCCTTGCCTTTTCCCTTGCCTTTGCCGCGCTGATCCTTCGGCTTGCGCCTGCGGAAGAAGATCTTGCGTTTGTTCGTGGGCTTCAGGTCTTTGCCGCCTTTGCCCTTTCCTTTCCCGCTGCGCTTCTTGCCTTTTCCCCCGCCCTTGCCCTTGCGGCGCTTCTTCGTAAACATTCGGCGCCGCACTGCGTGAGCAAAGTCCTCGGGGTGCTCAGCCGCGAGCTTGGCGAAGGTGGGCCGTTCGCACCAGGTCCACATGGCTTTGTTGCCACCCGGCATCAGCGACCACGTCGACGGGTCCTGGACGTCGTATGCGCCTCCCCCGCCCTGCCGGGACTCATTGTCGACCGGAGGGGCCTGAGGAGACGCTACCGGTCCCTGATCCCCGCCGTAGTTGGCCGCGCCGTCGCCTTTCTTGCCTTTGCCCCCACCTTTGCCTCCTGCTGGCTTCGGTCCGTTGCACTTGAAGCACTCCGTCCGAGACGCGAAGTTGTGCGCTCCGCATTTCTGATTCGGGCACATCCAGTCGCCCGGGCGGAAGTTCGGAACTTTCCCGCCTGTCTTCACTGCGAGCGCATTGCATGCCGAGATTGCCGGATCCACGTACTCTGAGGTCTCGTCGAACACGTTGGAGAGGACATAGATCTCAGGATCTTCTGGGTCGTAGCCCGCCGCCCGGACCTGTGAGTCCACTTGTGCAGACATTGCAAAGAAGAACCCTGTCTTCCCTCGTCCGCCTTCGTGTCCGGAGCGTCCCCGCACGCGCGCGCAGTCGCCCATGTACTTCATGAGGCCGAAAGCGATCGCCAACTGCTTGTCCGGGTCCGCCTCGAACTTGTCGAGTGCGGCGATCATAATTGCGTTCTGCAACATCGGCTGCCAGAACTCCCCGAGCAACTTCTGCCTCCACCACGCCATGGATAGCTGGTGGATCCCGCGGATGACCTCTCGCTCGTAGATCTTGCCGAACCCCTTGACTCGGTTATAGGCATAGACGTAATCCTCGATTTCGAGAGTCGTGCTGCACCGCGGGTATCGGAGCTTCTGTTCGAGCTGTTTGAAAGCTTCGTCTCCATGTGGAGTGTACATAGAAGCCCCGAGGTAGTAAATGCCCAGGAAGTAATGTTCGCCGACCCACACATTGTCACGGCGGTAGGTGTTCATCATCTCTTTGAGCCTCGGCAGAATCGAGGGCTCCGTGATGGCCCAGAACACATTCATGAATTCCTCCTGCGCCTCAGTCCAACGCCTGTATTTCAAGGAACCCCAGTTGCTACGCCATTCCGTAGTAATCTCGGTCTGTACGATGATGTTCGGATCAAGTAGCTCAGGTCGCACGTTCATCGTCTGCAATCTGCACCGGTTCATGAACTCGCCTCGTAGGCAGAACTCCCGACACATTCCACGCCCTGACCTCCGCATGTACTGAGCGACATAATCCTCGAAAGACTGCGTCCAGCGGAGCCAGTTCGAGACGTTGGTCATCGGGTCAGAAGAGACTTCTGGCATCTTTGGCGGCTTCGTCGTCACCTTGTGATCGAGTAAGCACTTCTCAGGGCCGCCTCCCTTCTTCCCCATCCCGAACTTCTGACTGGCAACATAGAACAGGCTCGTCGCGAGATACATGAAGTCGCCCATGTTCATCTCCGCGAGAGGGCGGTCGTCGTATCCCGGCCTGCGCATGAAGTTGCTTGCAATGTCAGATGGCCCACTCTCGCTCGGCGCATCGTCATCGTCATCCCATCCTCCCGGGCCTCCCGGTGGACCGCCACCACCGCCACCGCCGCCGCCCGCACGCATCCCGGAACCAGGTCCGACGGGATACTGCGGGACGGGCATCGGCGTGTTCTGGTAGTGTGGCCACGCGTCGGGGACCGCGGGAACGACGTTCATCCCCGGCGGCACCAGCGGGTTCGGACCTAAGACGTTGGCGGCCGTGACTCGGCTCTGTCCGTCCACGATCCGCTGCTGGGGTGGTACCCCCTGGTTCGGGTCCGTGAAGCGACGCCACATCTCGGTCGCGAGGAACTCCCGCTGCTCCACCGGAGGGAGAGGATGCGAATGAATCTCCGAGGTTCGCCAGCACCGGTAGCACTTCGTGTAGTTGTAGGGCGGAGGGGCTGAATGGCAGTCGCCGTAGAGCTCACCACAGAACTGGCAAGGCCGTACGTTCGACCAGTGGTGCCAGTCCGTGTGTGCCAGGGCTCCCTTGCACATCGTCGAGAACATGGAGACGTTCTGACCGGCGTTGGGTGGTTGTGCACGCTGCATCGTGAACTGGCGGTTGTAGTCGATTGGCACCTGCCCGCCGATAGGCTGTGTCCACAAGTGATTGAGTGAGCTCAGCCCCTGCGGCGGTGCTGCACCGTAGTGGAATGCGTCCCGACTGCCTTCCGCTTGCCGCGTGTCACCCATCGCCTGGATGGTCTCCTGATACAGCTGTTCCGCTGACGGTCCGACGTAGAAGTTACCGCCGGCATTGGAACGCCCTGGTTCTTGCTGATTCTGTGGCGGTACGCGCGCGCCCGGCTGCGGCTCCCCCGCATTCTGCACGTGTGGCGGCCACTGCAAACCCTCATAAGGCGGCGGCCTGCCACCCGGCATCTGCATACCTCCACCCTGGCTCACATCCCCAGGGTGTGGCCCCGCTTGCTGGCCTGGGTTGCCTGCATCCGGTCGCGGCGCTCCTGCCAAGCCCCCGTGCCGGTGTCCTCCCGGCATCTGTGCTCCGCGCGCCTGATGCTCCTTCTCTGTCGTGCCCGGGTCTGGAAACGACCCTGGCATCGGGGAGCTGTTATCCGATATCGGGTATTGTTGGACACCCGGGGGGTAAGCTGCAGACTGCCGGAGTCCGTGGGGCGGCGCCGGGGCGTGGCCGACCGGCGCCTGACCCCCACCATCTCCCCGCTCCTGCTTGTACTCGCCTCCCTTCCCGGGTATCATGCTCTGATTCTTGCCTCCGCCTTTACCCTCGGGACATCCCTCGCAGTCGCATCTGCAACTGGGGACGCTGCGACATGATCGTGGTGCGCAGTTCGCGCAGAAGATTCCGGGATCCATATCGTGAAGCTTCACCGCCGGACGTTGACAGTTCCTGCACGCACACTTCTGAACCTTCTGTGCTGGATTGCACCCAATGCTCACTCGAAGCTTGTTGAGCGCCTGGCACAGGTGAGTATGCATGGCTGGCTGTCTGCCCTCGAAGTAGCTGAGCACATTGTCACGTCCCTCCATGACGCCCCAGTGGAAGGTCGTACCCAAGTCCTGCTGCATGGGCACGCCAACCTGGACTCCGCCATTGCTGAGACTCGTGAGGTCGACCAGCAAGACCGTCGCCCGATACTGGATGGGCTGTCCGTGCTGGTCCTGGTCATCGATTGTGCCACTGTGCATCCAGCCTTCTGGGTGAGCCACTGAGTGCTGGATCCGGTTGATGATCTCCTGGAAGCCGTGTGGGGCGATCGGAATCGTGTCCCCCACCAGCCGCGTTGCTGCATCTAACACCGATTCACCTTCGTACATCTTCGTCGTGGGAAGCTCTTGGACGTAATCGCCCTGTGCGGATCTCGGTACCGTAACACACCGCATGAGCATTGACCGGATTGGCGAGGGATCGGGCAGCGGATTGGCCAAGATCAATGGTACCACGAATAGGTATTCGGGCACCAACTGCCCTGGCGGCTGCGATGGCCCTGGTGACCATACCTGATTCTGCGCCTGCGCCGGATCCTGGGTTGACCGGTAATGCGCGGGCCGGCTCATAATCCGGGCCCGCACCAGTGCCAGGGCACGGTGCATCGCGCCGATCTGGGTGTTATGCCACCCGGCCGCTTGCAGGTGCTGGGTCATTGCAGTAATGGCGTACCACCCGCCATGGTAGGGTAGGTCCGCGGACATATCGTTAAACCGCGTATGGATGAACTCGATAGGGCCCATGCGAGTAACATCGACTGCAATGAAGAGGTGCCGTGCGCCACCACCTCCATCCGTGATGACCTGATCATCGAAGCTCTCCTGTATTGACACCTTCAGGCCCGGCGGAACATTGTTCAAATACCGTCCCATATGAACCAGAATCTCGGTGGGGGTCGACTCGCACCCACCTCGAACAGGTCCGCAGAGCGGCTCGACTTGTCCCGTCGGTCCTCGTGGCAGGTGAGCGAGCATGACCGAGTTCTCATGGATCAACAAGAGGTGATAGCTTGTCGGCCCTGCATGCGTCGTTCCACCACGTGGTTCATTCATCCGCTGTCCGGGGCTCCGCCCGTTGCCATCGCCGTCGCCGTTGCCCCGCGGTTTCTGCGGGGTACGGTCCTGTGACGACGCTCCGCCCGGCGCGCGATCTGCTGGCTCCGCCGGTGGAGTAGGAAGCGGTTCGCCCAGACCGGTGGACTTCGTAACCCCACCTCTGGTCATGAGTGTCACCATCTCAACTGCGATACCCTGTGCCTTCTTCTCCTGCCTCTGGCCAATTGACTGGATCTGTTTGTGAGCTGTTCTGTCGCTGCTCGCTTGCAAGTTCACGAGCTCGAGCCCACCCCCGACACACTTTGCCAGCACGTCTCCATGGTCCTCATCGCGTTCGCGGAGCTCCGCGATATACGGGCCCGCTTGGCGCCACGCGAGACCTGTCATCCCACAGTCGTCAACTTCCTTCACCATTGCACATCCGTCATGCTTCGTCTGGACAAACAGGAACACTGTCAAGTGCATATTGCCACCGGTGTCGCAGGACGTGTGCGCGTCGATTCGAGAGTACGGAGCCACCGGACATGATAGCTCCTCGAGCACACTGTGTACGACATCCTCTGGCAACCCGTCGACCTGCTCCTTCAGACAACGCCGCATCGTGTCAACCAAATGACGGTCCCCCTTCTGCGGAGAATAGATACCGCCTGGCAGCTCGAAGAATTCGTGCGTGCTGCCTCCTCCCTGGGTCTCTGTCTTGAATCCCAGGATACTGGCGGTCTCCTCGGTAGGTACCGTCTTGGGAGCACCTTTGTTGCTCGGGTCGTCTGTATGATGAAGCACGAGTCGAACCTCCGCTTGATGCTGGAGAACGGGTCGCTCTTGGCTTGGCGACAAACTCGGTAGCACCCAGCTTCCGTCCCGCTCCACAGACTCGTCATGCCCCGGAACTAGGTCCGACGGGGCAGCGGACGGTCCGTGGGCATACGGGGGCGGCTCGTACTGCTGCACGTTCGACAGTAGGCCGGGCTGCTGCTCCCTCTGCAACTGCTGCCCGGACGTGTGGTCGTACACGCGCATCGCTGACGAGGCCGGGATGCTCGACTTCGTGTTACCTTGCTGCCATGGCCGGGCCCCGCGGCTACTCCGCCGGGGCGCAGCCGTTTGCACGGAATTGTACTGGCTACTTTCAACTTGACTGAAGGGGTGTGCTGCTGGTCGGTCCAACGGTGGGCTGGACTCACGACGTGAGCTACCAACAGGCATCCATACTTCCCTTTGTTTCGAAACTTTACTTTGTGTACGAGTATATGACATGATTCGTCGCAACTGTTGAGTTAAGAGGTCTACTCAGGCTCTTAACCCCGAGTTTCCCCGGGGTCTTGAGCCCTTTCGACGGTACTCACCTACTTTCCCTATCAGTCTCTTAACCTCTAAAGGCCAAGAGACGACTACACACGAGCCCAAGGCACCCAAAGGAACCCTTCGCCCGCCCGCGCAGCCGGGAGTCCGAGCACGACCACTTATCCTCAACGTCCCGAGTAGGCAGAGCGTAGAAATCGCCCTCCCACCCGCGAGCCTGCAACGCTGTTTCAGTTCAAGGCTAAAAGGAATAAATTCCCTGTCCTATGATCGCGCTCGCTCCCAAAGCACAATAGTCACAACTCAAGCACACAGATCGTCGACATGTACTCTTGTTGCAAACGTAGTACGCTCCCTGTGATGGCAGGACAA
>Ga0163180_10000934_pt1 | contig 16683 bp, 16 predicted proteins | sample AtlANTMetagenome_2_FD_109647 | JGI IMG/M metagenome (GOLD analysis project Ga0163180, IMG submission 109647) | Marine eukaryotic phytoplankton communities from the Atlantic Ocean - Atlantic ANT 4 Metagenome | ecosystem: Environmental > Aquatic > Marine > Oceanic | place: North Atlantic Ocean...
AAACTAATTATGGCTCTGGCTTTGAATTAAGCTAACCCACGAAAAGCGGAGGCTAACACCGTGTGGGAGTCATTATGTCTATACAACTAAGGAAGATTCGGTGTTTATCAATAAATTATCATTAATATTTACGTTAGCTTTGGCTTTTAATACATTTGCTTCAGATGAGATATCAGAGGTTAAACCTAGTCTAACTCAAGATAAAAAGGCACAAAGAGCTGCATTTATCGGTAAATGGGAATCCTCACAACCAACTAAAGAAGGTGGTGTTCGTAAAACGATTATGGATAGGCAATCTGATAGCAGGTATGTAGTTGAGTTTACCGTTTTAAATGAAAAATCAGAAGTTTCATATAAACAAAAAGAATTCGGCTTTTGGGGTGTTTCTGGTGGAATATATTTCACAATGTACAGAGGCTTTATTGAAAACGATGAGTTTTTTCCTGTAGACCCTAATAATGCATATAATTATGATACTTATCAGATTACTAATATAAGTGACAATAAGCTTGTTTATAAAAGTTTGTCATCTGAAAATATATTTACTTATACTCGGGTGAAATAGTTGTATAACAAACAATTCAACGGGACACAAACCGCAGGCCGTTGCTCGTGCCTCGCTATTTGGGCCTACTATTTTTAGCCCATTAATTGGGCGTTATGCATTAAAAGGAGTTTATATTGCACAAGGCAGTTAAAGTGTTCTTAATCGGTATGTTTATCGGCCCAATACTAGCCGAAACACTCGGATTCATATCTTCTTTTACAATGCTTATAAATGTGGAAATGGGAAGAATTATTCGGTTATCCGCGTCTTACCTAGGTCCATTAAGCTCGATCTGGTTTTCCTTTGCATTGGTGATGGCGGTTTTAGAGACTAAGCCTATCCGATATAAGGTTATGGTATTTCCTGTTGCAGCTTTATATGTACTATCTACATCCTACATCTTTGTGGATTCAGATAGCGTTGCTGAAACACTATTGTTTAACATCAATTATCTTTGTGGGCTTGCTAGTCTAACGATTGCGGGCTTCTTAATTCTTCATCACTTCAAAACTCAATATGAGGTTATTTCGAAGCATGCATAACAAAAAAATTAAGTTCGCCCGCTGCGCGGGCTGGGACGCAAACAAAAAGTGAGGGGTCAGATCTTGACTTCAGACATTTAAAATCTTCAATGTGTACAATTGGCTGTTAGTTCAGCCACTAAGTTGAGTCTCGTTACTTGCAACATTTCCCCTATGTTTAGCCTGATTGTAATTTGATATTTTCAATGAATTTGTTTTATTAAAAGCGATTTTTGTTCCTTTTAAATGGCCAGTCGCTCTTGCCGTTCAGTAACTTTACCTTGATGTGTATGTTCAATTTAACAATATATCTTACTTTACTTGTTAGTTGAGTTTCGTCTGGTACAATCAGTCAGTTATTCGCGTAAGCGAAACGTTGTAGATTAATTCGAGTGGGAATTGGATGAGAATTTTTAAAGCGAAAAGCCCAGCAGGATTTGCTGAAGAATACATAGTTGAGTCTATTTGGAATGGCGATTTCCCTCCAGGTTCAATTCTACCAGCTGAGAGAGAGCTCTCTGAGTTAATTGGCGTAACAAGAACCACATTACGCGAAGTGTTACAGCGTTTAGCGCGAGACGGCTGGCTAACTATTCAGCACGGAAAACCAACAAAGGTTAATAACTTTTGGGAAACGTCGGGCTTAAATATATTAGAAACGTTAGCACGTTTAGATGAAGATAAAATGCCTGAGCTGACAGATCAGCTATTGTCTGCACGAACAAATATAAGTGCTATTTATACCCGTGCTGCAATTAAGCTTAACCCTGAGCGTGTCATTGAAATTTTATCATTAAGTCACGAACTTGAAGATACGGCGCAAGCATTTGCTGATTATGACTATAAAGTGCATCATGAATTGGCCGTTGCAGGTAATAACCGAATTTATGTTTTAATTTTAAACGGTTTTAGAGGGTTCTATTCTAAAATTGGTTGTCATTACTTTTCAGATCCGGGTACCCGCGAGCTTGCCCGCCAGTTTTATAAAGATTTAACTGTATTAGCGCAAAATAATGAGCACGACGGTGCAATTTCGATGATGCGTAAATATGGTCATCAAACGGGTGAAATTTGGCAGAAAATTCGTGGCGATATGCCGTCGGATATAATGGACTAAACATTTTAAAAAAACCTGCATATGCAGGTTTTTTTGTATTTGCGGTGTTTTAATTTAATGTTCGGTATTTTCGATTGCCCACATCGGTAAATACGATTATCTTTTTTAAAAGTTTATATCTAATATACAAAACAATTATGTGTAGGTGCTATTGGTTTTTAACTTTTAGCGCCCATATATGTACCAGCATTGCGAAAGCAATTGAAAACAAACTCAAAATATTTGGAGAATAAAATGGGTGTATTAGTAGGCCGCCAGGCACCAGACTTTACCGCTGCAGCAGTTTTAGGTAATGGTGAAATTGTAGATAGCTACAATCTACACGAAACAATTAAAGGTAAAAAAGCTGTAATCTTCTTTTACCCATTAGATTTCACGTTTGTATGTCCTTCTGAACTTATTGCATTTGATAAGCGTTTTGAAGAGTTTAAAAAGCGTGGCGTTGAAGTAATTGGTGTTTCTATCGATTCTCAGTTTTCTCATAATGCATGGCGTAATACGCCTGTAGCTGACGGCGGTATTGGTAAAGTACAATACGCACTAGTTGCAGACGTTAAACACGAAATTTGTAAAGCATACGACGTTGAACATCCTGAAGCGGGTGTTGCATTTCGTGGTTCGTTCTTAATCGACGAAGAAGGTAACGTACGTCATCAAGTAGTTAACGATTTACCACTAGGTCGTAACATTGACGAAATGATCCGTATGGTTGATGCACTAGCGTTCCACAGTGAGAACGGTGAAGTTTGTCCTGCTGGTTGGACTGAAGGTAAAAAAGGTATGGATGCAAGCCCTGAAGGTGTTGCTAAGTTCCTTTCTGAAAACGAAGGCGAGCTATAATTTAGCCCTTTTGTTTAAATAAAAAAACCGCCAGTTGGCGGTTTTTTTATTTGTGTAGCGTTTAGAAAGAAAAGCTTACTTTAGTATAAATATAACGACCGCGTGGGTTATGTACACCCGAGGCATAACCGTATAAGTCAGAATCACCGTCACCAATTGCAAATGGTGGTTCTTCATCAAATAAGTTATTAATACCTAACGATACTTTAGCAGAGTCAGAAACACGGTAAGACGTTTGTAAGTCAACCAGTGTTTGCGAGTCAACCATACGTGATGTATTGGTATCGAAATCTAAGTTACCATCGAAGTCGATATCTGGTGTATCTTCAAACTCACCAACATAACTAATGTTTAAGTTAGTGTTAAACGCGCCCATTTCCCAGTTAGTTGAGAAGATAAAGCGGTGCTCTGGGTACCCATATTCACCGGTGTAATCGCGGCCATCTTTTTCAAATTTATCTTGGTATGCCCATTCTAAATTGAATTTTAATAAGCCTAAATCGTCAAGCGAGTGATTGTAGTTTGTTGAAATATCAACGCCCGACACTTCTTGCGATGATACGTTTTCAAAGGTGCTAAATATTTTTTGAATAGTACCTAACGCATCGCCACCATTTGGTGATAAACGAACACATACGGTGCTGTTTTGATTATTACATTCAGAGGCGTAAATAGGGCCAAATTCTTGCTCGTCAATTTTGTTATCTTGTGTGATGCTCCACACGTCCACGCTCAGACCAAATTCGGCTGTTGGTGCCCAAATAAAGCCAACGTTCCAAGATTCAGATTCTTCTGGTTGTAGATCGGGGTTACCTGCAAACTCAATGTTGTAATCAAGTGCGCTACAGTCTTTCCCTGTTGCTTGACAGCGGTACGTGTCTACAAAAAACTGACTTTCTTGAGATGGACCTAAACCAACTTGTGCAAGAGAAGGGGCTCTAAAGCCTTGCGCCCATGAACCACGAACCGTAATTTCATCGGTTGGTGCCCAGCGAAGTGCAACCTTTGGATTGGTAGTGGTGCCAAAGTCGCTGTAGTCATCGTAACGACCTGCCAGTTGTAGCTCTAGGGTTTCTGCAAGTGGAATTGAAAACTCAACATACGCGGCGTACTGGTCTCTGTTTGCTGATGCTGATACAGATTCAGTACCGAATATTAAACCACGTTGGAATTGATCATCTGGGATATCGCTGACGTCCTCTTCACGGTATTCGATACCTGCGGCCATCATCACAACATCGTCGCCAAAGCTAAATGCTTCACCAGTAATGTTTGCGTCAAATGAAGTCATATGCGATTCGCCACGACGAACAAGGCTGGTGGTAATTCTGTCTACAACTGCCGGATCGTTGTATGTACCGCCGAATGGGTTGTAATTACCTGCATCAATTTCTTGTTGTAAAAAATCTGTACGAACCCAACCTTGCGAGCGGTCGCCGGTTTGCATTGATTTACTGCGACCTTTTTGTACTGCTGTTTCCCAGCTCCAGTCGTTAATTTCGCCTTTTAAGCCAGCTACAATTCGCATTGTGTCTGATTCAATATCCCATTGGCGGGCACCCGCGTCTACAGTACGATAGCGGCCAATTTCGATGTCTTGTCCAAATGGGTTATTAGGATGATTTGCTGGTACCGTTAGGCCTGCATCTTCGTCAAGTGGGGTTGGTGCACCCGCTGCAACCGACGTATTGTGCTGAACGGCCATTTCTAAAAAGCCCGTAATGCCATTGTCAAAACGATATTCAAATTGCGATATTGCGCCAATACGCTCAGCGGCTGGGGCTATGTAGCCAAACGGGCCATAATCAAATAAACAGCTTCCGCTTGCAGTTGCGTTTTCTGCTGGGCAATCTGGGTCAATTGTTTTTACACCATCAACGTAAAAGTAGCCAGGGAAGCCACGAGATGAACGGAAATCTTCACCGCCATAAGGAGATTGGTTTGCGGTGCCTAAGCGGCCCATTTCATCTGATGAAAGCGATGTGTTTTTAAAGTAATCAATGATTACTGACGCACTGCTTTTTTCGCTAGTGGTACCCCAAACAATACTTGCTGTTGTTTCTTCATAGTTAGGGCCGTCAGTGCCGCCGTACCCTAAGTTTACTTCTACGCCATCGATATCTTTTTTCAAAATAACGTTAACAACACCGGCTACAGCATCAGAGCCATAGATTGCAGATGCACCGTCTTTTAAAATATCGATTCGTTCAATAGCCGATACTGGAATGCTGTTTATATCGACAAACGAATTAGTTATCCCTTCTGCAAACGCACTAATTGAGACTCTACGCCCGTTAATCAGTACAAGTGTTGCATCGGCACCTAAGCCTCGCAAGCTTACAGCGGCAGCTCCATTTGCCGTCGAATCTTGGTTGTTACCACGTGTAGAAAAAGTACCACTGCCTGCAACAGGCATTCTTTCGAGTAGTTGTTGAAGGTTATCGTAACCCATGTTTTCAATATCGGCTTTACTGATTGATTGCACCGGTGATGGGCCTTCAATGTCAGAGCGTTTAATACGCGAGCCTGTAACTTCAATGCGTTCTACTTTTTTTGCTTCTTCAGCGGCGTAAGTTGTTGTTGTAAAGCCCGCTGATAATGAAAGTGTTGCGCCAATAATAATACTTGGCGTAAATGCAATTGATTGCTTCATCCTTAAATCCTTGTTGATATGTAATAAGTTTAGTTGCTCAATACCAATCCTTTTAAATTGTTAAATAAATCCCATATTTAAGCGGATTGATATAACAAGCGACGACATTAATATCATGTAACTTAAGTGTTAGCAATGAGACTGAAATGTGATTTTAGTATGGGTTTTAGTGTGATTTTGGATGATTTTAAAGCAGATATTATGCGCTGAAGCAGGTTTAAATAGGCGCATATGCTTTATTTTAGAAATAAAAAATACAACCTTAATGAGAGTAATAATTAAATTAATTGATTCACAATAAAATTGTAATAAATTATTTATAGGTATATTTAGGCTGAATAATGGTCTTGTTGTGTATTAATAAAACAAATGGTGCTAGGTTTTTTTATAAAAAAAAGCCTAACTGAGTTAGGCGTTTTATTTAAACTTTGTGCTTCATTAAGCGCTCTTTTTCGCGCGACCAGTCTTTATTTTTACCGTCTTCGCGTTTGTCATGCATTTTTTTACCTTTTGCTAAATGAAACTCAAGTTTCACCCAACATTTTTTCCAATACATGGCTGTAGCCACTAATGAATAGCCGTCACGTTCAGTTGCTCCCACTAAGCGGTCTAGTTCTCGTCTGCTTAGTAAAAGCTTTCGGTAACGCATAGGGTCGCAAATAACGTGAGTAGAGGCACTATTTAATGGTTGAATTTGACTACCAAGTAAAAATGCTTCGCCGTTTTTAAGGTGTATATAAGTTTCAGAGATATTTACTTTACCAGCTCGGATACTTTTTACTTCCCAGCCTTGTAGTTCGACACCTGCTTCAAACTTATCGTGTAAAAAATACTCATGTCGCGCTTTTTTGTTTAGCGCGATGGTATTGCTTGTCGATTTTGATGAATTTTTCTTAGCCATAGTGCCCTATAATATACGTAATGTGAGATGTTTTACATCGATTTTTAGTAATGATTTTAAAAAATTAGATCTAATTTATGCGTCATGAAAGTTTGGGGAAACGAACAAAGCTTGCTAAAATTCGCCCACACATTTGGGAGTGAGTATGCCACAAATAGAAAAAAGTGCGCTGGTTATGTACAGCACTAAAGAAATGTTTGATCTAGTTAATGATGTAGAAGCTTATTCTCAGTTTTTACCAAATTGTTCTGATTCAAAAATTGTTTCGCAGCAGCATAATAACATGACCGCGAGTATAGAAATATCTAAGGCGGGTATAAAAAAGTGGTTTACCACCGAAAACACCTTTATAGACGAACAAACCGTGTTATTAAAACTGGTTGATGGTCCATTTAAAACGCTTAAAGGGCGTTGGCATTTTCAAGCATTAGATGCCCATGCATGCAAAGTTTATTTAGAGCTTGAATTTGAATTTTCGAGCAAAATTATTGAGCTTGCGTTTGGTAAAATTTTTAATGATGTTGCAAAAAATATGGTAAGTGCTTTTACTTCGCGGGCTAAAGAAGTATACGGAGCGCGAATATGATTAACATTGAAGTTGTGTTTGCTTTACCTACTACTGCAACCTGTTTATCGATTGAGGTGCAGCCAGGCTGCACGGCCGAACAAGCGGTTATTCAGTCGGGTATTATTGAAAAGTGCCCTGAAATAGACGCAAATGCACTTACACTAGGTGTATGGAATAGAACAGTTAAGGCAAACTACGAATTAAAAGATGGTGATCGTATTGAAATATACCGTCCATTAATTGCAGACCCTAAAGATGCACGAAGAAAACGCGCTGAAAAGGCAAAAGAAGAAGGCCGAGCCAATAAAATAACGGGCGGTCGGCCACTCGAGCGATAATTTAGGTATAAAAAAAGGTAAGCAAAGCTTACCTTTTTACTTTAGCGACAATATTATTGTTCTAAAGGGGTGTTGAAATTTTCTGGCTGATCGTAGTCACCTGAAAGCGAAACAAGTTTTTCATTTTCAAAGTTAATCACTAGCTCTTTATGTTGCTCGTTTTCACGACCTTTATTAAAGCTGTAAACATAACGCCATGTGTTGTTATCAAAAGCATCTGTGGCAATAGGACGGCCTAATACATAAATAACTTGGTCTCGAGTCATGTTTACACGAAGCTTTTCAACATCCGATTGCTCTAAAAAGTTACCTTGAGGGATGTTTATTCTGTATACCCAGCTAGAGCAACCTGCTGCAGAGCTAAGTGTTAAAGCGACGATAAGCCAAAGAGAAAAAGTTTTTAACGACTGCATTGTTTGTTGTGATCCTTATTTTTTATAATCTGCATGATACCGATTAGTCACTGAAGGTAAAACCCTTTTAAGCAATTGTTTTGAGTTAAGGGTATTAAGGTAATATTTTGACCACCAATAATGAAAAAAGTTTACAAACCCTAGAGCCAAAAACACATACTTCAGGCACTTTATGGCACTTATACATAGTGCAAACACGGTTTGGGCACTGGTATACCGGCATAACTACTAATGTAGGTAAGCGCTTTGCAACGCATCAAGCGGGTAAAGGGGCGAAAAATTTAAAAGGTAAAGGGCCTCTTATACTTATTCATCAGCAGGAAGTTGGGAGTAAAAGCGAAGCGAGTAAGCTTGAGTGTAAAATAAAAAAGTTACCAAGGGCAAAAAAAGAGGCTTATGTTTCAGCGTTTAAATCATCAAAATGATGGTGCGCTAACTGTTTAATAAAGCCCTCTATTGCGAGTACGGTACTTACATACTTAGGTATATCAATGTGCTGTACGGTGTCTTTAGTTGTGTGGTGGTGAGGGTCGTGACCCATTCCAAAGTACACGTAAGATATGTTGTTACGCGCAAATGAATAATGATCGCTTGCCTTATGCCAATCAATATTTTGTGATTTAATTAGCCGATTCATTTGTTTTGACGAATAGACAGGTTTGATTGTTATTTTAGTGTTATTTAAGGCGGTGAATACGGGCTTAAGTTTTTGTTTTAATGAGTAGGATGTTAATGCATACACGCGGGATTTATGTTTTTTTACCCCAAGCATATCTAAATTTATGTTCATTAAAACGTTATTTGAGTTAAGCGTTTGTGCAAAGTGTTTACTGCCATGTAAGCCATTTTCTTCTGCGTCAGTTAATACAAATACCAATTCGTAAGGGAATTCTTTATTTTGTAACGAAGACGCCAAGTAAAGCAGGGCAGCAACGCCTGTTGCATTGTCATTTGCCCCAAAATAATATTTTCCACCTCGCTTACCAAGGTGATCGTAATGGGCTGTAATAATTATTTTTTTACGTTGTGTAGATTTGGTGGGGACTGCAATAATATTAATGCCTTGTGCATCCTCAAAAATGCCTGACTTATAAGTAAACGTTTGCTCACTTACATTTAGATTAAACTTAGAAAGCCTACTATGTAGGTATGCTCGCGTGTTTACTGCACCTTCTGTTGTTGTTTTTCGGCCCATGAGCGCATTGCTTGCTAAATGGTTTAAATCATCAATAAGCTGCGTGTGTAGGGCACTTCCATAACTATTAGTGCACACACATATTAAAATTAAGCATAAAAAGTATTTAATGGTCATAGCTTTGCTGTTAATGAAAGTAATGCGTTTAATTTACTCTCATAACGTTTTTTGTCATGTAAAAAGTCAGCTTTTTTGCCTGCTTGTTCAAGATGGTATATCGCTTTTTGGGTGTTTCCCCATTTAAAGTACACGCTAGCTTGACCAAAGTGGCTTTCGTGTAATGAAGGCGCAAGGCTATAGGCTTTTTTATAATGTGCTAATGCAAGTGCAAAATTAGATTGCTCAAACTCTGTATTACCAAGGGATACATGGTAATAAGGGTTGTTTTGACGCTTGATGTGTAATTTTTTTAAGATGTCAGTGCCTAACTCCGAACGGCCTGTTAGCTGATACAAAACAGCCAAGTTACCTTGTGCAGTATTGTTGTTTTGATTAAGAAAAATTGCGTAGTTGTATGCTTGTTCTGCTTCAGCTAGGTAGTTTAACTGTCGAAACAATACGCCTAAATTCCCCCACCCAGCACTGAAATTAGGGTCGGCTTTAACTGCGTGGCTAAAGTAGTTATAAGCTAAGTCGTACTGCTTATTAACAAGTGCAATAGCCCCTTTATTGTTATAAAACATGGCTGTGATAGTGTTTTTGCTAATAGGTGTTGTTTTAAAGCGAGCCTGGCGGCTATTAGGGTCAAAGTCTATTATTAAGCGTTTTTTGCCTTGGTAAATAAATACCGACTGGTTAGTAGGTTCAATGGCTGTATCAATACTTAAGTTAATGTGGCCTGTCAGTAGGTTAAATCCATTGTTAAGTGCCCAATATTCTGGGATATGAACTTTATTAAACCGCGCTTTTATACCTAAATAGTCAGCAAGGCTATACGCTAAAATAGAGAGGGATAAGCAATTTGCATTTAAGTTTTTAAAGGTTTGTGATGCGGTGAGGGTTGCCCCCGATTGATATGAAAGCGAATCATCACCATTTTTAAGTAAAAAGCTCAATATATTGTGTGCTAGCGTTTGGGTAGATTGCTTACTTTTTAAATGGCTTTTGAGCTGCTGCTTGAGGCTGTCGCTAAGAGTAAATATTTGTTCTGGTGATTCTGGAGTATGTGACTCAAACGAATTTATTTGGAGCAGTTTAACTGGTGGCGCGACAAGCGGTGTTGAACTGCATGCGCTCAGCGTAAACAGCCCTACAAATATGATCAAAAACTTAAATTGATTGGTTTGCATAACCACCTCCAAACTAATTGTAGTCGCAATTTTGTTTAGAGGAGGTGTTTAATACCAATTCGCGTTGATATCAACCCATTGGGATCATTGATTAAGCGAATTGGTATAGTTCAGAGGTTTTAACGGTGCTTTTCAAAGGTTGCCACTAAGGCATCTAATGTTTGAGCGCTGCTTGCTAGGTCACGAATAGCTTGCTCAGTATTCATCTGCTCACTCATGGCGTTGTCGCTAATTTCGCTAATTTGTTCAATGTTACGCCCTACATCGGCGACTACATTACTTTGCTGTTCGGTAGCCGTTGCAATTAGAGTTGCCATGTCATTTATTTGATTAGATGTTTCGCTAATCACATCAAGCAACTCAACGGAGTTTTGCATTGCCCCAACACTTTGCTGCGCTTTATCTTTTGACTGGCTAATATCTTTTACTACGTCATCTGATATTTGGGTAAGCTCTTCAATCATTGATTGAATTTCGTTGGTTGATTGTGAAGTGCGGTTTGCCAGCGCTCTTACCTCATCGGCAACAACCGCAAACCCTCTGCCATGCTCACCAGCACGAGCAGATTCTATTGCCGCATTTAACGCCAATAGATTTGTTTGTTCTGAAATACTGCGAATTGCATCAATAATACTAGCAATATCAACCGTCTTTTTAGAGAGTAGTGACACTTGCTCTGTTATCCCGTCAATGTCGCTTGCAAGCGCAGAGATAGTTGCTTGGCTTTGCATTACCTGATTGTGGCTTTGCATTGTGTTTTCGCGACTGCTATCGGTAAGTTTGGCGGCGTTAGCTGCGCTTTGAGCAATCTCTTGCACAGTTGCACCCATTTGGTTAATGGCTGCGGCTACAGAAATAGTTTGTTCTTTTTGGCTGTCTATAGCCTGAGAATTACGTTTAGCTTGTTCAAACACATGGTCAGAACTGCGCTTTATATCGTGGCTTTCTGTGGCAACTTGGCCAATGGCCACTTCAATTTTACTAATAAACTGATTAAAGCCCGCGCTTAAGTTATTAAGCTCGGCTTGGCTTGATTCGGGTAACCTGTATGCTAAGTTTGCGTCGCCAGAACCTAAACGAGAGAATAATTCGCCCATTTTGAATAACGGCGAAGACAACGAACGCGCTAATAAGTAACTAATTAGGCTAGCAATTAAGGCAATGATTAAAGTAAATGTAAATATTTGCCACTGAAGCGTACTTACACTTGCAAATACTTCACTTTTTGGCACTTGAGCCACAATAAATAAGTCAGTATTTTCTATCGGGGTTGCTGCTACAAGGGTGGCTTGGCCATCGAGGTCGATTTCTTTTAACTTAAAGCCATTCGAGCTTAATATTTGATTACTAATATTCGATCCATAAACCGAGTCAATGTTTGCTTTTGCTACTTTATTTGAATCTTTGTGCAATTGAATAAGGCCGCTTTTATCAGCAATAAATACAAACCCTGTTTGCTCAATTTTAAATTGTTGCAGTAGCTTTTGCATGTCAGTAATACTTTTTGCAAGCCCTGCCAAACCTTTACCATTTACTTGTTGGTGGTTAATGAACATTTTTACGTCGTTCACTGACTCTTGGTAAATACTGATAGAGTAGGGTTTTCTTGATTCTTTGAAGGCAAAAAACCACCCATCGGCTTCATCGTTTTTTAATACGCGTAAAAAACCATCCTGATTCCAGTATTGTGCGGTATTTCGGTTAGCCCACGATGCAGTCGCTAAGTCATATTGTTCTACCAAGCGGTTAAGCTCTTTTAAAAGCAATGCATCGCTATTATTGGTTTCTGCCCATTGTAAAATAAATTCGTTTGATGAGAGTTGCTCTGCAGCACCAATTAGCATGTTTATTTCACCACCAATGTGGTTACTAATTGTTTGCAGCTTACCTGGTAGTTCTGACTCAATCATGCGTTGTTCTATTATATCTTCAGAACTGTATAACGATGTAATGCCAATCAGCGCTGCAACAAAAATAGCGATGCCACTGCCAAGTGCTGTGATTTTTTGAGTAATAGAAAGGTTTTGTATCATTTTATAATAATTTTTTACAACGAAATAGAATATGATGTTAGCACACAATTTATTTAGAGTTAAATAATGCGAATGAACAAAAAAATAGCCTCTTTTTAACTAAACTATAGGGCATAAAAAAGCCCACACGCAAAGCATGTGAGCTTGGTTTCTAACAAGCGAAACTTAAAGGATAACGTTAAACAATTTTTTTCATGGCTGACATATAGCCACGTAATTTAGCGCCTACTATTTCAACCGGGTGCTCACGCAGCGCTGTATTAATTTCAATTAACGCTTTGTTGTCTACTTGGTTACTTTGCTCACCTAAGCCTTTACCAATTACATCGGTGTCGATATTTTTCATAAAGTCAGTAAGTAATGGTAAGCAAGCATGGTTATATAAGTAACACCCATATTCAGCAGTGTCTGAAATAGTACGATTCATTTCAAATAACTTTTTACGTGCAATGGTATTAGCAATCAGTGGTGTTTCGTGAAGCGACTCGTAGTATGCAGACTCTTCAATAATGCCAGCCGCTGTCATAGTTTCGAATGCAAGTTCAACACCTGCTTTAACCATAGCGACCATCAAAATACCGTTGTCGAAGAATTCTTGTTCTGAAATTTCTACATCACCAGCGGGTGTTTTTTCAAAATTAGTTTCAGCTGTTTCTGCGCGCCATTTAAGAAGGTTAGCATCATCGTTTGCCCAATCTTCCATCATTACACGTGAAAATGTACCGTCGATGATGTCGTCTTGGTGCTTATTATAAAGTGGACGCATAATAACTTTTAGCTCTTCACTAAGTTCAAATGCTTTCACTTTTGCTGGGTTAGATAAACGGTCAAGCATGTTTGTTACGCCGCCGTATTTAAGGGCTTCTGTGATCACTTCCCAACCAAATTGAATTAGTTTAGATGCGTAACCTGCATCAATTCCTTTTTCAATCATTTTGTCAAAACATAAAATAGAACCCGTTTGTAACATGCCGCATAAAATAGTTTGCTCACCCATAAGGTCTGATTTAACTTCAGCAATGAATGACGATTTAAGCACGCCTGCGCGGTCACCACCTGTGCCAGCAGCGTAGGCTTTAGCTTGTGCTAGGCCATGACCTTGTGGGTCGTTTTCTGGGTGAACGGCAATAAGTGTTGGTACACCAAAACCACGTTTGTACTCTTCACGTACTTCAGAACCTGGGCATTTAGGTGCAACCATGATTACAGTGATATCTTCGCGAACCTGCATGCCTTCTTCAACAATATTAAAGCCATGTGAGTAAGCAAGTGTAGAACCTTGCTTCATTAACGGCATGATGGCGTTAACGACTGCTGTGTGTTGTTTATCTGGCGTTAAATTAAGTACTACGTCAGCTGTTGGGATTAGCTCTTGGTAAGTACCTACAGTAAAGCCGTTTTCAGATGCGTTTAAAAATGATTGGCGGCGCTCAGCAATAGCTGAATCGCGTAACGTATAAGACACGTCTAAACCTGAATCGCGTAGATTAAGGCCTTGGTTTAAACCTTGTGCGCCACAGCCTACAATAACTAGTTTTTTACCTTTAAGTGCGTTAACACCGTCTGTAAATTCGCTTGCGTCCATAAATTCACATTGCGCTAATTGCGCTAATTGTTCGCGTAAAGGTAAGGTATTAAAGTAATTCGCCATTGTTAGTGTCCTATAAATATGTTTGTTAGATGCGCTGTATTTTGCGCTTGTAAACACCATATTTAAAAATGTTACTTGCGTAAAATGATATATTTGAATTAAAGTATTTCAAAATATGAAATACTGGTGTTGCTATGGATCATAAGCATTTAAAATATTTTTTAGCGTTGGCTAAAACACTGCACTTTGCTAGAGCAAGTGAGCTTTGCCATGTGAGTGCGCCTACATTAAGTCGTAATATTAAACACCTAGAAGAAGAGGTGGGCGTTACGCTATTTATGCGCGATAACCGCAGTGTAAAATTAACAAAAGAGGGAGAGTCTTTTATTGATTACGCCACTGCTACCCTCGCTAACTGGCAACGATTTAAAGCTAATGTGAAAGAGCCACAGCAACATATTTATGGAAAAGTCAGTATTTATTGCTCTGTTACCGCCTCTTATAGTTTTTTGCATCAAATTTTAGAGCAACTCAGAGCGCAGCATCAGTATATAGAAATAACTTTAAATACGGGCGACCCTGCACTAGCTATAAACCGTGTGCTCGATGGTCATGAATCAATGGCAATAGCAGCTAAACCCGGCAAATTACCCGCGCAAATTGCTTTTGTAGATATAGGCCATTCACCATTAGTGCTTATTGGTCCAAAAGTTCAATGTACGATTACTGAAAAATTAACATCAAACAATACAGAGCTTGATTGGTCTGAATTAGAGTTTATTGTGCCTGAACAAGGCTTTTCTAGACAGCGCTTAGAACTGTGGTGGCGAAAAAACAATATTCACGGAAAAATTTATGCACAAGTGGCGGGGCATGAGGCAATGGTGTCTATGGTTAGCCTAGGGTTTGGTGTAGCAATGGTTCCTAAAATAGTATTAGATAACAGCCCACTAAAAGACAAAGTACAGATACTCACACCAAAAATGCAAGCCCCTGAAGGCTTTGACATTGGCTTAGCAGTTTTAAGAAAAGAGCTCAACGACCCCGCTATTAGTGCTTTGTGGAATATTGCACAAACTTTAGACGCAAAAGCGATTTAGATTTTTTTACCGTTAAATAAGTTCATAAAATAGTATTATTATGGCTTGCGTAAAGGTTTACTATTACTTAACATTGAATGCTAATAATAAAAATGACGCTTGAGAGTTCTTTATGAATAATGCTGTATCACTTTCTCATTCCGCTCAGTATTTAAAAAAAGCAGTACCCATGATGGTGAAGTACCGTATGCCGGTAACACCTATTAATTATGCTATTTGGTATTGCTATTTTCAGGGTAATAAACCGTCTTTAAACATTGAATTAGATCAAGTTATTTCAGAGCACCAAACATGCACTCAAAGTAAAGCAAAAGAAATATTTGATAAGCATCTTAGTGATGAAGATTTAGCTCTTTTTCAGGAAATGTCGGATAAATTTCATAATACGGTTGAAAATATCCAGCAAGATATAAGTATTACACTTGGTCATTCTAAAAGTTTCAGTACTTCGCTTATTGACTCGCAGAACGAAATAAACAGCCTGATAGATACTAACTCTTTTAACGATATTCTTGGTTGTGTTGAGCGTTTGACTGATGAGTCAATTGCAATGCAAGACTCTGCTCGTGAGTTTCAAACAAAGCTATCGGTTGCATATAATGAAATTAAAGACTTAAAAGAAGCGCTTAATCTTTCTAAAGAAGCTGCCGACACAGACCCATTAACAGGTTTTTATAACAGAGGTAAATTTGACTCTGATATTAATGACTTTTGCCGTGAGTACTCAGAGCAAACGACAGAAAGCTCCCTTGCTGCACTGATTATGTTTGATATTGATCACTTTAAGCGATTTAACGATGATTTTGGCCATCAAAAAGGCGATGAAGTTATTAAACTGGTGGCAAAAAAAGTAAAAGAAAACTTAACCGACAAAGCAAAAGCGTATCGCTATGGCGGGGAAGAGTTTTGTATCACTGCTTATTTTGACACCATAAATGATTTAGTTGCTTTTGCAGAGTGTATAAGACAAGAAATTGCGAAATTAGCTATTCGTAAAAAACAAGATGTAAATAACAAACGTGCAATATCAGCAAGCTTTGGATTAGCTATGCTACGACCGTTTACAAAAAGCTCAGTGCTGGTTGAGCGTGCCGATAGAGCACTTTATATTGCTAAGACACATGGACGCAACCGAGTAGAAATAGCCCCTGATATCTAATTTTTATAAGGGGTTTAAACTTTTACTTTGTGTATAAAAAGTGTGAATGATTGTAATCAGCTACAGATAGTTTTAGGTAACCTTGTTACTATCCGTAAATGAATAATTTTATGCTCTGATTTACGCTGATGCGGTTTAATTTCTCTCTATTTACCATTCTTTGTTTAAATTTTTTGCTCACTTGTTTTACATTAAGTGCCAAGCCAGATACGTATTCGGATCAAGAGTTCTCAGAGCAGCATGTTCAATCTCATCAGCTAATTTTTAGTATTAACGCAGGGGTCGGTGTGATCACTAATCCTGTGCGTGGTGGTGATAATGTTCCTTTAGTCGTTATTCCTCAAATAGCGTTTTATGCTGAAGATTGGTTTTTTGATAATGGTCGTTTAGGCTATTCTTTACTTCAAACTTCTAAACA
>Ga0163180_10000936_pt1 | contig 16669 bp, 10 predicted proteins | sample AtlANTMetagenome_2_FD_109647 | JGI IMG/M metagenome (GOLD analysis project Ga0163180, IMG submission 109647) | Marine eukaryotic phytoplankton communities from the Atlantic Ocean - Atlantic ANT 4 Metagenome | ecosystem: Environmental > Aquatic > Marine > Oceanic | place: North Atlantic Ocean...
CGTACCACTACTTGGAGATGTCATTTTAATAACATTTCCAATATCACTCGCTTGTAAATTATAAGCGTTGGTTTTATTAGTAAATGTTGTGAATCTTTGAGATCCAGAAGGACCAGGAGGACCAGGAGGACCTGGATTTCCATCGGTTCCGTCAGTTCCAGGAGTTCCATTAGTTCCGTCTGTTCCTGGAGTACCTGCAGATCCAGTAGCACCAGTAGGTCCTTGAGCTGTTGCTACCCATTGACTACTATCCCCATCATTATAATAAACATATAACTTTCCAGTATCATTTTCCCACCACATATCACCATCAGTTGGGTTACTTGGTGGAGTAGCACTTATACTTAAAGCAGCAGTACCAGCAGGACCTGGAGGACCAGCAGGTCCTTCAGCTGTACCATTAGCACTAACCCATTGCGAACTGTCAGCATCCTGATAATAAACATTTAATCGTCCATTAACAGAATCCCACCAAAGATCACCATCAGAAGGATTGGTTGGAGGAGTATCATCAGTAGTTACATTTGCACCACCTGATCCACCAGATCCAGGAGGACCTGCTGGACCTGTCGGACCTGGAGGACCATCTCCACCAGTAGGACCTGGAGGACCATCAGGACCTGGTGCTGTTGATGCAGGACCTGGAGGACCTGGAGGACCATCTCCACCTACAGGACCTGGAGGACCAGGAGGACCAGCAGGACCAGGACCACCACCAGCACCAGTATCTAAATCATACCATAAATCTCCATCACATACAGTCCAACTACCACCAGAAGAAGTTGTTGGATCATCATTCTGAGCAAATCTATTTCCGAAAGCATTACTTGTTGATCCAATCCCAATTGTATCACCACCAGTGACAAAAACAGGACTTTCACAACTTCGTTCTACGCCATCTTGTTTATATTGTTTTACAAATACTTCAGTAACTGCTGGACCTGAACCAGGACCAGGAGGACCAGCAGGACCAGCAGGACCATCAGGACCAGTAGGACCAACAGGACCAGTTGGACCAGGAACTCCTGTTCCAGTTGGACCAGGAGGACCTGGATTTCCAGCAGGACCTATAGGACCAGTAGGACCACCAATACCAGGAGGACCATCTGCACCTGGAGAACCAGGTGAACCATCATCACCTGGAGGACCAGGAGGACCACCAGCAGGACCAGGAGGACCTATAGGACCTTCAGGTCCAGATGGTCCAGAAGGACCAGTTAAACCTGGAGCACCAGTAGGACCAGGTTGACCTGGAGCACCTGGATCAGGAATTCTTCTCCAGACATACCCATCCCATCTCCAAATGGAGTTATTGTAGGAATAATCTTGTCCTACATTGGGATTAGATGGAAAATCAATTCTGGGAGTATGTCCTGACATTAAATATTAATATACCTCTTTATTTATTTTAAGTTTTGATGATGTAACACAATGCATAGTAAGGAGGCAAATTCTTGTTAGTTGCAGTAACACCTTCAGAATCAATAGAAGTACTACCACTTACACCTGAACCACCAGATCCAGTTGTGCCAGATATACTTACACTTCCACTACCCGTATTTCCAGATACTGATACAGATCCAGAAACACTTACACTTTCGCTACTTGTAGAACCTGAAATACTAACTGTTGCAGAATTAGCAGAACCACTAACATTAGCAGTTGCACCCCATGTTGGAGAGTTAGTAACACTACCCCAAATACTTTGAGATCCTGAATTACCAGCAACAGTATTCATCGCTGGAATAGCAGATGTATGTTGGTGAGCAGAGTCACTTAGACTTAAGGAGTGTCCGTGAGAAGCAGATCCAGAGAAGGAGTGAGAGTGAGATCCAGATGCAGAGAATGAATCTGATCCAGAGAATGAGTGAGAGTGACTATCAGAACCAGAGAATGAGTGAGTGTGAGCACCAGCACCAGTAACAGAAGTATTTGCAGTGTGTGAGTGAGATACAACTACCGCATCAGCACTACCACCAGTATTATCTACAGAATAATTACTACCAGTTCCAGCACCAACAACAAATTTATTTCTTAAATCTGGTGTGCTGTTATTACCATCACATAATGCCCATCCAGTTGGAATAGCGTTTTCTGCACCAGACCACATAACAACAACACCAGTAGGTATTGCACCAGCAGAACCTGGAGGACCTGGAGGACCATCATTTCCATCATTTCCATCAGGACCTGGAGGACCGTCATTACCTGGAGGTCCAGCAGGACCAGGAGGACCACCAGCAGGACCAGGAGGACCTGCAGGACCAGGAGGACCAGCAGCACCGCCACCTCCATCAGGACCAGGAGGACCTGGAGGACCATCAGGACCTGGAGGACCACCAGCAGGTCCAGGAGGACCAGGAGGACCATCTCCACCAGTAGGACCTTGAGGACCAGAACCACCACCAGGACCTGGAGGACCATCAGGACCAGCAGGACCAGGAGGACCAGCAGGTCCAGTTGAACCATCTGTTCCATCAGTACCATCATTACCAGGAGAACCTGGAGGACCAGGAGGACCATCTGGGCCAGGAGGACCACCACTTGGACCTGGAGGACCTGGAGGACCAGCAGGACCATCTCCACCTGGAGGACCAGATCCACCAGGATTTCCAGCAGGTCCATCAGAACCTGGAGGACCTGGAGGACCGTTAGGACCACCACTACCTGGAGCACCTGGAGGACCATCTGGACCTGAAGGACCAGTAGGACCACCACCGTTTCCACTAGCGACTACAGTAACCCACTGACTACTATCACCGTCATCATACCAAATACATAAATCACCTATATCATCTTCCCACCACAATTCTCCGTGGTTTGGATTAATTGGAGGATCAGAACCAATAGTAACAGGTATAACAGTTACAGTTGCAGCAATACCTGGATGTCCTGAAGGATGTTGAGGATCTGCTGCTGCAGTTACTGCTGCTCCAACAAAATTAAGTTGGGTAATACTACTTGCAGCACTAACAAGAGTTCCTTCATCATATACACTAATCGCACCTGGAATTAATCCACCACCAACAGGAACCCAATATCTCTTACCTTCAAAACCAGGTATAGCAACTAACTGATACTGTTGACCAGCAGGAACTCCAGTAGAATAAATGGGATCCGAAAGATTAGGTTCTGCCTGTTCTAATCCAAGATACCTTTCATTATCTTTTAATTGATCTTGTGGGGTTCTCTTAACCCGACCACTCAAATATCGCTTAGACATTACTATTTTCTAGAATACTCGCAGTCAATTCCATTTCTAATGGAGCAACAAATCCACCTGAATGTGATTTGCCAACATTAACTCTAATAGTGCTATTTGCAACACCAACAGCAAGTGTTAAATCTGTGTCATATGCAGGATCTGTTGATCTTGGATATTCGTGTTCGCTAAAATGATTATCCATAGTGCAAGTCAATACTATAGATCTTTCTGCTATTTTTATGGTATCTCCATTTGCTAAAGCATTATTTCCTATAGTAACTTCTAATTCACCAGTAGATCCAGTATAAGTTGCATTTGTTACATTAAACTTCGTACCAACAGCAACACCAGAACTAGCAGTTACTTCTATACATTGAAGATTTGCTCTTACAAATCTATGTATCGCTGTATTATAAACGTGTGGGTTTCCTCCTCCACCACCAATATCAATTGAAAATGTTTTTGATGTTCCAACATTACCTATGACCTGATCTACAACATAAGATCTTTGTGGATTAGGGAAAAGGTTAGTTGTTATACCAGAATAAGTTGGGCAAGTAAACCACATACCACCCATAGTAATTTTCTGATTTTCAGAAAACTCATGCTTTATTAAAGTAGAAACTGTAGCGATTCCCGTTGGTTCATCATAAATCACATTAGTAACTATACCAACTCCTTGCTGTGTTCCACGAATGTATAAACTATCAATAACTAAAGGAGTTTTTTCTAATACTATTCTACCATCCACCATAACCAAAGCATCTTGTGGTGGCACTTCTGCATCTTTTATTATTCTTATATCACTTATACTACCAGTACTTCTCTGGGTTCTTCTCTGCCAAAATGTAGTTGTGGGATAAGTTACACCAATACCAACATTAGATACTTGTGCATATAGCAATAATGCAGAAGTTCCTGTAGGAACCTCATATAGTTTCTGTACTCCTGGTGCTACAGGAACAGCAACATTAATAAACTTATTGACTGGTGCTACTGCCATACTATCTTAACGCTAATATTAATGGTGTTAATTGTGCTTGTATTGCTCTATTGAAATCTCTACCACGTATTGTAGATGTTGTTTGATCAATAGTCAATCCATCACCAATCCTAAAATTACCTTTTTGATCCGTACTTGTGAAAGGAACTTGACCACCGTTAATGGCAACAACTTCATTTTCTGGAACTGGTTTTCCAGCCTGGAATGGGTTAGCTGTATTTAGGTCTACACCAGCACCCACATATTCAAATGAATGTGAACTAGTTATAATTCTACTCAATCTAACAAATTCAACCTTTGCAGTAGCTTTTACTTCATAAGGTATAAACTCATTGAATATAACTGTTGATTGTCCAGAGTTAGTAACTTCAGTTGCTTCATCAACAGTATAAAGTATAGGATCCATATCTGCAACTAATTGTGCATTACCAGTTCCAGATATACTTATAACAACATTTTGTGTTGGTAAGAAATTTCTACCACTAGCAATCACATCAACAGAAGTGATTGTTCCAGCAGCACTTACATTTGGTGAAAACTCAGCAATAATAGCTTCTGGACCTAAAGGTAATGTGGCAGTGATAAGAGGTGGAGCAGATGCAGCATAATCACCAGGATTACCACCATTAACAACGGTAAGACCCCTAATAGTTTGCATCGGTGCAGTTATAATATCTGTTGATATTGTATCTGCATAGTCACTCATATCAAGATGGAAGTATGCACCTTGACCATCAAAAGGTGTTCTATTGTTATTATTCAAATCTTGAGAATTTGCAACAACAATCTGATCAGCCTCTGCTTCCATCTTAATAGCTAATGTTCCATCAAATTCAACACCACTAGTACCATCAGCAACTAATCCAAATGTACCAAATGATGAGTTAGAGTTTGTAAGATCGCATTGCCCACCACTATCAACATAAATTGCTTTCTCACATCCAATAGTAAAGATAGAAACTAACTGAGCATATCCTTTATTAGTAATTGAAACACCAATACCTGCCTCATTATACTGAGTAAATGAATCACAAACCATACTCTTAATATCTTGCCCTAAATCGTTGGTTCCTGTGTATGCAGCATTAACATGATTACCATCAATTTTCATTCCAATACTACCAGTCATAAAGTTAGTACAGTTTCTAACATATGGACTTTGATATCTTCCTCTAGGACCTTCATTAGATGGACCAAGTTCAATATATCCACCAACTGCTTGATCAGCAGCATCAGTAGGTGGGAAAGCAACTGCTGCTAATCCATGATGTGTTGTTAATACACCATCTGCACCCTTAAAACTCATATTTTCAACTAAACATCCATTTCTAACATGGAATAAATCTTTATCCGTAGTATTAGGAACCACAGTAACTAATCTTAAATCTTCACCTGATATTGCAACATCAGTCCGTAATCCAATTGGATTATTTTCATAATAAACACCAGAGCGAACTTTAATCGTATCACCCATTTGTGCTATTGCTGCTGCAGCAGCTATAGTATATTTTGCATCACCTTCTAATAATCCACTATTAATATCACATCCATTCTTAGTAACCCAAATAGTTCTCTTAGTTTGAACACCTGGAGGTCTCCAAGATACACCAACACCAACACCAGCTACATCAAAAGTAGATAGACGGTAATCCGTTTTACAAGCACCAACACCATTACTATCAAACTTATCAATTATTTGGTTCTCTAATTCTAAAGTTCCAGTAAGTTTTGTATTCTGACCTACATTTAAATTCTTCTCAATTCCTACACCACCTTCAACAACTAATGCACCACTATTCTTATCTGTTGATTGCGTTGTTGCAACAATATCAACTTCACCACAAATATTAACATTCTTACCAATACCAACACCACCTTTAACTACTAAAGCACCAGTGGTACAATTTACAGATTCTGTTGTATCATCTATTGTAAGTTTCTCTAATTCAGTATCACCACAAACAAAAAGTTTCTTAGCAATACCAACACCACCAGAAACAATTAAAGCACCAGTAGTACAAGACGATGCATCAGTAGTATCATAAACTCTTGTTTGACCACCAATATTTAATCTCTTAACAATACCAAGACCACCGTCCATTTGAACTGATCCAGTTGTTGTTGATGTTGAATCAGTACCATCATTAAATGTAGTTAATCCATCAACATCTAGTTTAGCATTTAATGTAGTATCACCATCAACATTAAAAGTATCGTCAAAATCAACAGGTCCAGTTGCATGAACTTCTCCAGTTACATCCAATTCTACTGCTGGACTTTGATTTTTAATACCAACCCTAGTCATTCTATAGATTGGAGAATTATTATTACTATTCGTATGTCCCCATAAATCCTGTGTTTGAATCTTTGCAACTGTAGTTGGGTTTGCTGGATCTGGTATTGGAATTAATGTATCTACTCCAAGACCTTGACTATCTAATTGTGAAAAATTTAAATACTGGAATAATTGTGCAGTTCCACCTACAGGTAAATTAGAACCCTCATCCTGAACATACATTCCGTCAAGATTAAGAGGAGATGCTTGTACCCAACGAATACCATTTCCATCTCTTGCTAAGTAATATCCATTTTGACCAGGAGAATCAGCAGAGTCAATAATATTTCGATCAATCTTAACTGTTCCTTCTACATTTAATTTTATAATTCCATCAGATGTATTGTAATTAGGAACAGCAGTAGGATCTAAACTTCCTATACCAACATTACCATCATCAGTAATAACAAAACATTTATCTGTTGAATTTACTTTAAAGACTTCTGTCCCCTCGAACATAGAGGTTCTTACACCAACTTGTCCAGCATCACTTATAACAGCACCAACTGTACCATCTTTAACTTGGAATCTTTGTGTAGGTTGAGTTGTTCCCAGACCAACCCTACAATCTTCAGTAATAGTTAAACAATCTACTCCTACCTGGAACTTTCCAGCAGGGGCTGTAGTGCCAATTCCTACTCCACCTTCTGGATGAATAATAAAAATAGATTTAAATGGATCTGCAGGATCTTCTGGATCTAAACCTTCTCCACCAATACCAACCTCGAATCTACCAGTAGGTTGAGTAGTTCCTACACCTACACGACCTCCAATCTGACCTTCTCCATCTCTACCATTAGTAGTAGAAATAGCAACGAATATAGTTCCAGCAGCACCAACATTTAATCTTTGAAAAACTGTAAGATAGTCTGTATCAATCAGACCCTCTACATTTAAATCTCCATCAATATTAACATTATTCTTTACATCTAAATTATATACTTCTAATGTTCCATCACCATCACCAGTTAATCCACCAACTAAATCCGCATATAATTTTCCATAAACATGGACATCATTATAGAACTCAGCAACATTACTGACTCTATGGTTATTACCATCATTTATTGAAGAAAAATTGTCTGATTCTGCCATTAGATGTTACTGTTGGTAATTTACGTCAGTTCCCTTACAACATTTTGCTAGAAATCCAGCATCACGAACCACTACATCATTTGGTACATTATTACCTTTGAATTTTTCAGAAACTTTCAAATCAGTCACATCAAAATAATGTTCAGGTGCTTCTGATGTGATCTTACCCTTTATTGCCTTTAAATTAAGATTATTAGATGCTATAATATCAATATTTTCTGCAGAAAGAGTAATTTTACCTTTAGTTGCTGTAATAGCAATACCACCAGCAATAGAGTTTATTTCTACACCATTGCCTTTAGCTGGACTAGATCCCTTTGCAGCACCTACTATACTGATAGTTTGATCAACTCTAATATCATAATGACCATCACTCCTCATACCTAATTGAGAATTTCCAGCAGTACCTTCTGCCATAAGAGTATAAACTCTTTCACCACTTAAATTTGTAGTAGGAGTGCCGTATTCAATTCTAAATTTACCAAAAGAATCGACCTGTCTTTTTTGCCAACTTGGTTGTTTTGCCATATTCTAATACCTTACCCTTTTATTTATTTCAACTAACACAATCAATAACCTGCTTAATCTCACCTTGATAATCTGGTCTTGGTTTTAATTGTGCTCGTAAAACAGCACCTTCACCAGTTTCTGTTCTAATTGTAAGTTCAGGGAAATCATTAATTTCAGAAACATTGTTTTTAGTATTGTCTGGGGGAATAACAGTAACAATACGACCAGTAGCATCAACTAAAGGTTTATATTCATTACCAGAGGAATCTTCAATCACATCATCCTTATCATATCCAGTTCCAGGATTAATCACCACGATGTGATCAACCACAACAGGTTTTCCATCATCTTTAATAGGATAATTTTCACCAATAGAAATCATAATAACATCAACCACTTGTTGATAAGTAGGAGAATTTTTATCTTGATCAATGACTGCTTGAGCAACAGCACCATAACCTTTATCACAATCATCCACAATTTCTACAAAAGGATTGCCAATATACCCAGATCCACCGCTTGTTAAATCTATACCAATAATACTACCAACTGCCTCAACACCAGTACCTATCTTATTTCCAAAAATTGCTCTAGCAGTTGCACCTATACCACCCCTACCAAAAATATTAACCTTTACACCACTACAACTTAACTTAGGACCAGTATAACATTCACCAAGTGGACTTTTAAATCCAGGTACAGATACACTAGGATTTAAGAAATCAAACACACCCAATCCACCACCAGCAATACTCAATCCTTGTCCCAAATCTACTAGACCCTTGGTCAAACCATCTGCTTTATTTGCAACTGACATTACATCATCTATTAAAGAATCAACTACCTGTCTTGGTCCGCCACCCACAACCAATTGTTCAACATCTAATGGAGAAAGTGGAGTAGGATCTGCACATTCAAAGATAGCAGCAATCTCAGATAGATTTTGAGCCTTACTTCTTAAAAAATCACCAGGACTAAATCCACCTAAAAGTTCAGATATACCCCCTAAAGATGGCATAATACCTTTTGTGATACCACCAAGTATTTGATTTGTAACACCAGCAAGCAACTGTGTTTGAATACAATCAGTAACATTATCAACATTGTCAAGAAATTGATCTAATAATCCAGAAATAGAATCCCCCAATCCATCAGTCACATTTTGAAGAACACATGGAAGACCTGACTTAAAAGATTTAAGTGCTGGAAGAAATGCTTCTTGTGCTCTAATACCTGCTACTTTTGCTTTAGGTCTACTCTTAGTTGCTGCAAATACAACAGCAAAAGTTGTATCAAATGTTTTTTTCAATCCACCATTTGCTTTCTTAGCAACTTCATCTGTCAAATTACTCATTGCAGCTTGAGCTATTCCACCACCCAATACCTTTAAGTGTTTTACAGCATCATCTTTTCTAATATCAACAAGTTCTTTCATCTTACCTTCAAGTTCAGACACCTTTGATTCCATGAAAGGTTTAAATACCGTTTTTAATTCATTTGCTGCAGATTCTAATTCACCTGCAACTTCTTGAACTTCATCCAAATCAAACAAACCAGACATTTCCTCTTTAAATGCGGATGGATTAAACTGTTCTTTGATCTTCTTAATATCACCCATCAAATTCTCAGTTTCAGTCTTCATTAACCTCATAGCCGTTTTGGCATTAGAGAGATCTCCAGGTGGTATGTCGAGTATGCTACCTAAAGCCATACAAGAAGATTTTAATTTTTCTTTATTAAATTTAAGCTTACCTATCTTCTCTCCAAATTCACCAACAAAACTTTTTAACTTTTTCTCATTTAAAACTTTACATAATTTATCAGGTAAATCAACAGGTAACGAAATAACTTGAGCACCTTCTTGACCACCAACTTCAGAGTTAATGAAAAAAGAACTAGGTGGGTTTTCTGATGTAAATCCAGTATATGGTTGGAATGGTTGCTTATAAGGTCCTAATGGTTCGTCAAATGAAGGTCTACCAAAAGCACCTAATATAACAGGTAATTGTGCATCATCACCATCAAGAAAGAAACCAAATACACTATCACCTGGTGTTAATCTAATTGATCTACTCATTCCACCACCACCAGTTCCTGCTGTTGTTGGTATCAAAACTTGAGCCCAAGGTAATTCTTTATCAGGTAATTCAATTGGATTTTGAGGATGATACCCCATAATCCTTACCCTCATTCTATTTCCCCAAGCATTTCCTGTTTCGTTTATTTGATCACCCTGACAACTTTCTGGACCTATCTGACCTATCCACCACTTGAATCCATCTCTTCCTACAAAGTTACTTTTTAATATTGTTTCTTCTATCATTTTGCTTTAGGTCCAAAAGTATCTTTTATTAAATTTAATACAGTGTATGACCCACTTGTATCAAAGTGATGGCACAGTGCTGCAATCATATATAGACCACTTTGTTCAGTATCAAGTGCATCTTCATCAGAACTCCTAACAAACGAACATTCAATCAAATCACCAACCTCTAAGTTTGTATTTGAAGGTATAGTCATACTCAACTCTTTGGAAAATATAGAATTATATCTTACAAGTTCTTGAGATTGATATAACATAGGATCAGCATTTTCTGATTTAAATCTATCAGAATCCTCTAATGTTCCAATATCCATAACAGCAGTAATAAATCTACTAGGAACTTGAGCAAAATCAGAAGAATATTCTTCACCCATACTTTTACCTTTATAATCCTCTAATCCAAATTTTCCCTTAGCTGGATCAGTATAATTAAAGGTTAAAGGATTAAAAAATATTCTATGACTACAATAAGAACCTCTTTGAAGTTTTCCTAAAATATCATCACTCCGATCTGTAGCATACTTAAGTATTTTAAAATCATTAGCTGGTTCGGATGCAATGACTTCAGTATGGATATACTCAGCTTTATGTTCCTTATCAATAAGACTATCAACAGATTTAAAATGAAATCCAGATTTAGTTTCGTAGAATAGATATCCTGCACTATCTTTATTTTCACCTTCAGGAACAGACTTTGATGCCAACCACAATAAAGTAGTGAATGGTTTTCTCATGTTTCCAATAAAACCATATGTATTTTGAGTAGGATCACAAAAAACTTTTTTATTTGTTGGTAAATAATTTTTAATAATATCCTTTACAGATTCTGATATTTTAGAAGATGTCGGATACCTCTTACCAACTCTGGAAGTTTCATTAGTAAGAGATTCACGAGAAGTTAAATTTAAACTAAATGATTCTGATTTTTTAGAGACTAATACATTAGTAATGCTACTTACATGAAATTGTTCGACTGTAAAATCTAATCCAGGATTATTATCACTATTACCCTTAATCTTTATTGATACCTTCTCACCACCTCTTAATGGAAGTCCATTGTAAATCGATTCTAAAGTTCCATCCTTTCCAGTTATACTATGACCTTCATTAACAATTTGCAACTTAGCAGTAATAACTGGAGAAAAAAGATCCTCATAATAATCAATCATCACACAACCAGGAGCAACATCAACATCTCTACCAGATGGTGATGTAATTATAATTTCTTCGTATATTGATTTATCTAATGCTGCCATTTAAGTATAAGAAGTAACTAACGTGGTTAATTTTTTATATAAACTCTTTGTACTATTTACCATCCTACCAACAGGGACTGAATGAGATTTAGGGACTGCACAACTTGCTTGATTTTCACCACCACTCATATCAGGTAAAGGAATTATTATTCTTTTCTTTTTGATACTACCAGAAATTTGACCAACTATTTCTTTAGCATCACGTTTAAGATTTTCAAATTCAGCACTTTTTACAATTGGTTCTATCTCTTCTGCAGTATCTTTTAATATTTTTTTTGTACCTTCTAAGTTTTCTTTTAAATTAGATATTACAGGTTCTAATTCACTTATAATATCACTTGGTTTTTCCTCCACCTTTTTACCAAACTTTGTTCCTAAAGGATTATCTTTAACCCATTGTTTATAATCTTTTGTAAATTGTCTAAATCCAGCAACAGTTTTATCATAATTACCTCTGTTAGGTGGATTATTGACATCATATTCTTTACCTATTTCTAAATCCCCTAATGTATTTTTAAGATCTTCAGCCTCCACAACACCACCTTCTTCAAATCCACCCATGATAGATCCAGTATTATTTGCACCACTCATGGCATTCAATGATTCAAAGAATGAAACTCCCCATTTATCAACTGCTTTCTTAGACATAATAAATTCTCCAGCAGTCAGTTTTGCTGGAACATTATCAATACCACCTGGTCCTTTAACTATACCACCAATATTATATTCTAAAACTTCATTTTCATTATTATCATCATCTTCTTCTTCGTCTTCAGTTCTTCTATCAAGATACATGAACTGATATACTTTATCCCACCAGTTAGGATCTTTTACACATTGTCCATCATTTTCACTCCACATCATACCTTCTGGGCATGCTGGTATTATATTCTTTGCTTCATTATCTAAATCCTCAGAAATTGCTTCATATTCTTGAACTGCTTGATCTACTTCAAGATTTAAATTAGAAAATACTAATCCACTTTCTTCTAATTTCTTCTTTATATCAACTGCATTTTCATCTAATTCAGAAATTTCTAATTCATCAGATGTTTCATCTAATTTTCTACCAAATATAAAAAATATATCATTAATTTTATTAACAAAAGCTTTAAGAACTGAAACAAGATCTGTTATTCTTTTTATCAATCCTTGAATACCTTTAATTATTGCAGGTAAATTAGTAACTAACCATCCCAATAAAGTTATACCAAAGAAATTTAATACTCTACCTAAAAATCCTTTTGCAGTACTTTTTATAACATTTCCCTGTTTCTTTAGTAAATTACCAGGAGTAGATGCTTCTATCTCCTCTTCTCTTTTTTTTCTTAAAAGAAATTGTCTTCTCTTTGCAAAAAATGAAGAATCATCTTTTATTGCTCTTGATTTTGCTAAATTATCTTTATTAATATTCTTTGCAATATTTCTAGCTAAAAGACTACTCTTAGCAATACTACTTGACATAGTATTCATAGACTTAGATATATTTCTAAGACTAGTGGATGAACTGAGTAGTGATTTTATATCCATACTATCTTGGCGTTACCTGATAATGCTTAAATGCAAGATATACATAACTATTATCATCATTTCTTGCTAATAAAGCTGGAACTCCACCACCAGGAGCACCAGCAGCCACTGTACTCATAGTTTTTCCCATGTCAGAAGTTGTAACTGGAGGAAGTGTAAGTATCTCAGGTGTTTCATCTGGAGGTGCTTCTTCAATAACTGATTTATCTTTCTTAATTGGTGTTATATTTTTTTGTATTATATCTGCATCTATAACACTAGATTCATCTTCTTTTTCTGAAACAGTTTTAACTTTATCTAAAAATGATCCTATATTATTCTCATTCAACCCCGTAATATTTTCATTAGTTAATTCCCTTTCTCTTTCTAAATCCTCCTCAGTAATAGGAGTAAATTGACCAGGCATAACACCTAGTCTCTTCAAGTAATCATCATCACTTTCACCCTCTAACCTATCTGGAAGTTCATTATTGTCCTCCTTACCAGATAGTTTATCTTTTATTGTTGGTCTTATTTCAGTACCAGTATTCAATAAACCAAAATACAATAGAGCTTCAGCCAATCCCCTAGCAACAGGATGTTTAATATTACTTGTCAATGGTCTTGCTAGAGATGCCAAAGAAATCCCTGTAAAGAAATCTATACCTGCTTCCCACCATTTATCTCTACCCTCTGCAATATCAAGACTTTGATCTATACCAGTCATCGCCATTGTTAAATTTGATGGTCTGGAAAATCTGCTTGGTTTCACATTACCTACTTTAGTATCACCTTTTGATGTGCCTGGTGTTACTGGAAGACTTGACGATCCTCCAGTAGGTCTGCCATAATTAAGACCAAGAACACCTGATGCTGCAGCTATAAGAAGTTTTCCTAAACTTAATATAGGTTTCTTAAAAATTCCCTTAAGAGCTAATGTTGCTACTGTTAAAGAAAGTTTTGATAACGTAGCACCTATTGCAAATAATGCAACATTAAATAGAAGAAAAACTCCTCCTGCTATAGCAAGACCTTTCAATATATTAGACTTTATCTCTTCAATTTTCTCAATATTACCTTCAGCATTTACTTTAAGTAAATCAAATACATTATCAATCAGCCAACCACCTACTAAAATACCAAAAACAGTTGTTAATTTACCTAATGTAAATTTTGTTACAGCTGCAATCTTTTTAACAGGTGTTAATAAAGCTTCTTGAATTTTTGATTCTATTGCTCCTTCTTTTGACGATCTAAATCCTTGTTCTGCTAACTGCTTTTCTCTCGCAGCATTTGCTGCATCTCTTTGCCTATCTAAAAGAGAACTAGCAGTTAAATTAGTACTTATTACTTCTAAAGACTTATTTAATAAAACATTTTGCTTTCCTATATTATCAAGTTGTTTTGAAATATTTGATAATAAAACAGAATTTCTATTTGCTACTACATTAGTATTTGAATCGGCTTGCTGTTGCCGAACACCACCAGTCGTAAAGAAATTAGAAGAAAAAGATCTCCTAATACCTCTTAAACCTCCTAATACTGGATTGACTGGTTCAGCCATTTGCTTGTTGTGCTTTTAAATTTTCTTCTTCAATATAATTCTGTAAAAGTGATAAATAAATTTCTCTCTCCCAAGGAATCATATTTTCTAGCTCTGTTAAGCTATATTTATGATGCTGTATCAATGCAAAATTAATTTTATAGTATGACTCAAGATCTTCATGAGACATACTTACGTGAAAAAACTTTGCAATCCCTCCAAAACTATTTCACTATCAACTTTTGTTTTGGGATTTTTCACTTTCACCTTATGAGACAATTTAGGCATAGTATCAAAGAATTTTTCAACTTCCTTAAATTGCTTAGAATTAAGAGACTCTACAAAATCAGATAACTCTTTTTTTGTACAATCAGATCCTGTCCAAGATTCCTCTTCAGAATAAATTTGATCTATACAAGATGCTATCAAATCAAAAGTATCATCCACATTCATACTTTCAGTAGTACTAAAATTAGATTTAATAAATTCTTGTATTGATGGATATCTCATCCTCAAAGTTAAAGTATCATCTAATTTAATATCAGGAGAATGATCTTTATCAATTTTAACCTTTATTTCATCTAAATTAATAGTAGTTGGAACTTTCGTTTCACCATCATCAGTACAAGTAATCATAACTTCAATTTCTTCACCAACAGATTTACCTCTAATATTTAAGAAGAGATATTCAATATCAAAAGTTGCTAATTTATCAACTTTAATTCCCTTACTTATAATACATGATTCAAGAACATCCTTAATAGCATTTGCTATTTGAGTACTATCTTGAGACTCCATAGCCATAATAAGAATTTTTTCTTCTTTAACTAAAAAAGGTCTAAATTTAATCTTTTTTTTGCTTGACGGAAGAACCAATTCATATGTAGGGGTCGAAATTTTTGGTAAAGGCATAATATGCTATAACAAATCATATATGTATATAGGACAGTTTTTTAAGGTCCTGGACCAGGATCAAACTTATACCAAATATCAGAATCTACTGGTGTGTTAAAGAAGTCCATATTTATTTCTGGTCTCCATCCTGGAGACTCGTTAGTAATTTCTTGAAGGACTTGATTATTACTACCAGCAGTAGCATTTATTACTGCTGCATTAGGATTTTTTGCTTTTCTACCATATCTACCAGCAGCTTGACTTACAGTATTTTCATTTGTGTTATTGAATTCTGAAAGTGAGCTTGCTTCTCCACAAATATATCTTTCATAAGCAAAAGAACAACTTGCCTTTAATACATTTGATTTTTGATACTGAACTCTTGTAGAATCTAATGCAAGAGGATATAAACCTTTAAAAGTGTATTCAAGAGATTGTCTATAATTTTTCTCAAATTTAATTATCTGAGTAAATTGTGATCTATATTGCTCTGGATAATGTAGTCTAAAATTATATGCATCTGCCAATGGACTACCAGCATGATTACCACCAGTAATATACTCCATCCAATGCTCTAAAAATTTAAGTGTCTTATATTCATTATCAACATAAAATTCTAACTTAATTCTTGTGAAATTTCTAGTATGAGGTATTACTTCTGTTACACCTTGGTACTCACCCGTTACAATTTCTGTAGCAAAAGTAGATCCAGGTAAAGATGCAGAACTACAAAGTAATCCTATATCTTCAGTATGAAATCTAGGATCAATACCCTTCTTTCTCAAAAAAGATCTTAAGTTACTAGGAGGAAGTGCAAACTTAACTAAGTAGTGAGAAGTTTGAGCAACATTCTGAAACTTTGGTAATATCTGCGATATTTTCTTTGGAATTGGAGCTGACACTCTAAATAGATGTATTATATCATTTCTATTTAGATGGCTTATAAAGGAAAGTATTATCCAACTTTTCCTCACAAGTATAAAGGTGATCCTACAA
>Ga0163180_10000937_pt1 | contig 16666 bp, 14 predicted proteins | sample AtlANTMetagenome_2_FD_109647 | JGI IMG/M metagenome (GOLD analysis project Ga0163180, IMG submission 109647) | Marine eukaryotic phytoplankton communities from the Atlantic Ocean - Atlantic ANT 4 Metagenome | ecosystem: Environmental > Aquatic > Marine > Oceanic | place: North Atlantic Ocean...
AGCTTCTAGTATGGATGGTTCCAGGTCAGTGTCGCCATATTCCCTAACAATGAGATCGAACTTTCCGTACTTGTCTATCTCTGATGTAGACGGCTGAATATTCTCAACAGATAGTTTTATTCTTGTGTTAGTGTAGGATCCGTCTCCGAGGGCATGCACTCTAAACAGGCTGTACTTGGTGCCACCATAATCTTGTGATATCACATAGGGTGCTGAAGCATTTGTAAATCTCTCTTCAAAGCATTCGAAGTCTGGGATTGTTGCGCTGCCCGCATTCCGACCCAAAGATGAGGTAACAATGAAAGCTGCTGGCTCGTAACTTGCGCCGTCGATACCACAAGCTTCCCAGTCGATATTGTTTCTAGTGAGGCCTGAGCTTGTAAGAACTGCCAGGGCTGGGTGGATGTCATAGTGAGTATAAAGAAGGTGACCTTTTTCCTCGAAGAGCTCCGGCTTTGTATTAAGAACATTGGCAAAATACGCGTCCTCTCTCATGTCAAAAGAGCAGGTGTAAATATTGGGATTGGCGCCGGTGTTCTTGTGGCCGTTTAATAGAACAGTAAACTGCTGTGTGGTTATGTTTACTGATCCAGTCAATCCTCCCTTCATGGACATACTAAATGAAGGCTTGGCCATCTGGGTATTGCTAGGCTGGCCCATATTGGAGCCATATGTTCCAGATAGAGCGGGAATGACACCCGAAGCTGCCATGAGAACACCGCGAATAATAACGCTAGCCGTGTTAGGTGCAGTTAACGTTGCAATACCTGCATCACTAAATATCGTGCTTCCTGCAGACTGAGACATGAAACAGCCTAGAAAGTAAGTTCGACCAAGCGCTCCGCCGTCAACGCCAGTTCTGCTTTTCCCTACGACTCCGTTGTCTTGAACCTGCTGGGCACCAACAACAAATCCTGCGTTGGTGACCTTTCCAGTTGACGTGCTTCTCTTTTTGCCGTCTCCAATTCCTAAAACTCTACAATAAGTTAATGCCGTTGCATTCTTTAAAAATTCATTTGCCGCCAGCGGTCCAAACATTTTGCCATCGGTTGCCCCCAGGACAGCCTTGAAATCACTAAACGACCCCACTGTAACAGGGACATACGCTGGACCCTCTGTAGAGGTTCCTATCACGCCGGCAGGAACTCCAACAGGTACTCCTGTTGTCGGACCTGACAGGTCGATCTCTGCCGTGTAAACACCGGGGCTTCTATAGGTTACCTCAGCCATTTATCTTCTCCAAAAAAGTACATTTCATGAATATCTATTCCCTAGTCAAAGCTTACACCAGCATGTGTGATAATAAAGTCAATTGCTATGAACTCAACTGCTCGAGTCGGTACAACTACAATTCTTCCGTTTAGAATATTATTTTCCACATCTGTCTGAGTGTTATTGCTATCGTCCATTACGACCTTGAACTGGTCTATTCCCTGCTGGCTTTGAATTGTTGCAAGAAGCGGTGTCACCTGTGAAACAAATCTTGCACGAGTCTCAGCTGTGTTGGGCTCAAAGACAATTTTATTAGCCACAGCGACAACTTGACGCTTAACCTCGAGAAGCATTCTTCTAACGTTAACTCTATCAAGCGCGCTCTTCGCGAATTGCAATGTCTTCTGGCCAAATATCACGTATCCAGCAGTCGGGAAAGTTGCTATCGGATTAATACGCGAGTCATAAAGAGTATCCCTATCAGCGTTGTTAAGCCTCACTTTCACATTTGTAACAAAGTCTAGCGCAGCTCTATTAAAGCCTGCCGGGGCAAACCAGGGATACGCAACGCTATCGTTATATGACAAAGCTCCCATAACTGCCACCGAAGCAGGAACTGCGACGGGCCGGTTGTTAATGGGATCCTCGATACTGACATCTGGGAAGTAGGTAGCTGAGTAGTTATTGTTCACTGCTCTTCCTGCAAACTGCTCAGCTGTCTTATCAACATTTGCTGTAGTCCAAGTGGTATCTCCAAAGATTCTCACTCCGTCAGCGTTATAACTAGGAAGATCCATTACGTAAAAAGCCTTGCTGTAGCTAGACAGCCTTGATTGAAGATAGTCAGCGACAGACTTGTCTCTTATTCCGGGGATTACTATGATATTGACTCTCGACGCCATTGGGTCAGATATTATTCTAGATGCTGCTCGGTAAGAAGCAACAACTGCGTTAGTCTTTCCTGACCCCCAGATATTTTCTGAACTTAGGCCTATGTCAAGAGATCCTCCACCTGCAAGCCCGCCTGTGTCAGAAGAGCTAGCCTTGTCGTTCATTCTGGCCATATCTTTGTCGAGAATGTTAAGACCGTCAAAACCTCCGTAGAAGAAATTTGTAAACTTGGCGTATCCCGAGAAGCGATTAAAATAAACTGATGATGTCAAAGCAGCAAGTGAGGCAAACGTTAGCCTACGAGCACGAGACCCGTCTTTCACTGTGTAGTTAGATGCGTCAGGTTTTCCGTTTCTAATGTACGCTGTTTCAAGTATGTGCTCCTTGGCTGAGGCAGTTAGCACAGAGTTAGCAGTTGCCGGCAATGAATCACTGACTAGTCTGTTGTTCAAAGCGACTCTTGCCAGGGTGAACTTGTTATTATTAAACTTGTCTGCTCCAGAGCCAGTGACCAGCGCATCTAGCTTTTCTATTCCGAGGAACTTAGAATAAGATCTAAAGAGGTTGTTGATCTCTGAGCTTGCATTGGCCTTTAGCAGGGTTGAAGAATCGTCAGTGGTCGCTTTTGGTGCATTAGTAAACTTACAACCCCAGTAGAGACGACTGTCAACTAACTCTTCTGTTCCAGGCTCGCCGATGTAAGTTGGGCTTGCTGCAACTTTATTCTTGGTCACCTTAAACCTAAACGGCACAGGTGGGACTATTGACCCTGTCAGCTTGGTGGCATAATTTCCAAATCTGCCTGTAGAAGTCGACGATACGGAAGTAACTCCGACACCAGTAAGTCGTCGTGCCGACGAATTTCCGACGGTGCCCAGAGAACTAGTAGAGATATCTCTAAGTGTATCTGAAGTCTTAAGCACAGGAAGCCCTCTGAACCCGAACGGAAGTGCCGAAGCTGGAACAGCACCGTTAGCGAAATCATTACTCATAATGATTCTTACACGCGTTGATTTGTTAGGGTATTGGCCAGTTACGTTTACCTTCTTTTCATCGTCTCTCTCAGCGTCGAAGTTGTAACGCGGTCGGAAATCTCCTATTTTCTTTGCAACGAAATCGTCGTCGTTTGGATTAAGAGTGCAGTTAGAGTACTGCTCCAGAATCTGAGCGCTAGTGTCTGTGTCGCCAAATGCTCTTACCTCAACAGTAAAGCTACCATAAGGACTCTGAGGATCTGAAGATTTTCTAACGTTGCTTATGGATATCTTAAACTTATCATTTGCATACGCGCCATCTGATATTGTCTCAAAGTTGAACAGCTCAAACTCTTTCCTACCATAAGGCTGAGAGATAAACTGGGTTGTTCTTGGTGTGGTATATCGTGTGTCAAACCGACCGTACATCTGGAGGTACTCTAAGCCGCCGAGTCCTGCTGACATTGATGCAGATGCTGATCCAGATAGAAGAGCGACTGACACCCGGGAGGTGGAAGCAGCATCACCAGCCCCTGGATCAGCAACAGCTGCGATCTCATTTTGCACAGGGAAATCTGCGTAAAGAAGATGCTGTTCAACCTGAAACCTTTCTGGATCAGTATTCAAGATATTTGCGATATATGCGTCAGATGCGGGATTTAAAGATGCCGTGTATACTCTAATACCGGCTGCGCCGTCTTCGGTGTAAAAACCGGCTCCTGCTGAAGATGACACTATTAGCTTAAAGCATCCGTCAGAGTTAATCGGAACAAAGTCTCCATTCGGATTGTCTGTATTATAAGATGCTGATGCCCATGACATTATCTCAAATCTCGTCCCAGTTGGAACGAAGAGCATTCCTCTCACAAGATAGACATCTGCGTCAGCTGATGGTACATCATAGCTCTGGTTATCACTAAAGATTGGGTAACCTGCCTCCTCATTTGAAGCTGATACATAGTGTCTAGCTGCTAAAAATTGAACGCAGCCTGACCATCTTCCCATTGTGGATGACACGTGATCTCGACGGATGGATCCAGTTAACCTGAAGCCTGCCCCTTTGACTATTCCTGCTGTCTGTGTATTTGATATGTCTGTTGTGCTTTCGTTAGCGCCTGCACCTAGCACTCTTATGTACGTCAGAGCTGTCCTATGCTTTAGAAACTCTCTTACAGCATAAGGACCAAACTTTGACGGGTCTAACGTTCCGAACCTGCTTTCAAAGTCAGAGAATGATCCTACTGTGACGGGAACGAAGGCTGGTCCCATTTGTGCTGTTCCAATAACACCGGCGGGAACGCCTACAATTTCTGTCTCTCGAGCAGAAACATCAATCTCTCTCTCAAAAAAGCCAGGTGATCTAAATAACTGTTCGGCCATTAATGAGTCTCCTGTACAACTTTCTACAGCTATAACTATCGCTTAAACAAGCAAAAATCCCTAATCAGATGCAGTATCTAGTGTTGTTTGTAAATCAACTGTTATTCGCGCACTTGACACTGTCTCTCCTGATCTCTGGTGCCTAGTTAGCACCCTTACATATCTATCAGTATCTTCCCCTGTAAACGGATCTTTTATAACATCTAGAAGTCTTTCACTTCCCTGGCCACGCATGCCAGGTGTTTCACCGTCAACATTTAAATTTTCTACTTCATTTAAAACAAATTTATTTTGATCAATAACTTTTGCTGGATTATTTTCTTTTTGAATTACTTGAGTGCTAGTCTGGACATACCCAAATTCTATCTGAGGGGCTGAGTAGAATCTTCGAAACGGAGATGGTTGACCGGGATGTTCCTCAGCCAAGAGGTATGTGGGAATATCAATGTTAAATGTATATTTAATAATTCTTTCGTCCAGAGAGAAGTCAGCAAAGTTATCTTGATTTGATAGCGGACTTTTTAAATATGCAACGTATTCGTGCCCATCTCGAGACTTTATTTGGAAAGCCTGATCCTGACCGTCAAACTGAGAAAACAGAATTTCAATCATCTGGTTCATCTGCTGCATGTACTGAGTCCAGAATGTTATCTCGTAGGTTATCGTCATAAATGTTGGGTACGGAAGGGTGATTACTTCAAATATGTTATCACCAACATTGTTTCTTAAAAAATCTCCCGTAGGATCATCTTCATAAGTTAAATTATTTAAATTTCTTCTAGATGCAATTCTGCCTGCTTTAGCAACATTTCCGGGAAATATTTTCTTTTCAGCAAAGGCAGATCTCGATGCTACATCATCTTGATTTTTTATTCCTAGCTTATTTATAATTTTTTGGTAATCTCTGTCTTTATTACTTAGCCTTTTTCGAACAACGTATGATTGCTGGTCTCTAAAAGAAATAGGAGTACCGTACCCCCCTTGATCGGGTGATGTATCTATTCCCGTTCTATGTATAGAGATGATAGGCAATATAAGTGCATTGTTTCTATCCCTAATAGGCTGGCGCCTTCGAGTCAGAGCAAAGCGCTCACCAGTCGAAAATACAACTGGAACCTTGGTAGCTTGATCTTTTACTTTTACTTGAAAAGATAACCTCTTATCAAACAAGCTGAAAAGAGCACGATCAGTCTCTTCAATATTGGAAGAGGGAATATTGAAATCTTCAGGAACAACGCCCTCGTAACCGGAGTCAATTTTTCGCATTATTCATCTCCGTAAAATGAAGATCCAGCCTTTTGTGGTCGAGACTTAGGTGAGACTTCTTTGGGGCCAGTTATGGGCTTTGTGAGAACACCGTTCTGCTGTAGCGCTCTTACGTCACCTGTTACACCAGCTTTGTTCTCTGCAAATCCTCTCTGCTGATAATAGTATTTTTGAACTGCATCTGGATCTGAGTATCCTTCGTCTGTGGGACCAAAAACAACTGAGGAGAATTGACCCTTTCTTGCCTGCTTGCCAGTTAGTGTGACAAACCCCTTGTGCTCGACTTGACCGTAAATAGTATTAGAATCCGGTGCTGTTATCACCTCAAAAAATACTTCACCATAGCTAAAGAAATCACCCTCTAGTATGCTAATTTCCTTATCCAACATGTCCCTCTCCTGAACATACACTTCAATCGTATAATACTCTTCTGATCCAAAGAGGTTAGCACGAATGTCTTGAGGTTCATATTTTACCAATGCGTCAATTTCTATTGGGTTTTCAAATACTTTCTCTGAAGATTCTTCGTAGACGTCATGAATCCTAGATTTAGTTTCGGATATGGGAAAATAATATATTTTTTGACCGATAACATCTTTTACCAGCTCTTTTCCAATATCATTTATGAAATTTATCTCTCTCTCAGTGATAAAAAGCCTAGACATTTATCACCCCGTAAAAATTGCCCAGCCATTTGGCATTGGAACATACCGTAGCTGCTTATTGACAAATTCTGCTCGAGTCGCTGCTGTCTCCATTAGCTTGTCATATGTCATAGTTTCTAGCATTTCTTTAAGCTGAGTTATTAGTCCAGATTTATCTTCACGACCTTGTGAGACAAGATCACCGCCGTTAAGAGTAAGATCAGACCCTGGAACAGGAATATTGCTAAACTTAGATCGAATCAGGCCAAGCATTTCTTTGCTTATAGCAACTGAATACTGTCTTATCCATTGTTTTCCTATACTATTGATATTGCTATACTGCAGCTCACCAAAAGGTATGTCAGAAAGATTTGACACTCCTTTTATAGTGTCATCATGATAGTCGGGATTAAGAGGATCTGAAAATGATTTCACTCTTAGCCAGAGTTTTCTGGGATTTTCACCTGTAGGCTTAGGATATATTCTTATCTTTGTTCCAATTACTTTATAAGAGTAATTGGACCTTCTAACTCTATTAGAAACGTCTAGTTGGCCGGCTCTAAGAATGTCTTCGAAAACAGGGAGGACATAAAATATAGTCTCTGGAGTAAATGACTCAAAAGAAAATTCATTGTTTAAATAGTTAATTGCTGATGTTGTATCAAAAAATCTGTATGCTGCTTGTGGGTTAAAATGGAAAACTTCGCTAATTTTTAACTTAGTTCTCGGGCTTCTGCCGGCTGTTCCGTTAAAACTAGAGGAAACTATTTGATTGCCGTCAGAATCTTTAAGCTCTTTATAGATATCGTAATCTTGCTGGCCTTTTACAAGCTGGATAGATCCAGACATCATGTTGTACGATCCACCAACACCAGCTTCAGATGCATAAGGCTCAGCAAACCTGGTGAGAAAGTCTAAATTCTCCCTTGGGTACTTACCCTCTGAGCCTGACATTGTGCCGTCAGAACCGGTTGTAGGCATCCCTAGAAACTGCACAAGTTGAGATTTTGCCTGATACTGATTTAGAATTGAGCTGAATTCTAGAGTCGCTTCCTCGAGACTTGCCCATATTTGTTTCTGAGTTAGCTCTACGCTCAGAACGTCATCCCCTAATTTTCTCTTGGTAAATGTTACAACATTGTCAGCTTCAGTTTGAAACTCTGTATCATTATCAAAGAATCCAAAAGGTGTTGGTTTCGTAGTATTTGCAAAATTTGCCAACTCGGTTCTCCCACAGTGCTCTTCCAAGGATACATATTCATCTAGAACTCAGTTTAATCGCAGATTTGGGCCTAATCGATAGCTAGACTATGCTAGTTTTAAATGCTTTATAGCCGCTATGAATCAAGATAAAAATAAAAATTATTTTAAATAAAGCTAGATCAATTATCAAATTTATACTTGAACTTTTCCAAGGTTTCTTGAAAGTACAACTCGACAGTATCTTTCATGCTCTTGGTATAGTACTGGCTATATCTGACTGAGCTCTTTCTTTGTGATCCTTTGAAGTGGGGAAGCGATGTCTCTTTAGGACTAATTTCATTACATACACGTTTAAAATCCTGACTTAGATTTTCAAATCTAATAAGGTAATCAAGATCTGCTAAGAAGAACTCCCCAGACCAATCTGAGAACCATTGGAGAACTGTTTTTTCAGTATCTGACGGTCTAGAATATCCGGAAAAATTTGCAGGTAAATTTAAGAAGCTTTCAAATTTATATTTTAAATCTTTAACTGAGTCCTGAGATGTCGGTGCCATCCATGATTTTTGCTTTTTTAATATTTCTTCTTGCTTTTGTTGAGAAAATGTTGCCACGCTAGAGACAGGAACATTAAATGACCACCAGAAATATGAAACTAAAAGATCAAAAGGATTTCTAACCATAGAAATAGTTTTAAATTCGCTAGTATTAAAGCCCTTTTTAGAAAGATCTAACGGTGATGTATGTTCTTCGTAGATTATCCCGTCACAAAGGTTAAGCTTCTTATAACCCTTTTCCCAAAGATCCTCTCGGCCATTTTTCTTAAGATACTCTAGAGCTTCTTTTCCAGATATGACTCTTTGTGATTTCCAGTTATTCCTAGGTGAGATATCGTAGTCAACTGAATCGATCTCATCGAGAATCACACTTCCAGTAATAATATCTTCCTCTCCGCAAAACCTAGTTAGTGCTATCTCGACACTAGTTCCGGCTGTCTTAATAGGTTTGAAAAAGATAAACCCCGTTGTAGAAGATATAATCATAAGATGAAGCAAGCGCTATAAAGTGATTATACAGTGTAAAAAAGACAATAATAAAAAAAATGGCGGCTCCCTATTAGGGAGCCGCCAGGATTTATCAGCTAATCTTTTGACTAGATGACGTTAAGATCCATAACAGTAACTGTACCGTAGAAGTCAGCTCTAACCATCTTCTTACCGTAGCGAGTCATCACGCCCTTGCGGGGTGTGAAATCTTCCGGTGCGAAGATTGTAGGAGTGACAATCAGCGGAACATAAGGTGCGTAAACGTACCCTGTTTCAAGGTAGCTTCCGCCCTTGTAGCCGACGAGGATCTTGTTCCGTGGGAAGTAAGGATCCTTGTAGACTGTAAAGCGGTTGCTAAGTGTACCAATCGGAGCAGCTCCGAGGGTAAACGGATTGCCAACCTGACCCTGTCCATCAAGACTGTAGTTCGGCTTGTAAAGAACCGAAGCTTCAAAGATGGTAGATACCTCAGGAGAGGTAACCAGGAAGTTCGCAGAACCACGCAGGGTCTTACGATGAATCTGGTTTGCAACATCAATGATAGTCTCAACAAGTGTCTCGTACCATTCGCGAACTGTACCGGTAAATGTCGGTCCAGAAGCTAGGGTGCTTGCCTTGTTTTGAGCAGTTCCGCTCTCCTTGTTGACGAACTTACCAGGCATTCTTGACCAGTAGTAGTTAGCGCCACGAGCCTCAGTAAGAAGATCGTTAAGGATTTCACGATCAATCTCAAGTGCTATCTGCTCAGAGAGGATCTGTGTAAGCTCAACCTCAGCGTCAAGGCTGTGGTAAGCGTTAAGATCCTGTGCGAGCTCAGGTGACCAGCGGGCACGAAGCTTACGGGTCTGAGCTGTTACAGCTATGCTCTCGATCTTGATATCGATGTCTGGAATGGCTGGGCTTGGGCTTGCGCCAAAGTCTGACTCAAACGTTGGAATGGTAAGAGTATCACCATCAGTGCTGTTAACATTAAGACTGGCACCAACTGCGTAAGAGCAAGAGATGTCAGCAGTAGTAGTAGCAGCAGCACTTGGGCCACCGTAACCACCAGAAACAACGCATAGGAATGCGGCATTTGTAGTTGCTGTAGTTACAAACGGATCTGTTGTCCAGGTTCCTGAATCACCATCATATATTCCAATCTGGTTGAGTCGACGAAGGTTAAGAATATTCTTTCCACCCTGCCAGGAAGCACTAAGGACAGCAATACCGTCAGCCATGTTGACATATGGAGATACGCCCGAGCCGCCTCGAGGAAGAGCATCTCTGTCTGGGTTGCGATTAGCTGAAAAGAGTGACCAATCCTTGAACTGTGTAAGATCGAGACCTGAGACAGCTGACCACTTCGTAAGGTCAAAGATGAGGAACTGGAACATTCCGTTAGCTGATGCTTGACCAGTAGTACTGAGGTTATCCTCAATGGTGGTCAAAACCTGCGGATCGAACTGTAGAACCTTAGCATCTGTACCCGTAAGTGCACAGTTTAGTCCAGACTGAAGAGCTGTGTTGCCCTGCCACGCACCAGATGCAACAAGTTGCATTCTTGAGGTAGAAGAAGTTCCGCTAATAGTCTTGTGAACCTTAGAGTAGGTTGTACCAACCAGATCGTACTGACCACCAGTAGCCAGAGATCCTGAACGGACGCCCTTGCCTGTGGGAAGGTTGTAGATTGATTGACCCTTACGATAGGTCTCAGCTCCCGCTGTTCCCTCAGCACCGGTCTTAAGATCAGCATCGCCACCGACGTTTGTACCGTAGGTGTAATCCAGATAGAAGAGCAGTCCGGAAGGAAGGCTCATTGGCTGAATAGATACAAGCTCATTGGAGACAAGGCCACCGAAGACGCGACGTACAATCGGGAATGCGATGTTTGTAAAGCCGCGGATATCACCTGAAGAGGTAAGATTTCCGCCACCAGTTGAGAGGCTGTTTTGCTCACGAAGGAGCTGGGCAGCCTGGTTTTCCAGCAGACGTGACATGGTTTCACGACCGTGATCTTCGAGCCCACGAAGAAGGCCTGTTCGAGTCCATTTCTCGGTCAGACGTCTTCCTTCAGCTCCAACATTACGATCCCGAATACCTTCGGTCAGCTGGTTAAGTGTGAATGATTTTGACATTTTTTAAAATTCTCCTTAAAAATGTAAATTATGTGCAGTTGTTTATGCTTCTGAGTTATCTATCCCAGCAAGTCTTGCCCATCGGTCAACCTCTCCAGCAACAGAATCAACAGATGCCCGTCCTGTTGTGCGAGAAGATGATCCTAGAACACGATGTGCTGAGGATTCCTTAAGAACCGCCTTGTCCTTTGAAAAGGATTCGGTCAACGTTCTATATACTAGCTTAACCTCTCTCAAACTCTTTGCATTGTCAATTGACTCGACAACAGAATTTCTCTGCGCAGCAGATACATCCTTGTTTTGTAAGAGCTTATTTACGTAAAGAAGCTTTGCGTTAAACAGATTGAGATCTGTTAGTTGCTCACGAAGTGTTTCAACTGCACTTCTGTATTCATTGAGCTTGTTTGCGAGAGCTCGATTTCTACGTCTCTCATCTTTCACAGCCTCAGAAAGCTTGTTAAGAGTTACCTTTAGGACATCTCCTGAAGCTTTTCCTCCGCCATATGAACCGTCAACGCCTGTTTTTCCGCCGCCGGTGCCACCATAAGCACCCTTGAGGCCGGCTTTTCCGTCGCCCTTGCCTCCCCAGCTATCAGACATATCATTTTTAATTCCTTTTACCTTTGTGAGCTCCTTAGCTTCATTAATCTTCTTTCTTAAGCTTCTCAGCTCAGCGACTAATGACTCCTCGTCGATATCAACAAGCTCATCAAGATCAATCTCTTCATCTTCAACGTCGACATCAACGTCTTCAACATCCTCTTCTTCGACGTCGACATCGAGCTCAAGCTCTTCTTCCTCATCGGGAACAAGGCGAGCAGCAAGCTGAACATCGTCAGGCAGCTCTGCATCTCCAAGATCAATCTCTATAACATCTTCACTGAGGAGGTCTATGCCAAGCTGACTCATAAGCTCTTGAAGTGTGACGTCGCTGTCAGCGCCTTCGTCTGCATAGTCACGGCGACTTCTGGACTCATCGCCCTTGTTTCCACCATACTTTTGCTCTTCTTCCATGTGATCCTCATCATGATCAGCCTCCATGTAATCACGACGGCTTCTGGACTCATCGCCCTTGTTTCCACCCCATTCGCCTTCATCGACTGAGTCTTCGTAATCACGACGGCTTCTGGACTCATCGCCCTTGTTTCCACCATATTTTTGGCGCTGCTTTTCATCAAGCATACTGCTTGTCATGCTAGCTAGTTCTTCTAAATCTACCTCATAAAGGACTTCAGCGTTTGGCATTTGGGAGCTCTCCTGTTTAGCTTGTACTTCATTATTTATCTCTTGGTTTTCAAAAAAGTCAACATTTTGATTAAGTTTATTAGCAATAGTGGACAATTTTTTTCTATCCTTCTCGTCTAGAACACTAACAGATTCCTTTAGAGCATCTTTTACTGCATCTTGATCAGCAGAGATTTGTTCTCCGCTAAACATTTCTAAAAGAGAAACTAGGGCGTCCTCGCTTAGCTCAACGAGGTCATCATTTTCCCCAGAGATATTTACGACATCTGCAGCAACTTCGCTTAAAATATCAGCATCGTCAGCATTGGTATTGTCTTGATTTAAAAGCTGCTCTTCAATAAAACTTCTAATTTTAGGAGTAACAGCTTCAATAATTGCATTTTTAGCATTCTGCTCTGCTGTTTCTTTGAGCAGCTTTGCTTCAGCAATTGCTTCAGTAAAAAGTGTATTCGACATAATCAACTCTCTTCAGTCTTTAATTATTCTGCTCCAGGCAAACTTTCACCACTGAATTCATTATCGATTTCATCAAGCTTGTTTAAAAGACGCATAATTCTAACTCTCTGTCTTAATAGAGATCTTTCTGCAGGGTCTAAGTCAACAATATCATTAAATGAATAAATGTGAATATCTTCATCTTCTAAATATCCTAGAGGGGCTCTAGAAGATCCGTATTGTGTTCCTGTTTTTCTTCCCGGCCCTGTAGTATTAAAAGCTTGGCCAGCTGTTCCTGTTCCTAGCGGCGGGCCAGACAAACCGTTAGGATAAAGGACTTTAGAAGAAAAAGGAGCTATTGACTTAGAGGCAGCTGGTAGCTTTCCACCTTTTGGCCTCGGGATCGTCTGCTCTCCCAGGCCAAGGTCCCATCGATTGCTAGAGCTCCCTACAGATCCCCTGTCTGCCCTTGGCCAAAATGCTGGGTCTGGATCGACGTATGCCTTGTTGACCATTCTTATAAACTTATCAAGCTCATCCTGGTCAAATCCAAAATCCTCGTCTTCAATCCCAGTGTCCTCAGCAGGCTCTGTGTAAATGCCTGTGACTGAGGATCCCATGGGAAACTCTGACCCAAGGCCCGTTCCCATGCTAGGAATTTTTTGACTTTTTCCATAGCCCATCCCTGCTCGAGGGTCACCTGTTGCAGATACAGAGTTATAGTACAAGGGCTTTGTCATTTAATAAATCTATCCCGATGACCCTGGGTAAGACCTTCCAAGCATATAATTTCCTAGTGTCTGAGATTCAATCCCGTCGCTAGTCACATTTGGAGAAACTGTCCCGCCTAAGCCTGAGCCATATTCTGGTGCACTTGCTGGGACAGTTCCCTGATAAGAAGCAATGGCACCCGCCGTTGTCACCCCGGCACCGGGAGATGTTGGGTTAGGTACATACGGTGTGGCGGGCAATCCGCCGCCACCAGTCTTGACTTTTGCTAGGTCCGGTGCGCCTCCAAGCGGATTGTTCGGATCAGTAAAGCTTGCTACAAAATTAGGAAACCCGTACCCATCGGTTACACCGCCGTCCATCACAGTCTGATATGCTGCTGTGACGTTGGCATCTGTCATATCACCCTTATAAATGGGAGATTCAGGAAAGATGGCATGGAGATTGCTCTCTTTTCTTGCACCTTTCGGCTTGTCTGGTGGGTTTGCAGGTTCTACAATAGTCTGTGGTTGAAGTGCCATGTTAAAAACCTCCGTTACTCTTCATAATATACTTATGCACGATCTTAAAAAATACTTGAGGAATCTTTCGATATTTTAAAAAATTAATTAAATGCCCTTATTATTCCGAGTCCGGAATAGACGGAACAATCGTGCCATCATCGAGCACCATGACGTGACTTGTCTCATGGCCACCAGCTTGCGCCTCAGCATAAAGAGCAGCTGCTTTCTCTATTAGGCTAGCTGCCAGCTCTTCGTCACCGGTAGCTGCAGCTGCTTCTGCTGCTTGGCTTGTAGCCAGAGCCTGATCAGCTAATCCTAGATTTGACGGGCTTGTCCAGTCAATAGGTGGCGGTTCATAGACAATAGGTGGCGGCGGAAAGAGAGGAACATCAGCCCGTTCATAGGCAGCTCCGTATGAAAGATAGCCCGGTGAGCCGTCTAGCATATAGCCTACAAGTGTCTGAGACTGAATCTTTAGACTTGTCACAGAGGGCATAGAGTTCTCAGATGTTGCATTGTGTCCCGAGCCGTATAAAGACGATCTAATCTCAGGGATGTCTCCCGTAAAAGGTATGCCATCAATTCTCGGATTGGGAACAAACGGGCTCGCAGGATCACCTGCCTCTTCCCCGACTCTAACTTCTACGCGAATATCAGGGGCTAGGCCTTCGCCTTCAATGTAATAATCTGTTGTAAAAGATGAGAATCCAAAGCCGCCGCCGTCGCCTGAAGCTATTGGGTGAGAAGCATCAAGCACAAAATTTTGATAAAAAGATCTTAATTCGTCGTCAGTATTGGGTATCTCTGCACTAAAAGACTCTCTAAGGGTAGCAGTGCTACTTTTCCCTAGTGCTCTCTCTGTAGCAGCCACCTCTATGATTGTTTGATGTATTCTATCGTATTCTGACATGTGCAAAACCTTTCACATTATACGTATTATGACTCGGGCGTTTCTCCAGAAGATTCATCAGCCGGGGCTGACTCAGGCGGGCTGAGCCAGTCAGAAATAAACTGATCTGCAATATCGTTGTTAGAAGTATCTGCAGGCTGCTGCGGAGATACTGGCCCAGAACCATAGCCAATCGAAGTCTGTCCAATATTTACGTCATCTGAAACTATAGATGTTTGATTTATGTAGGAGGCACCTACAACGTTGCTTACCCCCGAAGGGGATGATACCGGTGTGGGTCTCGGCCAGACAGATCCATCGCTTGCCTTAGCAGATGATGGCATTCCCCCAGCATCTTCTGCTGTAGCAATTATTACGCCGTTCGGTGCTCCTTCAAGATCGAGCGCCTTTGTCTGAACAGGCTCGCTGGTTGCTGACTCAACGTAGAGCATTGTGTAACTGGAAAAATAATATCCACCAGTGCCCGCTGTGGCTCTCATAACGTTGTCTAGATAGAAAGATCTTAAGTCCTCATCTTTCATCTGCCCTGTGAGCGAAGTAGAATTAGCAGGAACTGGTGATGCGGGAAACGCAGAGGCTAAAATTTGACCTCGACGAGAGCCCTGTGTATTACCACTGGGTGCCAAGGGATTAACTACTATCTGATGCTCATTGGGCATTTTGTCTACCTACGTTACGTCAGGCGAGGTGTCAAGCCTTCCTGCGCTGTCTGCACCCCATGATTCGTGATTTATAGAAGACCTGCCTAGCCTAAGTGTTCTAAAGTCTTGAGAAGATATTTCTTCTGACGAAACCCCAGGATCAAGCGGAGACTGGTTTCCCGCTCCAAAACCATTGGATGTCTGCTTTATAACAGGTCCTGACCATTGCTGCTGGTAAGAAGGCGATGCTCCAACTGTGCTGTGCGTGCCTGCTGGGTCAGTGTTTGCAGGAGAGCTAATTACTGTCGGCACAGGCCAAGAAGTCCCATCAAGTGCCTCGCCCTTTATAGGCGCGCCCTGTCCTGCATTGAGTATTGCGTCGGGTCCGTCAGCAGGTATCTCTGATATCATTGGTGCGTGTGTGTAGGCTGGGCTAAATGAAGAGAAGCAAAAGCCCGATAGCGTCGTACCATTTACAACAGATGTAAAGTATTCCTGTGTTAAACTCTCATCGTCTAGCTGGGGATCGGAGTCATCTTCGGGTGTGCCCGGCGTCCCTGAAACTGAGACTGGTGAATTAGGGAAAGACCCCGCGATTATTTCTATGGTTCTTCCGCCATAATCCTGGGGAGTCGGATTTGGCGGATCGGGCTCTACCATTATCTCATTTCCGCCCGACACCTCTAGATATCCTTAAGAATTCTAGACTTTATAGCATTTCTTGCTTTTGCAATATCATCTGCTTTTTTTCTTAGTTTCATTTCAGTAATTCCTAGCTTTTTAAGAAAATTTACGTGATTAACCAGATTGTCTCCTCCGGACCAGGCATCTTCCACAGTCTCTACAGAGTCAGTGGGAATAACCTTCCCCTTTAGCATTTTTGACTTTTCTTCACTAATAATTTTTTTAAGCGTTTCCATTGTTAGCTTTTTTGACATAGAATCCTCCACCTAACGTATTCATACATATATTTTAAATAAAATAGTTGACAAATAATTCACTTATTTGTAGGGTCAGCAAAGGCTAGCTGTGCCCACTTAGAAGAAGACTCTCCGAAAAGATCCTCCGGAGAAGATCTTGCTACCTCTAGCGCTGCTCTATCACCGCCGGCTACAGATGAAACGGGGATTGTAGGAGTAGCACCATCAGCACTTATTTGCTCCTGCAGAGTAGTCTTTGCTGTATCAGCCAGAATTGACGAAAGAACTGGGTCTGAAGTCATATTACTAGTTGCTTCCTGAATATTTCTTTCAAAGTTGTTGTTAGACCTGACACGACTTTCTTCTCTATCTTCCGATGACCAGCCCATTTTATCTAGCCCCATTCTTCTCGCAGCGCTAGAGCTTATTTTTTTTGAGGAGATCTCTTTCTTTTCCCCTCTAGCATCATTGAAGCTTCTGAATTAGATCTACCTTCCTTTAAAATTTCAACAAGGCCTTCCTTTACAATTTATTTTAACACGTCTCCTGA
>Ga0163180_10000939_pt1 | contig 16636 bp, 13 predicted proteins | sample AtlANTMetagenome_2_FD_109647 | JGI IMG/M metagenome (GOLD analysis project Ga0163180, IMG submission 109647) | Marine eukaryotic phytoplankton communities from the Atlantic Ocean - Atlantic ANT 4 Metagenome | ecosystem: Environmental > Aquatic > Marine > Oceanic | place: North Atlantic Ocean...
CACCCTATTTCAAAAAGCTAAGGTCTCGACTGATGAATCGGCATATTCGAATGCGGCATCGCTTGAATAAAGCATGTATGTCTATTTCAGTTCGAAAACGTTTCGAGTTTGAGTTGGAGCGATTGGCGCAGATTGATGGTCAGGGTTTTGATCCTGACGAGGCCGTTTTAATCGTTCGGATTGTGGGCGATATCCCTGTTGATGTAGTTCCCGCCCCTTTTGAATCCTTGTGGGCTTATGCATCTGATTTTTTGGCCGCCTGCCTGATGATCGCCGTGGCGGATGGGCGCTATTCGGTGGAGCAAGCTCGCCACATCAGTAGTTTAGCGAGCCGATTGGGGTGGTCAGCATATCAATTGTCTCGAATCGAATCCGAAACCTTGGAGCACCTGGAATTGCAAGGCTGGATCCGCATTGCGAAACGTTCATGTTCAGAGAGCCAGGTCCTGTGACGGCTTGGTCAGCGCGTTCCACCTACGCGTTCAAAAGCAGCGTAGATTCTCGCATCCGAAGGATGGCGGCGGAGTGCCTCTCGGTACAGTTCTCGCGCGACCCGCTTTTCTCCACGAGATTCGTATAGCTCACCCAACAACACCACAATTTCCGACTTTTCGGGGTTCAATTCCCAGGCTTTTTGCGCATGGCGAATGGCCCACTCGACATTGTTGGATGCTTCGTAGGCCTGGGCCAGCAACATGTGGGAGTCGGGGCTAGTGGGATCGAGCTCGGTCGCAGAGAGTGCGGCCTGGCCCATCCGGTCCACATTGGCGGCATCTTGCCAGGCTTTTGCGATGCGAATGTAGTGGGCGGCAGTGGGCCTCGAGGTGCGTTCGGCTGCGACCTGCCAAGCGGTGGCGGCGGCGCCAGCTTGACCAAGTTTGGCGTAAGCATTCCCCAATTTCTCGGCAATATCGATGTGTTCGGACCGTCGTTTTTTCTCTTTAAGGTTGTCGCCCGCTTCCATTCGGCTGACCCCGGATACGACTTTCTCGTCCGCGTAGGGCTTGAGCTTTAGGGCGGCAGAAAGATGCCTTGCTGCATCGGACCACGCCTTTTGTTTGCCGTAGAGCAAGCCCAACTGGGCAGCGACTTGCCCGCTGGTTGGGTAGGCTCCCCGCAGGGCCTCCAGGCGACGGATTCCCCGTTCGGTGTGTCCCTGCTCGGCGTACCAAAGCGCTCTTTGCATTTCTTGTCGTGGTGAAGCGGGAAGGAGTGCTCGCGCCATTTTGTTGGCGCGCTGAAAGTCTTCTTTGCGTTGTCCTTTCCAGAAGATCGCGGCGCATTCCCCTTGAATTATGCCGACATCAGAAGCCACCACGGCGGCTTCCGCGGCCATGGCGACAGCCGAATCGACCCGATTGGCACGACTCAGGGCCCAGGCATGCAAGGAGCGTGCGCGATGGGATTGCAGATCGATCAAAAGCTCGTCGGCGGTATCCGCCGCGGCGTCGAGTTGGCCATCCGCAATCAAGGCTTCGACGAGAAGCAAACGAAAGCTGGGTCGTTCCGGTACTTTTTCTCGGGCCTTATGAACAGCCTTGAGTGCGTCAGCGGGACGCCCGGTGGTGAGCAGTGCCCGCGCGAGTAGGCGATGAGCCGGTAAATCTCCGGCCTTCGCGGCGCGTTGAGCGGGAATGATCGCTCGGACGTGCTGGTCGCGACCGATGTGGGCCGCGGCCATACCTCTCAAGGCTTCTGTGGCCGTGGGGTCTTTGTCCAAGGCTCTTTGATACTCGGCGGCGGCAGCATCGGGTCTATTGCCCTTTAGGTGTTCATCGCCTCTGGCAATGTGATGCTTGGGCCCGCAGGCCACCAGGCTGGTCGCGAAAAAGAATGTGAGAGTGGCAAACGGCTTCAACATTGAGAATCCCGGGCTCCCAGTCGGACGCGATCAGTTGCCAAGCCTCCAGTAGGGGCTGCCTTGAAGCTGGCTCTTGAGTTGCTCAATTTCATTGGAATGCAGTTCAAAGGTCTGAGGGAGTCCGGTTCCTGGATCCACTTGGGTGGCGAACCACCGTTCACCCACCTTGCTCTTGTGGAGCATGAATCCTCGCGGATCATCGTAAACCAAGTTGAGGTCCGCTGCGGTCAATGGTGCATTCGGATCCTCGGAATCGGTTGAAGGCGGCGCCTCTTCTTCGGCTTCGCTGGCTTCAACTGGCTCTGTTGTTTCAGGTTTTGGTGGGGCACTTTCATCAAGCACGTCGTCGATTTCCCACTGGATTTCCAACAGTTCGCCCCGTTTTAGGCTTTCCAAATGATCCCGGACCACGGCGCTATCATTGGATGTTGCCAGTGCGATCAACTTCTCTTTTATAGTCGGGCGCGCCTCAAAATCTGCGGTGCGCAGGGCGTCGATCAGTGTGTCTACCGCTTCCATCAGCGTCTCCTGTGGAGGGGGCCCTAACCGAAGTTGCTGGATTGTGCGGACACCGACGGCTACGCTTCGGCTATGCAATTCCTCGGGCACCTATCCGCGACCGATCGTGAACGACTCATGTCAGAAGGCGTGGTTGTCCGGCTTGAAGAGGGTGAATACCTGCTTCGTAAAGGGGCAAAAGGCGGTGATATCTACTTGATAGAGGCGGGAAGTCTCGAAATTGTGGATTCTCGGCAATCCCCTGAAATCATCATGGAGATTCTGGGCCCTGGACGAATTGTCGGTGAAATGGCTTTTGTGGATGAGGCTCCCCGTTCAGCCGATGTCCGAGCCGTTGAGGACAGCACGGTGCGTCATTGGAGTCGAGGTGCGCTGCTACGCTTGCTGGAGGGCGATGCATCGCTGTCGTCTCGTTTTTTTCATGCGTTGAGCAGTGCTGCCGTGGATCGGTTGCGAATTCGGAACCAAAGTTCACGTTCGGGTTCGCCCCTCTCGATGGGTTCTGTGGGAGGCATTAGCGCTGCGGTCGCAGAAGAGGCCCGAGACATGGCGCTTCGACCTCGAACGGTTTGGCGTCAAGCAGAAGAATCGGGACAGGACGATACAGGCGGTACGCCAGAATTGGCAGAAGTGGCCTCTGCGCTGAGACAGCTCGTGGACGATGTGGAAGACTGGTTATCGCGGGTGACCAGTGTGCAGCGTGCTCAAGAGGCGGGCAGCCTCCTCAGGACGGAACTCCGGCATTGGTTGGTGCGTTCGCGGAGTGGAATGCTCGGTGTAGAGCGGGGTACCGAATACGGCCCTCGATTGAGCTTCCTAGCGCATCTATTACTGAATCGTCCGGAAGGAACAGATGCTATCGGTGAGTGTATCGATCGCGTCATTTTGGACTTGCCGACCCCCAGTGGACTGCGACGTCGAATGGTGCGTTCGGTGGATGCCATTATCGCGGCTCTTCCTCAAGACAAACCTGCAGTCATCACGATTTTACAGCCCTCATGCGGTGCGCTTTTGGCGCGCCTGCTACCGAGAATGGTTCATCAAGGCGGGGCCGTCAATTGTGTGGATGGCGATCCGGAGGTGTTGGCTTTTGTCGATGCTGGGATGCGGACGCGGCCCGTCAACATCGAACTCCATATGGTTCATCAAGATTTAGTGTCGTTGAGTGAAGGCAAGCATGAAAACGGCTTGCCTTCCTCCGATGTGATCGTTTTAAACGGGCTGGTTGATCACCTGCCTGCGCGACTCATTGGGAGTTTGTTGATCGCATGTCGAGATAGCCTTCGCGATGACGGTGTGATTGTTCTATCCGGAATGGCTCCGAGTAAGGATGCGCGATTTATGGACCACATGCTTCGATGGCCGCTAATGCGCCGAACGCATGATGAGTTGGCCGGGTTGTGCGCGGCTGCGGGCTTGACTGTTCAGACTGTCGATGAACGGTCGAAAGTCGATGACGTTGGCCTGGTTTTGGTTGCATCGGTGTCCGCGAATGGTCAAAGCTGACAACAATGCTTGCTCAGTTCAGCGAACCTGCGTAGCTTTCAACAGTACCTTTGGAAACACGAACTGAGGGAGAGCCCCATGTTGAACAAATGGACGCTGTTGGTTGCACTGTCTGCTGCTGCCTGTGGTGGAGATAGTCCCACGGCTACGCCTGAACAGGCGAAGAAGACGGTTGCAGAAAAGGCTCCGGCAAAAAAGAAAGCCATCAAATTTGATCCAGCCACTCTGGCGGGAGAAGCGTTGAAGGTCGCTCTGGTGCCGTCTCCGGCCGAAATGCAGAAAGCGCTGTCGAATGCAGGGCTTCAAGCTCAATTGGCGGACATGGTCAAGAGTCGCGATATTTCGATGGATGTGACCAATAAGGACCAAGTGGCAGTCCGAACGGGCGTTGTTTTGGCGGACCTGGTGCTCACTGTGAAGACGGCGAGTGATGCCGATCAAGTGGCGCGTTTGGGTCGGATTAAAGAAGGGATGGCAAAGCTCGGTGCGGACGGAAAGGTCACCAAGACACTCGATGAGCTGTCCAATAAGATCAAGAGTGGTTCGGGTTCGAAAGCAGACTTGCTGAAGGAGTTTGACGAACTGTCCGGCATTCTTGTTCCTGAACTGAAATATGAGGCCGGGGAGTGGGTGATTCCACTTATTAAAGCGGGTTCATGGCTCGAAGGTGCCCATCTGGTGGCGGGCGCCATTAAGGAAGAAGGTAAGTTCGAGGAAGCTGGGAAGCTTCTCAAACAGCCGCATGTCATTGATTATTTCATTGAGTATGTTCAGCGGGAAGGGGCGGACAAAGCGCCTGACGCGGTGATCGCCAAGCTCAATGAGACGTTGGGAGCCCTCAAGGAAGTCACCTCTAAATCCGTCATTGAAGAAGCGGATGTCAATACCATCCACAGCGCGACAGCCGCTGTGTTGACCATGCTCTAAGGGGCCAGTGATGCGATTACTTGCACTATTTGGATTGTTGACCGCGGGTGGTATTGCCCTCGCGGACGAAGAAGAGGCAGACACTTGTCTCCGGACAAAGATTTGGGAAGGCTACAACGAAGGTTGGGCGGTTCGGACGGCGACCAGTGCGTCGCTCGCCGAAGGAGACCACCGGATCTATTTGGTGACCATGTATGCGGGCAATGAATACCGGCTACAGGTGTGCGGTGACGCGAATGCCAACGATATTGACATCGTGCTTCATGATGCGAACGGTACCGAATTGATGAGAGATGAGTCAGACGACCGTGAGCCCCTGGTGAACTTTAAGCCTTCCAGCACCGATACGTACTACATCGCTGTTTATGCCGGTTCCCTTGCCAAGGGACAGGACAAAGCGGGTGTGGCGATGGCGGTGACCTACAAGTAGGCTGCGCATGAATCGCACTAACCTTGAGGCCAAATTCCTCGAAGATTTCGAGAACTTGGGTCTCGAAACAGGAGAAGTCCGCATTGCTGCGGACTTCAGCCGTTTGGTGGTGCGGACACTGGGATTGGTCAGCTTGAGCCCTCAAGTCAGAGCCCTGATTACGAAGGGGGTTCGTCGCCAGGTCGATTTGAACGATGGGGCGATGTCGAAATTGTTGGACTTGGCGGTGCAGCCCGGATTTCGCGATGGGTTGAGAGATGATGAAATGTGGGCGTTTACGAGTCGCTTTGGTCCCGATGCTGCCCAAGCGCTTCGCGATCATGACACGACGACGGACTTGAGTTGTTTTGCAGAACGCCATGGTCCCAGTGTGTCCTTAGCCTTGCTCGATACACTTTTTGCGGTGGTGACGGTCGACGGACATGCGGACCTTCGAGGAGTGCGTCGTCTCGAAGAGGCGGCAGATGAGCTCGATGTAGACCCTGTATTGGTGGCCGCTCTTCTACATAAGCACGACAGCCGCATGTCTTCTGGAACCATGCAGTTTGACTTGGACGGTGAACGCTTGGTGATTGGTCGAACCATGGGGGCCGATGTGTTGTTGGCGGACCCGAGGGTCGCCTACCAGCATGCGGAGATGTTGTGCTCGGGAGGACAGTGGCGTGTCCATGACCTGGGAAGCGGGCGGCCCACGGTTTTGAATGGCCGGCCAGTATCCGAATCGCCGATGACGGAAGGCGATATCCTTCAGATTGGCCCGTATAGTTTGACCTTTACCAATGGTCGTCTTGAGGCAGCTTCGGAGCGCCGGTTTTCGACATTGAGTGTCCGTCATTTGACTCGACACATTGAAGGCAAGGCGCTGCTTGAAGATGTCAGCTTTACCGTTTTCTCAGGTGAGGTGGTCGCCGTTGTTGGCCCCAGTGGAAGCGGTAAAACCACCCTGCTCAACGCCATCAACGGCGTAGCCCCGGCCGATAGTGGCGAGGTGCTTCTGGACGGTTTGTCGTTCCATGAGCAATTGGCGGCCGACCGATCCTTGATGGGCTTCGTGCCTCAGGATGATCTGGTCCACGCTGAGTTGAGCGTGGAGGAGAGCTTGTTTTATTCGGGACGGCTTCGGCTGTCCGCAGAAGAGTCGGACAGTGAGATTGGATCCCAGGTGGACCGGGTGCTGCATGAGTTGGAGCTGGTTCCCATTCGCCACAATCGCATCGGTGATGTCCTGAAACGGGGGATTTCCGGGGGGCAGCGGAAGCGGGTGAACCTGGGCCAAGAGTTGATGAGCCATCGGACACGCGTTCTCTTTCTGGATGAGCCCACCAGTGGTTTGGACCCCAGAGCTTCCCAGGACATCGCCCGCCGAGTGCGTCAATTGGCCGACCGCGGGAGGATTGTGTTCCTAGTGACTCACGACCTCACGCCCGAAATTATGGCTCAAGTGGACCATATGTTGGTGATCGCCCCCGGAGGACATCTCGCCTTTTTCGGGCCGCCGGATCAAGCGTGCACGTGGTTTGGTTCGGCGACACCGGATGGTGTGTTCAATCGGTTTGCGGATCGTTCGCCGCAGGCATGGGCTGAGGGGTATCGTCAAAGTCCCGCCGCGCGGCGGTTCGTCGATACTCGGGAGGAATTGCTCTCGCTCGAGGGCGTGAGTCGGCCGGATAACGATACGCAACAGGGTTCGCCGTCATTTTGGACGCATCTACGAGCTCAATTGGCCCGGTACAGTAAGGTCAAACTCCGAGACAGAACCGGGCTTGCCGTGTTGGCGGCGCAGCCTCCGTTATTGGCCTTGGTGATGTGGATCGTATTCCCTAAACCGACGACAGCTCTCATGTTCATGCTGGCGTTGTCCTGTTTGTGGTTCGGTATGTCGGCGTCGGTTCGAGAACTGATCGCGGACCGCGTGATTTGGTTGAGAGAGCGCCGTGTCGGGGTGGGTGTATTGCCCTATCTACTGAGTAAGGTGTGGGTGCTGGGAGCGATGATCTTCCTTCAGTGCGTCACGTTCACCGCGTTGCTGTATTGGGCTATTGGCATGCAGGATTACGGCTATGGACTCGCCGAGTTGAGCATGGTCACGACGTTGACGGGTATGGTCGGGATGTCGCTTGGACTCCTGGTCAGCGCCTGTTGGACCAGCTCGGAAGCTGCGGTCGGCACCCTTCCTTTACTGTTGATTCCTCAGATCACCTTCTCATCGATCATGGTGAGTGTGCGTTCAATGGGTGAGTTTGCCCAGTTCTGCAGTTGGTTTACCGTCCAACGATACGCTTTCGATGCGGTGATAAAATGTGGCCATGAATTGGCCTACTTTAAATATGGCCAATGGCAACGTCAGCGGGTCCGTGGCTTCCTCTACGAACTCGGCCTGAAAGGCTCATCAGGCGCCGACGATATGGGGATGAGTCTGGATCAGCTTTGTGCGGCGATGGGCGCATTTACCGTGGCCTTCTTAGCCATTACCGCCGGACTTGTTTGGGCTCGAGGTCGCCGCGGTTAGACCGCGGGATGTCGGCTCACAGCCTCAACCCGATCGGAGGCAGAAAGGTCCAGAACATAGCGCACCATTTCCTTCCCGTAGAAGGTGAAATGGGCTTCATCCTTAAACCCCCAACTGGTGAGTTGCCTGTTGGCTCCCACGTTGTCCACTTCTGTAGTGACCTTGACGTGCGTGTGCCCTCTGGCCAGTAGCTCATCAAAAAGCACTTTGTTGATGTGGCCACTGATGCGCTTCCCTCGCAAGCCTGGCTCGAAGCTACAGAACAGACTTTCGGCTATGCCCTCCCCGCCAGATGTTGCGCTGTAACGCTGGGTTTGTATCAGGCTTCCCCAGATACCGGGATTGAGAATGTTGGGGCAGGCAGCCAGTCCAAGGACAGGCCAAGCCCGCTTGAACGTGGTGGACAGCATGGCATCGGTATCTTGACTGCCCGCAATGAAACCGCCTATTTGGGCATCTTCCTCGTACACAAAACCCAGGAAACGGTCATCGTCGATGAGTGAGACGTAGAGTGATTGAAGGAAGCGAACACCCAGTTTGGCCCACGTGGAGTTTCCCATGGCGGCGTGGTGCAATTCCGCCACCCTCGCCGCATCGATGGCCTTCATGGGGCGTATGGCGGCCATGACGGCGCTATCGACATTGAACGGTTTCGGGCTCATCAGTCCTGATGCTTACGAATGGTGTCCAGGAAGGGAGTCTGGTGGATGGCCCGGTGTTGCGCGGCGAGGAAATTGCCGATGGCGTTTTCAAAACTCGTCGAGAAACTCTCGTTTAGAAGTCGCCGAGCGAGCGTGACAGCCACATTGTGAATCGGTCCAAAGGCTTCTACGGTCGCGGACAGCGCCGCTTCCAAATCGTCTGCGATGGTGGAGCATAGCCCTAAAGATACGGCTTCTTCTGCATCGATGACCGGACATTGCATGATCAATCGCTTCGCGTGGCCAAGTCCAACATTTTTGGCCAGACGGAAGGTGGCCATCCCCGGTAGAAAGCCGAGGTGCACTTCGTTGAACTGGATGGCCACCTTGGGGCTGACAATCACGGCGTCGGCGACGAGCATCAACTGGGCTCCCCCTCCTTGGCATGCGCCGTCAACGAGAGCGATGATGGCTTTCGGTAGCTTCTCAATGCGGGCACAGATTTTTTCCCATTTGTTGAAGCCGTGGATATCCATCGGTTGGTCTGGTCGAAACTCGGCAAAGTCGATCCCGTGGCAAAACCGTCCTTCATGACCTTGAATCACCAACACTTTGGATGCGCTTTCATCTTCGAGATGATCACAGACTGCCGTCAGTTCCCGAACCATCGCCATATTGATTCGGTCGCGAACGAGGGTGAGTCTGGCGATGTCTCCAGATTCTTCAAATTTAAGGGTTTCATACATAGTGCTTTACCAGTGTAACAGTGCAGTTTCGATGGTCGAACCGGGGCCCATCGTCATCATGACGGCGCGATCGCCGGCTTTGATTTTTCCTTCTTGAACCAGCCTCTGGTAGCTAAACAAAAAGCTACCGCTACCCAGATTTCCAAATTGCTTCAGGATGCCGACGGTGTGACGCACATCGTGTTCGGTGATCCCGATATTGTATTTGATGGCGTCGATGACTTTCTTCCCGCCGGAATGGACGATCCAGTGATCGATGTCCCGTCGCTTGAGTCCATTTCTTCCCAGCAGGCCATCAATCGGAGTTTCTGCGTGGATACCGAGGACGTAGGGGACATCTCGATCCAGGTAAAACGAAAACTTCCCGTGTTCCGTGGCCCAGTCGTAGCGCATCGCACCCCAAGCATCGGGAATGATGTGACTATAAAAGTCCACAATGGAGGGAATGAGTTCTTCATCGGCGGATTCAGCACGAAGAAGGACCGCGGCACATCCATCGCCGAACAGACTATTCACGACCCCTGTGGCCATGGTGTCGTCATAGACGTACAGGGCTGAGTTCACTTCGCAGCACACCATCAGAGCGTTCCTGCCTGGATTTGCAGCGCACCAGTTGGCCGTCGGGTTCAGCCCGTTCAGTCCGGCGTTGCAGCCCATTCCCACCACGTCGGTGCGGTGGCAGTTGACGCGGAAGCCCAGATGCTTGATGAACATGGCGGTCAGGCCGGGCAGCATCATGCCGGTTGAGGTGATGCAGCAGAGGTAGTCGATGTCGCTTGTCTTCAGCCCTTTTTGCTCGAGGGCTTTGGAAATGGCTTCATGGGCGAGCTTGAGAGACCATTTCCGGTGCTTGCGCAACAGGTTTTCCTGGTCTTCCCGAGGAATCCCATCTTCTCCCGGTTCGGGTAGAACGAGGTGGCGGCCGTCGATGTGACTGGCCTGGAACATGCTTCGAACCATCGGATTCGCTACTCGGAACAGGTCGAGGATGTCCTGTTGGGAGTAATAGTCGGGAGGATTGGAGGTCCCCACCGCGAGGATTCTGGGCCGGACTGTGGTCATGGTTCGGACAGTTTGCCAGTAAAGGCAGGATCTGCGCTATCCTGGTTTCTCCTCGATCCTCGGTTTTCTACGATGTCTGACCCTTCTGGCACCGATACCCAAGATGACGAAGGTGTAGGCGCACCCGCAGAAGGTGGCGCTGATGCGGAGGTTTCGGAGGAACGCGATCTCCTCGCGGAACTGGATGCAGAGGGTGAAGTAGAGGGCGAAGCAGACGATCCAGACGAAATTCCGGAAGAGATTCGTTTCGAGGTGGCCGTCGGCGCAACGGAAGCCGGAATCGGCACCAATAATGCACTTCGTTCATTGTCTCGTGCGGCGCGAAGCTTCTTGCTCTATGAACCCCGTAATCAGGCGATTCGCGATTTCTTGCAAGACTACCGAGAGAACATGCTCGCGACGCTTGCCGCTCACGGAACCATGGCGCTCGATATTCGACCCTTTGAAATGACGCGTGAGGGAGAGGTGGTCTATCTCGAGCGGGACCGTGAGCGTTCGCTTGCTTTCCGCCTGTTCCGAGATGGAGTTCGGCGCATCACTATCGAGCCCGGGGTGGTGTGGGAGGAACTCCTTCGACTTCTGGAGATCTTATCGATTCGCTATACGGGTATTCGACAGTCTGAGGATGACATCGTCACCCTTCTCTGGAAGGCCGGATTCAAGAGTATTGGTATTGTGGCTGTTGAGGGCTTTGTTCCCGAAGAGGAGCGACCCGAAGGGTCGATCGCCGATCAGGTCCAAGTCGGGGCAACGAAGCGGAAACGGCGAACGGGGATTGCGCATGTTGATGTGCCTTCAGATTTCGATCTGCCGCTGCCTAATTTTGAGCAGAAAGGTACTCCGGTTTGGGTAGATGTGGCTCCAGAACGACTTGAAGAAATGGCAGCCGAGGCGGATTCTCAACAGCTTCCTGCCACTTCCGTTCGATTGATTGGCCGACTGTTGACTGTTGTGGCTGATCCGCTGGATCCGACTGAACTCGATGATGTGATTCCTTTGATCAATGAGATTCGCGACTTCCTGCTGTCGGAAGGGCAATTGGAGCATCTGACCAGCCTGGTGCGGGTGGTTGAGGGCCGACGGTCTATAGATACGGAAGCCATTGACGGACAACTGGCGCGTTTTGCAGATACGCGGGCCCTTCGACGGATCCTCCAGTCGGTTTCGAAGGGTTCAGAAGCTGTGCCCCCCGAGCTGATCGAATTGTTGGAGATGGTTCAGTCGGATCATCTCGAGCACTTGATGGATTTGCTGGTCGAAGAGCGCAGTGCGGCTTCTCGTCGATTGACGCGGATGCTGATTGAACGATTTGTGCGAGAAGCATGGGATCCGAGCTTCGTGTTTGAACGCATGCATACGGAAACCCCAGGCGTACTCTGCGATATTCTCCGAGCCACCAGTCGTTCGTTGCCCGACAAGGTGGTCGCTGAGGCGGTTCAACTGTCAAGTCATTCGGCGCTTGAAGTGCAGATGGAAGTTTTATGGGTCCTTGGGCGGGCGGATGAGGAAGATCTGGTCGAATCGACGCTGCTTCAAATGCTGTCGAGTCAATATCAAGAGGTTCGAGTTCGGGTGCTTGAATTTTTTAAGGACTTCGGGACGGAAAAAGTGTTTCTGCCCACCATGGATCTCGTAAAACGCTTGTCAACCCGAGGGATTACGGACCGTGAATGCCAAGCGGCTGGAGAGGTTCTGGCGGTAGTTTCGCCCGAACAGGCCAAGCCCATGCTCCAAGAGTGGATCCGTCCGCCGGGCCTCTTCAAGCGGTGGGTTGAAATGCCGGGAGCTCAGGCCTTGCAGCGGACAGCGCTGTACGGACTCAATGACATTCCCGGAGCAGAGATCGATAAGACGATTCGATGGCTTTCGGAGCGCTGTGGCGAAGACATTTATCAACTGTGCATGAAGACGCTTGTTCATCGCAGAAAGGGGGGTGTGAGCCGTGGTGGATGAGCCTGAGGTTGTCGAGGCCGGAGAGGCCGAGGATACGGCGAGCCATGATGAAGAAATCATGGAGTCCCAAGAACGTCTGGGGAAGGCGCTCGACCGTGCAAGAGCGGGCGAGGACCGCGCCTTGGCTACCGCTGTTCGGGAAGATGGCGAACGTTTTGTCAGGGTGTTTTTTGGCCTCCTGCGGATGTTACGCCTTCACGATTTGGACAACGAGGCATTTGAAAAGCCGATCAAGGAATTTGTCGATACCACCGAGATGCTTTGTCATCTTCTCGGCGCTGTCAACATCGTCAGCGTTGAAGAGCAGGTCTATATCAACGACATTCGCATCCGTTTTGATGAACGTGCAGAGAGTGGTCGATTGATGGGTGCCGAGTTGATGCGACATCGGATTGGCGGACTGATCATTCACCAGCCTCTATCGGAAGACAATGTTCGAGACATGGTCAAAATTTTCGCCCAAGAGCCGGACCCCGATACACCGCGTACGGCCATTTCCAATGCACTGACGGAATGCGGTATCGACGGCATGGAATTGTTTGGAGTCTTTCGTTTCAGAGTGACGGGAGAAGACAAGGTCGACTATACCGCCGAAGAATTCCGCCATTCAGAAGAAGAGGTGGTCGCCATTGTGGATAGGGGTGCCGATTTGGTGGAGGAAGGGCTCGACAATTTGGGTGCCAATCGAATGCCGAACCCTTTACCACTGCGTCGTGTTGTGACCGAAATTATTGAAGGTGGTGTAGGGGCAGAAGGTCTGTGGGACGAGCCGGGTACTGCCAATCAATTTGGAGCTCACGTGGTTCGAGTGTCTCGGTTCGCTATGGTCATCGGTAATGCGATGGGATTATCGGATGAAGCGCTTCAAGATCTCGGTGTCGCTGCGCTGTTCCACGATATGGGCTACGGCGCGCGTGAGGGTGCTGTGGCTGCCCAAGACGGTCAGGAAGCTGTAGAGGGGTATGCTCCTCCGTTCGAACGTCATGCTGCAGCGGGGGCCAGGCTCCTGTTGCGTCAGCGGGGCTTTCACCCGGCGAAGATCCAACGCATCTTGTCGACGCTGGAGCATCACGACGATTTCGAGTCGGACCAAGGGAGGCCGTCTCTTTTTAGTCGCATCCTACGCATCGTTGAAGACTTCGATAATCTGATCCGATCGAATGGTGGAGGGCTCACCTCAGGCGATGCCTTGTGTCGAATGGTGCCACATTCTGGCACCCGGTACGATCCCGATCTGCTGCAGGTGTTTGTGAATGCCATGGGGAAATACCCGCCCGGGACGATGATGCTTTTATCCGATGGGTCCATTGCGGTGAGCATCGGTATTTGCCGAGGGCCAGAGACCTTTGAGAAGCCTGTGGTGCGGGTGGTTCGGACGGCAGCGGGCGATGCTCCGGAAACAGATATGGTGATCGATCTCGCCCAAGGGGGAGGGGTGCGCCTGGTTCTCAATTCAAGACCTGAGAGCCTTAAGCGATCATCCACTTGAGCATCGTTTATCGGCTGCTCATGACCCGAGGGTAGTGGTCAAGAACGAGCATTCCCCGTTCGGTATCACCGACAATGATGTGTTTGCCGTGGTTCCACAGCCCCCAGGCCCCCTTGATCGGAGGCACCTCCAAGGTCCCTCCTTCGGGTGCAGTGGGTGCTTCCCCCGGATAGGAATCGTAGTGTCCGGTTTCGACCAGTCGGTTCTCTTCGACCTCAAAGCTGAAAATTCCATCGATATACCAAGCGGCTAAGATGCTATTGCCATCAAAGTAGCCATTGTGGACACACCGGTCTGTCCCGGTTGAGATGGAGTCCAACAGTTGGATGTCATCGAGATCGCTGATGTCCCACAGAGTCAGCGGACCATTGAGAATCTCTTGAGTACCGACCATTCGGGTGCCGGATTCATTGGGCCACACGTTGTGCATTCCTTTGTCCACTCGAACGGAGGCCAATGCTGACGGATGAGTGGGGTCGGAAATATCCACAATGCTGAATCCAGTGAAGTGGGCGACGTACAGTCGATCACCTTGGGCCATCATGTCGTGTGGTCCGCCGCCGGGCCCAGGTCGCATATTGGAAAACGGTTCGAGTTCTGCGTACCAGGTCGCGACCCGAGTGGGATTCTTCGGGTCACTTATGTCCACAATAGCGACCACTTCTTCCATCATGCTGGCCAAATACAGGTAGCCGTCGCTGTAGGTCATGTTGTGGACCCATGATGCTGGAGACCCGATGGTCGATAGTAAAACGGGGTTTTTGGGGTCGCTGAAATCGTAGATTCGGACGCCGATGTCATCGCAGAGCGTGCAGTCGTCGGCGTTCGGGTCCACGGCGGTGAAGAGGAGGTCATCAAAGATCTTGATGTCTCGAACAAAACCAATGTCTTTCATGGTGTGGAGCACGATGGGGTCAGCTGGATTGGATACGTCGACGACCAATGCACTGGTGGTTTCATTGGTGCCGCCCGCGATGACGGCCACTTCGCCCGTCCCCCAGACATCCATCGCTCGGGGTAAGGGCACCTCGGAGCGATAAATCAACCGGTTGGGTCCGACATATTGGGTCACCTGGGCAGGCTCAATGGAGGCCGATGAGGGCGTCCATGTGTGGAGGGTCGCGGTGTATTCTCCGTTGGTTAGACCGGTCAGTTCGACGGCGATGTCGGTGGTATCAGTCTGGGAATAGGTGAAACTGTCCGGACCGGTGATGGAGATGTCGTAGCGGGCGTTGGGAAGGGCATTCCAATCAAAGGTCAGTCCATCTTCGCCATCCCATCTTCCGTTTAGAATGACCTGATGTTCTGTGTGCGCCTCGCCCGTGTCGACCGCCACTGGGTCACCGCTATCGGACATGGGTTCACCGTCCTCGATGGGAGCATATTTTGCCTTTGTGCATGAGCAGAGCGCAGGCAGCAGAGCGACGAAAAGGCGGAGCACGGAACCTCCCTGTTCATAAGCATAGGGCGGTCTGAGGTCTTCCGTCTACGCATGACAATGTCGGTTTTTCTAAAGCTGGGCTCCCGCAGTCCGTTGGAGTGACCGTGGACCTCGCGCGAAGGGTGAAGTGTCCGTGGAGCGACCATGTCCGATAGCTGCCAAAATCTGAGTGCCGTGCACCAATGGGTGGCTATTGTTCCCATGCGGTCGGGCTCCAAAGGTTTGCCGAGCAAGAACGTTCGTCAGCTGGGAGGGATGCCCCTTTACCAGCATTCGGTGAGGGTCGCACAAGAGGCTGGCGCATCCAAAATTGTCCTGTCAACGGATATTGAATCGGTCATCCAAAGGGGTCATTCCGACACCGTGTTTTTGGTTCGCCGACCTGCGAAATTGGCCGGTGACTTGAGTCCTATGGATGGTGTGGTTGCCCATGTTTTGAGTCATGAGGTGGGTTTAGAGATTTCGGATTCCACCATCGTAGTCTTGCTCCAACCGACGAGCCCATTGCGTTTGCCTCAGGATGTTCATGAAAGCATTCAGCTTTTGGTGGCGAACGATGCTGATCTGGCGATGGGCGTCACCGCGGTGGACAGTGGTGTGCTCAAGTATGGCCAGATTGTCGACGGGCGCTTTGTTCCACTGTCTCGGCCTGAGTACTGCTTCGCGAATCGACAGTCGCTGCCTGAGGTCGTCCGACCGAATGGGGCGATCTATGCATTTCGGGCGGGGTGGTTTCGTCGAAACGGTGGGTTTGAGACATCCCGAATCGCGGCGGTGTCGATGCCAGAAGAACGCTCCATTGATGTGGATAGCGTCGAGGATTTTGAGCGCGCTGAAGCGTTGCTTTTGAAGAGAAGAGAGGGTGCAGCATGAAAATCGGACGAAGAAAAGTGGGTTCAACCGAGCCGCCCTTGGTGGTGGCTGAGATGGGAATCAACCATGGTGGTGACCTTGAGGTGGCCAAGCATATGGTGCGGTGTGCTCGAGACGCGGGTTGTGAGATTGTGAAGCATCAGACTCATTTCATCGAAGATGAGATGACAGAAGAGGCGAAGCACATCTTTCCGCCGAATGCGGAGGTATCCATTTGGGATGTCATGGAAGAATGTGCGCTTTCTGCGGACGATGAGATTGCGTTGAAGATCTATACCGAGAGTCTCGGGATGATCTACATTTCAACTCCATTTTCGAGGAAGGCTGCGGACTTTTTGAACGACATTGGCGTGCCCGCATTCAAGATCGGTTCGGGAGAGTCAGACAACTTGCCGTTGATTCGACATATTGCCAGCTTTGGAAAGCCGATCATGATGTCAACGGGCATGCAGACCATCGAAACGCTGCAAGCTTCGGTGGCCATTTTGGATGCCAGCGGTGTGGATTACGCTCTGCTAGAGTGTACGAACCTCTACCCCTCACCACCTGAGATTGTTTCCTTGGCAGGGGTGAAGGAATTGGCTGCGGCTTTTCCTCGGGCCATTATCGGTTTTTCGGATCACAGCATTGGGCCTCAGATGGCCTTGGCTAGCGTGGCTTTGGGTGCATGCATCCTGGA
>Ga0163180_10000941_pt1 | contig 16622 bp, 26 predicted proteins | sample AtlANTMetagenome_2_FD_109647 | JGI IMG/M metagenome (GOLD analysis project Ga0163180, IMG submission 109647) | Marine eukaryotic phytoplankton communities from the Atlantic Ocean - Atlantic ANT 4 Metagenome | ecosystem: Environmental > Aquatic > Marine > Oceanic | place: North Atlantic Ocean...
GACGTGCAAGCCCAGATGTAGGATCTGTCGTTTGTATTGGTTCATTTGCAGTTATCATTACCAACCCATTAAATTTAAACGGCTTTAATGAACCAGATTGAAATTTACGTTCATTCCGAATTAAATCACGACCAGTAATTGCCTTTAATACTGAAACTGAACCACCATATCTTTCAACATCATTGAATAAAAGAAGTTTCTTTTTATATAAATTAGCAGTTTCAAATCTACTTTTTTCTAAGTGATCAAGGGATGAAATAATTGCATTAGTGTCACCAACCAATGCATGTGCAAGGTTGGAATACGTGGACTTACCTGATTTACCTGGACCAACAATTTCAACGAACTTTTGAATATCTGAATGACTCAATAATACTGCACGTAACCATGCTCTAAGGACTTGTACACGTCCCCAACTATCATCTTGTACATGTTTTAACCATTTGATAATTGGCTCACATGTAGCTGCAGGATTGTAATCATAAGGTAACTGTTGAGTCAAATACATTTCCCTATCAAAGGGAATAAAATCTTTTGTTTTAACGATTAATATTCCATTTGTAAATAACAAATAATCATTACCTTCATACCAATCATCAAAGATAACTGTAATTCTTAACTGTTCTAATACGTCATTAACAAGATTCATGCTGTAGCCATTAGGCAAGATCTCATCTTTAATTAATTCAAGCTTATGTTTTACTTCTCCTTTCATTTCTGTATCTGACAAAGCAGACCAAAGACCATTATTTACATGCTCATAAATAAGAAAACAATTTTGAGTTTGACTATATCTAAGATTACCTTTATACATTTGTAGCAATAGATTTGCCACAACATCAGATGAAGGATTTCTAGGTTTTTGTTCTCTACCTTTAACACCTATAGAAGGTTTAGATAAAGGTTTAATAACTTTTTTCTTTGGGTTGGTAGTTGGAATGGAATCAAATTCTGCAAGCATTTTGGATACATCATCTAGTGTTTGAGGATCTATCTCTTGATTTAAAAATTTATAATCTTGAGAAGGTTGCCAACCATTTTCTTTTGCAATGTGAATTAAAGAACCAAGAGTTCTAGCTCCACCTTTATCAAAAGTTAGCCAGCGTTTTTGGCAGTCACCATCACGATATTTTTCAGATTGTTTAGACCACTCATCCCAGTCTGACAGAAGTGAATCGTCAAGTGAATGAAGAGACTGGCCTACAGTAATCCAAATGTCGTAATCATCACAAGCTTCTGGAGGCATACCCCACATTGCTTCAGTAGCAAGTTGCATATCTCTTTCGAGAGAAGCTTCTGCATTAACTGCAAATGTTGGGCCTACTATTCTAGTCGTTTCTTTTGCTGGAAGCCCTTGTTTTACGTTTTTATTTATAATGCAATTTAATATCCAATCAGGTAATTCAGGTAATTGATTACACCATTCAAATCCTTCTTCTGGAGGAGTGAAGTACCCATCTGTTTCTGGATGCAATCCCATCAAGACTCCTTGATGTTTTTTCCATAAGATTTCTAATTTTTCTTTAGCAGTTTCCGCATGCCAAGTATATTTATTACGAACAAAATGTTTATGTTTTTCTCTATCTAAACGATATAGTTTTCTTTCTCTGCCTAGTTTCCCACTCATTATTGTTAATGTCTTAGGAAGAGATACATCAACAGAATCTCCAGCTAACCCATCAACTAAGTCGTATACACTAGGGCCATCAACATCAACCCATACCAAACCATAAGGGAGATTATAAACTGGACCTGATAAAAGACCGATGGCTTTGCATTGCCCTTTAAGAATTTCATTTTCAATTTCGTGGATACTATAAGGAGTATTCTGCCAGCTTCTAATATAAGGATCTTTACTAGCTCCTAAAGGAGTTAGAGGCCATTCTTTACTAATCAGTTCTAATCTAATTTCACCTGGACGAACTGCTGACTTCTTTGGATTGGTCATTGAAATGAAGTAATGGAGTCTAATCTAAACAGAATCTGGATCGTAAACATTACAATTTTCGATTTGTTTATAGTATTCTTTTACAACTTTAAACCAATCTTTTTGCAAACTATCTAAAAATCTTCTGGAGATTTTAAATACTTGAGTACGTAAAGGAGTTGAAACTAAAATTGCAGCTTGATCAACTTTTACATTTAAAGTCTGTTGTATACCAAGATCATAAGCAGCTAATTGCTTACATGTTTTTTTAAATTTCATATAACCACCTAGCAAGTCTCTCCATTCTTTTGAACCTTTTTCATATTCTTTAGGCCACTTACGACTGTAAGGTTTAACACTAGTTTTTAAATCAGCTAATGTCAGCTTGTCATTAACGAAACCAATAATATCTGGAGCACCAGCCCAAGCTCTACCTTCTTCATCACAACCCCAGACACGAGCAACTTCATCTGCTCCTAAAGTAAATTTAAAAGAATCTAATACAGGAGATTCAGCCCAAAGTACCTCACCAAATTGATCAAGTATTTTAGGCATACCATTCCAAAATTCTGCATAGTCATCTGAAATTTCTGGTTCTTTATTTCCTTTAAGATATTGTTCCATTCCATAATGAATTGCTGTACCACGTTCAGCAGCTTTTTCCTTAACACCTGGATTAGCTTTAGACCACATTTCTAGTTTTCTTTTATTTTGTTCTGATGCAGTTTCAGAAATTATTGTTGTTACAGATGGAGCTGGACCAGTAAAAAGTGGAGTTGTATAGTGTCTTTTTCCATTTAATGTAATTCGAGCAGGAGTCTTATTGATGTCCTCCATTACCTTTTCATCTACTACTAATTCTTCTTTTTCAATATCTGGTAGTTCCGTGGAAGTCACGATTCAATTTCTTATTTATTAATTTTAAGCTATCTTATCTGTCAAGTAACTGCATGAAAAAAGTAAAATAGCAGCGAAATTAAAAAAATTATGTATAGTTAGAGCAAGAGATTAAAAAACAAAATGTCAAATTGGTCTACATATTTCAAAAATATTAGTAAGAGATTAGAAAAAAGAAAAGATACTTTTGCTCAAATCTTTAGTTACTTAACTAAATTAGAGAAGGAAAAAATTACAATTGTAGAAACAGGAACTTATAGAGAGGAAGATAATTTTGAAGGTGATGGATGTTCTACATTATTATTTGATAAATATATAGAAGAAAGAAAAGGAAATTTTATTTCAATTGATATAGATCCAAAAGCTTGTGAATTAGCTAAAACAAATACAAGTAACACAGAAATTATTTGTGGAGATTCTATAGAAGAATTAAGTTACTTAGATGGTCAAGTAGATCTTTTATATTTAGATTCGTGTAATTTAGACATTATTAAATTACCAGATGGAAGTCTTGCTGATGATTGGATTAATGATTGGACTCCTGCAGCCCATCACTTAAAAGAACTATTTGCTGCAAAGAATATTATTAAACCAGGAACTTTAATTGTCGTAGATGATAATCAGAAGGTACCTGCTAATGATCCTGCTAATAATTTAGTAAAAGGACAACGTGTTGGCAAAGGTCGATTAGTTCATGAAGTTATGGATGCAATTGGATTTGATATGTATTTTGATGATTATCAAATTGGTTGGATTTGGAAAGATGACTAATGCCTTGGAAAAAAGACAAGGATAGGATTAGAAAAAATAAAAAGAAATTAAAAGATTACAAAAAAACAGTCAGCTGTAAATTTTGTGGTTTAGATGATCATCGTGTAATTGATTTTCATCATTTAAAAGATAAGACACTTGAAGTTTCCACAATGGTAGGTTGTGGTTATTCTTGGAAAACAGTACTAAAAGAAATAGATAAATGTATTCCTTTATGTAGTAATTGTCATCGTATTGAACATTATGAAGTAATAGATTAATTTATTTTTTTATAGGTTGTAAAAGTTTATTATAAAAAATTTTATTTAATTGAGAAGCTCTAGTTTGTTGGTTTTTAATTTCAGTACAATGAGGACATAAGCATTGATTAATCATCTGGCAATAGCGGCTTGATGTGGTGAATCAGTTTCAGAATAAGAATTTTTATTTTTTAATTGATCCACACATTCATCTTCGCATTCTTTATCATCTATTTGACATTCAGATGAGCAATCCAAATATTCATCTACTGGATCTGGAGTATTAAAATCATGTGCAATTTCTTCTTCAGGTCTTGGAATTTGGTCTTCTAGTTTTATTTTTCCATCTTTAACATCTTGAACAAATTGCATACGATCAAACCATTGATCTCGTTGTGCAATACCTGCTTCATTTAAACAAAAATCTTGCCATAAATTAGTAAACAAACCATGCATAGGATGATCAGGATTTGCTCTTCCTGAGCAATTATACATATGTGTTTGAAAAACAATTCTACGATTATTTTCTTCTAGCCATTCAGGACTAAACTGAGGGTTCTGGGGGTGATTCACCATTGTTTTCTATAGCTATAAGAGAAGTATAGGCGTTTTTAACTGAAGGGTTTATGTCATATAAGACTTCATGTAATTCACCTTCAATATACTTAACAAATTCTTCTTGAGTTTTACCATTGAAAGGATTGTAATCAACATCTAAATCAACTGAGAAAGTTAAAGTTAAACGAGGTACTGGAACTTGATCCATTTAAATATCTAATTATATCTTTACGATAGCAGTCTTTATTTCTTCTTAGTATGACCATGAGCTATACCTAGTTCATGCATTTTTGAATGTTCATCAATTGTATCTCTAAGATCTTTTCCCCCTGGACCAAAAGTTTCATATAAACCAAAACCAATCATAAAAAATAATAAAGCACAAATAATAACAACAAGTTGTCCTTGTGGTGGTAATGGTTGCATATGTCCATGTGAGATGATGGACTTAGCTAAAATTACATGAGACATGGATGGAGCAGTAGAAGCTTGGCATAGTCTAAGTTGGTTTGATGGAGTTGCATTCTCAATCTGGCTTGGTATTTTGTACTATGGCAAATTGAGAATAGATGTCCACTTTGGACGTAAGCGTAAGAAATAATTAAGACATAGCTGCTTTATCAGCAATTAATTTAGCTTTCCACGCATCCTTTACGGTTGTGGTCCAAGCTGCTGTACAGATGCTTTTTACTTCGTCTGCAATATCAGTTGTACCATCTGGTTCTTTTGATAAAGGATTATCAACAAGATTATCAGATGCATCAAGAGTACCTGGATCAAGTACAAATCTTGCAAATGAACGAGTCAGCTCAACATTATCTTTTTTTATCACCGTCGCTTTTCGGACCTGTACATGCTTGTACTGGCCTACGACTTCTATTTTGTCGTATTCAATTGTTTCAGCTAATGCCATTAGGAAAATTCCTCCGAATTAAACAGGTTTAGGCATTAAGTATTTTATGCGTACTAAATTTATAGACGTGCTAACGGTCTAGAACTTTATGCACACTTATATGTCAATGTAAATTGCATCAATCTTCCGTCTGTAAATTGGCCTCGGGTCATAGATACCCAAGTTACTGAATCTCCCATTTCTCTTATAGTAGATGTTGATGTCGCATCACCTGCGGCTATAACAGTTTGAGTCCTGCCAGTATTAAAAATAAAATTATTCGTAGAGCAAGCACCAATCCATCCCGTATCTCCTCCAACTGGTGCGGCAGAAGTAGCAAAAGGTAACGTAAATGTTAAAGCATCTGTGTTAACTATAGTTTGATCACTTTGCACATAAGCACCACAATTAACCATGTGACCAATTTTGACGTACCAACCTCTGTCATAACTAGTGTGCAAAGTATTGTTGGAGGTTATATCCCAGTGACCTTCTTCATAGTCGTCGAGAGCATTATCTGCTGCTGTATCGCCCTGAAACTTGATTCCATTATCATCAATCCTAAGTCTCTCAGTAGCAGTTGAGCCTGTATATAAAACTATATTATCTGGACTATGTAGTTGTAAGCCTGTTCCACTTGTTACAATAGTATGTCCAATTTTAGATGTTCTAGTTCCGACTCCAGTGTGTGAGCCTGTAATCCTTATGCCACAATCTTCATTATTGGTACTATTGTTCAGAGACAGTATGACATCATTACTTATTTTATTTTCAAGTTCTAAGGAATAAGTACCTCCAACAGTTCCAACCGCAATTGATCCATTTTCATTAATCTTGAGTCTTTCTACTACATTCGATCCATCATCAGTGCAGAAAACATGTTGAGCTTTTGAGCTATTACCATCTTTAGCGATATATGTTAAACCTTTCCCATTTGCTCCAGCCTCATCTCTAGTATTAATACTTCCTCCAATTGTTGTCCCTGTTCTAAGAAATGTAAGTTTTGCGGTGTCGTTTGCAGCATTTAATTCAAGTAAACTACCTGGAGCTGTTGTCCCTATACCTACATTTCCATCTGACTTTATATACATTCTTGTACTACCTAAAGCACCTGTATGAAATCTTATAAAGTCACCATCTTCTCCACTACATCGTGTTCCAATAGATAATCCATAAGTAGTATCATTTTGAGCAAAAATGTTAGCTAAAGCTGCACCTGAACTATATTCTTTAAAGTTAATACATCCAGATTTTGTACTACTAGCTCCTTGTAAAACAATTGTTTTTACACCACTACCAAATTCTGTTGCAGCCACACCTAATCCAAGATGATTAGTAATTTGTAAACCAGTAAGCGTTCCAACAGAAGTAATTGCAGTTTGAGCAGCACCCGTAACAGTTGCAGCACTTCCACTTGCATTACCAGTTAAAGCTCCTATAAAAGTTGTAGCTGTACATGTACCTGCAAAAGTGGCATTTCCGTTAGTTGCTATTCCTAATTTTTCAACCCAACTTCCACTTTCTTTACTTCTAAATCCTAGTTTCGAGTCTCCTCCATTTTGAATACGCCAAAGATCATTATTGTCATCCCCTTCATCTGCTTGAAATTCTAATACAGACCCACCTGATTCTCCCGCTTTTATATATAAAAAAGCATCACCTAAATTACTTGTATTAATAACAGATAAAGTATTAGCTGTAGTTACAGTCCCTCCAAAAGTTGCGTTACCCGAACTATCTATTGTTAATCTTGGATTTGAATTAGTAGCTAACTTAATCGTATTAGCTGCTGACAAATATACGCCATTAGCTGGAGCACTGGATGTCCCTGTAAAATTTAATGCTTGAACTAAATCACTAATTAATTGGGCTTTTGTTTGTGACATTCTTTCCCACGAATACTGGCAATAGTATTATTTTAACGCCAGCATTTTTAGGGATTAAATATTACTTTTCTATCATCTTTTCAAGTGAGTGAACTTGATTAGACTTGTAATAAGCTAAACGTTCTTGGATTAAGTTGTAGTAATTGATAGCACCATCAACCATTTCTTCTGGTTGCATATTGGCTGCTAGGTTTGTATTAGCAAGCATGGAAGCAGTAAGTACAGTAACCCCCCACTCCATCTTGCTCCCAATTAAAGCCTCCAGAGGAGTACCATCTTGGGTAAACCCAGCGATTAAATTAGATAGATAAGCTGGATCTCTCTCCATGAAACTCCTCGTAATCTATTTATATTCTATATGAAACTATGCTTTCTCTTCATGTCGTTGTAACCAGTACCAATAACAATGTGAAGCATTTTGGTGGAATCTTTTGCCTGTAAGTAGCTTATGTTCCTTTGCTTTTAGTTCATGATACTTATCTTCATGGTAAGGAAGAGGCTTTCCGTTCTCACATAAGGATTGCATTTCAGTATCATTAATCCTAATTTGTAAATCAAAATCTTCTATGCTTTGCTTATAGCAACACATCCAGATGTGAGCATCTTCTAAGTTTTTTGGAACTGTAAGTTGTTGATAGAAATTATCTCTAATTTCATCTTGTCTCATTCCTGACCATAATGTCGGATGCATCCACTTCCATTTTTCCAACGATTCTTTTTGGGAGGATCGCAATGGTTTGGTATACATAGACTCCTTCTGGGATTCTTTCGTTGTTTTGGTGGGCATTACGGATTGCAGCTTCATTTGGAATAATTTCAGTTTTAGTCTTAGGAACTGTACTTTGTTCAAGTACTTCACCTGATAAAGAACGTACCACAGTTTTCGTAATAGTCTCTATTTCTTTTTGTATACAGAATTTATTTCTATCTTCTTCTGACCAATCATCTATAGAAGAATCAATACGTATCGCTGATGTTCTTCTTTTACTTAAAAGAAATTGATACTTATTCCCTGATATTTTAGTTTGATTTTTAGGAAGCATACGTCCTACATAACGTAAGAATTGTTCAGCTTCTTTTAATTTATTTTCTTTATTAGATCTATAGTCTTTTATTAATTGTTGCTCTTCTTTAGCTAAAGCAATATTCTCTTTAAGAGTTGAGATGTAAGCATAGAAACGATCTACTTTTTCACTACGAGTTTGAATAGTAGCTTCAAATTCTGCTTTTAGTATTTCTTTAGAATCAGAATTTAAAAGAGGTAGTTGATCACTTAATGCTTTTTCGTGCTGAAGTAATTCAAGCACATTCATTTGTTTAGGATCAGTCATGGATTGGAATGAAATAAAGGACAGTAGTTTAATGTCATTGCGGACGAATGTTTATTCTTTAAAGTATTTACTTATGATTTCTAATTGATCTTCATAATGAGCTATTTGATTTAATTCATTTTCAATAGCAGCAATAATATCAGAGTGTTCTCCGATACCTACTGAACCATGTAAATAAATTTCAACATTAGCTTTATGCTTTTCAATATGACCTTTTGCATGTGCAATTAATGATTCAATCAATACTTTTTTCATCTTTATATTTAAGGTGGGACAAAGCAGTTACTCCACAGTAAGGAACATAACCGCTATCAACCATATTAAACAATTTATTCCACATATCATATTGATTAAATAACTCTTTATTCTTATAGACTTTCCAATCTTTTAATGGTGCAAGGAATCCTTTATCTGTATACAAAATCTTTAATGTACCTTTATCATCAGGATTCTTTTGATTAGGTGGAGCATACCACCAACCTGCACATTTCTTTGGATACCCTGTATTGCATTCAGTTAATAATTTACTTCTATTAATTAAGAAGCGTTTATACATTTCATGCCAAACTAAATGTATACAAGATGGTTGAAAGTCTTTAGATATTTCCTGTTGGAATAGCTCCAGATGAGCTGATTGTTTTTGAAATGAACCACAAGAACAATAAGGAATATCTGGTTGAATTAAATGACCAAGATTTAATTGTTCATTTTCTAAAATAGTTTCTAAACTATCGTAGCTTTCTATTAAATCTAGATCTTGTTTAAGAAATAAAATCTGAGACTTAGCAAGACTTGTTTTATGTGATTCGGTATGCCAATAGTTAGCACCTCTAAACATCACATAAGCTTGTGGTAGAGAACCTCTCCATAACTTTGGACCAATATAATTAGGACCAAGATTTCTAAAGAAAGAAGTTTCTCTAGTTGTATGTTTTACATACGTTTCTTGAATCTCTTTTCTAGAAAAAGATTGTTCTTGTCCTTCGCTATTAACAACGATACAAGAATCTTCAGTTAAATAAATACCAGTAATATCAGAGTCATCAAAAGTTTTGGAAGTCCTTCTGATATTTGATACTGTATAAATAAGTTTCTGGGCAGGATTAAACTGCTCAGTTGAAATACTGTGAATCATGTTTTAAGGTGGAGTAAAAATGAAAGATAGAAGACACCAAGTTAAAACATCTTGGTACTACTTGTTCTGGGGGTTGATGTCAGCTGCAGTAGTTGCAGGACAAGTCTATGTTGGTTCTGGATACCATTCAATGTCCAATAGTATTCAGGAACTAATAGGTACTAGATGAATAAAGGATCATCTTCTGTAGTTTCTACAGGAGGTAAACGTTTCTTAACTTTTTTAAAAACAGATGTACCTATTTTAAAAGTAGCGTAAGTAGCAGCAGCAAAAGCTAGTGGAGTCCCTACTGCTGCATATATTCCTGTACTGATTAATGCAAGGGGACCGTACTTATGTATCATTTGAATGGGTTTTTTAGAGTGTAGAATAGAAGAAAACAAATATGGATAAAAATCTTCAAATTAAATTGAGTGAATTAGAATTTGAAGTTCCATTAGATGATCAGTTTTGGTTTGAGAAAGTACGTAGATCAATAGAACATTGTAGTTCTGAAGATGAGATAAAAGAAATGGCAATATTCTTAGCGAGTATTGCCACCAAACGAAATGCAATTATTAAAGGCTTAGTTAAAAGTTTAACTAGTCCTAATCATCAAATCATAGATTCATAAAGCTGCATCCTCTCCAGTATCTTCTGCACCTTCTGGTAACACAGCTACTACTGCCTTAGGCATTAAAGCTGGTACACCATCAGCAATACCATAAGCACCATTAAGCTTTGCAGCTTCCTGTTCACTATGTTTGTTGATGTAATTTCCTAAGAAATCATCTTGCATTTGTTCCCATGTTTTATCTCTATTTTCTACAGGAATAGAATATTCAAACATAGATTCTTTAGCTTTTTCAACTGTAGAATAATCAGGCTTTTCGTAATCTACGATTGCAGGAATACTTACCTTTCTATTTCCACGAGCTGAAACACTTCTAATATCTAATTCAGGAACAAATACATATCCTGCTTGTGTTCTTTCATCAAATCGCATATCAGTTTTTAGTTCTAAACCAGTGCTATAACACTTGTTCATTTGTTTAGTAAACTCTTTTAACATGCGAGACATATCAACACTAGCTAATCCTTTAACAGTAAAAACTAAAGGAACTTTATGAGCTGGTTGATTATCTTTAGTCAAGATATTAACTAGATATTTAGTTCTAGTTGAATACTGACGATCACCATTATCTCCAGCTTTTTCTTTATCTACTTCAAATGCTTTAGCAACATGAGGCATAGATAAATCACCAATGATCATATTCATTGATTTTCCACTTCTATCTAAAATAGAATCATCAACAACTAAGATGTTAGATGTATGAATAATTTGAATTCTTGGTTTAATAAAAGCATGCATTAATTCTCTAGCACCATTATGAAAACGGTGAGAGTGATTAAAAAGAACTGAACCTTCTTCAAAATCTTTTTCAGTGGCAGTCCACTTGCATGATTTTAAACTTTCTTCTTTTACAGCCCAATAAGCTTTATCATTGTTATGTAAAGGTTGAAGTGTACCAAAGCCATCAATACCTTTTATAAATTCGGTTTCTCTAAACATAGAGAATGAGGCTTCAAAGTTTGTGATTGAACTTGGTTTTGTTTTAGATGGAGTCATCTTAGTAGATTGCGTCATTAGAGGCGGTAGTTAAAGGGTGCTAGGAGGGAGAAGAATCTCCCCGACTTACAACAGAGGTAAAATCAATCTGAGCTGCCTAGAAATTTAGAAGTTTGGTTCTGCTTCAGAATTTATGCTTGAACTAACAAGTGGTTCAGGCTTATTTACTGATTCAGAATTAACTTTAGGAGCTAAACTCCATTCTGGTTCTTCGCTTGTATTTACGCTAGTAGCTGATACAGACTGAAACTTTTGAGGTTCTTTTTGTTTTGTATTAGATACATAAGAGTCATCTAATTTACTGTTACCAAGAGTGATACCTTGGTTATCAGCAATTAAGATCAGAGTACTTGTTCTAGTTTCATGAGTGTTCCTATCTTCCCATGATTCAGTAACAATTGAACCTTTAATTGTTGCACCTATATTCTTCTTATTTAAGAAGTTAACAATGTGGTCAGGATAGTTAATACCAAATTTATTTTTAGTGTAGTAATTAGCTTTGAATGTATAGAAGTTGGGATCAGTTTTATTCCATACAGCAAGTCTTTGTTTAGCTGTTACAAATCCAGAATCAAAAGTTTTATAATCTTTGTTAACTTGTTCTGTGTCATTTACACAACGACCAGATAAGACAACAGAATTAATTCTAGGAAAGTTATCTGGAACAATAGTAACTGTCCCACCTTTTAATCGTTTAGATTGAATCTTAGTTTCTGGATTGTAAGTGAAATAAAGTTCAGCACCTTCTATGAAAACTGAATGACCTTTTAGAACACTAGATAATTGAGCTTGTCTTTTACCCCAAATACCTAGTTCGATTTCTGTAGGTGAATAGTTACCATATTCAGGTGGAGCTATTTCAAGTAAGCATCCTGAACCATCTCCAAAGGATAATTTCTTAGGAGCTTCAATAACTTTTGCGGTTAAGTTGACGTAATTCATAAGTGAATAGTTAGTGGACAATAGTTTAATGTCATTGCGGACCAACTAATGGGTTTCAGACCAGTTAGTTCCGATTTTCGAATCACCCTCAATCTTACATCTGAATCCAAAAAATTCTTCAGCTTGACCAAAAGCTTTTAGAACTTCGTTACTAATCTTTTCAGTGTGTTGTTTTAAACACGTAATCTGTACTTCATCATGAACCATTAATAATTGCTCCCATCCATTTCCATATTCAAGACCAAGATTGGTTTCAATATTCTTATGGATGTTTACAACTACTTTTTTCATAATGATTGCACCAGCAGATTGCAGTAGTACATTCAAACCTTTGAAGTCTGAACGACAATGCAATATGCGTTTATCTAATCCAATTAAGTAACCTCGTTTAGATAAAGTTTCTTTAATTTGATCAGTTAATTTGGAATAAGCAGGAACACTTTTCTTGAACTGTTCAATGGTTTCTCGCCCTAATTTTTTAAGACGATCAACATTCTTTTCATCTGGTTCAATAATCTTTCCAGCTTTCTCTGATCCAGAACCATACATCATGGCATAGATCAAAGTTTTGCTTACATCTCTACTACTGACACCAAATTGTTTTTGGTTATAAGAATGAACATCTTCTTTTTCGTCAGTAACAATAGATGAATATTCTCCGTCATCCCATATAGCTAGATAACCAGCTAGACAACGAAGTTCCAATCCTTTTGCATCAAAGCCAATCATGTCCCAATCATATGGAGCATGAAATAAAGCTCGACATTCTTCACCATAAGGACTACTGCTTCTTGGCACTTGGCTACAGTTGGGATTTCGATGTGAACATCGCCCTGTAATACAGCCGTTGGTAATTACATCTCCATGTATTCTGCCTGTTTCATTATTAACTAATTTCAACCAAGCATTTTTACCATCAGCTATTTGTCCAAGTCTCTTCTTAATAAGCATGTATTCTGCCAATGGTTTAGCTTCTGGGAAAGGAAGCTGACCGATGACGCTATCATCAAGGATTGGATTTCTTTTCTCAGTAAACTTCGTTGGTACCCATTTGTACTTTGTTTGTAAACGTTCAATAATTTGTTTACGTGATCCTGGGTTGAACTCTTCATAAGTACATTTCTCAGTTGGAAGCCCTTTGATGTAGCCTCTCTTTTTGTTATTTACTTTGGGAGTGAACCATTGAGATCTTCTTATGGGAGGGAAGATAGTTTTTAACTTTGTTTCGAGCGTTCCTTTCTTTGCTCGTAGATGATCCACGAGATCAAGACATGCATCCACAGCAAAAGGAACACCTGACCTAACTTGTTTATTAATGGCTTGAGCAAAGTCATGTTCAAGAGCCAAAGCGGACTCAGGGTAGTTCTGGTTATTAATATGAGTCCATAATTTTTCTGTAACCCGAACATCTTGGACACAGTAGTCGAGCATTTCTTGAGAATACTCGGTGAAATCTGTGAACTCGATTTTGTGATCGGATAGTCTGTATCCCCATGCTTTAAGGGAGTTAGCACCTTTGAGGTTCGGTGGAACTTTTTGATGCTGTTCGCAATCGTTGTCATAAAGAATTTCTTTAGGCCAGATCAATCGACTACAAATTAATGTGTCAACTACTCTGGCACTAAAGTCAATGGAATAAAGTTTTTTTAGTACAGGTAAGTCATAAAAAATAATATTATGACCGATTAGACAAGCAGCCCTAGCCAAGTGACTAAGAGCGTCGTCAATAGAATCAGGCCCATAGCTAAAAGTTCGTCTTGAGTGAATGTCATAAATAACCAAGCAGTAAACTTTTGTAACATCATCGTAAAGACCGTCAGATTCTAAGTCAAAGATTAGCCAAGGTTTACTTTCTAAATCTTCCGTAGTCTTCGACTGAATACTTTTCTTTACCAAGTTGTTTGTCATTCTCTTTTATCCAATCTATAAAGACCTCCATCTGAGTTCGATGAGGATTGTTAAATAGTTTAGATACATTCGTTTGAGAATCAAGTGGAACTAATTTAAATTGAGGCTTGTCATCATTTTTAATTACTTGTATGCCATGCCAAAGATTTTTCTTCCAACAGGCAATTACGTATGACATTTTAGATTGTTTCATGGAAGATTTCGGATAAAGTTTAATTTAATTTGGGTAAATTGCAACCACTATTTATTAAATAGGATTGGTATTAGAAATAAAAATTTTATTTTTATGCCACTTGACTTTATCTTCTAGAAGAAAAACTTCTGGATATTGTATTGAATACCAACGGTATTTACAATTCCTACATTGTCTTCTCCTGATAATTTTTCCTTCATCTTTTAATTCTTTTCTTGTACAGACAACTTTTGTTCTTGGTGATGTGCATTTAGGACATTCCATGTTTAGTTGATTTATAAATAGAAGAGATAAGAATAATAAGAAAGGCTATGTAACCTAAGAGATCAAGATAGTCCATTGTGTTAAATTGTGAATAAATTGTTAAATATGTAAGAATTGTTACAGTATGAACTACATCATTCCTTGCAATGGAATAATATTAATTCAGTAACAAAGGCTACCAAATGACTTGTACAACACTTGTTTATAGAGGTGTTGCCTATATCAAAGATGATACAGGCAGATACACTCTAGATACATCTTCAGTTAAACAAAAAGCTTCTAAGAAGAAGTCTCTTGCAACTGTGTAGTATCTTCTACTTTGTCAAGTTCAAGAGTATCTAAGAAATTTAGTACTCTTTCATGACCAAGTACTTCAAAAGCATCATAAATTATTTTCTCCTCTTGATATTCTTCATTGAAGTAATATGAGAGGAGTTTTCTATGTGCTTTCTCTTTACTTTTTTCACCTACAAAATCTATTAGAACTTCATCAGGCATACTAATTGTTAGTAATTCTGTTAGTTCATATAGAACAATAGGCCAAGTATGTTTAGGTATAAGCTCACATGTTTGAGCAATTAAAGCATAATCAATATCTCTGGATGGCATGAATACTACATAGCTATAACTATCCTAAGCAGGATTAGCTATAGCATCAATAGTTTCTTGCATACCAGCTTTCTTTAATTTATCAACCATTGCATTTGCAACCATTGCATTTTTATGAGTTATATGCAGGAATTGTTTTGCTCTTTCAGAAGTTAAAACATGTTCATTACCATTTGGTTCAACATATTTCCAACTTCCATCAGGTTGAGGTTCACCTTGAAGAGCTAATTTTTCTGAATTACGTGTATAACGTAAATCAAGTTTATGTTCATCTCTTAGACCTTGATCATCGGTCCAGGTGAGACCTAAATGATAACGTTTATCGTCATCAGAATAGGCTTGAAAACTAGGGATCAGTGATTTTGCAGCAGATACAATTTGCATTGTTGTAATAAAAGTGAGTAGGGTTGAATTGTGCATAAAAAGCACACTAGGACTTACATTTTACAAATGCCCAGTGTGATATGCAAGTAATGTTAACGATTTCTTTCAGCCGCAGATAATGTTGGATTACCTTGAGGCGTATTGTAAAAGTAATCTTCAGCCATTTCTTTTGCTTTTTCACCGAAGCGTTCTTCTATTTGAGAAGGATGTACTTCAGGATGTTTTTTTTCAAGCTCTTTAAGAGCATCTTCATATAGAGATCTTTTAAGTTCTCTATTACCATCATGGCTCATAAGTAGTAGTGAAATAAAAGTAAAGTAATAATAATGGAAGAAGCTTCCATAAAGGCACGAATAAGATTATGCACTTATCGTCTACCTTTAAGTCGCTGTTTCTCTTCCCATGACTCCTTATTTCTTTCGGCTGCACTTATTGGTGGTTCTCCACCAGTGTCATCCCAAAGATATTGAGGAGTTGGATCGTAGTCATCATCTTCTTCATCAACTAGATCATGTTGTTGTTCTAGATGATACTGATCCATATCATTATCTTGTTCAGGAATTTCTTCCTGTTGATCATGCTTGTCAGCTTGAATAAAGACATCATCGACCTTAATGTCTTTCTCATAGTTTGTCTCTGGTTGTTTTGCACCTTTATTGGAGTAACAAACGTAATCCTCAAGGTTATGTTCGGGGAAATCAATCTCATAGTTATCGAGATTCTTCACTCCAGGGCGAAGTGGTTCTTTGAAATGATCTTTAGTCATTTTGTAAATAAGCTAAGTTGTTGAACTGCTTCACTAGGTTTGAGATCAAGTACTTCAATGACTTGACCTTCTTGAGTAATCTTCCAAAAGTATTCAAGGATTTTCCTTTCATACCTTAAAAGATCTGCTACATCACCCTTCTTGAATAAACGTTTCATAAGACGTAATTCAGCAGGTTTGAACTCTTCTTTATCTATAAGAAAAGCAATCGTATCGGTCATTAGGTTTTTTCCGAATTAAGATTTTGTAGTTTAGAAAAAATTGAATCAATTTCTTCTTCACTTTCTTTGCTAAGGTTTTCACCTTGAATA
>Ga0163180_10000943_pt1 | contig 16593 bp, 15 predicted proteins | sample AtlANTMetagenome_2_FD_109647 | JGI IMG/M metagenome (GOLD analysis project Ga0163180, IMG submission 109647) | Marine eukaryotic phytoplankton communities from the Atlantic Ocean - Atlantic ANT 4 Metagenome | ecosystem: Environmental > Aquatic > Marine > Oceanic | place: North Atlantic Ocean...
AAGCCCATGCCGAGACCGTGGTGACCGACCTCCTCGAGACCCTGATCCACACCACCAGCGACATCCTCAAGCCCGAAAAACTCGAGGGTGATGCCGTACTGCTCACCGCAGTAGTCGACGAGCCCGACACCTTCAGTCGTATCTTGGTCGAGCGTCTTCAACAGGTGTTTGGGGCCTTCCACAAGCGGCTCGATGAGCTCCGCTTCTGCGAAACTTGTTTGTGCGACTGTTGCGCTCAGATGGGCCAACTCAAGGTCAAGGCCATCGCCCACCACGGTCCCTTCTTACTCAAAACGGTGGCCGGCTTCCGGGAGATTGCGGGCCAAGAAGTCATCCGCGCTCACCGACTGCTCAAGAATAAAGTCAACAGCGACCAATACCTGATGCTCACCGAGCCCGTCGTCGTCCTCGCCAATGCAGCCGATTCCCTCAACATGCAAAGCCACAGCGAAGTGGACAAAGATTTGGGTGAGACCAATGTCTGGGTCTATTTCCCAGACGCTCAGGACGCTGAGCAAACTCCATCCCAAGAGGGCTACTTTACGCGACTCCAAAAGATGAGGGACTATTTTGCGAAACCCAAGGACCGCAAAGCACTGCTGCCCGCCGCCAAATAAGGCCTATTCGCCCCCGCTGAGGCTGAGTTCCCAAACCTCCACCTTCTCGCGGGTGCGTCGGCGCCGGCCATCAGGGCCTGGCGGAGGCTTGACCTTCCGCTGGAGCTTCTGCACCAACTGAAATCGTCCCCGATCCAACTCCCCCTGAATCGGGTGAGGAACATCGGGTTGAACCAACGTGATGATGTTGGAGAACACCATCACCACGCGACCGTCGGGGGTGATGCGTTGGGCAGCTTGGGCAAAGAACCGCTCAAACAGGTCGCCCTGAAAGTGAAGTGCCTGGTCCAACAAGTCATCCACATCACCCTGAATCCAGGGTGGATTGAACACGATTAAGTCGGCTTTATCTTCGCCTTCTCCCATCAGATCGACACACTTCAATTGCATCGTCGGTGGAGGCATCAGGCGCTTCAGTTCACGCGATACGCTCTCGATGGCATTGGGGTTGTTATCGGTGGCCACCACCCGAGAGAAGCCCCCCTTGGCCAACATAAAGGCCAACACACCACAGCCCGTGCCCACATCCACAGCAACATCACGAGGACCCGCGTACTGGCTCAGCCAAGTACCAAAGAGTTCCAGGTGCGAGGTGCGGGTGGGCGCATAGGTCCCGTAGAATGGGTGAAGCTTCCGGCCTAAAACAGCCAAGTGGGTTCCTTGCTCGTAGCGCTGCCAAGCTCCGTGCAGTTCTTGGGCTGAGATGAGCGGGATTCGGAAGCCATCCATACCGGGGTAGAGTTCCGCCAAGAATCCATTGTGGTGGGCGTCGTCTAAGGCGAGACGGTGCCCGACAATGGGGGCCTTCAGTCGAAGAGCCGCCGCCCGATATCGACGATCAAACTCCTGCCGCTCGCCATAGCTGGCGTTCGTATCAGGAGGGTTGAGTAGCCCCCGCAATTCGCCCAAAATTTCAACGCCCGTACGGTAGTGGTCTGAAACACACAACTGGTCCCCCTTGATTAAGCGACGTGCCGCCGCTTTTGCGGATGCTGTCCGGTCCACCATCTCCATTCTCAGTCCAAGCAGAGGTTCGGGTCTATGCAGCGCGGGTGTCATGGGAAGTCCAGGTTCAGAGAAACGGTCAAGGCCTACTGGTACAGACGAACATAGTCGACCAGATAGCGCGTCGGGAAGCTCAGGTCATCCACACTGCCACCCGCACCACCCAGCGCCAAATTGAGCAATAGGTAGTGGGGCTGACGAAAGGGGTTTTCTCCCTCGCATGCCGCGCTGCCATTGAACGTTCCATCCAACCAAACGTCATTGAGAACCGAACCATCCATGCGAATAATCATCCGAGACTCGTCCCACTCCAACTCCCACAGATGAAAGTCGTCGGTCCATCCCGATCCAAAACCATCCACAGGCCAATGCGACGAATCCCACTCCGGAGTCCAACGCGCATCCGTTCCCCAGGCGAAGTTGGCCAAGATGTTTCCACCATAGTTTTCCATGACATCCACTTCGCCATTGGACGGCCACTCGCAATCGGTTCCCAGCGTCCAGATCGCGGGCCAAGTACCCGTGAGATTGGTCACCTTCGCACGAACAACGAGGTGTCCATACTGCCATTCGAATAAGCCCCGAGTGGTGATGCTCGCAGAGGTGTGGGTGATGGTCTCCCGACGGGTTCGCCAATCGGTCGATCCAGGAACATAGGTCGGATTCGGCCGGTCCTCTGTCTGCCCCTCAATGACCAGTAGACCGTCTTCCTGAAAGGCGTTCTCCGGCTGATACCACTGAACCTCTTCGTTCCGGACAAAGCCCTCTTCAAAGGTCCAGTTTGATTCATCCACAGGACCCACACCTTCAAACTCGTCTGACCACACCAGGGTATGGGCGGCCGGAGAGTCGTAGGTCAGCACCAGGTCATCGGCATAGCCAGGCCCACCCTCACCGTGTTTGTAGGCATAGATAATGGCGCTGGTATAAGCAAAGCCCGTCGTAAAGGTGAGGGTACCCTCTGTATATTCATCACTGGTAAAACTCACTCGAACTTCATCGCCGCCGTAGTGTTTCACGCCAATAAGAATGGGCTCTTCTCCCTCTACTTTGGCCCAACCGGACAAACGGTAGGTCGTATTGGGCAATAGGTCGATGACGAGTTGTTCGGCTCCATTGGTCACCGTTGTCATCAAAGACCAATCGCCTGACCGGGCATGACCCTCCACACGCTGTGCTCCACCCCAAATACTCCAGGGTTCACCACCCGCCTCAAAGCCCGGGTTTTCGAGCAGATTGATCGGAGGTTCAACAGACGGTTCGCCAGTGTCTGGAGACGTTCCGGAGTCGCCTGTTTGACCACTGTCTTCGGGTGCTGACGAGTCAGATGATGGTCCTGTGTCCGCTCCCGAGTCCGCTCCCGAGTCCGCTCCCGAGTCCGTTCCCGAGCCACCTGTGGTTTGACCGGTTTCGTCATCGATAGCACCACAGCCTTCATCAGCCATGGGGTCGCAGATAGGAGTAGGCTCAGCAGCCTTGTCACAACCGATGAGCAGAATGCCTATCCATAGCCTGGGTACCCTACGCATTGCCTCCCCCCCGTACAGCATACAGCAAGCCTGTGCGACCCGAGCACAGTGAAGAAAATCAATTTTTCTTGCACCGACCCCTCATGTTCCGCCGTCATTCTTCCGTCTTTACGCCCGGCACAGGAGATAACGGTGACCATAAAGCCCCCTCAAAAAAGCACTCAAAGCGTCGATTTGGCCCCCAAATCTGACGCATCTAAAGGCATTGTACTGGTCGTTGATGACGACCCCGTCGTACGCAAGCTGACCCGACAACTGTTGGGAAAAATCACAGACGCCGTCCACGCTGTCGCCACCGGAGAAGATGCGCTTCGCGTAGCGCCTCAACTCGATCCGGACCTCATTCTTCTCGACGTCACCATGCCGAATATGGATGGTTTCGAGGTCTGTGAACGGCTGCGTCAAGATCCGAGGACTCGGGAAGTGCCCATCATCATGGTCACCGCACTGAATGACCGGCAGTCCAGGTTGCGCGGCCTCGATGCGGGAGCGGATGACTTCATTTCTAAGCCCTACGACCGGATGGAGCTCCGCACCCGAGTCCGTTCCATTCTTCGAGTCAATCGTTATCGGCGTCTGACACAAGAGCGAAACCATCGCAAGCGAGCTTGGCGCGGGGCGTTGACCGTACTGAGCGAACTGCTTGCCATCCGCGATCCCGCGACATTCGGTGTGGCTCAACGCGTCGAACGGCGTGCCTTAGACCTCGCCCGACGCCTTCGAGTCGACGATAAAGACACCATCCGCCTCGCCGCCATGTTTTGCCAACTGGGCCGACTCACTGTCCCGGATTCGGTCCTTCTTAAAGCGGCCTCGAATCACGACTTATCTCGAAATGAGAGGGCGATTATGCGGGCGATTCCAGAGAGTAGCCGCAGCATCCTCTCTCACATCCCTGAGCTCAAGAAAATCGGAAACATCGTGTACTGGCAGGACAAGAATTTCGATGGCACGGGCTTCCCTTTAGATGACCTCGATGGCCGAACCATCCCGGTTGCCAGCCGAATCATTCGCGTCGCACGAGACTTCGAACAACTCATGGAAGACGGGCTCAGCTCCGACGAAGCGCAACTGAGAATGCACAGTCAAGACAGGTGGTATGACCCCGCCGTTCTCACCGCTCTCGATGCTCAACTCCTCGACGAGGCGGCTGAATTCAGCATGCGAGCCATGACCATCAAGCTGATCGATCTGCGTATCGGTATGGAGATTCTCGAAGACATTCTCACCGTAGACGATTTGTTGGTCGTGGTTGGAGCGGGCACACGAATCACCGGCCCGATGCTCGAAAGGCTCCACAATTTCGCGCGGCTCAAAGGTATCCGCGAACCCATCATCATTAAGCGCAGCAATGCATTCATGAACGGCCTGACCGCCGCCTAAGGACACACCACTGATGCCATCATCAACTCCACCCATTCAAGTGAACATCGTCGATGCTACCCCAGGCGCTCTAGGCCGATGGAGCGCCCGTTGCAAAGGCCAAGAAAATCTCAGTTTTCGAACGCACACGACTCCCCCAAAACCGGAAGATGGCCCCCGAACCGGACTCTGGATTCTGGCTCCGGACTCCCTGTCCGACCCTTCGATTCGAGGGGCTGTTCTCGCCTTTGCTTCCGAGGAGCAGACTCAGGCTGAGGTGATGGTCGTCCACAACATTATTTCTCAGCTTCCGGACGAAGTTCACTCTGCAAACACCGTGTGGATTGATGCACGGGAACCCGAGCGATCGATTGTCCGGACACTCGCACTACTCATTCGCTCAGAGCGCAACAGATTGGCTCTCGAAGCAGCCTTGCAGGCGCCTATTGAGGCGGAGAGCAAACGAATCCAACTCGAACAAGAGAGTCGAAATAAAGACGAGTTCTTAGCCACGATGAGCCATGAACTTCGAACGCCTTTGAACGCTATCTTATCTTGTACTGAGGCCATGAGAGAAGGAGCATACGGACTGTTGGAACCGGAACAACTGGGTGCCGTACAAACCATTCGAGAAAGCGGAAAACATTTACTGTGCCTCATCACGGACATTCTGGACATCTCAAAAATTGAAGCCGGCCGATTGGAACTCAATGCGTCGACTTTTGGCGTCCAAGCCATTTGCGATTCCGTGACAGAGATGATGCGTAGCGCGGCCCAAGCGAAGCGAATTGAGCTCATCGTCGAGAACAAAACGGATATCCCGACCCTCAAGGGCGACCCGCTGCGTGTGAAGCAGATCCTGCTCAACTTGCTGGGTAATGCCGTCAAGTTCTCTCCGGAGTACACAGAAGTGGGGCTCATGGTCGACACCGGTCCGGAACCGGGCACCATCCAATTCCAAGTCTGGGACTCCGGTCCCGGGATCGATACAAGCCATAAATCCGCCATTTTTAAACCTTTTGTTCAAGCGGAAGGCAGCTACTCCAGAAGCAAGCCCGGTACGGGCCTGGGTCTCGCGATCGCTCGGGATTTGGCGCGTCTGCACAATGGCGACTTGATTCTTGAGTCATTCGATGAGCCGGGAGCCAACTTCACGCTCACCCTTCCAATCGGTGAACCCATCGAAGCGGAAACCTTTGACTTTCGGGCCACCGGGGCCTGGGCAGTCGATCTCGAACATGATTCTGGGGATGACGGCAAGGAAGTCGAACGGGTGCTTATCGCTGAAGACACCGACTCCAACTTCCAATACCTCAACGACTTACTGGTCAGCCTTGGGTATCAGGTCGACCGGGCACACGACGGACAAGAAGCGATCGATCTGTGCCACGAGATCGCTCCGGATCTGATCCTTATGGACATCGATATGCCCCATATGAACGGTCTGGATGCCATACGCCTTCTGAGGGCAGAACACGAGACCGCCGATATCCCCATCATCGCTGTCACCGCCATGGCGGGGATTGCAGATGAACGCGCGTGCCTGGCCGCTGGGGCCAACGGCTACCTGGCCAAGCCTTACCCGCTCCGAGACCTGATGGTGTTGATGCAGGAGGTCGCTGCCTGAGATTAAGGCAGATCAACCGCCATCAAAATTCTCTTCGCAATGTATTCGTTACCTAAAGCATTGGGATGATTGTCCTGACCGTACAGCGTCCTCCAGTGGTCTGGATACGATTGAAACCAGTCCCATGAGTCCAAAACCGGCATGCCGTACTCCGAGGTCAACACCGCCCTTCTCCAACCGGCGCCGTATTCGAGGTCGATTGGACGATAGAAGACCAGAAGGTAGCAATTGAGCTTATTCTCGGTGCACTGGCGACCCAATCGCATCAGTAGTGCGCTTCCCAACTCTTCCTTCGCCTTTCTCTGACAGTCGGGGTGGAGTGCGGGGTTCGACTGCGCTCGCCACAAAGCGACGGTTCTATGAATGCGTTGCCCCACCAGAGACCAGGATTGAACCGGGTGTCGATCAAACCAATCCTCATTGACATCCACATCTGGGGGGTGGGCAATCAGTTGGCCAGAAGGGTCAAATTCGAACCGAGGTTTCGGCGCATCGCGCACCTGTAGAATCGTTCGATCCAGATCGGTTGTCAGCACACCGACCACCACCACATCGCCCGGGCTCAACGCGGGCAATCGGTCCTGATGTCGTAAAACGATCTGATCAAGACCATAGCCACCGACGCCAAAGTTGTGGACGGAGCGTCGCGGCAATTGAGCATCCATCACATCACTAATGCGAGACCCATCCGACGCAGTGCCGAGCATATAGGAGTCGCCAAAAAGTGAAATCGGTGATGCCTCATCCGTCACTGACCCTCCTGTTTTCAGAGCCAAGTTCGCATCGAGTCGATTTCGCTCGGGTATCCAGCCCAGTATCGGATCTCTATCGTTTGGGCCGACCCGATGAAGACCTTCACCATACGCACCACGCCGCAGTGCGCGCCAATAGTCTTCATCACATAAAGGGTCGAAATAGCGACCTGGATCGCCCAGCGTAGGCACCGAACTGCTGGCCAGCCCCCAACGCAAAGCGCACTCAAACACAAAGACCGAGATGCACAAAGATACCAGCCCAATGGTCAGGCGTTTACCCCAATGTCGACGTGGATATTTCATACTTCCGAAATCATACCGTGTACCTTCACCACGCTCGAAAGTCTTATCGCTTATCCATCCACACCTTGCACTCCTGAGCAGCATCGGACACATTGGCATCTCAAGAAGGAGAACGCGATGACTTCCAAATGGTCAGTACTGATGATGGCAATATTTAGCGGGCAGGCATGGGCTGACTCTGAAGCTGCACAATGCACCTACACACTGAGCGAAGCGAAGCCCGGCTGGACGGCCTTCAAAACGACTGAGAAGGTGGGAGTAAGCGGCAGCTTCGCGGACTACACTTTGAGTTCCAGCACCCCGGCAACCACCCTTTCAAAGACTCTTGAGGGGGTAAAGATGTCGATTGTTCCATCATCTGTGGACAGCGGTGTTGAGATCAGAAACCAAACCATTGCGACCAAATATTTTGCGGCCTTTGCTCCAGATACACCGTTCGAAGTGACTGTAGAGTCCGTCAGCGGCGACGATAAAGCGGGGACGGCCAAGCTACAGGTCAACATCAACGGCACTCAAAAGACTCTGGACTTTCCCTACACCGTCAACGAGTCTGGCGAACTCTCAGCCAAAGCGACCATGGAGATGATGGACTTTGGACTCAAAGCGGCTTTCGATGGCATTCATTTGGCTTGTGAAGCTCTGCACAAAGGTGCAGATGGTGTATCCAAGACATGGACTGACGTTGATCTTTCGGTCACCGCAAAAATCACCAAGACCTGTGAATGAGTACGCGGGGTCCGACAGACTGTTCAGAGCGCTAAAGCCATCTGAATCAAATCAATGGACTCCTCACCTCGCTTGATGGCCCCTACGCGACGGCCTTCCAGGACATACCCCAACCGCTCGTAGAGTTGGATGGCCCCTGGGTTCGTTGAAAACACTTCCAGTTGAATCCGTTCGACCTTCGGTTGTCTTCGCGCCCAATCGTGGAGCGAACGGATCATTGTGGTGCCGAAACCGAAGCCTCGAACGTGCGATTCCAAACTGATGCCCAGCGTCGCACAATGGGAACGATAAGGACGGCTTCCGAGCTTTACTTCTCCGATTCCACGAATCGCATGCTCGTCCACCAGAACAAGGATGTGACCTGTCCCATCGAGACGACTCTCGAGAAACTTCCGCTCTTTCTCCAGGGGCGGCAGTTTTTCTCGTCGTAGAAGGCCGGGGTGGTCGTCATCATTGAGCCTTTTCATGTGCTCAAGCACGGCCTGCGCATCCTCGAGTGTAGCTAAACGGACTTGGAGCGCTTCCCCCATTTCAGTACCCACCGCATGTCGTCAATGGATTGTCGCACAGCGTTTCAGGGTGAAGCCAACCCGAAACGGCTTTTGCTCCCGGTTTTTTCTTAAGAACGGCCTTCAACCATTTACCGCTGCAATCGAGCGCTTTGTCGATATGCCAATCACAGGCATAATCCTGCCCTGCAACCCAGGTCACCACGGCCGGTGAGCTTTCATCAGGCGCGGTATAGACCGTCATCACGGCTCGGCCACTTTTATCTCGGCGACAGGTCGTATCAATGCTCACCAATCCACCATAAACCCATCCTTTTTGTGGCCCTTTCTTGAGCGGGATTCTCTCTGCTTCCGGCCAGTTCCAAACCATCGGGCTCTTGATCCTGAAACGGCCATGACGCGCCTCGACAGCGGTGAACATCGCCTCTGGGGGCAGCGCGCCCACGATGGGGGCATGGCGTTCCGGTGTTTGGCGCACGTTCAAACCCGAGGGGTCAGGGTCGTTCGTCCATAAAGGAACGTCGCATTTATCGATGGTTTTCTGCGCCGTACTGGGCGGAGATGGCGCTGATTGAGGCTGCGAGTCTCGGTCGATAGCTCCTGCCATCGGTGTCCACAACCACACACTCCACAGGCCGATCCAATGCATTGCGCGCCTCCAAAACCACATCGTAAAACGTCAGTTACCCTTTAACGGACATAAAAATCTACTAATTAGAAGAAAAAGTAGACATGAACGCATTCCAAGCCCAGCATGAACGCTCTCGATTGGTTAGCGGGGCGGAACTTTCATCGCCAGGAGCTGAATCATGCTCAAAAAAGCCTATTTAGCCACCTCATTCTTGGGTCTTTTACTCGCCTGTGATGGCAACGAGAAAGACTCGTCGACCACCCGTCCGACCGACTTTCCCGATCCCCTTGATGAAGAAGATGCCCCAACAGGCGACGATGACGAAGACAGGCCAGACGATACGGAGAATGGCGATAACTCCAGCACTGGAGCCCCTGACAACGAAGATAGGGATGATGGTGGTAATGACGGCGATGACGGCGATGACGACGATGAGTTCGAGGACGACGCCGACGACGCCGAATCTGAGGACACCGATGCCGATGCCGGAACGGGTTCTGACGACACCGAGTCTGAGGACACCGAAGAGGAGGATGCTCCCTCCGACGCATCCGTCATCTTTGTAAGGGGAACGGATTTGCCCACTAGCATTCCGCCCACTGGCACCACCGGTATCGGAACATCTTTAGCAGAAACCGAAGCTTCGGGTTCCATTGTAGACATCAACCTACACGTCGATTTGGAACACACCTGCACAAAAGACCTCGTCGCGATCCTGGTGTCGCCTTCAGGAACGATTGTTGAGGTCTTCGACCTCCGGCCCATGCCGGTCTGCAGTTCAGATCTTGAAGGAACCATCCTTGACGATGAGGCTCTATCCCCGCTGTTGGATGGCTCCACCCCCTTCACTGGACGATACCAGCCCCCCGGCTCACTATCGGACTTTGATGGTGAAGATCCCGCAGGGGTGTGGCAGATCTCTATTGAGGATGGCACTCCCGCGGACTCCGGCACTTTGACCAATTGGGCACTGGAAATCACCGTAGACTGAACCCTTTCCGTCCCGTTCCACCCAATGCGTTCAAGGCTTGATCCAAACATCCAGCGATGGAGTACTATAGACCCCAGGGGGGACCATGAAGTATTCCTGTTGGCCTATCGTGGCTCTCCTCAGCCTGACGTGCACCACAGCACAAAAGAGCCCTTCCGAAGACTCTCAAGCAGCGATTGATTCTGGCTCCGAAGAAAGCCAAAAGCCCATACGAGTTGCTTTCATCGCGGATACCCACGTGATCGGCCCACAGTACGTTTGCTGTAGCGAAAGCGACGGAATCGACAATAGCAGCATCATGAAAACACCCGACAGACTCGCGGAGACTGTCAACACCATCAACGCCATCGTCCCCGCAGTCGCCCATGTCTTCGTGCTCGGCGATGTGGTCCACGATGCTCATCACGGCACCGACATGGAGTGGTATACCCGCGAGGAGAACGCGTTCTCGAGAGCAGCCAATCTCCTCGCAGGTCTGAATATGCCCGTGCACATTCTCTGGGGTAATCACGATTATGAGGTGGATTGTAATGAAGGACCGAGCCATCATAGCCGGGCATTCACACACAGCCTTTTCGAGCATTTTTTCAGTGCAAAACCCTATACATCCGTAGATGCCGGCGGATGGAGGTTTTTACTCCTCAATTCTCAGCTCGGCCCAACCTGGGATTCATCGAGTGAGCAATGCGCCACTAATTTAGGCTCCTATGGCACCGAACAGTTGGCTTGGCTCGAGTCTCAGTTGGACGATGGGATGCCCAGCCTGGTGATGTCTCATCACCACATGATTGCCTCGACCGCCCAGAATGAGAATAGCGGTCCCAACCCTGACCTATCCACTGTTCTCGGTCGTCATGAAAATATAGCGGCGCATTTGGCGGGTCACTTCCATCGGTGGGTCGATCTGGACCCAAACCCCGTCCATCCTGTGCGGCACATCATCCTCGGAGCGACTCGATACGATACCGACAACTTCTGGATCGTGGAGTTTGACCCATCGGGGACATTTGAAATCCTGGATTACGAGAAGCCCCGGTGGAGCACGACATGCGCGGACACCTGGGACTACGACAATGAACCCAGTCCTGTCGTAGATGCTATCGAAACGGGTGACTGTGGCTCATAGTTTCCAAGGAAACCCCACCGCCCCATAAGCCGAGAAAATGCAATTCTGCCTTGCACAGCCTTTATCTACCCATTAGTAGGTTTTAAAGGTAAGCTTAAGTATGCGTCACAGTCAAGCGGCTCAATTCATCGAATCCATGCGCATGGCCGCCTCACAGGTTGGTCAGGTCGTCGATGGCTGGAATGACAAGACCCGCCCAAGCGCATTTCAGCCTGTCGAGCACAATGAGTTCGAAATGGTTGAGGCCAGCCAGACCTCCACCAATGATCTGGAATCTCCTGTATCTTTACGCGGAGATATGCTGGTTTGGTAGTACTAATGTCGTAAAACGAGTCCAGATTGACGGTATGCGTTAGCTACTGGAGTCTTCGACAAAAGGGATGAAAGTTCCCAAAAAAGTAGTATACATTTCCTACTCTTTTTTTTAGGAGTTGCCCAAATGGGTCGACCTCGTTCAGATTCACATGCTGTCCCCACCACCGAGCGGATTCTCAACTCTGCCGAGCGGATTTTTAGCGAAAACGGATACGCAGGAGCCCGGCTGGCCGATATCGCTGCGGAAGCGGCCATTCGTCGACCCTCTCTGCTCTATCATTTCGAATCCAAGGAAGTCCTCTACGAGGCCATGGTTCACCGACTGTTCCAGCGCCTCATGGAGTCTCTTGCCGGGCTGATGATTCCGGATGCAGAGTTCGAGGTTCAGATTATTGAATTGGGCTTGGCCTTCAGCCAGTTCGCAGAAGACAACCCTGCTTTCGGACGAATTGTTATTCGAGACATTGTTGACCATCGGGATCCTGTTCCCGCCCTCCTTGCAAACGGCGTGGTACCCGTCCTGGATTCAGTCTGCGAGTACATCGAGACACAGCAGGGTTCTTCGTCGAAGTCAGAAGGCCTACCCGTTCGCGCCGCAGTACTTCAATTCTGTACCGATACGCTCGTGCAAACTTCAGCCGGCCCGCTTCGAAAGGTGCTCTGGGGAACAGAGAATCACACAAAGACACTGCTTCGCCGCCTGTTCCTATAGGGCCTAGGTGATGCCCACCAACATCCACTGAGCGAGACCGGCGAGGCCTCCAAGCACGGCCCCGACAGCGATCAAGGTCGACTCGTCTTGCCGGAATAAAGGACGAAGTACATTCTCAAAATCGGCCGCGCTCAGTTGCCTTAAGTTACGCGTCAGTTCGGCCTCTAAGTCGAGGGCCGACTCCGTATAGGCATGCAACCGGTCGAGCTCCCCAGGAACCACAGCGACAAGCCGTTCGGTGATCTCTGATTTCATCGAGACCCACTCGTCCGTTCCTACCGTCAATTGAATCACATGTTTCGCGGGCCCGGACGCTTGTTCCACCGCCTGTTCGCAGGTCCGTTTCAACACGTGCGCAATGCGTTCAGATGCCGGCCCTCTCAGAATCCCATCGACCAGAGCCTCCGGTCTCAAAATACGCGACGCAAAAAACGACGCATAAGCCTGACTGACCTCATGTTGCCGCATCAAAAACAAACCCTGCCAACGGACCGGCCCCAAAGCCTTTGGCTCTTGAGGTTCGAAAACCATCTTGAGAGCCAACCAGTTGGTGGCCCAACCCACGACAATCCCTGTAGCGGGCAAAAACCACATCGGTTGAACAAAAAACCAGACCAGCGATTGAACCAATCCGAACATCAGACCAAAGTAGAGCCCACTTCTCGAAATGAATTTGAACTCGCGTTGACCACAACTCCAAAAGAGTTCATTGAGCAGGGACCGATTGGACACGAAGGCATTGACGACCAAGGCCTCGACATCGAGGTATCGAGACAGATTGGTCTCCACCTCTTCCATCAACTCAGTAATGAGACCCGGAATTTCAGTCCGCAGACGTTCGCGAGCGGACTGCCGAACGCGATCCGGCAACGACTCCCATAGGCGCGGGAATCGGCTCCGCAAAACATCTTCAACGATCGATTCCGCCTCACGCTCGAGTATCGGGCTGAGGCGCACTGTCACTTCGTCGGCCTGCAAACGCTGTACGACCTGTTGTGGGTCCAATAGCTGCGTGGTCATTAACTCCACGCAAGTTCGAGCCATACGCTCCGCATTGGCTGGCAACACACCCTGCCAACCCACCGGGCCCAACCCCTTCCGTTCGATGGGACGAAACAACATCCGTACGGCCATAGCGTTGGTTCCCCAACCCACCAGGCCGGTCACGATTGGAATCAGAATGAAGGGGGATATTGCTGTCATGATTTATGCATTTGCGATGGAGTATGCATCTCCATCGCACCGACACTCTACCGCAAATGCTCAGAAGTATTTTAGAACGGCTGTTTTAGGCAACCGGTCAACCTCCTTGGTATTCTATAGACCCTGGAGAGATGATGAACCGAATCACCCTATCCATATTCATGCTCAATATCGTAGCTGCAGGATGTGACAGCGGATTCAAGTTTCCTGAGAATCAAGAACAAACAATTCCTGAATTAGAATCGTATGCAGACGCAGACGCAGACGCAGACGCCGACGCCGACGCCGACGCAGACGCAGACGCAGACGCAGACGCCGACGCCGATGCGGACGCAGACGCAGACGCAGACGCCGATGCGGACGCGGACGCGGACGCCGATGCCGACGCGGACGCAGACGCAGACGCAGACGCCGACGCGGACGCGGACGCAGACGCAGACGCCGATGCGGACGAAGCCCGCCGCATCGTCGCTTACTTCGCCGAATGGGGCATCTATGACCGGGACTACCAAGTCAGCGACATCCCGGCCGACCAGCTCACCCACATCAACTACGCCTTTGCCGACCTGACCGTCGCCGGCGAGTGCGCCATTATCGATCACTGGGCCGCCATTGAGCGCGAAGGCGGCACCTACGCACAGCTCCGCGATCTACGGGACACCCACCCCCACCTCAAGGTTCTGATCTCCGTGGGGGGCTGGACCTTGTCGACTTACTTCTCCAGCACCGCGTCCACCGCCGAAGGCCGTACGGCCATGGTGAACAGCTGTGTGGACTTTATGCTCACCCACGGCTTTGATGGCATCGATATTGACTGGGAGTACCCCGTGGGCGGTGGACTCACCGAAGGCATCCCGGAAGACACCGCCAACTACACCCTACTGATGGCTGAATTCCGAGAAGCCTTGGATGCCCTCGATGGCGACTACTTGCTCACCATCGCCGCTCCCGCCGGGCCCACCACCATCGAACACATGGACCTTCCCGGACTCGAACCGTCCCTCGACTTTATCAACGTCATGACCTACGACCTTCACGGCGGCTGGGAAAGCACGACCAACTTTCAGTCTGCCCTGTATGCAGCCCCAGACTCTCCGGTGGAAGACGATGCGCTCCTCAACGTGGATGCTGCCCTTCAAACCTACCTGGATGCCGGTGTACCGGCCGACAAAATCGTGATGGGGCTCGCCTTCTATGGCCGCGCCTGGGCGGGGGTTCCCTCCACCGACATGGGCTTGTACCAGACCTCCACAGGGCTTCCCGAAGGCAGCTGGGAGCCGGGCCTCTATGACTACAGCGACATCGTCGATATGCTGGTCGATCCGACTTGGGCGTACACCATGCACCCCGATGCCTTGGTGCCGTGGGCGTACAATGCCACCGAAGAGATTTTCATCACCTACGACGATGAAACCAGTATCAATCACAAACTGGACTACGTCTCCACTCACGACCTCGGCGGCGTGATGTTTTGGGAACTCTCAGGCGACACCGACGCCCATAGTCTCGTCGACCTTCTGCACGACCGCCTCGGAGGATAATTCGTACTTGCGGTAGGATGGCGTCTTGGGAGGGCCCATGCGTCTTGTACTGATTGTCTTGTCGTTGTTTTCGTTATCGTTGGGGTGCGTCAGCGAAGAAAAAGCCGTCGTGAGTGCCGATGACTTCTCCAGCGAATCAGACGCCGATTCGGGTCCCGATTCGGATCCCGATGCGGACGCAGACGCAGACACCGACGCCGACACCGACGCCGACGCAGACGCCGACGCAGACACCGACGCCGACGCAGACGCCGACGCCGACGCAGACGCCGACGCAGACGCCGACGCGGACGCAGACGCGGACGCGGACGCGGACGCGGACGCCGACGTAGAGGAGACGCCATTTTCAGAGTGCACCCAATACGAAGAAGAACCCAATGACAGTATCGATTCCCCTCAACCGCTCGAACTGGAAAGCACGATGTGCGGAGTCTTCGGTCAGGCTCTAGACATGGACTCTTTTGGTTTTGAAGTCCCCAGTGATGGCTGGTATCAGGTCCGGGCTGAACCCGGAGAAACCAGTTTTGCCACCCCGCGTATATTCTTTCTAGACATGGACGATACCGATTTCTCAGCATCGATAGTTTCAACCGATTCACGGACATTGCTTCTCACGACGCGAATCGACGCGGGGCAATCACTGGGTCTTGCAATCTTAGAACAGAACAATCTTTTTGGTTCAGACTACGACTGGAAACTGAGAGTCAGTGCGATCGCTCCCCCTGTGACCTGGACCATCGAATCGGTCGACGACAATTCCAACCGAGAAGATGCTCAACTCCTCGATTTCGGCGACACCGTATTCGGAACGATCTATAGAACGCGCAACGCATATTTCCGGGTCGATATCGACGACGCCCCCACGACCCTATCGGCCCGCCTCGTATCCCGCTCAGCAGGCTCCGCCCTGTGGGGCTCATTAACGGTGTACGACTCTTTAGGCGGTGACGCGATCGAAGACGCCTACTACGGATCCGATGGCGAACCCGACATCACCCTGACCATCGACGAGCCGGGCAGTGTTTGGGTAAAGGTCAGTTCGTATGACTCCACAATGGGAACGGGGAACGGCCCGACGAATTGGTACACGCTCGAGTTGACCGAACTCTGAACACACTCAGACAACCGTAAACCCTTTGCCCAGTCCAAAGGCAGCGACCCAGAAAGATAATAATCGGCCCCCTATTGAAGAGAACCCTCGATACGCGTTAAGCGCGCGGCCATCGAGGTTTTCATGCGCACATCCGCTCTTCTTTTATCGTTGATCTTCACCCTCTCCACCGGCTGTAAAACGCCTGAAGAGAAGCTTGACGCCGATGGGGTTGAGTCAGATGCGGACGCGGATGCCGACGCAGACGCCGACGCGGATGCAGACGCAGACGCAGACGCCGATGCAGACGCAGACGCAGACGCCGATGCTGACGCAGACGCAGACGCCGATGCTGACGCGGACGCCGATGCAGACGCCGACGCAGACTCCGATGCCGATGCAGACGCTGATGCCGACGCGGACGCGGACGCCGATGCAGACGCCGACGCCGATGCGGACGCAGACGCAGACGCCGACGCGGACGCAGACGCCGACGCCGATGCGGACGCCGACGCCGATGCAGACGCGGACGCAGATGCAGACGCAGACGC
>Ga0163180_10000944_pt1 | contig 16588 bp, 8 predicted proteins | sample AtlANTMetagenome_2_FD_109647 | JGI IMG/M metagenome (GOLD analysis project Ga0163180, IMG submission 109647) | Marine eukaryotic phytoplankton communities from the Atlantic Ocean - Atlantic ANT 4 Metagenome | ecosystem: Environmental > Aquatic > Marine > Oceanic | place: North Atlantic Ocean...
AGTATGTACTACTAAGCAATTAGTTCGTTAAGTCGTCAAAGAACTTTTTAACGCCGTCAAAGAAGCCTTGCGCTTTCGGGCTATGCTTACTTGACGCTTTACCCATCGACTCTTCAAGCTCTTGAAGTAGTTCTTTTTGGCGAGATGATAAGTTTACTGGTGTTTCGACCACAACCTTACACATTAAGTCGCCCATGGCACCGCTTCGCACTGATTTAACACCTTTACCACGTAGACGGAACATTCGGCCAGTCTGCGTTTCAGGGCTAATTTTCAGTTTTACTTTCCCATCTAGCGTTGGCACTTCTAGCTCGCCGCCAAGGGCTGCCGTAGTGAAGCTCAACGGTACTTCACAGTACAAATTGTTGCCATCGCGCTTAAAGATATCGTGCTCACGTACGTGGACCTGAACGTATAAATCACCTGGAGGTGCACCGTTCTCTCCAGCTTCACCTTCGCCTGATAGACGAATACGATCACCGGTATCTACGCCAGCTGGAATTTTAACGTTAAGGGTCTTAGTCTTTTCTTTACGACCGTGGCCATGACAGCTGTTACAAGGATCTTCAATGATCTTGCCTTTGCCCGAACACGTAGGGCAAGTCTGCTGAACAGCAAAGAAACCTTGGCGCATTTGAACTTGGCCATTGCCGTGACAGGTTGGACAGGTCTTAGGTGAAGAGCCTTTCTTCGCACCAGAACCATCACAGACTTCACACTCGACCAAAGTTGGTACGCGAATATCTACGCTCTTGCCACGAACCGCTTCTTCAAGCGTTAGCTCTAAGTTGTAGCGGAGGTCTGAACCTTGACGTGCGCGAGATTGACGACCTCCTCGGCCACCGCCGAAGATATCACCAAATACATCACCAAAAATATCGCCGAAATCGGCACCACCACCGAAGCCACCGCCACCACGGTTAGGATCTACTCCCGCGTGGCCATATTGGTCGTATGCTGCACGTTTCTGCGAATCTGACAGAATTTCGTAGGCTTCCTGGATTTCTTTAAATTTATCTTCCAGGCCTTTATCGCCTTGCGTACGGTCAGGGTGATATTTCATCGCCAGCTTCTTATACGCCTTTTTAATTTCGCGTTCGCCTGCGCTTTTATCTACCCCGAGTACTTCGTAGTAGTCTCGTTTCGACATATCGTTTACATATCCTACTTTTTGTCGATAAGCATTTTATGCTCATCGAATCTACATCTGACTGTTGTGAAAATAACCTGAACACACATTCAATAAAGCCAAGTCATTTACACAACAAAGGCGCAACAAGAAATTCCTGCTGCGCCTGAACTGCTTACACGGCCCGCTAACATGCTAAGTAACGGGCCTGACACAACAGTTTACTTCTTGTCGTCGTCTTTCACTTCTTCGAATTCAGCGTCAACAACGTCATCGTCTGCTTTACCAGAAGATGCTTGCTGCTCTGCACCTTCTGCGCCACCGGCTGCAGCTTGCTGAGCTTGCGCCGCTTCCATCAGCTTGCTAGATGCTTGGATAAGCTCTTGCGTTTTCGCTTCGATGTCCGCTTTGTCTTCGCCTTTAACTGCAGTTTCAAGTGCTGAAAGTGCTTCTTCGATTGGCGCTTTGTCTTCTGCACTTAGTGCATCGCCAACTTCTTCAAGCTGTTTACGTGTGGCGTGAACCATACCGTCAGCTTGGTTACGCGCTTGAATCAGCTCTTCAAACTTCTTATCAGACTCTTTATTCGCTTCCGCGTCAGCTACCATTTTTTCTACTTCTTCATCGCTTAGGCCTGAAGAGGCTTTGATAGTGATCTTCTGCTCTTTACCTGTGTCTTTGTCTTTCGCAGACACGTGTAGGATACCGTCAGCATCAAGATCGAATGTTACTTCGATTTGCGGTACACCGCGTGCTGCTGGACGAATACCTTCTAGGTTGAACTGACCAAGAGACTTGTTGCCACTTGATTGCTTACGCTCACCCTGTAGTACGTGTACTGTTACCGCAGACTGGTTGTCTTCAGCAGTTGAGAACGTTTGCGACTTCTTCGTTGGAATTGTCGTGTTCTTCTCGATAAGCACAGTCATCACGCCACCCATAGTCTCGATACCTAGAGACAGAGGTGTAACGTCTAGAAGTAGTACGTCTTTAACGTCACCTGACAGTACGCCACCTTGAATTGCTGCGCCTACTGCAACTGCTTCGTCAGGGTTTACGTCTTTACGTGGCTCTTTGCCAAAGAATTCAGTCACGTACTTCTGTACTAGCGGCATACGAGTTTGACCACCAACTAGGATGATGTCGTTGATGTCGCCTACAGAAAGATCTGAATCAGCTAGTGCCTTCTTAAGCGGCTCAAGTGAATTCTTAACTAGGTCTTCAACCAAAGACTCAAGTTTTGCACGAGTAAGCTTAATAGCTAAGTGCTTAGGACCTGTTGCATCTGCAGTGATGTATGGCAGGTTAACTTCGGTCTGTTGAGAAGAAGAAAGCTCAATCTTCGCTTTTTCACCCGCTTCTTTAAGACGCTGCATAGCAAGCGGATCTTTACGAAGGTCGATGCCTTGGTCTTTCTTAAACTCTTCAACTAGGTAGTTGATAACACGGTTATCGAAGTCTTCACCACCAAGGTGAGTATCACCATTAGTTGCTAGTACTTCAAACGTGTGTTCGCCGTCTACTTCATCGATTTCGATGATAGAGATATCGAACGTACCACCACCTAAGTCGTATACTGCAACAACGTTGTCGCCTTGCTTTTTGTCCATGCCGTAGGCAAGAGCAGCAGCAGTTGGCTCGTTGATAATACGCTTAACTTCAAGACCAGCGATGCGACCCGCGTCTTTAGTTGCTTGACGCTGAGAATCGTTGAAGTAAGCAGGAACAGTGATAACTGCGCCAGTAACTTCTTCACCAAGATAATCTTCAGCTGTCTTTTTCATTTTCTTAAGTACTTCAGCAGAAATCTGCGGAGGCGCCATTTTCTCGCCTTTCGCTTCTACCCACGCATCACCATTATCAGCACCTACAATTTTGAAAGGCATGATGTCGATGTCACGCTGTACTTCTTTATCTTGAAAGCGACGACCAATTAGACGCTTAATTGCGAATAATGTGTTAGTCGGGTTAGTTACCGCCTGACGCTTTGCAGACTGACCAACTAATGTTTCCCCATCGTTTGTGTAAGCGATGATTGAAGGGGTTGTACGATCGCCTTCCGCGTTTTCAATTACGCGAGGTTTGTCGCCGTCTAGAACTGCGACACATGAATTCGTTGTACCTAAATCGATACCAATGATTCTACCCATTTCGTGTCTCCGAAAAAGTTTCTTAATTCTGTACTTTTAGTGGGGTTATTCCCCAGCCTTTTCAATAGATGCCAGTAAAAAAACTGACATTTTTGTGTGTTTATCGCAAAAAGCGTGACTTACGCTTGCGTGTCCACACCACCACTTGGCGCACGCGATACCATAACCATGGCAGGGCGTAGCAAACGACCATTAATCTGATAACCTTTCTGCATCACAGCCATCACTGTATTTGGCTCGTGGTCTGCACTTTCTTGCATCGACATTGCCTGATGCAAATCAGGGTTAAAGGCTTCACCCTGCGGATCAATAAGACTTAATCCAAATTTCTCAATAGTGCTTAAGAAAGTTTTGTGGGTCATTTCCACACCTTCTAAAAGCGGCTTAACTGCTTCATTGTCGCCATCGGTCATTTCGATCGCACGTTCTAGGTTATCGATAACCGGAAGCAATTCGCCAGCAAAGCGTTCAAGAGCAAATTTACGCGCCTTTTCTACTTCACCTTCTGCACGACGACGTGCATTGTCAGCGTCTGCGCGCGCGCGAAGCACGCCATCTTGCTGCTCTTTGATTGTGGCTTGCGCCTCAGAAAGTGCCGTTTCTAGCTCGTAAATGCGTTGTGCATTTTCATCAAGCTCTACGCCTTCTGCTTGTGACGCTTCTACTTGCGCTTCTTCAGCATTTTGTACAGTTTGATCAACTGTATTTTCTTGTTCTGCCTGCACGTCGCGATTATCGCTCATGCCTACCTCCAAACGTTTTTCTTAATTAGGCATTGCCCAATAACGTTAAAATTATTGGGAATAAGTCTGTTGCGCTTAGTTATGGGGCTAGATTTAAGGTGTTCAAGGGTATCCACAATATTTTTGTGGATGTAATGCTAAAAAATTTATAAGTAGGGAAATGAGACTAACGTACTCATGTCAATTCGCTAACGCCAAGCTCAACCTAGGTATATTCACTTCGGCTCAAATGCGGTGCATATCCCCCCGCCATTAAACCTATTGTTTGCCCGGAGAGCTCCAATATCTACTGCCCTGTTCCGTGAACCTGTGACGAGTGTAAAAACCGTGTTAATGTAATTTCCAGAGAAAAGCGCACTACTACCATTTCAACTCATCGAGCGCTACGAGACGGAATATCTATGCTAAGTATCTGGACGGTTGGCACTATTGTTGGTTGTTATCTCCTCGCGCTTTTCGCTTTAGCATTTTGGGGCGATAAGCGTTTACGTGACAACCGGCAACACCCAATATTGTACAGCCTTGGATTGGGCGTGCATTGTACATCTTGGGCATTTTTCGGCACTACCTCTCAAGCAGCACAATATGGCTGGGCAGTTATCCCTACTTATTTAGGGATTATGCTGACTATGGCATTTGCGTTTCCTGTGGTGCTTCATATAAGCAGACTGTGTCAACAACACAACATCAGCTCTTTAGCAGACCTCATCTCACTTAAATACCAGCACTCCCACTTGATTGCCGCGCTTATCACTTTACTGTGTTTTTTCGGTGTAGTGCCCTACATCGCCCTGCAGTTAGACGCCATTACGAAATCAATAAATTTGTTGACTGACGACGCGCATACAAGCACGCCATGGTTAAGTATCTACGTAGCTATCTTGCTCGCATTATTTGCCATTATCTTCGGTACCCGTACACTCAACTTGACCGACAAACACCCCGGTCTGCTACTTACTATAGCGTTTGAATCGGTTATAAAGCTTGTTGCCCTGTGCGCTATAGGTGTTTTCGTTTGCTTCTATCTGTTTGATGGTGTGTTGGATTTGGTGTCTAACGCCGCCTCAAATGCCAGTGCTCGAGAAGTCATTTATGCTGATAGCGCACCCTGGGTTTATGTATCACATGTTGTTTTGGGCGTTTGCTCTATGTTCGTTTTGCCACGACAGTTTCATATGAACTTCGTTGAGCAGAACGGTGAGGGGGAGCTTAGAACAGCAAGGTGGCTATTTCCCCTCTATTTATTTGGCATGACCCTTTTTATTATTCCTATTGCACTTGCAGGAAAAATGCTGCTGCCAGCGGATACGAGCTCTGATGCGTATGTGCTTGCCCTACCTTTATATGCTGAAAATATCGCGCTGTCGTCATTTGCTTTCATAGGAGGTCTTTCTGCAACCACCAGCATGGTGATTGTTGCAACCTTGGCGCTGGGAATAATGATCTCGAACAATGTTGTCACGCCACTTTGGCTAAAAGCGCGACTAAAGACTTCGCCCAACCGTTCAATGCAGCCAAACAAAATACTGTCTATACGTCGTATTACCGTTGTGGTCGTACTTAGCATTGCGCTCTGGTATCACTTGAATATAAGTCAGGCTGCACCTCTGGTTAAAAGCGGGGTGATTGCTATTGCATTATTAGCACAGTGCATGCCTGCACTTATGTTTGGTCTTTACTGGCCGAAAAGCAACAAAGCTGCCGCTATTTGCGCCTTATTGGTAGGGTTCACATGTTGGGCAGCATTCCTCCTCTACCCAAGCTTACTGTCGAGTTATTATTTCAACCCAGCACCCACTGACCAAGCGCTTGGTTTGGGCTTTGCCTTTTCCTTATTGGCTAATTGCCTAACATTCATTACGGTTGCATTGATTACATCAAGACGTGGCATGAAGCCAAATGATACGCTCCTCACAGATCACGACACACCTCGTTTACTGGTAAAAGTGAGGGACTTAATTGCACTCACCGAACGTGTGCTCGAAAGTGCCACGCACTCTCAACTGGTTAAGCAGCTATCAGTTGACGTCAATCGCGCCGCTAGCAGTGGTTATGCCAGTCAGGCGCTTATCGACAGGGTAAATAAGTTGCTTGCTGCACAAGTAGGAGCACCTAGTGCTCGTATATTACTGGGTGCCATAGCAGATACAGGCAGCGATAGCTTTCCAGAACTGGTTGACTGGGTAGAAGAAGCTTCTCAGTCATTTCAGTTTAACCACGAGGTACTTCAATCGTCAGTGCAAAACATTGAGCAAGGCATAAGTGTGCTTGATGACAAACTGCAGCTACTGGCGTGGAACGAACGTTACGTGGAGTTATTTGCCTACCCTAAAGGATTTCTAAAAGCGGGCATGCCCATTACCGATATACTTAGCTACAACGCAAACCGAGGGTTGTTTAGCCCCTCATCTATCGAAAAGCGCGTTAGCTACATGCTGGAAGGCACCCGTCATAAACATATTCGCAAACAGCCTGACGGAAAAGTGATTGAACTTAACGGCGCGCCGCTACCTGGTGGCGGCTACGTGACTACCTATAGCGATATCACTGAATACATAGCAATTCAAAAAGAATTAGAAAGTGCAAAAGAAGACTTGGAGGCAAGGGTTGCGCAGCGTACAGCAGAATTAGAAGAAGCCAAACAACACGCTGACAAAGCTAACGAGAGCAAAACCAAATTTCTGGCCGCGGCTGGGCACGATCTCATGCAACCTTTCAACGCCGCAACATTATTTGCCAGCATGCTCAGCAAAAAGACGCAAGGCAGTGAACTGGCCACACTATCTGAAGGCGTGGTGAATTCTTTGGACAATGCTCAGAGCTTACTTTCAATGCTACTTGATATGACGAAATTAGACGCTGGCGTGCTTACCCCTCAAAAGACTGAATTTCCAGTCAGTGATATGTTGTCTTCATTGGTGCAGGAATTTAGTGTCATTGCAAAGCAAAAAGGTATTGAGCTCAGGTATGTACCGACCAAAGTTATGGTGTACTCGGACAAAGTGCTACTGCGACGGGTGCTTCAAAACTTGCTGTCCAACGCAGTCCGCTATACCGCAAAAGGTCGTATTTTGGTGGGCGTGAGACGCACAAGAATCACAAATACCAAGCAGGTAATAAAGCTTTGTGTTTACGATACCGGGCTAGGTATCGCCGACCACCAACAGCATGAAATATTTAGTGAGTTCCACCAGCTAGAGAGCAACAACAAAGGCGAAGGAATTGGATTAGGCCTGACTATTGTAGATAAGATATGTCGACTACTCGGTCATGAAGTCGGGCTGACTTCATCGCCAAATAAAGGAAGCTGCTTCAGTGTGGCTGTATCTAGAGCATTTCAAAGCGAAGCCTCGATTCCCACAGCATACAAAAGCAACACTAACCATGTTGACTCCCCTTTTAATAAATCGGTATTAACGAAGAACTCAGCAAGTGCGCCAAATAATTCAGTAAGCGTTCAAAAAAGCGCATTAGACAGCCGTTCTCGCCCTGTCTCCTCGCACTCCCATCAAATGCCCTCTTTAGACTCAGCGAATAAAAACAACAATGCATTTTTAAAAGACACCCGTTTTCTACTTGTAGAAAATGACGAGCAAGTGGCAAATGCAATGTGTACCTTACTGAGAGATTGGGGAGGGAGTACAACATTGATAGCGGGCGGAGCAGAAGTGTCGAGCATTTCACAAGAACACTTTGATGTGCTCGTCGCCGATTATCACCTAAATTATGGCGAAACCGGTTTTGACGTTGCAGCGATTCTTTCTGAAAATAACGTGAGTTTTGCCTTAAAGATTTTAGTCACTGCCAACAGAAGTAACGATATAAGAGAAGAAGCGGCGGAGCAACAATTTAGCTACCTGCCAAAACCCTTAAAGCCTGCGGCACTTAAGCGACTGCTAAAGCAATCGCTTGTTTAATAGAGAACTCGTGATCGCATTTGTAGTACGGCAGTAGGTATTTCGCCTTCTTTTGGTAGCTGGTTTGCATCAAGATACTTTTTAACTTTTACGCTATCACAGGAATGTAAGGAGATCGATTGAACACGACGAGCTGCATTGTAAAAATGCCTTTTCAAAAAGGAAACAAGGCAAGTACGGGTGACTAACCGCGCACTCCTTCTCAAAAAAATATGAGCTGTCTCAGCTTACTTCACGTTTTGTACTGTGCTCAACTTAAATGCATTGCATTTTTGAACGCGATGCCGGCCTTGGTCCTGTTAATAACACCAAGCTTTCTCAATACTGCAGATACATGCTGTTTAACGGTGGACTCAGAAATGGCCAGTTCGTAAGCAATCTGCTTGTTAAGCAAGCCGTCTGATACCATTCGCAACACTTTAAGTTGGTGAGGGGTAAGTTGCTTTAATCGGTTTGTGAAATCATCTTGGCCAGAGTGGCCATTCACATTCGATGCAGAGGCATTTGGCATCGTAGCTGATGCATTATGGACTGAAGGCGGGATCCAAGTTTCACCGTCTAACACCGTATTTACCGCGTCAATAATGCAATCGACCGAAGCTGATTTGGGTATAAAACCGCTTGCGCCTAACGCAAACGATTTTGCCATAACATCAGGCTCTTCTTGTGCGGTAATAACAACAACAAGTACATCAGGATAGAGCGCATGTACCTCAGCAAGGCCATTTAACCCTTCATTGCCTGGCATAGTGAGATCTAAGAAAAGCAGATCGATGTCGTCATTTTCTTCAAGACTAGTGAGCGTATCGGGGAACGTGGAAGTTTCTACAAGTTCGATATGCTCCACACTAGCTAACGCATGGCACATCGCAGCCCTGAACAGAGGATGATCGTCAGCAATCAAGATTTTCACAGACATAATGCTATCAACTTGTAACTACCTTGTTAATCAACATACTACCACGCCGGTAAAAAAAGGTTAATCTTATTGGCGTATCTGTTATTGAGTAAGGCTCCGCACCACGCCCTTCACTGCTCGACATATCCGCCGGCCAACACAATCGAAAGAGGTCGAGCAAACGTGAGCACGCCTAAGCGCAATGGCCTAGGCGTGAAACGTGTTGCTGGTCTTCTTCAGAACATACCGTTTAGAATCGATAACCTACCGTAAGGTGAACTGTACGTGGGTCACCGTAATAACCGATAAGTGTCGTATCGCCACCAAGGCCCGGACCAAAGTTACCTTCATCGTCTTGCGTGACAAAGTCATAACCACCAACCAGATACTCTTCATCGGTCAGGTTTTTGACGTGTAGTCCAGCATACCAGTCGCCTTCAACGCTTTCCCAGCGCGCGCTTAAGTTCACCATACCATAGGCATCTTGTCGAATAAGATCGCTGGTTTCAAAGATAAGATAATCATCGCGATAGTAGTAGTTGGCGTTGAAAGTAATATCCCCAAAACTCGTTTCTAGTAGGTAGTTGGCATTAAGATTAAAGGTATTCTCTGGCGTACTTGCTAGACCAATCAACGGAGGGATTGCATTGTTTTTCTTAATCTCAAAGTCAATATAACCGTAAGCAACGTCAAACTGAAGGTTATCCGTGGCTACCCACGTCATCTCCAACTCGGCGCCTTTTGCAGCCGTTTCTGCAGCATTGCGCAGTCGCTGGTCGAGGGCTGTTGGATCAGACAAATCCCCTTCTACACCAATATACTGACGATCTTTGTGGTCGTAAGAGAACAATGTGATATTCATACGAAGTGCGTCGGTTAAGTCACTCTTCACACCCACTTCGAAGCTGTCAACGACTTCTGGTTCAACACCAGGCTCATTAGTCTGAGCACGAGGGTTAAACGTGCCCGATTTGAAGCCTTGTGAATAGCTCGCGAAGAACATGGTATCGCGGTCCATTTGATACTCCACGCCCACTCGAGGGGTGAAGCGCGACCAACTCTCTACCGCTGGAGCATCTAACACGTCATCGCCATCGGTGTCTGTCCCAAGTACTTGAGGTACTAATTGTCCGTCGGGACGTACGTACCCATCAATCCAGTCGGTATAAGGATAAACATTGGCGAATACCAGACCGTTATTTACAAACGCGGTCTTTTCTTCATCGGTGTATCGGGCACCAAGCGAAAGCGATAGCTTATCGGTTACGTCATAGTTCATTTGCGCATAGGCAGCCCAGCTTTCTGAGTTATTACAACCCGTCACTTCCCGCGTCAACCCTGAGGCACCAAGCGATTGACCTAACACACCTAAAATGGCATCAAAATTACCGCAACTCTCACCATCGTAAAAGTAGAGCCCTGACACTAAGCTAAACGCGTTCCCGGTATAATTCGCTTGAATCTCGTGAGTATCATTACTGTCGTCATACTCTGCCGGTACATCAAAAATAGGCAGGGGCGTATTGTCAAAATCAATGTTGGTAGGTGAATAGCTCTCTCTATGCGAACCAATATATTTAAGCTCTAAATCATCATTCACTCTGTATCGTGCCAGCCAGTTATAGCCTTCTAACTCGACTTTATTCCATGTAGGTAAGCTGGTGTACGAATCGAAAACCGAATCAGGCACGGGCGCTTCAGTTAACATACTTGGGATTAAACGGTAGCCGCCTTTCGCATTTGATGTGTCTTCGGTCTTATCCCATCCAATACGGAAAAACAAATCTTCACTCGGGTGAACTTCTAGCGTTACACGGGCTGCCCAGAGATCTTTGTTATAATTCTCTTTATCTTGATTGGGCAACGCGCTTACCAGATATTCGCCGAAGCCGTCGCGGTTTAAGTTGGCATAACCCACGCCTAGATACACCGTGTCTTCAATCAATGGTATTTGACCTGTCACTTTGATATCACGCTGACTGTAACTACCTACCGTAGCTTCAACGTTCATCTGTGTATCGCCGGTCATTTCTTTCGTAACGTATTTAACCGCGCCACCAATGGTATTCTTTCCGTAAAGCGTCCCTTGCGGGCCACGTAACACCTCAATACGCTGTACGTCTAACAAATCAAGTACGGCTCCTTGTGGGCGAGCAATATAAACATCATCTATATAAATACCCACGCCTGGTTCATAGCCCCAAAGCGGGTCTTGCTGACCCAATCCGCGAATAAATGCCGTCAAGGTGGAATTGGTACCGCGACTGGTTTGTAGCGTAGTGTTGGGCGAAAACTGCTGCACTTCAGTCAGCACGCTAATCCCTTTTTCTCCAAGTTCAACAGCGCCAATAGACGTGATAGCAACCGGTGTTTCCTGTAGCGACTCTACAGTTTTTCGCGCAGTCACTTCAATGCGTTCTAATTTCCCTTTTTGCGCTTCGGCATCGGCATTGGCTTGACCATCCTGAGCAAATGCAGGCGCTGTACTTAACACGCTAGCCACTGCTAGGGCACATAGGCTGTGCATGGGGTGCTTAACTGAAGCGCTTTTGCGTTTTTCTGTGCTAACAGCGGCTGAATGTGGTTGGTAGGGTGAAATCAAACCATTTGTGTGTATTGATTGAGACATAGTGAGTCCTTGTTGTTCTAAGTTCTGGTCACTGCCGGATGTATTGCCTACGGTCAAAATCACTTTAGTTAATTAATTGTTAATAGTATGTAGTACCATCGTACTATGGGATTTTGATAAAAGTAACGTCAAACTTTATGTCTGTTATGAACGCTTTTTATCTGATTTGTATACACTTTGTGGTTTTGAGTGTGAGCAAATCTTTAATCGACTTAACTGTTTCGGATCATCTGCGGTCACAGATTTTTTAAGGAATAATAACTATGTTAAGTATGATTGGCTTAGTAGGCGGTCTTTTATTGCTTATTGTTTTGACAATACGCGGGATGAACCTCTTTATCGCTGCACCTTTGTGTGCTCTTGTGGTTGCCATCACCAATAATATCGGCGTCTTCACTGGCGATGTGAATTTCGTTCAAACCTATATGAGTGGTTTCTCTGGCTTTATCGCTTCTTGGTTCTTCATGTTTTTACTTGGCGCGTTATTCGGTAAATTCATGGAGGACACAGGGGCAGCAGATGCTGTTTCTCGCTGGATCATCACTAAAATTGGTTACAAGCGTGCCGTGTTAGCTGTTGTGCTAGCTTGCGCTATTTTGACCTACGGTGGTGTTAGCGTGTTTGTGGTAGCGTTTTCTGTTTACCCAATGGCGGTAAGTTTGTTTAAAGATGCCAATTTACCCCGTCGCTTCATACCAGCAGCCATGGCATTTGGGTCGGTAACATTTACTATGACCTCGGCAGGCTCGCCAGAAATCCAAAACTGGATCCCTATAAAGTATTTAGGCACCTCCCCTTTTGCTGCGTGGGAAGTTAGCCTTGTCGTCGCCATATTCATGGCATGCTTCGGTTACTGGTGGCTTGCTAAGATGATCAGAAAAGCCGTTAATAACGGCGAGGTGTTTGAAGCCAGAGCAAGCGACCCTGAAGTGCGAGACAGAGCGCTACCCCACCCGCTTACCGGTATTGTGCCTTTGGTTGTGGTGTTGGTGATTTCGTTTTTATTCCATGAAGAACTCGCTCAGCTTGCGCTTATTCTGGCGTTAGGCGGCGGCGTGCTGTGTTTGCTGGCGATTAACTACAAACATTTTCACAGTTTACCGGTTGCCATTAATGCAGGTACCACCGGGGCATTGATCGCCATAGGTAACACCGCCGCTGTTGTAGGTTTTGGCTCAATAGCAAAGAACACTGAAGCGTTTCAAACAACGGTAGCGCTCATGACCCAAATTCCTGGTAACGAGCTTATTGGTGCCGCCATTGCCGTAAGCGTGATTGCAGGGTTAACAGGAAGTGCATCTGGTGGACAAGCCATTGCCTTGCCTTTAGTGGCTCCGCATTACCTTGATCAAGGCGTAGAGCCAGACCAGCTGCATAGAATTGTGTCTATATCATCAGGCGCATTAGATTCGTTACCTCACAATGGCTATGTGGTTACTACCATACGCGCTATTTGTAACGAAACCCATCAGGCTGCCTACTGGGCGGTTGGCGCACTAACTGTAGTGGTGCCAGTTATTGGGCTTGCTATGGCCATTGGCCTGTTTAGCATTATGTAGCATTAGTCAAAGCCAACGATATAGTCGAAGACCGCATGACAAATAGGTCACTCTTGCAAAATATTGCCATTTAAAAATGCGGTCTGAGAAAAGGACAAGAAAGTATGAATTGGAAAAAGACGCTTACTTCCTCGTTAGTGTGGAATAAAAGCAAAGGCATTAATAAGCTATTGAAACAGCCGGGCTCACAACGAGTACAGAAACCGTTAGCATTAGCAAACTTGGTTGAGGTGTTTTTAGTTAAAAAGCAACGCTCATTGGTAGGATTATTTGCCACGCTAATGTTGACGGTACATTGTCAGGGCATTGCTGGCGAATACGACGATACATCGCCATTGCTCAGTTCTTCAAAAGCACCTTCATCTGAGGCAGCTTCTTCCTCGCCGAGCGCTTCGCGTTCCAATGCTTCGCTGATGGTAGAAAAACGCGTTTTTGAAATGCCTCATTTCACAACCTTTGGCGGTAAACAAATTAAAAACGTAAAAGTTGGCTGGGAGGCGTACGGAACGCCAAACGACACCAAAAGTAACGTGATCCTGATTACCCACTATTTTTCTGGCTCTTCTCACGCAGCTGGAAAGTACAATGAAAACGACTCAGTGCCCGGTTACTGGGATAGTATTATCGGCCCCGGCAAGGCTATTGATACAAACCGCTTTTATGTAATAAGCGTTGATACGCTGGCCAATTTAAATGCTTACGACCCGCACGTTATTACAACCGGTCCTGCGTCAATAAATCCAGATACAGGAAAACCCTATGGCTTAGACTTTCCTGTCGTGACAATACGTGACTTTGTAAATGTTCAAAAGGCACTTCTTGAAAGCTTAGGTGTTAGTAAACTGTACGCGGTTATTGGGCCTTCTATGGGCTCTATGCAGGCTATCGATTGGGCGAGCGCTTATCCAGACTGGGTTGAACGTATGATTTCAGTTATCGGCGCAGGTCAAAGCGATGCGTGGACTACCGCGGCACTGGAACACTGGGCTACGCCAATTATCCTCGACAAGAACTGGAACAACGGCGCTTACACTAAAGAGCAAGCGCCGTTTGATGGCCTAGCAGCCTCGCTCATGTTAATTACGCAAAATGCCCTTACCCCTTCGTTTTTCAACCAAACCGGCAACACGTTAGGGTATAAAAATGTAGAGTCAGCGCCGCTTAATGACATACGTCAATCTCACAGTATTGTGAACTGGCTGCGCGAGCGAGCAAAGACCCGGGCAAAATCTATGGACGCCAACCACCTTTTGTATTTGGTTCGAGCTTGCCAGCTTTTTGTTGCTGGGCATCAAGGTAATCTTGAGCAAGGACTGGCGTCGATCAAGGCGAAAACGCTGTTTATTCCAGCCCAAACTGATTTGCTACTTATGCCCTACTTATCGCAAAGTGCACACCAAGGTTTAACTTCAATGAATAACGACAGCACATTGGTTACGCTAAATGGCAAATTAGGTCATTTAGAAGGCGTGACCAATGTATCCGCTCAAGCTCAGGCTATTCGCCAATTTTTAGAAAATGATAAGGCTGCAATGCAATGATAAAATCTACCCCCTTTTTACGCCACGCGCTTTGTCTGTCTGTATTAAGCGCACTTTCCCTTAGTGTACCGGTATTCGGTAACGAGTCATCGGCGCAAGACGCGCTTCCGTCACTCACCCTTGATTTAAAGAACGTTACCGTATCGGGCTTATCCTCAGGCGGTTACATGGCAACACAATTTCAGTTAGCACACAGCGACTGGGTAAAAGGCGTGGGCGTTATTGCTGGTGGCCCGTACTTCTGTGCACAAGGTGATATAACCACTGCCCTGGCACAGTGCGTGAACAAGGTAGAGGGAGAAATTAACCTTGAAGCGCTGAATGAAAAAGCCAAACAGTATGAAACTGAAGGAAAAATTGCGTCGCTTTCCAATATGAAAGACACAAAAGTCTGGCTTTTTCACGGTACGCAAGACACCAGAGTGATTGCACCAGTGAGCGATTTATTATTTGAGCAATACAAATTGTGGACAGACACACAAAATATTGCCTATATCAATGACAAACCGATGGCTCACCTTTTTCCCACCAAAAACAATGGGGTTAACTGCATGAAATCAGAGAGCCCCTTCATTGGAAACTGCGATTACGATGCAGCAGGTGCCATGCTCTCTCATCTTGTTGAAGATGTTTCGACACCCGACGAGTCACTGTCAGGGCAAATTCATTCAATTGATCAGCAAAAAATAGCGGGTGACGATGCCAAAACATTAGCAAGTGAAGGCTTTGTGTATGTGCCTGAAAGCTGTGCACAAGGCGAGCCATGCAGAGCCCATATTAGTTTCCACGGCTGTAACCAGTATGCCGATGCCGTAGGCGATGCCTACACTACCCAAACAGGGCTGAATGAATGGGCTGATGACAACCATATTGTTGTGCTTTATCCGCAAACTAAGAAGTCGTTATTCATGCCGTTAAATCCACAAGGCTGTTGGGATTGGTGGGGCTATGCCTCTGGCAATTACGCCAACAGGAACGGCGCACAAATAAACGCAGTAAAACAGCTGCTGTTTTCATTAAATAGTGCACCTTCACTAAATAAATCCAACGGAAGTAACAATGACTAAGCGCACAATATTTATCACGGGTGGAGCAAGCGGCATTGGCTTTGGCATTGCTGAGTCAATGATGAAACAAGGGCACCATGTGATCATCGCCGACATAAACGAACAGGCAGCAAAAGAGGCTGTGACTCGACTTGCGCATTTAGACGGATCGGCCAGCGCAGTAGCGGTAGACGTATGCAATGCAGAACAAGTCGCAGCGCTACCTGAGGTACTAGGGAAGCATACCGTTGATGTACTTATAAACAATGCCGGTATTCAGCACGTTTCACGCATAGAGGACTTCCCTGCAGATAAATGGCAGCAGCTTATAAATATCATGCTTGTTGGACCTGCTCTTTTAACCCAAGCTTTTTTACCTGCCATGCGTAAGCAAAATTACGGGCGCATTATCAATGTAGGATCTATTCACTCGTTGGTAGCCTCGCCCTATAAGTCTGCTTATGTAGCGGCGAAGCATGGGCTGTTAGGGTTCGCAAAGACTATCGCTCTTGAAACAGGAGATTGCGATGTAACTATCAATACCCTTTGCCCTGCCTATGTGAAAACACCATTGGTGGAAAAACAAATTGCAGCCCAGGCAAAAGAAAACAATCTTACCGAGGAAGAGGTAATAACAAAAATAATGCTAGAGCCCATGCCTAAAAAGCAATTTGTTAGCGTTGACGAACTTGCAGATACCGCAAGCTTCTTAATGTCACCCAGTGCCCGCAATATCACAGGGCAAACTATGGTACTTGATGGGGGCTGGACGGCTAGATAACCCGCAAGCTTTTTAACGCTTAGCTTTTTACACAATATTTCTTTTCACATAAAAAAGACTGCAATAAGCAGTCTCAGACTGTTGAAAAAGCCCTAGACGAAAGTCTGGGGCTTTGATCTAATAGGCATAGTGAAATTCGGAGTGTTCACCATGCTAACCCCAAAGTCCCCACAACAATACGAGTTTGAAACCGTA
>Ga0163180_10000945_pt1 | contig 16577 bp, 7 predicted proteins | sample AtlANTMetagenome_2_FD_109647 | JGI IMG/M metagenome (GOLD analysis project Ga0163180, IMG submission 109647) | Marine eukaryotic phytoplankton communities from the Atlantic Ocean - Atlantic ANT 4 Metagenome | ecosystem: Environmental > Aquatic > Marine > Oceanic | place: North Atlantic Ocean...
GACACCGACACCGACACCGACACCGACACCGACACCGACACCGACACCGACACCGACACCGACACCGACACCGACACAGGTGCTGACACAGCAACGCCGGTTTCTCACTCGACGATTGGCAGCTGGGGCTATGTGATCCGAGACGGTAGCAATGTCGGGTTGGGACTCATGGGCGTCGATGCGGCGCAGACCATCGCTGGACTGCAGGCGACTGGTCAGGCGCGAATTGGCGTCGCAGCCGACGACGGCGACCCAGCGTTCGACTGCCCGGCCCGATCCGAGGAGATCACCTACATCGGCACAGGCGGAGCGGGGCACCATTGGTGTGGAATGCGCGAGGTCGTCGCCGCGGCAGATGGCACCGATATCGAGGTATTTGTCGCACTCGGCAACCGCGTCGGTAGACCAGACAATCGGTGGATTGACTGGGATGGCATCCGCTACTGCGAGGTGTCCACGGACCCGGACTGTCTTGGCCAGTGGACACCCGAGGTCAAGGACGCATTCAAGCAGTCATTCATTGCCGCAGCCCAAGAGATGGCCTCCGTGTCGATGGAGCCTGGCATGTCCTCGCTGATTGGCTTCACCATCAATGATCTTGGCGGCTACATCTGCGGCCCTGGACACGAAGGATTGCTGAAGTCGGAGGGCTGCTACACATCCGAGGATCTGGCCGACATTTCGGCAGCGGGAAAGGCCATCAATCCAGACTTCAAATTCTGGGCCTACACCGAGTCCAACACCAGCCTGCCTCGCACCATGCCCGGCACGCACATTCTGGGACAGACCTCCACGCAAGATGGGACACTCGAGGGTGTGGTGAGCTCTCCAACAATGGGACCAAGCAAGACCCTTGCTTTGGAGATCGACCTGCCTCTTGAGGAGGTACCCGAAACTGCCCATCTGCAATTCTTGTTTTCCGATACCAGCCACGACTTCAGCGATCATGGTGAGGGCTACGAGGACATGCTGTTCAAATTTGTCGAGATCACCAGTGAAGACGGCACCACGGAGCTTCTTCGGGACGATGTCGTCGGCGCACAGTGGGTACAGCGCTTCAGTGAGGACATTGCGCCGCACCTCTCGGTGGGCAGCAATACCATTCGAATCGGACTGCGCACACCCGATGACTTGGCCGGTGGTGTTCTCGGGCCGCCAAGCTTCAAGCAGATGTTCATCTGGGGCATGAGCCTGCGTGTCGATGGCTCCGAGATGACCGAGATGGAGTCCAGATACATCTGCCCGGATGAGTGCGTGGGCCCATGGGAGACAGGCTCACGGGGATACTACGCCAGCCAGCCCACCGTCGATGCAGCGAGCGCCACGGATGGGGTCATGTTTCGGATGTTCACGGAGACCCACCTGGATGACCCCGACCTTACAGTCCACCTGATGCAGGCGGCTCGAGCGGGAGTGGGTGCCGCCAGTCTTGAGCCAGTGGCCATCAACCACGGACCACCCCACAAGATCATCGACCCCGACATTCGAGCCGAAGAGGTCCGCCTGCTCTCACAGTATGCAGACCATGTTCACGTCTACAATTTCCCGCTCTACAACTTCCTCTTGGATGAACAAGCCGGAATTTTTTCCGAGCCGGATCCCGACTTCAGTGGTGACTGGGATGCCGCAACCACATGGCCAGGTGAGCACGGCTGCATTGTCGGGTGGTTTCAAGAGTGGACTGTCAGCCATAGTGAACCCGTGAGCAGTACAGTCTGTCTGACGGTCAAGGAGAGCAGCTCCACACTGCATCAACTCACCATCGATCAGGGAGACGACTCGGAGATCCTGATTCGGACACCCGAAGATCCGGATCTCGAAGTGGTTGAAGGAGATGACACCCACAGGGTCTGGAAACGACAGGTGACGATCGACCCGAGCCTGCCGCTGCGCATGCATATGGAGACGATCGAGTCATGTGGCACCAACCCCAAGACCATTCGGCTCCGGGCCGTACACAACGAGGGCGGCTGCGATTGGGATGCATCGGACTACCATCCAGAAGGCACCCACTTCGACACATGGGAGTTTGAGTCTGGAATTGGGCATCCCGAGCCGATGGAGATGTATTGTGCGGTAGGCTCGACCATGCAAGAGATTGCGGAGATGACGCCCTGGAGCAGTGCCGGATCAGAGGAATGCATCGAGTGATACAAATGAGATACCTCCTGCCATTCCTGCTGACCGCACTCGTCTCCTGCAGTGAGCAAAAAGTAGGTGCCCACAACGAATTCCCTACGGCGATCATCACCTCGCACAGCGATGGAGATGTGGTTCCGGATGACGAGGTCTTTGTCGAAGGCAACGTCACCGATCCGGATGACGCCGCCGAGACCCTCAGCACCACATGGATCGTAGGCGGTGTCGAGGCATGTGGATCGGAGGCGCCCTCTGCCGACGGGCTCAGCCGCTGCCAGATTCGCCTCGAGGATGGAAGCACCGAGATCCAGCTGCAGGTCCGCGATCCCATCAATGCACTGGGGCAGGACACGGTGAACATCGAGGTCGTCCAGACGGACCCACCCGAGGTTCAGATCGACGCCCCAGTCTCCGGTGAGCGGTTCTACACGGATCGGAAGATCGCACTGATGGGTCAGGTGTCGGATGCAGAAGACGATCCAGATGAGCTGAGCGTTCACTGGACAAGCGACATCGAGGGGGAGCTGGATGTCGAGACAGTGGTGACATCCGATGGCTCGGTCAGCGCCTATGCCTACCTGGAAGAGGGAGAGCACGCGCTCACGCTGCATGCGATGGATACCCACGGAAAGACAGGCAGCGAGGCGGTCATCATCTCGGTGGGTCCACCAAACACCGGGCCCAGCTGCAGCATCACCAGTCCGGTCGAAGACACGCTGCTGGACCCGGATTCAGAGACCACCCTGCAGGGCACAGCGGCCGATGCAGATCAAGATGCACACACGCTCACAGCTGGCTGGTCCAGCGACAAGGATGGGGAGCTTGGAGCCGCATCACCCACCACCTCTGGCGAGATCACGCTGGTCACAGCTGGACTCTCATCGGGCACTCATGTGCTGACGCTGACGGTAATGGATGAGCTGGAGGAGAGCTGCACGGACTCGGTTGTGGTCCAGGTCGGCTCCCCGCCAGAGATCTCCATCACCGCACCCTCCGCCTCCGCGGTGCTGGAGGAAGGAGCGATCACTGCTCTCATCGCATCGGTATCGGATGCCGAAGATGATGCGACCTCACTGGTGGTGCAGTGGACATCCTCCGTAGACGGCACGCTCGGCAGCAGTACCGCCGATGTGGTCGGCCTGGCCAGCATCGAGGCCTCCTTGAGCATGGGGCCACACGATCTGACAGCCACAGTGACCGATACACACGGTCAGAGCGCGACCGACACCATCACCATCGCAGTCGATGATGTGCCGGTGGTCGCCGATGTACAGATCGCCCCCAGCCCAGCCTATGCGACCACGCCGCTTGCCTGCACATGGAGCTTCACCGACGCCACAGGTACGGATGCCTCCGAGGCCACCTGGACCATCAATTCCACAGCGGTAGGGACAGGCCCAAGCCTGAGTACAGGCTACGTCCACGGAGACACAGTGGGATGCACGGTCACCCCGTTCGATGGGGTGCTGACAGGCCTCTCGGTGAGCACAAGTCTCACCGTCTCCAACTCCCTCCCCAGCATCAGCGCAGTGGTGATCTCTCCCTCCGCCCCGACAGCCACCGACACCCTGAGCTGTGGCTACGGCGGCTTCGCCGATGCCGATGGAGAGGCGGATGCTTCGACACTTCAGTGGAGCATCGGTGGCACCGTGGTGGGCACAGGTCCCACCCTGACCGGCGCCTTCTCTCGCGGGGATGTGGTGCAGTGCACGGTCACCCCACACGACGGCACCGATCCGGGCGCACCGATCTCGCAGAGCACCACGATTGAGAACACACCTCCACAGGTGCTCTCCGTCTCCCTGAGCCCCTCCACGGCCACGACCGACTCCACGCTGACGGCCACGGCCAGCACCCTGGATGCCGAGGGGGATCCGGTCAGCCTCCGCTATGAATGGACGGTCGATGGACTCACTGTGGCGGAGACATCCAGCAGCCTCAGCGGCACAGCCTACTTTGACAAGCATCAGGTGGTCGCGGTCACCCTCACTCCCAATGATGGTTTCACCGATGGTACACCGCTGAGCAGCACTGCGATCACCATCGAGAACACCCCACCCACCGCGCCCACACTCGTCTTTGTTCCTGATGCACCCGTCGAGGGAGAAGACGATGTCTGGTGTGCGGTGGACTCTCCCGCCTACGATGCAGACGGAGACGCCGTCTCGCTTCAATTCAGCTGGATGCGGGATGAAGCCCCTTGGACGGGTCCCCTGAGCAGTACCGAGGAGACCGATGACACGGTGCCCCTGACCGAGACCATCTCCGATCAGACATGGACCTGCACCGTGGATGTCTACGATGGCGAGGAGTGGGGTGCGGAGAGCTCCAGCGAGGTCACCATCGATCGCGCTCTGACACGGGTATTCGTCACCCAGAGCGCCACATCCTCCGACATGGGTGGGCCCTCCGGTGCAGATGCGCACTGCCAAGCCCAAGCCGACGAGGCGGATCTCGGTGGATCCTGGTCGGCCTATGTCAGCGGGGGCGGTGCATCCGCCATCACGCGCATTGCTGACGGGCCGTACCACAAGCTGGATGGCACCCTCATCGCCAACGACAAGTCCGATCTGACCGACGGATCGATCGCATCGCCCATCAACATCACCCAGCACGGCGGATCCTACTCCTCCTGGGTCTGCACCGGCGCCACGGAGACTGGTGGCTCCACTGGCTACGACTGCCACGGATGGACCTGGGGCTGCGGCGTCTGCGAAGGCGATCACCACTATGTCGAGGTGGGCAATGCCAGCCGGACCTCCGACGATTGGTCCACAGCCGGCTGGAACATGTGCGGGTCTTGCTACCTGTACTGCTTTGAGGATTAGGGCCAGCCGCTCCGAAGTCCATCCGCTCGAAGCGAGCCTGCCATCTACACATTCGGCAGACGACACCCCCTGAAGTCAGTCTCTTTGCATACAATGGGCAATTCATGAGACTGCTGATCCCAATCGCCCTCCTGCTGGGGACGGCCTGCACACCAAGCGACACCGCATCTTTGGTGATCAGCGAGGTCATGGCCAACAACGGTGGCAGCCACCTCGATGACATGGATCGCCGATCGGACTGGATCGAGCTGTCCAACCTGGGCACCAAGGATGCATCGGTGAAGGGCTTTGGTCTGTCCGATGACGAGTCCGAGCCCTACAAGTGGGTGCTTCCCTACGCGGTGATCGGCCCAGGCGATCAGCTCCTCGTCTACGCATCGAATCGAAACCGAAGCAATCCAGCACATGCGCTGCACACCAATTTCAAGCTCAAGGCATCCGGCGAGGAGATCCTGCTGACGGCACCCGGCGGGCAATTGGTCGACCAGATCAATGTGCCGCCGAGCACCAAGGACATCTCCTGGGGCCGGGATCCCAGCCGACCCGAAGAGTTTGTGTTCTTCCATCAGCCCACACCCGGTGCCCAGAATGCGGCCAGCGGATGGCCGCATCCCCTCGACCAAGCCCAAGGGGAACACCCCCTGCAGATCTCCGAATTCTTGGTGAGCGATGGGCGGGCGACAATCGATGAAGATGGAGACACGACAGACTGGATCGAGGTCGTCAATCGCGCGGATGAGCCGCTGGACCTCGTGGGATTTGCCTTGAGTGATGATGCGCTGGAGCCCTACAAGTGGCGCTTTCCCGAGGTCACGCTGGCACCCAAGGATCACCTGGTGATCTACGCCTCTGGAAAGGACAAGCGACCAACCAATGGAACTCGACTTCACACGGGGTTTCGCCTGGATGGCAAGGACGACGTCATCGTCCTGACCGATCCCTATGGTCAGGCCATCGACGGGATCTCCACAGCGCAGGCCCGCCCGGGCATCTCGATCGGCCGACCCGGCGATGACCCCGGCCTCTGGCTGCACTTCCCCACCCCGACCCCCGGCATGCCCAACACCACCCGGGGATTCGATGGAGAGCTCAGCCACACCGAGGTGCACCCCACAGGGCTGCAAATCAATGAGGTGGTCGCCCAGCACACCCGCTCCTCCGTCGGCGATAGGCCCGACTGGATCGAGCTGAAGAATGGAAGCGACAAGACGATCGAGCTGGGCGGGATCGGGCTCTCCGATGATCCGACCGAGCCCTTTGCCTGGACGCTTCCCTCCGGCACTCTTGAGCCCGGTGAGTTGATGGTCCTCGACCTGGTCGGCGATGGCTGTGGCAGTGAACCGTGCCCGGAGGGCCAAGTCCCCATGGGCATCGATCCAGGTGGCGAGCGCCTGACACTCACCCATCCAAGTGGGCGAGTGCTCGATGTCTTCCACACCGGTCGACTCAAGCCGCGAGTCTCTTCAGGCAGGCGCACAGAGACCGGAGCCCAGCGCCTGTTCTTCCTCCAGCAGACCCGCGGTGAGGAGAACACCGCGCGGGCCTTCTCTGGCTACGCAACCCCACCGATATTCCTTACCCAGGGCGGCCCGTCTCCCGACACCGTCGTGGTGAAGTTCGCCACGCCCGCACCGGGCACGGTCATCCGCTACAGCCGCGATGGCGGCACCCCTCACCGTGGCTCCTCCATCGCCACAGAGCCCATCACTCTCTCGCGCTCCAAGACCATCCGGGCACGCGCCTTCCGAGCGGACCGCCTGCCCAGCCCCACCGTCACCCGAACCTTCCTGACTGGGAAGAGCCATGAGCTGGTGACCCTGGCCCTCACCGTAAAGAGACGGCACATGTTCGAGCTGAAGGAAGGGCTGTACATGAGTGGAGAAGCCGCTTCTTCTGAGTACCCCCACAAGGGAGCGAATTTCTGGAGTGAGAAGGAGCTGCCTGGGCACCTTGAGCTGTATGAGCCCGACGGAAAGCTGGGTCTGGATATGAAGGTGGGGCTCAAGATCTTTGGTGCCTTCAGCCGCGGCATGGCCAAGAAATCGCTGCAGCTGGTCGCACGAAATGTCTACGGGCCAGATCGGATCCGGTACCCGCTATTCGCCGACAAGGGGCTCACCGATGTGCACCGAATCGTCTTGCGACAGTCGGGACAGGATGCGTTCAAGTCCCACTTCCGCGATGTCCTGATGTCCAGCCTCGTCTCCGAAACGGGCATCGACTACCAAGCCCATCGCCAGGCTGTGCTGTACATCAATGGCAAGTACTGGGGCCTGTACAACATCCGCGAGAAGATCCACACCGACTTCCTGGCGGACAACCACGGGGTCAACCCCGATCGCATCGATCTGCTGGTGGCCAATGGCCGGGCGCAGCGCGGAAGCTCCCGGGACTACGACAAGCTGATGGACGTCGCTCGCTCGCGCGGCTTTACCGAGGATGAGACCTACCAGTGGGCCTGCACCCAGATGGATGTGAAGAATTTCGCGGACTACCAATTCTTTCAGATGTTCTTCGGCAACACCGACAATGGAAACATCCGATTCTGGCGAGAGCGGGGCCCTGAAGGAAGGTGGCGATGGATCCTCTACGATCTCGACACCGGCTTCAGCTTCGTCGATCTCGACGGGGTGAGCCACGTCACCCACCCCAACGGTACCGGCGCCAAGCGGCGATTCTCCACCGTCTTGCTGCGCCGCCTCTTGGAGAATCCCGACTTCAAGGATCTCTTCCTCAAAAGGGCCAGTCATCACCTGAGAAACACCTTTGAGTCAAGCCGCGTCAAGCAGCGCATCGACGCACTGGCGACAGCGGTCGATGATGAGATCGATGATGAGAACAGGCGCTGGATCGTGCGGGATGGAAAGTGGAAGAGCGAAGTCGCCAAGATGCATCGGTTCGCCGAGAAGCGCCCCAACAAGATCCGCGAACAGCTGATCGCCCACTTTGAGCTGAGCGATGAGGCGATCGAACGCTACTCCTTGGGCATCTCCGAGACACTGCCCTGAGCCACAGCCGCCCGAAGAGTAGAGAGATCACCGCCGTACAGCACAGCGACATGGGCCGAAGGATCCCCGGAGAGGATGGCCTCCACTTCTCCCATCGCCGTCTCTAGCGCCTCGCGATTGCCAAGAACCAGCGCGACGTGGGCCAGGTTGACCCAGACCTCATACCGAGTGCTGGAGTCCAGGCGTCCCAGGCTGCCGTCCGCAAACACCTCGTGACGCAGGCGCTCCACCTCATCGGTGCTGCCCTGCGCAGCCAAGGCGCGCATCAAGCGCACCCGGACGAGGGCCTTCTTTCGGTGCTCACCCAAGGCCACGATCAGCCGGCCGGCACGCCTCAAGCGCTCCACTGCCAGATCCACCTGGCCGCGGCGAAGAGTGCGGATCCCGGCGATCGACATCACCTCCGCCTCCAGTCGACTGGGTCCGAGTCGTGGCACCTTGGGCAGGATGGCCTCGATGCTCGCATCGGCCTCATCCTCCAAGCCTCTACTGGCCAGAACCGTCGCGAGATTCACCGTGCCTGCGATTTCACCTCGGATGTCGCCTGCTTGAGATGCGATCACAATGGCATCCTGAAGGTGCTCGATGCACTTCTTCATCTCCGCATCTCCAGGAATGAGATTGGCCACCGCCATCAATGCACGCACCTGAATCCAGTCCAGCCCCAGGGCCTTGGCCATGCCTGGAACGGGACTGACAGCCGCATAGGCCCGAACCATCTCCCGACCCATCCTCAGCGCATAGGAGAGCCCCACACGGTTGAGCAGCCCCTGGGCTTGCTGCTCGCTCCGCTCTGCAACCATGAGTCCCTCGGAGAACAGCTCCACCGAGCGATTCCAGTCGCCATGACGGGTAAACTCCCAGCCCAGCATGCGGGCGAGCAGCGCACGCCGAGGCGCATCCTCAGGAGCCCGGGTGTAGACATCCTCCAGCATTCCGCGCCAGCCCGGCCAGCGAAACCCACGATCGACGAGCAAATCCCCTGCACACAGCAATTGGGTCGCCAGATCATCGCGTCCGGCCACCACGCTCATCTCCGTGGCCCGCGCCAGGTTGTCGATCTCAAGAAGCAGCGAGTGGTAGCGAGCGGTGGCGCCATGTGCGCACACCTGCCCATGGAACTCCAGCGATCCAAAGCGGGAAAAGTACTCTGCATGACGGGTCTGAACCCTGGCCCGATCCTTGAGAAATTGCAGCGCATGCTCCCGAACCGGATCGGCCACATGCAGCCTTCCCGGCACTCCGGGCAGGCCCGGATTCTCCACCCGAATCAGCGAGAGGCTCTCCAGCTCTTGCAGGAGGGAGAGGATGTCTCTCGCCTCCAGATCATCCACAGGCCCCACAACCGCTTGTGCCGCCTCCACGGTGAATCCACCCTCGAATACCGAGACAGTGCACAGCACCTGCTTCTGCACCTCACTCAGCAGAGACCACGTCCAATCCAGGCATGAGTCGACCATTCGGTCGGAGCCGGAAGGGCGCCCATGGACATCCGAGGTGGAGGTATGCAGGCGAGCATGAGAACCCGCTTGCAGGCGGTACACATGCTGAAGAATCTCGGTGGGGTCCATCGCAGATGCACGAGCTGCAACAAGCTCAATCGCCAGCGGAATGCCCTGCAGCTCCTCGACGATCTGGGCCGCAGCAGCGCCCTGCTTGGCGCTCAGTGAGAGACTCGGGTGCACATCGGCAATGCGGGCATCGAGCAGCTGCCGCGCAGTCTTGGCGCCCAGTGGGCCCAGCTCCAGCACCTGCTCATCGGCAAGCTCCAGCAGCCGGCGACTCGTCTGAAGTACGTGCAGCTGAGACGAGGCGCGTACCCAGGCCTGAACCACACCACGAGCGACCGCCGCAATCTGCTCGAGGTTGTCCAACACCACCAGCGTGCGTCCCGTTGATCGCAGCACACGACCCAGCTGGTCGGTGCCGCGACTGGGATCAAGCGGCACTCCGATGACCTGAGCCACCGTCCGCAGCATGGTCGCCTGATCGCGACTGCTGGTCAGATCGATGAACCACACTCCACCTGGATACCGCCACCTTGTCGTTTCAGCGAAGTGCCGTGCGAGCCGAGTCTTTCCGATGCCACCGTGTCCCTTGATCGTCAAGACCTGATGCTTCCCGCTCGCCCACTCATGAAGTCGGGCCAGATCCGCCTCGCGTCCCACAAATGCATCCAGAGTGGGCGGCACATGAGAACGCTGACCAGAATCTGCCTCTTGCGGCACATACAGCTCGGTGGGCTGCTCGGAGATGGGCAGCGGCTTTGGTGCCCTGGGCAAGACCGCAGCCAAGGCCGCGACCGATGCATAGCGATGCTCAGGCTGCCGCCTCAAGCACCCCACGATCGCCTGAGAGATCTCGACAGGCAGCTCCGGGACCAGCCACTGCGGAAGCCGGTACTCCTCATCATCGATGGCCTGAAGGCGCGCGGATGCAGAAGGCTGCGGAAATGCGGGTTCTCCCGTCACAAGTTCATAGAGAATCGCACCCAAGCCAAAGATATCCGCGGCAACTCCACCCTGCTTTGGCGCCGACACCATCTCGGGTGCCAGGTAGCCAGGCGTGCCGATCACGATCCCCGAAGAACCTGCCGAGGATTCCACAGCGAGCTTGGCGATGCCAAAGTCCATCACCCGTGGTCTCCAGCCCCCATAGGCCCAGTGCATCAGCACATTCTGTGGCTTCAGATCCAGGTGAACCACGCCGACACGATGGGCGTGTGAGACAGCCGCCAAGAGCTCCCGAAAGACCTCGAGTGCCTGCTCCACGCTGGGCTGCATCTGCGCGATCCAAGCGCTGAGGCTCGGGCCCTCGACAAGCTCTTGCAGCAGACCCGGACACGGGCCCACCTCAATGCGGTCGCGCACAGCCACAATGCCTGGATGGGCAAGTGCTGTGCTGGGCTGTGCTTGATCGAAAAAGTACTGACCACCCTTGTCCAGAGCAAGCCGCATCACCTTGAGCGCATAGCGTCGCTGTGTCTCATCCTGCCGCACCCGGTAGACCACGCTCAGGGCACCGCTTCCCAGCGCCGTCTCAACGGTCAGGTCGCCTACCTTGGTGCCCGGAATCAGCAAGCGCAAGCTCCCTTTTTCGAATCAGAACCCCAAGATGACCTGTTGAGGCCCGCGGGGCTACGGAGCCTGGGTAAGAATCTGACCGTAGGGCACGACTTCCTTGGCCTTGCTGGCAAACTGAAGCTCCACGGTCACCCGACCCAGCTCCTTGTCGATCTTGAGCACCTTGGCGGGCCCCATGGAGCCGTACTTGGGCACCCAGACCACCTTGCCCTTCTTGAGCTTGCCCGGCACACCGGGGATGGCACGGGATGAGGACTTGGAGACCACACTGAGCTTGCTCATGCTGACGACCAAGAGCTTTCCATCTGCGGCATTAACGATCGTGCCAAAGCGCCACTTGCCTTTGTCGATAAAGGCCACATTGGAGCCCAGCTCAAAGGGCGTATCGAGCTTGGAGAAGGTCTCTGGCCCCAAGGTGTGCTCCTCCTTGGAGGCCGCCACAACATCGGGCAGGGTGAGGTACCGAACCACCGGTGTGGATGGTGAACCACCCACCACGATGGCGGAGTGCATCCCGCCACCGGACTGCCACCATGTGATGATCACATCGCCCACAGCGACCTGCTCGCCCTTGGGCATCGGCATGATGAGTGCGTTGGGAAGCGTGGCCTCACTGACCCGCTTGACCTTCGACTCATACGCCCCCACCTCCGTGATCACAAAATTGGTGTAGGACACCATGGCGTCGGCCTTCTCTCGGATGTCCTTGAGCCTGTACGGATCAATGCCGAGTGCCACCTGACCCACCTGGGCATCAAGGTTCTCCTGACGGGGAAAGTCGTAGGGAATGGAGCCGGGCTCTTCCGCCAGGGCAGACCCGGCAAGACCAACGGTGGCAACGAGTATCCAAACAAGGCGAGCGGCATTCATGGGTGTTCTCCTGAGAGGCCGCGAGTCTACCGAAAGAACCATCCCAAGTGTCGGGCGCAAGGAAAAGGCTAAAAAAATATGTGACACAAACTCTAATTTATCGGCGTTAAACCTTGCTTATTTTTCTGTAACATACCGTCACACCCACAGCGGCCATCAGTGTGCACAATCTCCATGTTGCCAAGCCATCGGAGACCACAATGAGTGATGCCACAACACACGATGATCTGCCAAAAACGACGATCAACCATCGGAAGAGCATGTTGCACAGTGCCTATTTGATTGGTGCACATCTCATCCTTTTTCACATCGTGCTGCCCTGGATAAGTACCCTGAGAGGACCGACGATTTATTCTAGGCCCTACGACGTTTCCTACATCCACTGGATGGTATGGGCCTTTATTGCGATGTGGTCCAAAGACGCATTGTGGGCAGCCATCCAAATCCGCCTTGAGGCAAAGCCCCTTGCAAAGGGCTCATGGAGGTACCGCAGGTCCTTGCTGGCAAGCGTCTTGGGCGGTGTGTTCATGAGCTCTATGCTCTATGGCACGCTGTATTGGACGATGGGCATCAACGTCAATCATGCGCTGTACAAGGGCCCGCCAGCATTCCCCGGACTGCGCGCCCCCACCCAGAACATCTGGCTGAACACCGAAGACTTCCTGCCAGTCGTAGACCTCGAGGCAGCGGTTGTCGTCGAGGCCGAACTTCCCGAGCACCTCGCTGAGGTCGGCCACAGTGAGCCGTGCACATTCCGGCTGTTCATCAATGATTGGGGATACCCCGTGGACGCGCGACCCATCCACTGCGATGAGCGCCTTCAGGGGCCGGCGCGAGATGCAGCGATGCATTGGCGGTGGGGTGGAAAGAGTCCACCCCGGAAAAATCTTCAGACAGTGGTGGACGTGCACTTCAACGCAGAGTGCCGATTGTCAGACTCGTGGTGAGCACTGCGCTGCCTTCGATTCCCCTGTCCGCCTGCCAGCCCGCCGGCGAGTAGCCCACCCGGGCACCGATGGTCAGCCTATCGAGGTCCAAGCCCGTCACCACAACCGGCCCCACACCGGCCCGAAGCCGGGCGGAGTGCGGATGAGAGAATCCGATGAGGCCCATGCCACCCGCCAGATGAAATCCATCGTCCTGCCCACCAAGATATCGACCGGCCAGAACATCGAAGTGCATGGAGCTCAGGCTGGCCAACGGACTGCCGAGGTGCATGCCACCGGCGAGGATGTAGCCCATGGTCAGGCCGCTGTAGGCCAGCATGCTGCCCGTCCACCGTACCGGCGCCAGCGCATCATCCTCTCCCTTCCGCTTCGACCACTGATAGACATCTGCATAGGCCTGGGTGGTCCACCGGCCGATGCTGCTGGCCTGGTTCCACATCTCAGCCGTGCGCTGAAACTCGGTGAAGCCGAGTCCATAGCCCACACTCAGTCGCCATCCATTGCCCACTTGCGCACCGCTGCGACTCTGAAGCGCTAGGCCGACATTGTCGGTGCTATCCGGTACCGCGTCCGAACCGCGGACAGCCAGGTAGGCAAGGCCCATGCTCATACTGGTGCGCCACTGCCGATCCTGCGGACCCATGCTGGGCATCGTGCTTGCAGTACTGGGAGGAGGCGGAGGGGTGGCTTGCGCATGGGCTGAGGCGCACATCCAGATGCCAAGCAGAGAGAGCAGACTCATCCAATTCCCACCACAACCCCATCCACCAGATCCATATTCTCGGCCTGAGGCACCTTGGGCAGACCCGGCATGCGCATGATGTCTCCGGTCATGACGACCAGAAAACCCGCGCCGGCATTGACCAAGATGCGCCGAACGGTCACATCAAAGTCCGTGGGTCGTCCGCGCAGCCTGGGGTTGTCGGAGAGCGAGGACTGAGTCTTGGCGATGCAGATGGGAAGCCCATCAAACCCAAGGCGCTTGATGTCCTTGAGATCCGCCTTGGCCTCTGCAGTGAGCACAACCTGCCTGGCACCATAGATCTGGGTCGCCACTGATGTGATCTTGTCCACCACCGGCTCGGACCACTGATAGACGGGCTTCATCGGTGCAGTGCCTTCCTCCACTACGGACTTGAGCACCTCCGCGAGTGCAATCGCCCCCTGTCCACCACGCGCGAAGTGATCGGAGAGGGCCACCGGAGTGTTGGTCTCTTCACACCATGCACGAATGACCTGCAGCTCCTCCTCAGTGTCGGTGTGAAAGCGGTTGATCGCCACGATGGGACGCTTTCCGAAGTGCCGGACATTCTCGACGTGCTTGGCCAGATTGCACAGCCCAGCCCGGACCTTCTCCGGCGACGGAATGGTGAGCTCCCGCCGGGTCTTGATCCCGCCATGCACCTTCAGGGCACGGGCGGTCGCAACCAGCACCACCGCCACCGGATCCAGACCCGCGCTCTGGCACTTGATGTCCATGAATTTCTCCGCACCCAGATCACAGCCAAAGCCCGCCTCGGTGACTGTCCAGTCCGCCAGGTGCATGGCCATCTTGGTGGCGATGACCGAGTTGCAGCCGTGGGCAATATTGGCAAAAGGACCGCCGTGGATGAACACCGGCGTGCCCTCCATTGTCTGAACAAGGTTGGGCATCACCGCATCCTTGAGCAAGGCCAGCATGGCGCCTGTCACATTGAGCTTGCCTGCACACACCGGCTCACCGCTGCGGTTGTAGGCCACAAGCGATCGATCGATGCGGGCCCTTAGGTCCTCAAGCGACTCGGCCAGACACAGCATGGCCATCACCTCGCTTGCCGCGGTGATGTCAAAGCCTGTCTCCCGCGGGACGCCCTGGCTGGCACCGCCCAGGCCAACGATGGTGTTTCTCAAGGCGCGATCATTCATGTCCATGACCCGGCGCCAGATCACCCGCTGGGGATCGATGTCCAAGGCATTTGCATGATGCAGGTGGTTGTCGATCGCCGCCGAGAGCAGGTTGTGGGCACAGGTGATGGCATGAAAATCACCGGTGAAGTGCAGGTTGATGCTGCCAGCCGGCAGCACTTGGGAGTAGCCTCCGCCTGTCGCCCCCCCCTTGACCCCCATGCACGGGCCAAGACTGGGCTCCCGAAGCGCCAGACACACCGACTCTCCCAGCGCACCCAGCGCCTGCCCCAGGCCGATGGTGGTCGTCGTCTTGCCCTCTCCTGCCCGCGTGGGCGTGATGGCGCTGACGAGCACAAGCTTGGGCTCCTCGGAGCGAGCTCGAGGCCGAGCGAGCACGCTGAGGTCCACCTTGGCCTTGTCCCGGCCATAGGGATGCAACTCCTCCGCTGTCAGCCCCAGACCCTCCGCCACCTCTGTGATGGGTGCCGGTGTGACCGACGCCGCAATTTCAACATCACTGCGCATCAGTCCTCACATGCCTCAATCCGGATGGGAATGAACTTTGAAGTCGGGGTCCTGCTCACATCCGCAATGCTGCGGATGCTGACCAACACATTGGCCTCTGGGAAGTAGGAGGCGGCACAGCCCACAGGGATGTCATAGCTGCGAACCTGAAAGTCCTCGGCTCGCCGCTCGCCATCTGAAAAGCAACTGACCAAGGTGACGCGCTGGCCATCCTTGAGTCCCTGGGTGTCGATATCGACCGGGCTCATGAACACAACCCGTCGCTGACCCTTGACCCCCCGGTACCGATCGTTGGCGCCATAGATGGTGGTGTTGTACTGATCGTGACTTCGGATGGTGATCAAGCGCAGCTGATCCTTCGGCAAGCTGAGGTCGGGCACCGGATGCACCCGCATCAAGGCCATGCCACTCATTGTGTCCCATTCGCGACGTGCCGCACTGTTTCCGAGGTAGAAGCCGCGATCCGCTTCGATCCGCTGGTTGTAGTACTCGAATGCAGGCAGCACCTCTCCGATCCGGTCGCGGATGCGATCGTAGTCCTCACAGAGCGCACCCCAAGGCACGGGGGATTCCGGCATGATGGATGCAGCAAGTCGGGCCACGATCTCTGGTTCAGAGCGCAGAGTGGATGCGGCAGGGTCGAGTCGTCCCTGCGAGGCATGAACCCAGCTCATTGAGTCCTCCACACTGACACGCTGCAGCTTGCCACCCGACTCATCCCGCTCCGAGCGAGACAAGCAGGGCAAGATCCACGCTTTTTCACCATGAACCAGGTGACTTCGATTGAGCTTGGTGGAGATCTGAACCGTCATCGCACAGCCCTGCAAGGCACGCTCGATCAGCGCTGTGTCTGGCGTCGCGGAGTAGAAATTTCCGCCCAGAGAGACGAATACATCCACCTCACCCCGATCCATTTGCTCGATGGTAGCCACCACATCGACGCCGGACTCCCTGGGCGACTCAATCCCAAAGACGGCATCCAGTGCATCCAGAAATTCTCTCTTGGGCCAGGGGGTGATCCCCATGGAGCGATCGCCCTGAACATTGCTGTGACCGCGCACCGGGCAGAAGCCGGCTCCAGGCTTACCGACCTGCCCCCGAAGCAACATCAGGTTCACCAGGGTCTGCAGCGTTGGAACGCTGTGCTTGTGCTGTGTCAGCCCCATGGCCCAGCAGGTGATCACCCGCTCAGAGGCGATGAACAGATCCGCCACAGCCTCGATCTCCGACTGAGTCAAGCCGCTTTGGGCCACGATGAATTCCCACGTCGTCGCCTCTGCATCCGCCCTC
>Ga0163180_10000946_pt1 | contig 16571 bp, 13 predicted proteins | sample AtlANTMetagenome_2_FD_109647 | JGI IMG/M metagenome (GOLD analysis project Ga0163180, IMG submission 109647) | Marine eukaryotic phytoplankton communities from the Atlantic Ocean - Atlantic ANT 4 Metagenome | ecosystem: Environmental > Aquatic > Marine > Oceanic | place: North Atlantic Ocean...
ACTTTTGGTAAGGCTACATGAGGAAAATGGTAGTGACTTACATGTGTCCGTAGGAGCAAAACCTTCTTGTAGGGTTTTTGGAGAAATAAAACAGTTTGATGATTTTCCCGTTTTGACAAGTGAGGATACTAGAACCTTGGCTTATTCCATGATTCGTGAAGAGCAAAGGAAAAAATTTGAAAATGAAAAAGAATTAGATTTTGGTTACGAACAGGAAGGTCTTGGTAGGTTTAGGTGTAACTTCTTTTTTCAGAGGGAGTCTGTTGCTTTTGCGATCAGAGCTTTGCCTTTGAGGATTCCAACAATGGAGGAGATTCTTTTACCTGAAATTATTAAAAAGAAAATTTTCGAACCCAGAGGTTTGGTTCTTGTTACTGGGCCTACTGGTTCAGGTAAGACCACCAGTTTGGCTGCTATGTTGAATCATATTAATGAGGTAACTCACAAGCACGTTGTTACTTTGGAGGATCCAATTGAGTTTTCCCATCAGCATAAAAACTCAATTGTTAACCAGAGGGAGATTGGAGTCGATTCTTTTTCTTTTGCTGAGTCCATGAAAAGAGTTTTAAGACAGGATCCAGACATAATACTTGTTGGAGAAATGAGAGATTTAGAAACTATAGCAGCTGCTATAACTGCAGCTGAAACAGGCCATTTGGTTTTTGCAACAATTCACACTATTAATGCACCGATGTCAATTGATAGAATTATTGATGTTTTCCCAGCTGAGCAACAGGAGATGGTTAGAGCACAATTGGCTAACTGTATCCAGGTTATCATGTCTCAAACTTTGCTGAAGAGATCTGATCGTCCTGGTCGTTTGGCTGCATTTGAAATGATGGTAGGTATTCCAGCTGTTAGGAACCTTATAAGGGAAGGTAAGATTTACCAAATACCATCAACCATGATGACACACAAGAAAGAGGGAATGCAAACTATGGATCAGTGTTTAAGGGATTATTATTTTGCGAATCTTATAACACTTGAGACAGCTATGTCTAGATGCCATAATCCCAAGGAATTAAGAAACCTAATTGCTGCAAAAGAAGCAGAGCTTCAGGAGGCTTCTGGTGAGGAGTCTGATTCTGACAACGAGCCAACAGCGGAATTTATACCACAATAAAGGTCAAACAATTCCAGGGGAAGAAATACCCTACTTCGTAGGGATTTGATATTTTTGTTAATTTTATGTATAATCAAAAGGCTAAGTCTCTTTTGCGCCAAGAAACATAGCCTTTAAATTATGCCTACATATTTGTTTACTGCGCGCGATACGTCTGGTAAGACGATAACCAAAAGATTAAATGCCGATACTGCCCAAACTGTTATAGACGCCCTGCAGGCCGAAAATCTGACAGTAATAAGGATTAAAGAGCAAAAAGAAAGCAAGTTCCTCAAGAAATTAAGAACTGCTCAACCGGTTAGTCTGAAAGTCTTAACTATATTTAGCAGGCAGTTTGCCCTTTTGGTTTCAGCAGGTTTAACTTTAGCTAGGGCCTTATCAACACTTGAGGAACAGGCAGAGTTTCCACACTTTAAAGATATTCTTGTAGATCTTAGAAAGAAGATTCAAGCAGGTGAGACACTGCACAATTCAATGGGGTTGCATAAGAGAGCTTTTTCTCCCTTTTTTAGATCTATGGTAAGGGCTGGCGAGATTGGTGGTGTTCTTGAGGATGTTTTGGAAAGGATGGCAACTTTCTTTGAGAAAGAGCTAAAACTTAGGCACAAAATTAAAGCAGCTATGTCTTATCCCTTGTTTGTTATTGTTGCTGCTTTTTTGATCACGATGGGAATTTTGCTATTCATAGTTCCTCAATTTGCTTCTTTCTTCGAGGAGATTTCTGAAGGGCAAACTCCATTGCCTGCATTAACGCAAACAATGATGGACGCTTCAGATTGGATAATAGCCAATCCTCTATTGATACCATTGCCATTAATTGCTATTTGGCTTTTCTATCTTTTCAGAAAGACCAAATGGGGACATCTTTTATTAGATGGGCTAATTATGAGAATGCCTATATTTGGGAAACTTTCTAGGATGGTTGGTGTCTCTAGGTTCACTAGAACCCTAGGGACACTAATACAGTCAGGTGTAACATTAATGGAGTCTTTGGAGGTTACAAAGACAACTGCAGATAATCATGTTATTGAAAAAAGTGTCGATTACATTAGAGACAGGGTTAGAGAGGGGGAGGCAATCAGCATACCAATGAGAAGAACAAATGTTTTTCCAGCAATGGTATACAACATGGTTGCTGTTGGAGAGGAGGCTGGAAACCTCGAGTCAATGCTTCACAAAGTTGCTGATTTTTATGATGAAGAAATTGATGCAACGGTTGAACAGTTGGCAAGTCTCATTGAACCGATTATGATTATGGTTATAGGCGTCATTGTTGGAGTTATAGTTGTAGCTCTTTACTTGCCTGTATTTAGTATTGTGGATTTGTTCTGATGATGATTAGTAAGTTTTTTAATTTTTCAAACCTTGAAAAAGGTAGTTCTAAATGTCTTATTCCTTCTGATTTATCAGACAGGATTAAATCACAATTTTTAGGAGGTATTTCGATGAATCGAAACAAGGGTTTTACCCTAATCGAGTTATTAGTTGTTATCGTTATCATCGGTATTCTTATAGCAATTGCTCTTCCTAACTTCATAAGAGTTAAAGAGAAAGCTATGGAATCCCAGGTAAAGAGTAATCTTAGAGTTATCCAAGTTGCTCTTGAAAGATATGCAACTGAACATGACGGAAAATATCCATACTGGTTGATGGGAGGAGATGCGACAGACCCAAACGCTTCGCCACTCTCTCCTTATTTCAACTCATATTGTGCAAGCCAAACACGCTGTGGCGATGGTGATGCACTTTTGACTTTTGGATATCTTTCCATTTACCCTAAGAACCCATTTGCCGCAGGCGGCGGTGGGCACAACTTCTCTGTTCCAGGCATGACCTGGGCCTACGCAGACGGCACTATGAATAGTGCTTTCGAGTGGGATGATGAAGCTTGGGGTGGTGGTGACTGTGCAAGCAGTCCTACCGGATCTGCTACTGGCAACGCTGGTAGTTTAGGTGGTCGACGCGTTGGTGGTCCTTCAGGGGACGCAATGTGGGAAGTAACAGAGGGAGGTTACGGATGTATAGCACCAAGCATAGCTGGTGGTCCTGGCCGATCTCGTGGTTGGAACGGACATCCTCCGCCTCCACCATTACCTGCAAACAACGGCACTGTAAACTGTGCTCAACAACTTTGTCAGACTGCTAAAATGTATCACAGACCTTTTATGGCTGGTAATTTCTATTACTACCCAATTTTCGGTGGAGAAAAAATGTACGGACAGTGGTGGATGGGTGAAGCCCCATTAGGTTACCACATTTCAGTATATGGTGCTCCAGGAAACAAGGGTCATGATGTATATGACGGATATGGGGACTTCAGAGAGAACACTTATTTCTGTGAAGGCGATTCTCCATACACCGGGGATATAGATGGAGACACAAGACTTGACTGCAAAAACAGACAGGTATCAGACATGAACAATGGTCCTGATGGTCAGTTTGACGGAGTTATTACAGTGATCTCAAGTGGTGTTGACGCAAGGGTCCCTATGGACAATGCTGATCTGCCCAATATGCACGAGTAACGGAGGTAATATATATATGAATAATATTAAAAATCGTGGATTTACATTAATCGAACTTTTGGTAGTTATCGTTATTATCGGTATTCTCGTAGCGATGGCTTTACCTAACTTCATTAAGGTAAAAGATAAGGCTAAGGAAGCTCAAGCAAAATCTGCTTTACGTGTAATTCAGGTTGCTTTAGAGAGATACGGTACTGACTGGAATGGTCTTTACCCTTGGTTCCTTGGTGGTGGTGACGCTTCTTACAATGTAGTAAGAATGGCACCGGGTAACTTCTACTGGTCCTACATGGACGTAGAAGGCGCGTTTGCAGACAACATCAACAACGCTACAGGTCAAGCAGGTGTACAGGACAATCAACCTGATCCAGGTTTTTGTACTGACAGCTTATTGCCAGCAGCGGGTGATGACTACGGCAGTTTGCCTGTTTGTATGGACGCTTTGATGGTTAATGGATACCTTTCACAGTACCCAAACAACCCATTCAAAAAGTTCTCAAAACAGTCTTGTTATGGTCAAGGCCACACATGCGGCAGCTACTTCAGCTGGATGGGTATGGGTGGTAACCTAATGATGGATGTTTCAAATACGCGTGGTGACTGGCCATGGGTAAGTACATGGGCAAATGAAGACACCAACTCTGATTTCAGCATTTACATGCAGAATCAGATGCCTGGACACTTCTATTATCACCCAATTTTCATGGACACTATGTCAGCATTGAACCACAGATTCGCTTTAGGTGAACCTGGTTCATCTCCTGCACAACAAATTGTTGGTCACGCAGTTGCTGGTTACACACTTTCACTACTTGCTGGTCTTACTAGCCCAGGTGAAGATGTAACTCACATGACTCCATGTGGTTGGCAGACTGGTAACAGTGTTTACGGAACAGAATGTGATTTCTACTGGTGGAACGGCTGGGGAGGAGCTATGTGGCATCCAACTGGATACTTCAGCTTTGAACCTGATCCAAGAGCAAGTCCTGCGGCTTCTAATGGCCCAGGTGGTACTTGGGTAGTTAACGCTCTTCCTGCAGGTGACGAGAACCCAGGTGGTTCTGGCCCTGATGGAATTACTGACTTTTTGGCTACTACTTTAGCATCTGGTTTAGACGCCAGGGTTAAAAGAGGTAACTAAACTACGAAAACAACAAGAGTGGGGGGTTCGCCCCCCACTCAAAAACTAAAAGGGAAAATGAATATAAAAATTAAAATGGACGAAAAAACAGGAGCTTCGACTCTTGTGCTTTCGTTCTCAAAGAGACGAAAGAATCTTTATATTTATAATTTTTAGGAGGTTATACATTATGAAAAGAGGTTTTACTCTTATTGAACTTTTGGTGGTTATAACAATCATCGGAATTCTTGTTGCTTTAGCGCTTCCAAACTTCATCAAGGCCAAAGATAAGGCTTTAGAGGCAGAAGTAAAGAGCAACTTACACAGCATACAGATCTCATTAGAGAGATATGCTACTGACAATGACGGAACTTACCCTGGTTACATTTTTGGGGGAAGTCTTGCTTCATGGAGATGTTCTGTAGGAAATGGTGATTGTAATTACCCAATCATCAACTTGCAGGAGCCAATGATGAGATACGGTTTCCTTGGTACTTACCCAAGAAACCCATTCGTTAAGACTGGTGGTTCCAAATGTCAGCTTTCTTCAGGTGACCCAAGATTTGGTTGTGTCCCAGATGGAAGCGGTAGCTGGATAGCTACTTCTGGTGGAAATATGGCAAATACTTTGTCAGATCCAAACCATAAGAATCCAGACATGGGCGCTGTTTTTGGAACTAATGATCCAGGAAACTTCCCATACTACTTCATCGGTGACGGTGATCCAAAGTCAAAGGACTTCTTGCCAGGTGATTTCATCTACAGAACTTTCGGTTCTAGCGCAGGTGACCTAAGACAATGGGCAGGCAGAAACACTGGTGGCGGTGCTCTCATGGCAAACGTTTATGAAGCATACGTACTTGGTGGTTACGGTTCTGAAAGGTCAACAGGTAGAGACTACCTACATTGCTACGATGGCGGTTTCGCTGGTGGCTTAGGTTTCTCTTCAAGACCAGAAGACCAGGCTTGTGTATCTTATGACATGGCTGATTTGTCCGCAAATGAACCAACATACGGTGTTGGTGATGCTGATGGTGACGGCGATGCTGACTCAATTCCAAACGTAATCTTCGCAGAAGGCGATGCTTCTTTGGTTGTTGGCGGCAATTACGCACCTACAAATGCTGACGGACAGACAGACGGTTTGTTGATTTACTTCGCATCCGGTGTTGACCAGTCAGTTGGTATTGACTAATTCTTATTAGTTTAGTTTGATTACCATTTGGGGGAGGGTTTCGGCTCTCCTCCATTTCATTTCGTGAAATTTAAAAATAAAGTTTTTGGCTTGCTATGTATTGCAGCTGCATTAATTGTTGTATTTTTTCTATCGTTATCAATTGGTGCTGTAGATCTTGATTTTTCAAGAATAATTGACGCAATTTTTTTAAGAGCAGATAAGGTTGCGAACACTATATTTTGGGATCTCAGATTCCCGCGAAGCCTAGGAGCAATATTGGTAGGAGCCTCATTAGGTATGTCTGGAGCATTATTACAGGGAATGTTGAGAAATGGCCTTGCTAGCCCTTTCCTTTTAGGTATATCAGCAGGTGCAGGATTAGTGGTGGTTGTGATGATTACATTGGGCAGTTTTCCATTTTTAGTTCCATTAGGAGCATGGTTGGGCGCTTTAGCTACAACTGCATTAGTGTTCCTTTTGGCAAAAACACGTAAAGCAATCTCGGTCCCAAGGTTAATACTTGGAGGCGTAGCCTTTAGTAGTCTTTTTGGTGCTATTCAATCAACACTTCTTTTATTCAGTGATGATGGAAAAATACAAGCAGCTCTAACATGGCTGATAGGAAGTTTAAACAGTAGGGGTTGGGATGATGTTTCGATGGCAGCACCATGGATTATTCCATCCCTTGTTGCAGGTTGCTTTTTAGGCAAGCAATTGAATTTACTTTCATTGGGTGATGAGATGGCACAATCATTAGGCGTTTCCCTTCTTAGGTCAAGAATCATTATAGGAGCATGTGCAGCACTCTTAACTGCAAGTGCCGTAAGCATTGCTGGCTTGGTTGGATTTGTAGGGTTGATAGTTCCTCATGGCGTTAGATTTCTTGTTGGCGATGACAATAGGCTGGTTCTTCCTGGGTCAGCACTTGGTGGAGCAATGATTTTAAGCCTTTCAGATCTTATTGCAAGATCGGGACCGGTAGAAATACCGGTAGGTATAGTAACGGCTTTATTAGGAGCTCCAACATTCATATTTCTACTTTACTCATCATCTCGAACAAGGAGACAGGCAGGATGAAAATACTACAAACAAATAAATTATCGTGTGGTTATGGAAAAACACTCATAGTGGAAAATGTTGACTTTCAAATCAAACAATCAGAATGGATATCTATATTAGGAGCTAACGGGTCAGGCAAATCCACACTTCTCAAAACATTTGCAGATATTCTGGAACCAATAGGTGGTGAGGTATTGATTCAAAATCAACAAAAAGCCAAAAAAACTAAAAATGAAATTGCGAAGCTTGTTGCATACTTGCCACAAAAACCCAATATACCAAAAATGATTACGGTTAAAGAGCTGGTTGCCATGGGCCGTTATCCATATGGCAAATGGTGGCAATGGGGTCTAGACAATGAGGATTTAAAAGAAGTTGAAAGTGCAATCAAATTAACTGACCTTGAACAATACAGTGATTGTTTAGTTGAAGAATTATCAGGGGGAGAGGTGCAAAGAGCCTTTATTGCTCTTGCTCTTGCCCAAAAAGCTGAAATATTACTACTAGATGAGCCAACAACATTTCTTGATATACAGTTCCAGATAGAAATATTAGACCTTATCAAAAAAATAAAGAAAGAAAGAGGTGTTGCTGTAATTTCTGTCATCCATGACATCAATCTTGCATCAAGATATTCTGATAAGGTTGGACTTATATCCAAAGGTCGCATGCTTCAATTGGAAAAACCCGAAAAAATACTTGACAAAAAAACAATTAAAAATACATTCTCGATAGAGGTAGAAACAATTTCTTCGAGTTTAGGGCAACAATATGCACCATACAAAAAAAGGGGGAAGGATGAAAAATCTATTTAAATTTTTAACATTTGCAATAATATTCACATCTTGTTTTGAAACAACAGCGCCAATAGGCACAAGTGAACTGAAGAAATCTATTGCCATGCAGGAAGAAAAACAATTTTCAAAAATTGTAACAATGAGCTCATTATCTGCTGATTTAGTCAATAGGATATCTCCCGAAAAATTAATCGGGATACCAGGAAGTAGCCTTTTGAAAAAAGACCCAAGCTTTAACGATAAGCAGGTTATAAGCAGTGGCCAAAGCCCACCTAACCTAGAACGAATAATAGCTCTGCAGCCTGATTTGGTAATGGGGGTTGCTGGAATGCATGATTTAGCGCTCAATCAACTTGAAGAATTAGGTATAGATACTATGTCTATAGCTGTTAAAAACTGGGAAAATCTTATAGATACTTATTTAGATATTTCAAAAATGCTTGGTGTGGAAAAAAGCAACATTGAAGATGGAATGCCAAATTGTTTTGAATCACCTGAATTGGATTCCAATAGTTCAAGTGTGTTGATTCTTGCAAGCATGCAACCATTGCTTTCTCCTACAAGTGCTAGTTGGGCAGGCAAGCTTGCCTCTCGTGCAGGATTGAAAAATCTTGCAGCTAATTTTGATTCGAATAATGAAGAGTACAAAGGTTATGTAACAATTTCGGAAGAAAGGCTTGTTGATCTTGATCCTGAAAACATAATAATTATTGATTTTAACAATATTGGCGAACAGCTAATTGAAGATCTAAAAAACAGCACACCCTTCTTTGCCAAGCTAACAGCAGTGAAAAAATCACAAGTGACATTATTCCCCTATTATGGATTAATTAATCCTGGAAACTTAGATTCGATTAATAGTGCTTGTGAAAAATTGAATTTAATGTCAGATGGTAGACTATAAAAAAATGTCAAACATAATTAAAGAAGCAACTGCTGAGAAGAATCAACTTCTAGAAAAGATGTGCACAATAATGTTAAGCACTACCGACTCAACAGGTATACCAAATTCAAGCTATGCTCCATCAATAATGCATAATGGTTCTTTTTATATTTTTATTAGCGAATTATCTAAACATACGAAAAATCTAACTGATCAACCGTTTAATTCGTTTATGGTTATCGAAGATGAAAAAGCTGCTGCAAATATATTTGCAAGAAAAAGGCTAACATTCAAGAGTAAAGCAAGAAAAATTGAAAGAGAAGATTCGGAATGGAATTCAAAAATAACATTGCTGGAAGATAAATTTGAAACAATAGCCTACTTAAAAAACATGGGTGATTTTCATCTCTTTGAACTTAAACCCTCTGAAGGTTTACTTGTTTATGGCTTTGGTAAAGCCTTTAGGCTTACAGGTCCTAATTTAGACCAGATAAATCACATGAATGATCAAGGCCATAAGGAGAAAAAACATGGATAAAAAGAAGCTAATGAAGGCCACATGGCCAATACACCAAAAGGTTGAAAACATGCCGTTCCCAAAACAGATGTTCCAAGGCAAAATAACAAAAAAAACTTATCACACTTTTATCTACAATGAATACTGCTGCATTAACGAGCTTGAGAAAATTGGAAAAGAGAAAAATTTATTCGATGGCTTGGAGGATGTTCCCTTCGCAACAAGAATACTGAATGATGTTTCAGACATAGAAGAAAAAAGTTGGAAAAGAGAAAAACTCGAATCAACAAAAGAATATATTGACTATATAAATTCAGAAATTAAAAATGATGACATGAAAATTATGGCTCACATATATGTTCGTCATTGTGCCGCAATGGCTGGTGGCCAAATGATAAAAACAAAAGTGCCTGGGAAGGCAACAATGTTTGATTTTCCATGTGACACTAAAATAACACGAGACAGGATCAGAGACAAGGTTTGCGATTCCGTAATTAATGAAGTGGCAAAATGCTTTGAGTTTGCAGGAAAAACGTTCGAAGACATGGAAAAACACATTGATTGATGTTGAAACATTTCCAAGATCCTAAAAATTTTATACAATCTTAATTTAAATTTTCAACAGCTCTTTGTATAAAACAAAAAAGCTGGTATTGAATATTTAAATTGAATTGAAATTTTCATTTTAGAAGGCCTTGTATTAAAACAAGAAACCTTCGGGGAGGATAAAAGATGAAAAACAAAGTAATAATTCTTGTTACAGCCATAATAATCATTTTATTCATAAGCAATAATAAATCTGCTGAAGGAATGAATGAAGCTGTTGAGGCAAAAGGTAACACGGAAAAAACACAAGTGATTAATATCGCTTTTGAAATAAAGGACGACTACACTAACCCAGACACAAATCCTGAGGTATTAGCAAAATACCTTGAAGAGGCATTGGATATGCCAGTTGAAATTTATCCAATTACAAATTACAGCACAGCTATTGAAGCTTTAAGGTACGGCCATGCTCACTTTGCTTTCCTAGACGGGGGAGCAGGATGGTTAGGCTGGAAGCAACATGGTTTTGAAGTAATTGCAGCTGATCTTAAATCAAATGGGCAGTCATACTATACAGCTCAAGCAATGGTGAAAAAGAACAGCGGAATCAAAACCTACTCTGATCTAGAAGGCAAAACTTCCTGTCATACAGGATGGTTAAAAAGTGCTGGAATGATTATGCCAATGGGGACAATGATTGGCAAGGGTGTTGTTGATGTTGTTGGAGACAAGGATGATCTTGAAAGTCTCAGATACACAATTGAGGGATTCTTTGGCAATGCCATAATTCCTGATTCTTCTGATATTTACGGTGGTTACGCAGGGGCATTGAGGTGTCTTTCTGATGGCACAGGTGACGTAGCTTTTGTTAAATCAACCACATGGGAAGACTATTGCGGAAAAGAAGATGCCCCAGATTGGTGTATCTCTAAAGACAACTTTGAACATTTGGAAGCATTTGGTAGCGTTCCAAGCCACCCAGTTGTAATTAATCCAGAAAAAACTGATAAACGAATAGCGAGAATGCTTACCCGTGCTTTGCTTTCTTTGAACGACAGTGAAGAAGGTTTGCAAATACTCAGTGACATATTGGAAACTGATGGCATTATTGCAACAAATACAGAAGATCATTTGGGAGCATACTCGTTAGCAATGGATAATATTCCGGGAATGGTTGCTTACACAACTTCAAAAATAGAAAAATAAATTAGTGCATAGCGCTATAAAACCCTAGGGGAGACAGGTGTCTCCCCTAAAAATTGTTTAATTGGGTTTCTATTTACTTTTTTGATACAACCATTAAGGAGTTAAAAAATAAAATCCGAACAAGAGAGGAAACAAGGGTAACTCTCATAACTAAAAAAACTTAAGGAGGTTTTTGAATAATGAAAAAATTGTTGGTAGTACTAACAATCTTGGCAACTTTGCCAATTAATTTAAATGCAGCACCAGCTGCAAGCGGTGAGATATTCTTCAGAATGGACATGGCTGATGCTGGAACTGAATGGGACATATGGAGAGGCAGAGTGAACTTTAAAGGCGATGCTGGAGACAACACAACTTACAGACTTACGCTTGATGGAAAATACTCTGACCGAGACTACATGGACCCTTATGTTAAATATGCTTACGTAACAACTAAAACAAGCATGGGTAAATTGACTTTTGGTCAATTTGGGAAACCATGGAACAGCATGGAAGATAAATTCAGCGGAAGAAGATTCATCTATAAATCAACTCCAGATTCTGAAAAATGGATAGCTTCCCAGGACATGGGTTTACAACTTCAAACTGACTGGCTCTTCAATAAAGGTATGAAGGTTTACATGACAAGTGGAGAGAATGGTAAATCAGCAGAAGGTGAAGAAGGCGTAATTGGATTCTTTATGCAACATGAACTTTCAGATGCAATTACCTTCAGCCTATTGTCTGAAAGCGGATCACATGGTGCAGCTGATGATGATACATCTCTCATGTTGGGACATCTTGCATACAAAGCAGGATCATTCACCTTTGGTTACGGTTTTGCTGACGGCGAAATCGACAATACAGATGATGCAACATTAGTAACAACCACAACAACAAGAGAAGGTACATGGTTTGACCTTTCTGTTGCTATGACAGATGGTGTAACTTTGTTTGTCAGAAACAAAGACACAACCGACAGCAGTGAAACCAAGAACATGATCATGGGTATTCAAACAAAGATCAATGACACAGTTCATGCTGCATTGGCTTTTGAAACTGATGACACAGACGGCACAGAAACAGATACCACAAGCCTGTGCTTTGCGCTTAAGTTCTAAAAATATTTCCTAAAAAAGTAAAGGGGGCATGTGCCCCCTTTACCAACACTTATAATCAAACTGTTATGTTTGCGATTTTACTAACATTTTTTTTAACACTTGAAACACAAACAAACCCTTACAACCATCAAGATGTTGAGAACTATCTAAAACCTTACAAAAATCTTTACAAGTGCGACGCAAGCTTCTCGAATGAAGACGAAGGAAGCAAGGTTATTAGAGAAGAATTTTTAAGAAAAGACAAAAACAAAGATTGCTTTCTTTCTAAACAAGAATTAAATATTTTTGCTCTTGATTTCAATGATATGGATGAAAGCAACAACAACCAAATATCTCTAAATGAATTTTTGTTCCAAAAAAATCTGAAAGACTGGCTTGATGAAGATCAGAATGGATTGATTTCTTACAAGGAATGGAAAATAGTTGAGCAATTTTTACCTGAGGCAATGATGATGTTTGCAATACTTGATTTTGACATGGACGACAATATATCATTTTATGAATACGACATCAACAAAACAGCAGAATATCTTCAAGTCGAAGATGCTATCGGCTTTTTTCATGCTGATCTCATGTCGCTTTATCCAACATTTACAAACCCATCCAAAAGAAATCTGGAAGCACACGATCAAAATATGGATGGAAAGATTCAAATTGAAGAATACGTAATGAAAGGCTCGGGCTTAATTACACTTGTTTTCATGGATATGATTAAATCGATGGGACCAGAGCCATTTGAAACAACATCAGCGGAGATGTTGCCTATATTAATAGCCTTAGACAAAAATGGCGACAATAAAATTACCAATAACGAATATAGTGATTTTGCAAAAAGGTTATGCCTTGGAGCAAACAAGTTGCCAGAAGAATCTTTTTTCATTCTTTTTGATAGCGATTACTCACAAACATTAGATTTATTTGAGGTTGGAGACCTTGAAGGTTTTCTTTACATCTTCGAAACAATGGATTTAAATCAAAATTTTGAACTTGAATTTAATGAAATCCAAGATCTTCTTATGGGTTTTACAAGGTACGACAAATTCAAAGAAGGGAAATTAATTTTTTACTTTGGAAAAATGGATAAAAACAACGATGATGAGCTAACATTGAATGAAAGTGGTTTGTCCTTGGAGAACTTTCAAAAAATAGATAAAAATAACGACATGTCGCTTTCGCGGAGGGAAATTTATGCTAAATAAAAAAATTATGCTTTTTGCTTTAACATTCTTATTGACATTCAATCTAATTTCTATGGAGGAAAACACGATGGAAAATAATATTTCAAAAATTAAAAAAATGGCTCTTGGTGAAAATGACTCAATGAATAAATTAGCTGAATTATGTCTAACTATAGGACACAGGCTTTCAGGAAGTAAAGGCTTGGAGGAGGCTGTAGTTTGGGGTAAAAAATCCTTTGAAGAGGAAGGCATTGAATCTTTTTTGCAAGAAGTGATGGTCCCTCATTGGGAAAGAAATGAGGAGTCTTTATTTCTTGTACAGCCTTATCTAAAAAAGATGAGCTTTCTTTCTTTTGGTGGATCTGTAGCAACCTTAAATAAAGAAAATGAAATCGAGCCTATAGTAGCTGATGTTGTTGTGGTCAATAGCGTAGAGGAATTAAATTCTGATGTTGCAGGTAAGATAGTTCTTTTTAATATCCCAATGCCAGAGAGTTCACTAGAGGGTTATGGAGCGGTTTCAAGGTTTAGGTATTCAGGAGCGATAGAAGCAGCAAAACATGGTGCTGTTGGTGCTTTATTGAGGTCAATTACCATAAACAGCTTAAACACTCCACATACAGGTGGAATGGGTTATTCAAACAAGTATAAAAAAATACCTTATGGAGCTGTAACGATTGAGGATGCTATGGCAATGGCTAAAATGCAGGAAATGAACATTCCAATAAGGGTTCAAATGAAACTTTCAGCAAAAACTTATCCTGATGCGCTCTCACATAATGTCATCGGTGAAATTAAAGGAAGCAAGTATCCTGATGAAGTAGTTGTGGTTTCAGGACATCTTGATGCCTGGGATGTTGGTCATGGAGCCTTTGATGACGGTGCTGGAGTTGTTCATGCAATGGAAACTTTAAGCATAATCAAAAAACTAGGTTTAAAGCCAAAAAGAACCATTAGAGCAATACTTTGGACCAATGAAGAAAATGGTGCAAGAGGCGGAATTGAATACTCAAAAGAATATGGTGAAAATACATTTGCTGCAATTGAATCGGATCTTGGTGCTGAAAAGCCAAATGGATGGGTTGCTGAAGGTAATGAAACGCAAAAAGAAATGCTTAAAAACATATTGGCTGGAACAGGTTTGGATCTAATAGGAGAAGGCAGTGGTGTTGATATTGGCCCAATGAGAGAGCATGGTGTTCTTTTAATCGGTTTAAGAAACATTGGGGTAAGGTATTTTGATTACCATCATGCCCCTTCAGACACATTGGACAAAATTGATGAGAATGAATTCAAGGAAGGTTTGGCTCATATTGCAGCATTAACCTGGTCTCTTGCCAATATCGAAACACCTGAAAATTAAAAAAAATTAAATAATTTTTTTAGAATATTCTTATTATGTCAAAAGAAACAAGAACAATCGCAGTTATAGGAAATCTTGGAGTTGGTAAAACTCTATTAATTGAATCAATGGCTTTTAAAGCTGGAGCAGTGACCAGGCTTGGTGAATTGCAAAAAGGAACAAGCAGAATTGCTGTTCATCAGGAGGAAAAGGATAGGAAAATGAGCCTATTCCTCTGTCCGGCTTGTTTTGATTTTGGAAATTATAGATTCCAAATGATCGACACTCCAGGAGCAAATGATTTTCGATGTGACAGGACTGCTGGTTTGGCAGTTGCAGATGCTGCTTTGCTTGTCATTGATCCGACTGTGGGAGTAGATATGGCCTCCAAGAGATTATTAGCAGAGGCTCAATCTTTAAAGCTACCGGTCATGGTTGTTGTTTCAAGGATGGATAATGCCAATGCCAATGCTGATTGCTGGCAAGATTTTGGAGTTGATTCCGTAGTTCCATTTCAAACAAATATCAATAGCGGAAATGATTTTGATGAGCCAACTGAACTACTTGCAGAAGGTTCTGATCTTCCAGAATCATTGCTAGAAAAAGTTGTCGAACAGGATGAGGAATTAATGGAAGCATATTTCGAAGGTGATGAACTACCTTTTGATAAGCTTAAACAAGCTTTTGCAAATGGTGTTTTGAAGTCAGAAATAGTTCCAGTTCTTTTTTATTCATCCATTTCACAAAAAGGTACAGAAAGCCTAGCAAACACTATCGGAAATCTATTTCCGGGTCCAAAAAATTCCATTTTTTCAGAAAGATCTGGACTTTTAGGCAAACCGGAACCTGCCTTACAGATATTCAAAACGCGCCATGAAGGAAAAATGGGTGAGGTTCAATATGCAAGAGTTGCTTCCGGCAAAATAAACAAAGGAGACACCTTGAAGAATAGTCGTAATGCAGATAACGAAAGATTGACACAGCTTTACAAGGTGAATATTGGAGATAGAGAAGGTGTTGATTGCGTAGAGGCTGGAGACATTGTTGCACTTGTTAAATTAAAAAGTGCACTAGGTGGAGACACTCTTGGCAAAGGGGGAAAGCTCAATGATATACCTTTTCCAAAGCCAACATCATGGGAGGCAATCGATTCAGAAACAGAAAAAGATGCAACTAAAGTAAGTGACGCAATAAAAACACTCTTGAGGGAGGATCCTGCAGTTGTTTATGGCTACAAATCAGAAACACACCAAAATGTTATTGAGTGCTTTGGAGAAATACAGCTTTCTGTCCTGTCCTCAAGGGCACAAAATGAATTTGGAGTTAAAGCAATAGCATCAGCTCCAAAAATACCTTACAAAGAAACCTTCACAGGCACAGGAAGTGCAACATATCGACATAAAAAACAATCTGGTGGTTCTGGTCAATTCGGTGAATGTGCATTAAAGGTTACCCCTTTGATGCGAGATGAAGGCTTTAAGTTTGAGGATAATATTGTTGGTGGAAAAATACCTAAAAAATTTATAAGCTCTGTAGAGAAAGGAGTTTCTCAAGGCATGGAGAAGGGTTCTTTGATTGGAACCCAAGTTGTAGATATAGAAGTGTCTGTTTTTGATGGAAAAACACATGATGTTGATTCAAATGATATATCTTTTCAAATAGCAGGATTGCAATGTTTCAGAATGCTAGAAAGCCAGTGTCAAAAAATAATACTTGAACCAATTTACAAGGTAAATATAACTGTTCCAGACAATTTAATGGGTGAAATTATTGGAGACCTTAACGCAAGAAGAGGAAGGATATTGGGCCAAGATGCAAGCGGACAAGGCTTGACAGTGATCAAGGCTGAAGTCCCTTTAATGGAAATGTATAAATACGACAACACCTTAAGATCTATTGCAAAAGGTGATGGTTTTTTTGATATGGAGTTTCACACATACGAACCTCTACCAGCAGATCAAACGAAAAAAGTAATTGCAGCAAATGAAGCTGCAAATA
>Ga0163180_10000948_pt1 | contig 16533 bp, 16 predicted proteins | sample AtlANTMetagenome_2_FD_109647 | JGI IMG/M metagenome (GOLD analysis project Ga0163180, IMG submission 109647) | Marine eukaryotic phytoplankton communities from the Atlantic Ocean - Atlantic ANT 4 Metagenome | ecosystem: Environmental > Aquatic > Marine > Oceanic | place: North Atlantic Ocean...
GCTCCTTGCTCTCTGCTGGACTGCCGACCTTGTCAACCGGTACCCAGGCCAGCAATGTGGGAACGGCCAGGACAACCGCGAAGAAGGTCACCATCACCGCAAGGCTGCAGTGCAGTCCAAAGTCGCGGATCACCTTGGTGTCGGCGATCCATAGCGATGCGAAGCCCGCGGCTGTGGTGAAGGTGGTCAGGAAGCAGGCCAGCGTCATGTGGCGGAGGGTCCGACCCAGCGCCGCTTCCCTGTCGGTGTCGGCCCGGAGCTCTTCTCTGTAGCGACTGACCACGTGGATGCCGTCGGCGGATCCGATGACCAGCACCAATGTCGGCGTGAGTACGCTGAGAATGTTGAGGACGGCGCCGCTGGAGAGGAGGGCTCCCATGGCCCAGACACAGCCGAAGAGGACGCCGATCAGGGGGGTGAGGCCGAGCCAGAAACGCCGAAAGAGCGCGACAATGGTGACACCGAACAGGACGGCGATGAGCGGAAAGTACTTCAGCTCATCATCCATCATCATCTGAACCACCTCTGCTCGGACGAAGGGCACTCCGGTGGCGGTGAGGCGGAAGTCCCCCGGAAGCGGGACAGAGCGCGCTTGATCGACGATCTCGTGCACTGCTGGAGAGAGGCTGGCGATCTTCTGGATGCGTCCATCGATCCGAGCGCGGATCGTGGTCACAGTGGCATCCGGGCTCAGGAGGAGCTCCCCCGTGAAGGGGTCTTCGACCGCCTTCTGCAGCGGCCTGTCTCCGGGTTGAATGGCATCCTCAACCATGATCATGCCGTTGCCATCGCCGGTCGCCAGCATTGCATTGGCCAGCGAGTCGACTCGCTGGACCTGGGGTACTGCAGCCACCTTGGCATGGATCTTCCGGATCACATCGATGCCCTCGGGCGTGCTCAAGGGGCCCTGGAGGATCAACACCACATCGTTGTCTTCCGCGCCAAACTCTGCCTCGTAGGTCTTGATGCGCTCCCAGGCACCACCCTCGCCCATGAACATCGCTTGGGGTGTGAAGTCCACAGGCGCCCCCTCGGCCAGGCGAAGCGCAATGCCGCTGCCTGCAAGGAGGGTGAGGATGAGCAGGATCAGGCTAGCGATGCCCCTGCGCCGTGCCACCCACCGGCCGTAGCGCTCGAACAGGTCGCCGATGTTCACTCTTTCCCGGAGTCCGGGGTATCGGCATCACTGCCCAGGGAGATGTTGCCCCCCAGCATGCTGCTGACCTTGAAGAGGGCCACCGCACCAATCGCGACACCGATCCAGAGTGTGCAAACCCGGATCAAGAGGGCCGCCGCCGAGCTCAGCGCGGCCGCTGAGCTCTCGCAGGCGGTCAGCGCATCACCGGTCAGGCCGCTGCAGTCAAAGATGAGCGTGGCGCCCAGGGCGGCCAGGGCTGCATCGGCAAGCCCGAGTCCACCGGGGGCGGCTCCACCAGTCAGCGTGGCAAAGGCGTAGATGAACACGCATACGCCCATGGTGGCTTGGGTCACACCGAGCCCTTGGAAGACGAGCAGGTAGCCCCAGCACTCCGCCCACCAAGCGATGACGCTGATGACCACGGTGAGCAGCAAGGGGACGGGCGATGCACAGCTTCGCATTGCACCGAGCATCTCTTCGAGCTTGGCGCCGACCTTGTTGAGTACGGGCAGCTTGCAGACGGTGCGGACGACCCAAAGGGAGATCCCTTCGTGCGCCAGCAGGAGGAGGCCGGCTGCGACCACCACACCTGTGGCCACCATCAGGCCGGTCTGATCCGGGAGGTACAGGCCCACCCCGATGCTGGCCAGGATGAGCATGCCGATGGCATCGGTCAGTCGCTCAGTGACCAGTGCGGGGGTGGTCGTCGCCATCGGGACGCCCGTGCGCTCTCGCACCACATAGGGCTTCAGGAGCTCGCCAACCTTGCCCGGTGAGATGACCATCGCCAGCCCGCTGGCAAAGTTCCAGGCGTCCTCGGATAGGGGCATCCGAACGCCGAGGCGATGAGTGAGGTAGCGCCACTTCAGGAATCGGAGACCGTAGTTGAGCAGGGTGAGTAGGCACACAGGAATGAGGATCCACCAGTCGAATCCGACGAGCGCACCCGCCACCTCATCCAGGCCGACATAGACGCTTCCACCCAGGTACAGCAGCGCGCCAAAGGCGATCGCGACTATCATCCACTTTCGGAAGCGGACCACGAGGTTTGTCGAAGACAATTTTTCTCCTGCCCGAGTGCGTGTGTTGGCTACTTGACCGCGATTGAGGTCGTCATTGCGCCCTTGATCTCGCCCTTGAGCTGACCCTGTAGCTGCTCGTACAGCTCACGGTTCTCTGTGTCATCACCCAGCTCGACCTGCTTGTCGTCTTGGACCCGTGCATAGTGCCGCTTCAGCCAGAACTCCGACTCCGAACCATCGTCGAAGAAGAATCGCCACTTGTGGCCGCTGTCCGCGACATAGCTCTTGCCATCCTTGGTGCTCAGGGAGGCCGTCAGCTTGACGCTGCACTCATACATCCAGGGAGTGTACTCGCTGCTGTACAGGCAGCTGATGTCCTTGGCGTTCACCACCTTGATCGAGACCTTCTTGACTGTGTCCCAGGTGATCTTCTTGTACTCATTGGCCTTCTCGTTCTCGACGTAGAAGGACAGAGACTTCTCATCATCCAGCCAGCCCTTGTCTCCGTAGATGTCCTCGCCACGCTCTACGCGCTTGACGTGTCCGCTCTTTGCGGTTCCATCTGCAGCGGTCAGGGTGACCGTGAAGTCAACATTGCTGGACACTGCCGGTGGGGCATCTGCAGCTGGGTCTTGGGCATGAGCGGTCAGTGAGAGCGCCAGAAGCATCAGGTTCATGGGAATCCTCCAGGATGCCCCCCTAACCACTCCTGTCCTGCATCATCATGCTGAAGTGGCTGTGAAGGTGAGAAGGGTGAGGCAAGAGGCCGATTACCGGCTCATACGGAACCTCGATCTCAAGGCGCAAGACCGTGATGTCTCCGGTGGGGACAAGCGCGCCCTCGACATTGCATGCACCGCCTCCACAGGAGACGCCGAGCCCCTCCAGGACATTGCGTGCGTGTGTGGTTGCAATGGCTTCTGGACCCTCATCCAGGGGCACCGTCACTCCAATTCGGGTGCCATCCCGAACGGCGTGGACCACGCTGGAGAGCTGAAACAGGTACCAGCCATATTCGAGGATCCCGGCCATGATCACGAAGATCACCGGAAGGGTGAGCGCGAACTCGATGGCGGTGCTGCCCCTGCGCCTCACTTCTGCACCTCGTACATCACAACCGAGCGTGCTCCCAGTTGATCGGGGTGGGGAATGATCCCAATGATGGGCTCATAGGCAATGGAGAGCTCGCAGTCCATGGTCTCGTACGGGCTCTCTCCAGTGGTCGTGATCGAGATTCCACACCGATCGGAGTCGCTTCGGCAGTCGATGTTGTAGCCGAGGAGAAAGTCGGACATGCGGCTTGAGGCCACGCTCTGAGGGCTTGGGACATCGTTTTGTGGGATGACTGCGCCGGCGCGGCATCCATCTCGGACAGCATGGATCACGGTCGATCGCAGGAAGAACATCCACCCGAACTCAAAGGTGGCCATGACGATGGCCAGAAAGACCGGCAAGGTCAGGGCGAATTCGATGGCGTTGGCACCTTTGCGACTGGTCATCACTGAACGATCGATATGGGGATGCTGGCGGCGATCTCCTGGAGGATCGCTGGCAGCTCAGAGGGGTCAGGAGTCTCGTAGAACTGTCCGTAGCCGCGCACGAGGCTCTGCAGGTAGGCCGACTGCTCCGCATCGCTGGTTTCATTCATTGAGACGGCAAAGATGGAGATCTTCTCCGCTGCGGCAGCATCCGCCCAGGCGATGCCGTTGGCCGCAGCATCTGCATCGCAGTCGGTTCCCTCGGGAACACACTGGGCTTTTCCATCGCTGATGAGCACGATGGTCTTTAGCGAGTACACCTCGGTTCGGCTGGTGTCGGTCAGCACCTCCGTCGCAATGCGAATGCCTTCACCCTGGTTGGTACCGGAGTCTTGCCAGGCCCGCGCAGTGCTGCTGCCGGTGTTGCAGGTCATCATCTGTGGTGCATCGTGGAAATACTCGGCATAGCTGGGCGTGGTCCACGGCCAGTAGTTGCGATCGCACCAGTCCAGTGTCAGCCACTCCGATCGAAGGCGCTCGTAATCGGTGTCGATGGCACCCAGCGTGGACCACTCTTCAGCCTCGCCGACAAAAGTGACCATGCCAGTCGTGTCGCCTGGAAAGCTGTGCTCCTGCATGAAGTCGAGCAACAAGATGCTGGCTTCACGGGCCTCGTCCATCTCGTCCGCAAAGGAGTGGGTGATGTCTTGGACGACCATCACATCTCTGGAGCGGAGGGCGCCCACGCTGGATCCGGTCGAGCGGGCCTCGGCTGCGTCATCGCCAAAGACCCGTCCGATCATCAGGGGAATGGCGCCGGCGGGACTCTCGGCATCCCGTCGTACAGTGACCTCCACCGCATTGATGTACTCGGCGGAAGGGTCGAAGCTCTTGGCATCAAAGTCCCATCCGCCGAAGATGACATCCACTCCCGGCTCGATGGCGGCCTGCTCACCCGCCACCACATTGAGGGAGACGATCTGATCGGCTCGCGCGCGTGAGGCGTCTTGGTCGCGGGTCTGGCGAAGCTCCAGCAGCGCTGCGTGCGCGCCAGCATCCGCTGCATTCTGTGCCTGAAGTCGCGTCAGGCGGATGTAGGAGAGGTCGATGGCCAGTGCTGCAAAGCCCAGCAACACCACCAGCACCAGGGCGGTGAGAATTGCGTAGTTGCCGCGTCTGGAGCGGCGATGGCGTGTTGGGGCAGGCACGTCACCCACAGAATACCCCGCTGGTCACTCCTCCGACGAGGAAGGATTCTTTCCCTTCAGTAGCCAGCTCAGTGCAACGGCCCCCGCGACCATCACGGAGAGCTGCTGTACCCGCACGACAACGGTGATGAGCAGCGCGTCTGGGGTGTTCATGCCAGCCGTCGAGACCAGGAGGGTCAGGAAGAGTGCGTCCCACCCGACCTGTGAGCCTGGCAGTGCAAACATGATGATCACACCCGCTGTGGTCGCCGCGTAGGTAAATAGGAGGCCGGCCATCGAGGGGGTCGCGCCCACGCTCCAGATGGCCACTGCGATGCCTGTGATGACGATCAGGTGTGCAATGAAGGACCATGCAATGCATGCGAGCATCCCCCGTGCGCTTCCGCCACGCAGGGAGGCCTGCGCATCTGCAACCTCGCAGACCATGGTGTGCGCGGTGCCGAGTGCTCGGCCGATTCGACCTTGTCCACCTCGGTTCAGGGTGTACTCGGAGATGCGCTTGACCCAGTGGGGCTTCAGCGCGATGAGCCCAAGCCCAAGTCCTGTGGCGCCGATGACGGCGGCGACGCCCGCGATGGCCAGGTCCCACCCTTGAGGTGTGGGGAGATCTGCGATGACCCAGACCAGGACGGCTGCTGCAGCAGCCATCCACACCCCGACGAGTCGTGCACCCACGCCCGAGGCCAGGGAGATGGGAAGTGGTACGCCGTAGCGCTTGTGCGCGAACCAAGCCGCGCCGAACTCCCCGACCGGCCCAGGCAGGGCCGTGTTGATGAGCAGTCCTGCGGAGAGGATGGCGGCGAGCCCACCCCCTGGTGGAGTGTATGGCTGAGGGATCAGGGCCCTCCAGCGTCGCCCCAGGAAGTAGAAGGCCAGTGGCACCATGGCCCAGCTGAGGAGCAAAGGGCCAAGTCGGGCCCGCGCTATGAGATCGGTGATCGCACCGTCGGCGATCTCCGTCTGTGTGATGGCCAGGGTCGAGATCACCACCAGGCCGAGACCAAATCCACCGGAGATGAGCCCTCGCTTCAGGGCGTGCTTGGTGGCGGGGGGCTGGAAGGTCTCAGTATCCACCCCGGCAGTCTAAGCTACCTGCGCCGACGGACCCACAGAAGCGGCAGCATGAGCCAAGCCAAGGCACCGGATGGGGGCGCGGCTGTGCTGCACCGGCATCCCTTTTCTTCCTCTTCCTCCACGATCTCGAAGGCGATCAGTGCCGGAGACGGATCGATGTTGTTCCAGTCGTCTCGTGCCCGGACTTCGAGGATGTGGGTTCCGGGGGGTGGGGCGGGAACGCTGGTCTCTTCTCCGCCGAGCCAATCACTCCATTCCCCCTCGTTGATTCGCCAAGAAAAGGTGAGTGCGTCGGCCTTGTCGTCCTCGCCCTCCCACTCGATGGTGACCGTCGTGAGAGAGGTCTCGCTGACTCGGGCTTGGGTGTCGGGCGCTTCTGTGTCCACCTCGGGATCGTCGCTACTGAACAGCGAGGCTTGGATGAGGAGCCCACCATCGATGGCCCCAGTCTCATCCAGGCGGATGAAGATGTCTGCGGCATGCAGAAGGCTGCCGTACAAAGGAACCTGCTGCAATTGGCCGGCGACCGTCTCCAGGATCCAGTCGTCCAGGAAGCCAAGCAGTCGCTCCTTGGCTCCATCCTTGTCCGAGAGCAGGGGATCGGCCTGAAAGTCCGAGATGTCCACCTCGAGGTAGACCAAGTCCAAGACCACCGCGGAGATATCGGAGTCCACCCGCAGCTCAACGGCGGCTTCAATGTCGGCATCCAGCGAGAAGAATTGGATGTCCTCACCCTCGACCTTGCCTGAGAGAGAGAGGTGGAAGTCATCGAGGTCCATGCGCAGTCGGTCCTCATCCATGCGCATGATGGGTGGTGCATCGAAACGAATGTCGAGCTCGGCGTCTTCGACCGGGTCGCTGATCGAGTCGTCCACTGCATCCAGGGTGCCCGCGAGGGGGCCAAACTCAAAGCAGAGAAGACCGTCGGCGTATGCCCCCAGAAGCAGGGCGTTGAGCTGCCTTTCGGTGATGGCGATGCCGAGATCCGATCCGTCTCCGTCGCCAAAGTCGATCAGGGGGGTCCGCCCCTCCGGCTCCTCTGGCGCGTTCATGACCAAGCAGCTCTCGCCGTTCCATTCGACGTTTAGGTCCATGCCCATCGCGAAGTACTCTTCTTGTACGCGGACCTCCACGACCTCTACGGACATATCGAGATTGCCGAACTGCCCCGCATAGCGGGTTGTGTTCAGGTACTCGGTCACCAGCTCCGGAATCTGCTCGGAGAGGGTGTCGCTCAACGTGCTCCAGATCGCATCCTCTACAAAGGTCAGGATCAGCTCCTCTGGAATCCAGTCGATGTCGGTTGTGATGTTTCCACTGATGATCGGGGTACCGATCACGTCCATCTGCACCGTGCCCTCTTCGATCTGGGGCTCGAGTGTCAGTCGGATGTGGCCGTTGGTGATCTGAAAGGAGTTGAAGTTGGTCTCAAAGCCAGGACATACATCCAGCCACTCGCCATCTTCACCGAAGATCACCATGTCTTCGCCGTGGATTTGGTCGAAGATGACATCTACTGTCAGGGTGTCATCGGCAAATTCGAGCTCGGCATCACCGACGGGAATGTGGATATTGAGGTCTCGGATACCAACCTGGTCGTAGCATCCGACTTCTGCGCCCAGTACATCCTCAGCGAAGTCGATGCTCTGGCCTTCGATCAGGCTCTCCGCAAAGTCCGCCCCTGGTTTGTACATGGCGACCTGGATCCCTCCATCGGAAGGGAGCGCAAGTGCCGTCGGGATGAGAAGCAAGGAAAGCATGGCGAGATCCTAAAGCCGGTAGATGACGGTGAGACCGTATCGGTTGGCCTTCATCGAGTAGGTGCCATTTGCGGAGGGCAGGACCCGTCCAGAGGTGGCTTCGTTGGTCAGTGCGAGCTGAGATGTCGTGATCTTGCGATCGGGGATGACAAAGGTGTCGATGCTGGCGGCAATGGTCAGCGACTGGCTGGGCATCCAGGAGAGACCCGCCCGGAGGTCGAGGGCCGAGTAATCGGCAACGCCGATGTGGAAGGTCTCATCCAGGATGCTGGTGGGGGCCCACCATGCGCCGGTCCGCAGGGTCCAGCGGGCATGGAGCGGGAGGTCGACGCCTGCCCCTCCATAGAACACATCCACATTGCCAAGATCGTTGTAGATTTTCTGCGTGTCCGTGAGGCTGGACTCGTCCATCCCGGTTGCGCTCATCAGTGCGCTTAGGGCCTCGTCATCACTCTCGATGGAGATGTTGTCCAGGGTGCCGTTGACATGCTTCATCGTGCCCCATCCCGCCCAGCCAACATCCATCATCAGCCGGACGCCGCGGGTGGGGACGACAACTCCAAGCGCGATCTCTCTTGGGTAGACCATCGTGGTGGAGGCATCGCCCTTTAGTCTCAGGTCCAGATCGGAGGAGGGGGTGACTGTGGCGGTGCCTGAGAGGTCGACCGCCACCGGTGAGCGGTAGCTCGCGTGAACCTCTACGCCGTTTTTGAGGAAGGTCGAGATCCCCGCGGCGTAGCCCAGCCCGAATCCCTGCAGGTCCAGGTCCTGGCTTCCTTCGAGGATCTCTTCGCCTTCAGGGGGCTCCGCCATTCCATCCATCTGGGTGTTGAGCAGTCCGGCGGCATCGACTGCATAGCGCTTCTTCAGCGTGCCCTGTGCGAATCGACCGGACACGCCGACACGGACAAAGGAAAACGGCTGGAAAGCCAGCGCTAGGCTTCCCTCGGTGAGGAATGCTTCGCCCTCTTGAAGGTGGAAGCGCTGTGCGCCACCCGTAGGAAATGTGCCGCCGCCACCGTAGGGCACGCTGCCCAGGACGCCGACTCCAAACTTGCCCATGGGCATTGCGAAGCCCAGGTAGGGCAGGGGACCAATGCCGGAGGCCTGGATGGGGGCTTCTCCGTCCAGTGTGGCATCCATCGTCCAGGTGCTCAGTGCCAGATCGAGGGCGATCTCCTTCTCAGGAGACCGTGCCGCCGCCGGTGTGGCTGCCAGTCCGAGCACTCCGGCATCATTGATGCCGCCAAATCCTCCGCCGAGCGGAGATAGGCCCATGCCCGCCGTCGAGGCGGCCAGTGCAGTCGCGATGAGAGACATGAACAGCATGCCCCCCAATTACCGGAATTGAGGGGCCGTGTACGCGCGGGTGCGCGCAATGTCACCGAACTGTTGATGGAGCCTTACTGCGGGGGAGCTTTGGTTTCCGAGCCGCCTGGGGTGGGGGTTTCCTTTGTGCTTGAGGGAGGGCCGGCCGCCTCAACCTCTGCCTGGATCTCCTTGACGAGGCTCAAGCCCCAGGCCTGGCCCGCGACCATCGATTCTTGTTGGATCACGCCTTGCTTTTCGATCATCCGCTTGCCTGCGGGTGTCTTGTAGAACTTGATGGTTGCCTTCATGGTCTCAAGGTCGAGGTGCTTGACGTAGATCGGGACGACCAATTCTGTCAGTGACTCCTTTGTCGCTTTCTCGATGAGCTTCTCCACAAATCCTGGAGGTGCCTTTCCGCGAAGACCATCGGCCAAATTGCGCATGGCCTGAATCCCGAGCTCTGCAGCACCGGTCAGCTCCATCAGCTCTCGAGCGGCGACCTGTCGTGCCTCAGGGGTGTCCTTTGCCTTGGCGTATGCGGGCGTGACAGCCAGCAGGCAGGCGAGCAGGGCTATCACCAATGTATGGCGCATCATTTATCTTTCCTTGGTTGTGGCGTGAGCTTGTCGTCCTTCACGGGACAATGGTCGCCAGGTTGTCCACGAGGACATGGTTGTCCTCTTCATAGAAATTGCCCGAGTCATCCAGGAGCTGGAAGTCTCCGATGACGACCACTTCGCCTCCCTCTCCGGGGCGCTCCACCGCTGCGAGTGTGAACTGCTCCGATCCTCTGTTCCATGTGATCAGCGCCGTTCCGCTCTCTCCCTTCGAGACATAGCAAGGGTCTTCGAGCTTCAGGCTGCTGACCCCTTCGGTGATCTGGTGGCCTTCCTTGATGGTGATCTCATCGATCGGGACCTGCAGGCGCTGGCCAGCGCCCAGCTCCGTCAGGCGGATGCTGACGCCGAGCGACTCCAGAAGGGCCGCAGTGTGTGGGTTGTCGCACGAGCCAAAGTCCGCAAACAAGACGATGCGGGTGCCGTTGTCCAGCGTCCTGCGAAGCTTGATTCGGTCTGCTTCAGAGAAGGCTTGGTCATCGGTAGAGCCAGGACCCATCAAGCCGACCATCCGGTAGTACTCAAAGCCATCGGTATCCGGAAGGCTGGCTTGCCAGTGCACATTCCAGTCATGTGTGTCGCGCCAGTGAGGGGTGATCACGTTGTGAAAGACGCCCCATCCTCCTGCGCCATCTCCACCTGGCCCACCGTGCCCGCTGTACAGCAGGATCGAGTTCATGTCATCGGTCGGGTAGGTGATGTCCGAGTCTGCGTCGGTGTCCGCGTCCACATCCGTGTCCGCATCGGCCGCACCGCGGTCGTCATTGGACCAATCGTCTCGCCCGCTATCGTTCTGCGCCCATGGTTCTAAGCCACAGCCGAATGCGAGGAACAGCCAGTAGAAACGGTTCACTCGACTCCAATCACCTGCACGTACTCGGCCTTCCCACTCTCAGCATTTGTCATCTGCTCAAAGACACGCGATCGAATCTCGAGCGCTTCGTCACCGGTGAGCGGGTATGCCGCACTTTGGACAGCTGGCCGTGCGCGGTTGGCTTGGGCGTTGAATGCCGCATCGCTGGCACGGCCGTGATCGTACTGCAGGTGCAGTGGAGAGCCACATCCAATCATTGCGAATGAGAGGATCAGGATGGTGCGAGTCATGGGGATTCCTCCTCGAGAGGTGAGGATACCTCGGATGGGTTGGGTATGTCCGCTGCGGGTTGCTCAAACTTGTCCTCTTTCGCGGTCAGGCGGCTCAGTGCTTGACGGGCCAGAGCATTCCCCGGGTCGGACTGCAGGGCCTTCTCGTAGGATTTCTTCGCGGCTTCCAGGTCGCCGCGAAGCTCTTGTGCGAGCGCGAGGTTGGTGTGCGCGGTTGCGGTGTCGGCACCGGCTCGGAACACTCGCCAAGCCTGGTTGTCTTGGTTTGTGGCCACGAGTGCAAAGCCCAGATTGTTCCGCGTCCGCAGCTTGGAGCTGTCCATTGCCAGCGCCTTGCGCAGTGCCTTGACGGCGTCTTCATGCCGACCGGCGGCCATGAGGGCAAAGCCCAAATTGTTGTGGGCATCGCCATCTCTCGGGGCGGCTCGGGTGGCGGACTTGAAGCGTGAGATGGCCTCATCGATTCGCTGGCCATCCATCAGCAGGATCCCGAGCTGGTTGTGGGCCTCCGATTGGTTGGGGTGCCGGCGGGCCACCTGGGTGAGGATGGTCTCGGCATCATCGGTGAGCCCCAGTCTCACCAAAGCTTTTCCTTGAAGCACGAGGAGGTCGGGCCCCTTGGAGCCTTGGTCCCGCATCTTTCCAATGAGGCGAAGTGCCGCCTCTGGGTTGCCCGACTCCAAGAGGGCTTCCGCCAGCTCGGTCTTTGCTTGCTCCTTGCCTTGGGCGGTCGACCACGGCGGGGTGGGATCGACGCCTTGGCCCATCTTGGGGCCGCAGGCGAGCATGAGGGGGAGGATCCAGAGGGTTCTCATCCGCCGAGTCCTGTCAGTGTGGGCCAGAGGTTCTTGCCGATGTTCACGATCGCGGGCCCGACCAGGACCATCACAAGCGATGGGAGAATGAAGAGCACCATCACCACTGTGAGCTTTGGGGAGATGCGGGCTGCGCGCTCCTCGGCGGCGAGCATGCGCTTCTTGCGGACTAGGCTGGCGTAGATTCGCAGCGCCTTGGCCACGCTGGTTCCGAAGCGATCGGCCTGAATCAGCACTCCCACCAGAGAATTCATCTCCGAGAGTCCTGTCCGCTTGTCCAGGTGGCGGAGTGCCTGGTGCCTTGGAACACCGGCCGCGACCTCGTGGTTGACCATCTGCAGCTCTTGGGAAAGCTCGGGCGCGGCGGGCTCCATCTCATCGGCTACCCGTCGGAGTGCGGCGTCGAGTCCGAGGCCAGACTCGACACAGCAGACCAGCAGATCGAGTGCATCGGGGAAGGGCCTGAGCAGGGACTGCTGCCGCTGCTTGACGCGCCACTGTAGTCCCTGGGCGGGCAGGTAGTAGCCCAGCGCTGTGAGCAACAGGACCATGAACAGTGTGGCTGGAAGCGACGGGGTCGACAGTGCCACCAAGCCCACAAACGGAGGAATGATGGCGCACAGTGTGCGAAGGATCAGGAAGTGCTCGAGGTTGTTGCGCGATCGGAATCCGCCTTGGATGAGCCGCTGCCGGAGAAGGTTGCGCTCGCCCTCGGAGGCGGGTGCAGCGATGCGTCCCAGCTGTAGGCTGACCTTGCCCATACCTGGGGCGTTGCTGAGGACCTGCGCACGGTCCTGCCCGGTGAGCTCTGCAATCCGGTCCCCCGCGGTTCGTGTCGGCATCAACAGTGTGCGGATGCCCATGGCCATGGCCAAGACGCATGCCGCGGCTGCAAGTGCGATCACGGTGACCATGATGGGGCTCATGTCATGCCTCCAGCCGTGAGAGGCTTCGCATCAACATGATTCCAGCGACGAAGAGCACGGCGCAGGTCAGGAGCATGCGCTGACCAAGATCGTCTTCAAACAGCACGCCGAGGTATCCGGGCCTCAACCAGGCGATGGCGCCAGCGACCACGAACGGCAGCGCACCGAGGATCATGGAGGACATCCGAGCCTCGGCGGTCAGGCCTCGGACCTTGGCCTCGAAGACGAAGCGAGAGCGCACGGTGGCGGAGATATTGTCGAGGATCTCGATGAGGTTTCCGCCTGTCTCCCGCTGGAGGAGGACGGAGCTGACGAAGATCTTTAGATCGAAATTGTGTGGGTTTCGGGCGGCCAATTCTCCCATGCACTCTCGGAAGTCGCGACCCAGGTTGTGCTGCTCATAGACCACGCCCAGCTCGCGAGCGATGGGCATGGGCATCTCTTCGGCCACCAAGCGGAAGGAGTCAGCGATTCCGTGTCCAGCCTGAAGCGAGCGGCCGATGAGATCCAGTGCGTCGGGCAGCTGCTCGGAGATGGCGACCATTCGTGCCCGTGCCTCCGAGCGCGTGATCATGTAGGGGATGGCGCCAGCGGCGAGTCCCAGCACCGCCCCCGTCGGTCCACCGAGAAGCCCCAGTCCCATGGCGCCGGTCAGTGCAGCGACTCCGATGCGGATGGCCAGGCCCCGCACTGGATAGGTGGAACCGGCTTGGCGGACCAACTCTTCGAGGTGCTGTCCGACGATGCCCAGGGCTTGGGCGATGGGGTCGGGCTCCTTGGCCCGGAAGAGGCTTCCACCCAGATCGGCATCCTGCCCCAGAGTGCCCAGTCGCCTGGCGAGCGACTGCGCCCGGTCTTGCTTGCGTGCCGCGAGGCTCCAGTAGACGAAGCTTCCGGTCAGCATCACGCCGACGACCACGACTGTGGTGATCGCACCCAGGACAACCGGATCCACTAGACGTCCTTCCGGTAGCGGAACAGGTCGGCGGGCAGGCTGATGCCGTGCTGCTTCAGCTTCTCGGCAAACGCGGGCCGAACCCCCGTGGCCCGGAACTGTCCGCGGACCTTGCCATTTTCATCGATGTGGCTCTGCTCGAACACGAAGATGTCTTGGGTGGTAACGACCGATCCCTCGAGTCCGAGTACTTCCGTGATGCCCATGACGCGCCTGGAGCCATCGGGGAGGCGATCGAGGTGGACGACGAGGTCCAGCGCGCGAGCGAGGAGCTCTCGGATGCGTTGGTCCGTCAGGTTGCCCATCCCCATGCCGACCATCGTCTCTACGCGGCTCAAGGCATCTCGGGTGCTGTTGGCGTGGACCGTGCCCAGAGAGCCCTCGTGACCGGTGTTCATCGCCTGGAGCATGTCCACGGCCTCCACCCCGCGGACCTCACCGACGATGATTCGGTCCGGACGCATTCTCAGGGCGTTTCGGACGAGATCGCATGCGGTGACGGCGCCTCTGCCCTCGAGGTTGGCGGGCCGGGTCTCGAGCCGGACCACGTGGGCTTGCTGCAGCTTCAACTCTGCGGCGTCCTCGATGGTGACCACCCGCTCCTGGGGTGGAATGAAGCGCGAGAGGACGTTGAGGAGGGTGGTCTTTCCGCTGCCGGTACCACCGCTGATCAAGACATTGAGCTTGGCTCGCACACAGGCATGCAGGAGATCGATCATTGGCTTGGGCAGGCTGCCGTGACGGACCAGATCCTCCGCTTGGATGGGCGTGTGTCCGAAGCGGCGGATCGACACCATGGGCCCATCGAGCGCGAGCGGGGGAATGATGGCATTGAAGCGACTGCCATCTGGAAGCCGCGCATCCACCATGGGGTGGGTCTCGTCGATCCGACGGCCCATGCTGCTCACCACCCGATCGATGATGTGCATCAGGTGTGCATCATCATCAAAGGTGGCCTTGACCGGCTCCAGTCGTCCCTTTCTCTCCACATAGATGGTCTTTGGGCCGTTGATCAGAATGTCGGTGATCTCCGGATCGGCCAGCAGTGGCTCGAGGGGCCCCAGTCCCAGGATCTCGTCGAGTATCTCGGCCACCATTCGCTCGCGCTCGGCACGGTTGAGCATCAACGAGCGCGAATCGATCATGTCGGTGAGCCGGGTCCTCAGTCGCGTCGCGAGCTGGTCCTTGGGCATCTTGCGGATCTGCTCAAAGTCGATGGCCTCTACGATCTCTGCATGCAGCTCATGCTTGACCTGAGCGTACTGCTTCGGATCGGCGCTACCCTCGCTGCCGGACTGCTGTTGGGCATTTCGAACCCGGTCGATGATTCTGGAGGCCATCTCTTGGGCTCCTGGTGCAGTCGGTTCTAGTTGAAGGGCCAGCCGAAGCGGCTGCCTCGCTGAGAGGGGGTGACCCTGTCAACGCCATCGGTGATGAGCGATACGAGGTCGGAGATGTCTGAGCCGGCGCGGCTGCGGCGGGAGACCTCTCGAAGGAGTGTGCCGTTGTTGACGGCGGACAAGCAGTTGTCTGTGTCCTCGGAGACGGTGGCTGCGACAGGAATGCCAAGGTTGGCCTCCACATCCAGCTGCGACACTGTCTGGCCCCCGTCCCATCGGTTGAGGACGAGCCGGATCTTGTTCAAGTCCACGCCCTGGCGCTGAAGCAGCTGAAGCCTTCGCCACGCATTTCGGACACTGGGGACGTCGGGGGTGCAGACCAGCATGACCAAGTCTGCGGCCAGGGAGACCGTTCGTGTGGCGGCATCCAGTCGCCCGCCACAGTCGACCACCAGGTACTGGTAGGCATCCGCTGCTGTCGAGAGCACACGGAGCACATCGTCGGCACGAACGGTGTCCGCCTCGCTGAGGTCCAGCGGCTGTGCGATTACGTGGACGGATGAATTGTGGACTGCCACGCTTCCAGCGAGCATCCGCTCGTCCAGGCGGCCCAGGTTGGCCAGTAGATCGCCCATATGGCTGGCAGGCTGCAGGTCCAGGTAGTTGGCGACATCCCCCATAGAGAAGTCCATGTCGACCACGCAGACTCGGTGCACAGGGCAGAGCTCTGCGGCGAGGTTCACGCTCAAGAAGGTGGTTCCACAGCCGCCCTTGGCACCCAAGATGGCGACCACTTGTCCTTGATCGGAGTGTCGAGCGGTCTCCTGTGGCGCGTCCTGCACCGCTCTGCGCAGCAGTCCGCTGTCCTCCGGCAGTACAACGAATTCGCGAAATCCTGCCCGCATTGCAGCGCGAATCCGCTCTGGGTTGGCGCTCCTGGAGTAGGCGACCAACTGGACTTGGGCGAGGTCGGCCTTGAGAGATGCACCCAGGCGCACCGCTGCGTCGAAGTCTCCATCAAAGCCAACCACCACGACCTGGGGTCGGAGCTTCAGTGCTTCTTCGAGTGCGCTGCTGAATGGGCTGGCGGCATCGGGGAGCACGGCATCTGCACCGATGCACTCACGGATGAGTCCCATGTCGGATGGGCCTACACCCACCACCATCAAGGTCGCTGCGCCGCGATTTGGGGAGTTTCCCTGCACGTGTCTCCTCAGCGAGCCAGGCCGACGGGGCCGGTGGGCTGTGCATTTCGGGACTCGGCACGGTGGTCCATGCCCAGAAGAAAGAGTTCGAAGTCGTTGGGGTTGTTGTCTTCTGTGGTTCCCGGAGCAGGCGGTACCTCACCGGGTGCCATGGGACGAACCAGGCGGGGGGTCACGAAGATCATCAACTCGGTCTCGTCTCGTCGGTGCTGGACGTATCGGAACAGGGAGCCGACCAGCGGGATGTCCCCAAGTACGGGTACGCGGGCGTAGGTGGCCCGCATGCTGTCGTTGAGCATGCCCGCCATGGCAAAGGTCATGCCGCTCTCAAGGCGCAGGTGCGACTGCGTCTTTCTGCTGACAAAGCTAGGAATCTCGATGCCTGTGAGGCGAATCGAATTGGTGCTGTCGACGTCGCTGACCTCAACATAGACCCGCATGTCGACCACATCCCCGCCCAAGACAGTCGGCACGAAGATGAGCTTGACGCCGTACTCCTTGAACTCAATTGTGACCTTGTCGCCGAACTGCGACACCGGAATCGGGATCTCTCCACCTGCCAGGAACTCGGCTTGCTGAC
>Ga0163180_10000949_pt1 | contig 16520 bp, 15 predicted proteins | sample AtlANTMetagenome_2_FD_109647 | JGI IMG/M metagenome (GOLD analysis project Ga0163180, IMG submission 109647) | Marine eukaryotic phytoplankton communities from the Atlantic Ocean - Atlantic ANT 4 Metagenome | ecosystem: Environmental > Aquatic > Marine > Oceanic | place: North Atlantic Ocean...
TGCTGCCTGTAGACGGGTTTCATCAGAAATGTTGCCCTTGTCGAGTGGAAGGTTGAGATCCAGTCGAAGGAGAACCCGTTTCTCTGAGAGTTCGAGAGAGTCCAGTTGCGGTATTGTGCTCATGTGCGTTCCAGTCCGTACACCAAACGGGTCAAATCCAACATGCGATTGGAGAAGCCCCATTCGTTGTCGTACCAAGACAGAAGCTTGAAGAAGTTTTTCCCCATGCCGCTCGTCAGAGGAATGTCGACCACAGAAGAATGGCTGTTTCCGACACAGTCACCAGACACAAGGTGTCGGTCGGCTGCTTCAAGGATGCCTTTCATGGGGCCGTCTGCTGCTGCCTGAATCGCAGCGTTGATTTCTTCCGCACTCGTGGGCTTTTTCAACTCCACAACCAAGTCCACCAAGGACACGTTCGGGGTTGGAACGCGAATCGCCATACCACCCAGCTTTCCTTCCAACTCGGGAAGCACTAAGCCAACTGCCTTAGCGGCACCGGTCGAGGTGGGAATCATGTTGATTGCTGCAGCACGTGCACGGCGGAAATCTTTGTGGGGTGCGTCGAGCATGTTCTGGTCCATGGTGTAGCTGTGGACCGTAGTCATTAGGCCATGAACAATGCCAAAGTTGTCGTTGAGCACCTTTGCAAGTGGAGACAAACAGTTTGTCGTACAAGATGCATTGGAGATCACCTTGTGGCGGCTGGGATCCAAGGTCTCGTGGTTGACCCCCACGCAAATCGTTGCGTCTGCTCCAGGAGCGGGAGCCGAGATGATGACGTATTTCGCACCAGCATCCAAGTGCATCTGTGCCTTCTCACGCTCTCTAAAACGTCCGGTGCACTCGAGTACCACGTCCACATTCTTGTCAGCCCATGGCAGTTTAGTGGGGTCGGGTTCAGCCGATGTGGAAATCACACGTCCGTCGATTTCGAGCCCGCCGTCGACAGCGGAGACAGTAGGCCCAAATGGGCCGTGGACAGAATCGTTCGCCAACAAATGGGACAGCAGTTCATCGCTGGTCAGATCATTGATGTGAACGATTTCGATATCGGAATCGGACCAAGCAGCTCGAAAGACACAACGGCCGATTCGGCCAAAGCCATTGATTGCAACGCGGATGGGCATGTGCGCTCCCATAAATATGGAGTGAAACAGGGTGCGGTCGTAACCGTCTAATAGGCCCTATTCAAGGGGCGAGAAGGTCCATTTGGCAACGGATTGGAAACGCTTTTCCTATCGAAATTGGAACTTGTATTGTCCGCCGTTGGAAAGCGTGATTTTTGCACGAAGTGCTCGGCCGGGCTTTTGGCCCGCGCAATCTGTACTATCGAGCTTCCAACTGACCACGGCTTCCGTTTTTGAAGTCGCTGCTTCCATTTCCCAGGCACCTGATTCGATGCATTCCATTTTTTCGTCACCGAAATCAACTGCACCATTGGCGGACCAGGAACCGTCCGGTCTAAACGACAGCAAATCGTAGTTGAGACTTGCTCCACCACCGCCATCAACAGGACGGAAGTTCTTGAACTGAGTGTCGACCAAGTTTCCGATGAAATCCTTGGATGTCGCGTCTTGGGGCAGGTTTGCACCGATTTGCGGGCTTCGGGCTTTGGGCGCGGTGGGTGCCTCCGATTTGGGACATCCCGTGAGAGCGAGCATTAGAATGACGTAGCGCATGGTCTCCTCCATTGGGCTTTGCGTATAACCGATGTATGTGATTGCATCTCTTCGAGGTGGTCTCTGGACAAAAAACAACCGATTTACAGACTAATTCTTGTCTATTTGCTTGTTGCTTTTGTCGTGACATGGCCCGCTTGTATTCAACCGGGAACAGTACTTCCGGGTAGCACGCGTACAGATTTGTGGAATTCACTTTGGTCAATGTGGTTCTTCCAGGATCGGATTTGGAGTGGAAGCCTTCCTGTTGAAATAGGGTTGATTGATTTTCCACGCCAAAGTGCCTTTCAGGTTGCTGATCCCCTGAATGCCCTCTTCGCTACCCCGCTTATTCCCGTACTCGGCCTCACCCTGACCTACACACTCCTCGTTGTCGGCCATCTGGTGTTCTCGGGTGTTTCAGCGCACCTCTTGTCCCGGTATTTCTTTAAGGATGACCGTGCTGGTTTTGTGGCAGGTATCGGCTTTCTTTGTGCGCCTGTTTTGATCTCCGGGATTCACAATGGCACCTCGGAGGCAATCGCTGGAGGTTGGCTCGCCTTGTGTGTGTTGGCTTTGCTGCGTTTTGCGGACCATGGAGGCGCAAAGAAGGGAGTGTTGGCCGCTGGAGCTTTGGTGCTTACCTGCGTTGGGGGCTGGTATGCGGGTGTGTGTGCTTGGATCTTTTGGTTGAGTCTCTTGGTTGTGGGGCGTCCAGAAGTGTCGCGGAGACTTGTTGCGAAACGGATGTTGTTGTCAGGAGCGCTTGCGCTTGTGGTTGTGTTGCCTGTTGCACTGTCGATGAGCAGTAGTATCGACGAGGGACATCAGATCGGGATTAAGAGTCAGCGAGAACTCAAGACCGTACGAAGGAGCACAGGTCCAGCGGATCCGGTGGGTTGGGTGGCTTCGGGAGATTGGCGTTCACCGGATTTTCGTGAAATCTCACGGGACAACGAGGAATTTATCCATTCCCACTACTTGGGATGGACCTTGATTTTGGGTGCAGGCTGGGTCTTTGTGCGCCGCCGAAAAGGCATGGGTGCGTTGGCTTTAGGTGGGATGGCTGCAGGTCTTCTCGCCATGGGGCCCGTGATTGTACGCAATGGCCAAGCGTGGGTTTTTTCGGATGGGCTTGTGTTTCCAATGCCCTATTTTTTGGTCGAAGGTTTTCCGGGCTTTGCGTCGCTTTCGCTTCTTTTTCGTTTGGGAATGCTACCGATGCTTGTGTTGTGCGTTGCAGCATCCGGTGTGGTGTTCTCGTGGAAAAAGAGGTGGTGGGTTTTCGCGCTTTTGGTTTTTGTGGACTTGCGACTCCTGTCCCCGGTAGCCGGTCTTCCAAGTGTGGAAAAAGCAGGTGTTTCCTCGGTCTTTAAGGTCTTGAAAAATGCTCCTCCTGGGGCTGTCATGAACTACCCCATCGTCGGCGGGCGACCTTATCTCTATGAACAGACGGTCCATGAGAAACCTGTGGCAGGACGTTTGAACCTTCCCAACAATCACACATCCCGAAAATTATGGCGTGTCTTGGGTGAGGTGGTGTCGGATTCGCCCGATGCCGCTCGAAAGAAACTTCGTGCCGTGGCCAAAAAGTCAAAGACGGGAGACTGTCAGACCATTCGCCGTCAGTGTGATTACGGCGAATTTCGGCCAACAAGTCAGCCAGACATCTGTCGTTGCTTTAGCGGTGTGCGTTATTTGGTGGTGCACCAAGATGCTTTGGCCCGGCCGGATATGCATCAAAATGCGGTCAGGTGGGCATCGGAGCATCTCACGGTATTGGCGTCAGACGACAAGGTAAAGGTGATTCAACTGTGGTGAGCGTCTATCAACATCCCGTCACGTCGCGTTTTGAGGGCTTGGAGAATGCCGGAGAGATGCCGGTTTGGGACCAACGCTTGGAGACGCTTTCATTGTGGGCTGTTGAGGAGGCCGGCTTCCAAATGGAGAGCGGGTCACCTTGTGGACCGGCCCTCATGTTGCGTGAACGTGTGGCGGTTCGACCAGAGGCACTCAAGGCTGCTTGGAAACAAGGCCGGGCACTGGGAAAGAGCTGCCATTTTGTGTTGGATGGACAACTCGGTGAATTTTTGAGGACCTTGCCCTCGGCTTCAAGTGGACCTGTCTTGTCCTATCTACATGACGCTGAGGATTGGTCGGATGTGCACTCTTGGGTCACAGTTGAGCTCGCTGGTGAAGAGAAAGTCCTCGATTTGGCGCTCAGAGACCAAGATGTTGCTTTAGCGGTCAGCGACCGACTCTTTCTACCCATCGATCATTGGGTGGATTTGCTGTGGGCAAATCTTCTCGGTTTGGGGCCGAGGGTGTGGGGGCTGACCGTGGGACGGCCCGCGCCATTGGCGTTGTTGCGGTTGTGTTGGGCTGCTCTCCGGGCCTGTAGTCTGCGACATGAAAAGATTGGCGCGAAGCTCACGGTGCTGGGGGCGGGGGCGCGGATTCACCCGAGTGCTGTGGTAGAGGCGTCTGTGCTCGGTAAGGGTGCCGTGGTTGGGCCAGGAGCAGTAGTGCGTGGCAGTATCCTTGGTCCTGGTGCCACGGTGGAAGCACTCGCAGTTTGTGAAGGGGCGGTTGTAGGGCGGAATGCGCTTGTGCAGCGGCAGGCACTGTTGAAATTTTCGGTGTTGGGCGAGGCAGCTGCGGTGGGTGGTGCTACGCAGTTGTCTGTGTTGGGCAGTGCCTCGGGTATCAAGCGTGGTGCGTATGGGATGGACCAGTCTTTTGCTGGGGCTGTGCAATACCTGCAGGGAGAGGGCCTGATGGAAGCGCCTTTGGGCCTTTTGGGGGTCTGTATGGGAGAGCGTTCCCAGTTGGGCGCCGGAGTTTCCTTGGCGCCAGGTCGTGTTTTGCCAGTAGGTGCCTTTGTGGTCTCGGATGCGATTTCGAAACCGGGGTCGCATACCAATCAGGTTCTCCGGCTTGTGAACGGGGCCTTGGAGCCCATCGAATGACTTGGGGAGAAGATGGTTTTACGAGTGTTTTGGCGGCGTCCTATCTTGGCTTAATGAGCCTTGCTTGGATTGCGCTCTGTTGGGGGGCTGGACAGTGGGGGCGTGCATGGCGCTTGAAGCGGGAATCGAGAGATCTGGAAGACAAGCCACTGGTGAGTATTTGCATTCCTGCTCGCAATGAAGCTCGGTGTATTGAGGATTGTGTTCGTGCTGCCATTGAGCAGGACTATGCGAATTTCGAGATTCTGGTCGTGGATGATCGCTCCGAGGATGACACGGGTGCTTTGGCTACGCGTGGGGCAGGTGGAGATGTCCGTTTTCGGTTGATTCGTGGCGAAGAGCCTCCGAGCGGATGGGCGGGAAAGGCGTGGGCTTGCCAGCGACTCTCCGCGGAGTCCGTTGGGCGCTTGCTGTTGTTTATTGACGCAGATGTCTGTCTAGCGCCTTGGGCCGTGACTGCGGCTGTTGCTGAACAACAGCGCCGGGGAAGTGCCTTGTTGTCGCTTTTCGGGGATTGGGATCTAAGGAGTTTTTGGGAGGTGACAGTGGTGCCGGTGGTGGGGTGGCTGATTCGAGGTGCTGTGAATCTGGACGAGGCCAATAATTCCAATTCGCCAACTGCCTTTGCCAATGGCCAGTTCATTTTGGTGGAGCGCGATGCATACCTGCGAGTCGGGGGCCATGAAGCGGTACAGGCGGAGGTGCTGGATGATGTTCGGCTCGCTCAAGCCTTCAATACGCGAGCGCTACCTTGCACGCTTTTGCATGCGCCGGGTGCCTTTCGGGTTCGGCTCTACACCTCCCTCTCCGAGATTGTTTCCGGCTACAGCAAGAACCTCTATGAAGGTATGGACCGCCGCTTGGGTATTGGTTGTGGGGCTATTCTTTTTGTTTTTGTGGGGACAGTCCTGCCGTTTGTGGTGCTGGGGACGTTGGTCTATGTGCAGGCAGCTTTAGGGTGGCACCTTTCGTTCTTTTGGACGATATGGGCGGCGGCGATCTGTGGCCTCATTGTGTTTTTCCGTTGGCGGATAGAGCGCATGGACGGACGAAGCGGTGCTTACGCCTTCAGCCATTTACTGGGCAACTTGGTGCTCGTATGGATTCTTTTGCGCGCCATCTTTTCGCTGGAATCGGAATGGAAAGGGCGACGTTTTGTAGACGGAAAAGCGGAGTAGTTCCACAAAAAAATCGCGCCACCAGAAGGTGACGCGAAAATGGAGCGGGAGACGGGATTTGAACCCGCGACAGCCACGTTGGCAACGTGGGGCTCTACCACTGAGCTACTCCCGCATCAGCGATTGCCCGGCCTTTCTATCCCCCCGCTTCGGTCTGTCAAGCATTTCAGACCTATTGAGTATGGTTTGGGGCTTGTGTAGTTGGGGTGTGTTCGGGTATTTTCTCTTGGACGTACCATCGCACCATTGGTGACGCGTGTTCAGGTTTGGAGAAAGAAATGCAGCGGTTCCCTCGCATTATTTTGGCAGCGACGCTTGTTTGCACAATGTCCTGTGACAAGGACAATACCGACGACACGGTCGATACGGAAAAAACAGATACCTCTCCGATACCGGTCGATGAGGATGGCGATGGCGTCAGTGTCGCGGATGGTGACTGTAATGATGCCGATGAAAACATCTACCCGGGCCGCCAAGAAGATTGCAATGGTGTCGATGACAACTGCAATGGGATGACGGATGAGGGGTTTTCGGATTCCGACAACGATGATGTCGCGGATTGTTTAGACGAAGAAGAGTGTGACGGTCTAGACAATGATGGCGATGGGGAGATCGACGAGGGCTATGCGGATACGGATGGCGATGGCGTTGCGGACTGTCTATCCGAGGAAGTCTGTGATGGTATAGACAACGACGGCGATGGAGAGATCGACGAGGGCTTTGACCAAGACGGTGATGGCTATACGACGTGTGAAGACGATTGCGATGACACCAACGCCAATGTGAATCCGGGAGCGAACGAAGACCAAGAGAATGGCTTGGATGACGATTGCGATGGGATGACCGATGAGGGTGTCTGGGAGCAGGGCGTCTTGCGCTTTGTGGAAGTGATGTCCAATCCTAAAAAAGTTGCCGATCCCAAAGGGGAGTGGATTGAGATTTACAACACCACAGCGGATGAACTCGATCTCCAAAGCGCGGTAGTGAGTTCCTCAGATGGAGACAGTCATACGATTACTCAGAGTCTCGTTGTCCCAGCCTATGGCTATGTGGTGCTCGGAGCGAACAGCGATAGCGCCAGCAATGGTGGGGTCGCTCTTGATTACGTGTATACGGATTTAAGACTTTCGAATGAGAGTGATGATCTGACCCTTACTATGGGTGGGGTCACCATCGATTCGATTTCTTGGGATGATGGATCCACCATGCCTGATCCGGATGGTGCGAGCGTCATGTTGGATCCGTGGGGTTACACCAATGGCGCCACATCACCCGATGCCAGTTACTGGTGTGCAGCGACGAACGAATGGGGCTCAGGTACTGATTTAGGTTCGCCAGGAGCTGAAAACGAATTGTGCAGCACATTCGATCACGATGGTGATGGGATGAGTGGTGCCGAGGGTGATTGCAATGACATGGATGCGGACATCTATCTCAACGCACCAGAAATTGATGCCACCAAGGACAACGACTGTGATGGTGATGTTGAGTTAATGCCGGTCGCTGTCGCCTCCTATGATGGTGGAACGAGTACCTTGGACCACTGTGATCCCATTTACTTGGACGGTTCGGGATCCTACGATCAAGACTCGACGCCTAACGGCGGTGTGTTGACCTACAGTTGGGAGTTGACTTCCGCTCCAAGTGCTTCTGCATTGACCACTGCGGATATTGAAGAGCCCACCGACGCGAGTCCGATGTTCATTCCGGACGTCAGTGGAAACTATATGTTTACGCTGACAGTGAATGATGGCGGGACCAATTCTTATCCAGAAGTACTGAGTTTGAGTGTGGCCAATCGCTCGCAAAACAGCACTCCATCAGCCAATGCCGGTAGTGATCAAACCTATGCTGAGTCGGTGACGTGTACGTCAGTGAGCTACGGTACGTCCTATGAGTGCGACGACTGCGATAACAGTGAGTACACGCTGTCTGCAGGGAGTTCATCGGATGGGGATAGCGATGAGTTGACCTACTCATGGACCGTCATTTCCGGCAATGTCACTTTGGATGACAGTACGATTGCCGCACCCACAGCCACCTTCACCGGACCCAGTGCGACCTATGGAAGCACCAATTCCGATACGGCTGTCATTGGGTTGACTGTGACGGATTGCTATGGCGCGTCATCGTCGAGCGATCAGGTGACGCTTACCTTCCAATGCACGGGTATCTGATAGACTATCTGTCTTTTCCAGATTGACTGAGACTTTCCCAGAACTGCGTCATTCGACCCCGGTTGCTGGTAATCCAACTCCGGAAGACGTCGGCGTTGGAATGACCTAATCCAATGCTCCAGAGATACGGCCCGAGTAGTCCTCGTGCATCGATGGACTCAAGGATTTGGAGGTCGTTGTCGGCATCTTGGCTTGGATCGATGTAGCCCGGGTCACTATTTTGGTTTCTGTTTTGGCGCCAAGATGCAATGAGGGCTTCGTAGGCCGACTGTTTAGGCGGTGTTTCAGTGGCGCCTAGCTGCTGGTCTATGTCCGCCCAACAACGCCATGCTTCTCTTGCTGCTTCAGATAGGCTGTTGTCATAGAGACGGTTTCCCGCTGGCCCGTAATAGACGCGTTCTGAAATAGGAATATTGACGGCTAAGCGGCCGATGGCATTGGCGGATTCCGCCCATAGAAAGCGAGCTGACCCGTAGAGTGGATTGTCTGAAAGCGCAGATATTGCCTTTCTGTGGGCGGCATCCCATCGCTGGTGAAGTGCTTCAATACGCCCGAAGCGCAGCTCGATAGGAGGTGTTTTGCCCAACTCCTCTAAGGCGCGGCGATAGCTCGCTTCTGCACCTGGAAGGTCCTTGTGTAGAACCTGCAAGTCACCGTAGTTGACCCAGGACCGCGGGTGAGGGGTCTTATGAACAGTTGTTGCAGCTAAGGCGAGTGCTTCTGTTGCTTTTCCCTCAGAAAACAATTGTGCCACGGGGCCAAATGATGGACTTGGAGCGGGTAGCGCACTTTCTGGTAGTATCTCAAAGGCCTTGAAGTTCATGGCCAGCGGGTGGTCGTCGAGCTGTGCTAGTAGACGTTTTCCTTTTTCCCGGATGTCGGCTTGTCCCCCTTTCAGTTCATGTTCGGTGAGAAAACGAAGTCTGTCGACTAAGCGAGCAAGCTGTCCAGGTTGGATAAAGGGTGTCAAGTTCATGAGGAGTAGGACCAGACCGTTTCTGCGGGATGGGTTAGGCAGTTTCTATGAGCGTACTCGCCCAGTTGAAAACCGTCCATGTGGAAGCTGAGAAGAAAAGCGATAGACCACCGCTTTTACTTTTGCACGGCATTGGCAATGGTGCCTGGATTTGGGAGCGTGATCAGAAGCGGATGTCGGAGCTCGGGTTTTCGAGTTTTGCGGTAAATCTCCCCGGTCATGGTCCCGATGTGGGCGGCAACCCGAGTCTGGACGAGGTGCGCGATGTGGTACTTCAAGCCGTCGAAGAGCTTGGTGAGCCTCCGTGTGTCATTGGGCATTCGATGGGTGGTTTAATCGCACAGATGGTGGCTTCCGAGGCGGAGTTGCATTCGATGGTGTTGGTGAATTCTGCAGCACCCAAACAGGTCTCCATGACGCCCCAAAAGCACCATATCGGTCCTGCACTCCAGAAGATAGTTCCTGTGCTTTTAGGCCGGAATTTGGATTTGCGAGGCCGACATTATCGCGATCTTGGTTTCAATTGTGTACCTGAAGAGGACAAGGATGAACTGGAAGCCAAACTCTCGCCCTGGCCCAATAAACTGACGCGACAGATGGTCTTTTCCCGCCCGGAAGTCGTCTCGAAGCCATGTCCGGTCTTGGTGACCTGCGGACTAAAAGACCGGGTCATTTCCTTTCGGGTGGCGCGTCTCTTGGGCGACTTTCACCACAATGCGATTACATGGCGCTTTGATGATTTGGGTCACTTTCCACAAGTGGAGCCCGGCGGGCTTCGTCTCATTGAGGCTGCATTGGAATGGGTTGCCAATCCGACCTCGAGAAAGGTCTTGGAAATTAAGGCCTTTCGTCCTGATGAAGGCGTGGGTGATACGGAACGGAAGCGCCGAACTCCTCATCCTGAGCGTTCGGATTCTCGTTTCAAAGGGCGATTCAAATCCCGCGATTGATGGATTGAATCAGTCCAGGACCTTTGAAGATGAGACCGGAGTAAAGCTGCACAGAGCTGCAGCCTGCATCCAGTAACTCTTTGGCCTTTTCTGCGGAGTCCACACCACCGACACCGATGACCTCGAGTCGTCCGGCTGCTCGTGCGTGTACGGCTTTGACGACCTCGCTGGAAATCGGGTAGAGCGGAGCGCCGGAGAGGCCACCCCGTTCATAGGATTCTGACGCCGGAATTGGGCGCTTGGTGGTTGTGTTGGTGGCGATGATGCCCTGGAGGCCGCACGCACAGGCGAGATCAACGGCCTCGTCGAGAAGCCCTGGATCCAAGTCTGGTGACAGTTTGAGGAGAACGGGTTTGTTCTTGGCCTCTGCCTGTGTGGCTTGAATGATGGGCTCTAAGCTGGATACCACTTGAAGTGCGCGTAGGCCCGGTGTGTTTGGGGACGACACATTCACAGTGAAATAGTCCGCAAGTGGTTCGAGCTGAGACGCGGCAAGTCCGTAGTCATCCGCTGCGGCATCTGGGGCCGTGTCTTTGTTTTTCCCCAAGTTGAAGCCCACGGGGATCTTTGGCCATTTTCCGGCGTCTCGTTGGGCGCCTAGCCGTTCTGAAACCTCGGTTGCACCGCTAGATGGGAAGCCCATCCAGTTGATGATGCCCTGATCCTTGACCAGTCGGAAGACCCGGGGTTTTTCGTTCCCAGGTTGTGGTCGTGGGGTGACAGTACCCACTTCAATATGACCAAATCCTAGTTTCTCCCAGAGGAGCAGGCCGTCACCATCTTTGTCCAGGCCGGCGGCTAAGCCGACGGGTGATGGTACAGAACGTCCAAGGAATTGGGCTTCTGCACTTGCCGGTGGGCTGCCCCCCCAAAACATGGCTCCAGCCAAGCGTGGCCAGTCTCGTGACCAACCCAATACGCGGGTGTGGGCACTCTCTGCGTCCATCGAGAATAAGAAGGGTCGGGAAATCCAGTAGCCAAGTCGTAGCACGGCCCGCTTGTACTGTGATGCTCCCTCGAGGTCAAGCCGGTCATGTTAGGTCAGGGGTGGAGGAGCGATGACACGCTTGCTTTTCGTCCTGTTTTTTTTCGGCTGTGGATCGAGCGGAACATTTTTTGAGTCCGCTGGTAGCTCTGGAAAGATTCTGACAGGTGTGAATGAGGGCAATGAAGCGATCGCTTTTTCCGGAACGACGCGAACAGGGCGAGATTTCGAGCTTGAAACACATCGTGGCAAGCCCGTCGTCATGATTTTTTGGGCGAGTTGGTGTGGTCCGTGTATGCAGGAGATTCCGCATATCAACGCATTGGTAAAGGAGTACGGAGACGGCGTACAGATTATGGGCATCAATATGTCGGAGGCCAAAGCCAAGGTCTATATGACCCAGAAGAAGATGGGTATGAACTACGAGACGGTGATGGATCCAAAGGGTGAAATCGCCAATGCATGGCGCGTACGTAAACTGCCGTTGATGGTTGTCGTTGACAAAGCGGGTGTGATTCGTTTTCGTGGGATAGGGAACGAGCAGAAATTAAAGAACTTATTGGATCGGTTGGTAGCAGGTTGATGCGAGTCTTGGTGACAGGCGGAGCCGGTTTTGTCGGCTCTCATTTGGTGGAAGCGCTTCTTGCCCGGGGAGACTCTGTGGTGGTCCTCGATAATTTCGATGACTATTATTCACCGATTATCAAGCGCCAGAATCTGTCTGTTGTTGGCCCGGAAATCAAGTTGATCGAGGGTGATCTGAGAGACGCGGCGGTTCTTGCAGATGCGCTTGCCGGTGTGGACGTCGTGGCTCATTTGGCGGCACGCCCTGGTGTTCGAGCCTCCTTGGAACAACCGAGTCTGTATATCGATAACAACGTGGCTGGGACCCAGACTTTGATCCAAGCCATGTTGGATGCCAAGGTCATGCGCTTGGTTTTTGCTTCCTCGTCGTCGGTGTATGGTGCGCGGGCCTCAGGCCCTTTTCGTGAAGACGATGTGGTTTTGAAGCCGGTTTCTCCCTACGCGGCGAGTAAGTTGGCGGGAGAGCACCTCTGTCATGCAGCGAGTACGACATGGGGCATGCACGTGAATTGTATGCGGCTGTTTACGGTGTACGGCCCGCGCCAGCGACCTGAGATGGCCATCCATCTCTTCGCGAGACATGCACTCGCCGGCCAAGCGATTCCTCGTTTTGGTCGCGGTGAATCGCTCCGAGACTACACCTATGTCTCAGATGTGGTCGCGGGTATTCTCGCCGCGATTGATCGCCCGAATGGATTTCAGGTCTACAACATTGGGAATGATAATCCGGTGACCTTGGATGACCTCATTGGGCGACTTTCGGGTGCATTGGGTGTATCGATTGCGGTGGACGCACTCGAAGAACAGCCAGGCGATGTGCCTCGGACGTGGGCATCGATTGCCTTGGCGGCAAAGGAACTGGACTATGACCCGCAGATCCCGTTGGATGAGGGGTTGCGGCGCTTTGTGGCTTGGTTGAGGGCGAGCCGAGATTAGTTGAGTTTGGCGGTCAACGATGCGTGTTGAAAGAACTGACGCAGATAGGAACCGGCGCTCCAGAGGGAAAACACAGTCGCCAAGTACATGAGCAAGACGCCACACGCATGCGCATCTACGTCGACCAGCCAGAAGAGTTTCGTTTCGTGGTGCCAGAGTAGAAAGCCGAGTGCGGTGGCCTGCGTTGCTGTCTTGAACTTACCCAAGACGCTCGCCGAGAGCACAAGACCTTCGGAGACAGCGATGGTTCGCAGTCCGGTAATCGTGAGTTCTCGGCAGATAAGCAGAGCAACAAGCCAAGCTGGGAGCCATCCCTGTTGGACGCACATTACCAGCACGGTCACGACCATAAGTTTGTCGGCCAGAGGATCGAGGAATGCTCCTGCGACGGACTCGAGGCCCCACTTTCTGGCCAGATACCCGTCGACGATGTCCGTGATCATTGCGCCGACGAAAATCGCCATGGTGATAATACAGAGCCACTTCCCTGGATTTTGGCCCCACATCAGTCCGACCATCACGGGTATCAGCGCGATCCGCAGGACCGTCAGACTGTTGGGTAGGTTCCAGAAGGTATTCTTGTTCATTCGCTACTGGGGGGGAGTGCTCACCCCCTGGTAACGGAAGTGCTCCCAAAGGGCCATTACCTTTGGCACGTAAGCTTGGGTTTCTTTGTATGGCGGGATCCCGTTGTGTTTCTTTACGGCATTGGGACCCGCGTTGTAGGCCGCTAATGCAAGAGGGTAGGATCGAAAGCGGCGGATTTGTGTGGCGATGTATTTTGCGCCGCCCTGGATGTTCTGTTCAGGGTTGAAGGAGTCTGTGACGCCTAAACTTTTGGCCGTCGCGGGCATGAGTTGCATGAGTCCTTGCGCACCGGCTTTCGATACCGCATTCGGTTTCATGCCTGACTCCGCCACACAGATCGCTTTGAGTAGACCAAATGGTACGCCGTGCTGTTTTGAAGCCAACAAGAGCAAGTCATCAAAGGCATTGAGTTGTGGGAAATTCTTTAGAGTGGCGTAAGACGGCTTTGGAAGTGGTTTTTTTCGCAGAAAAACGGTGTACCTTTCGTCTTCTGGAGAATCCGTGAATGTGATGGTGCCATCTGCCTCCTCGAGGATGTAGATATCTCCTGCCTGGAGACTGGTAATTAGAGTGAGTAGAGACAGGACCATAGAACCAAGTTAGCGCAAACGCGTGCTATGGTCTGCCGAATTGGAGAGTAGATGCCTAGAAAGTGCGACTTCTTGGTGATTGGTTCTGGTGTTGCTGGGATGTCCTATGCCCTGAAAGTCGCCGACCACGGCCCCGTTCGGCTTGTCACGAAACGCGCGTTGGAGGAATCCAACACCCAGTATGCCCAAGGGGGAATCGCTGCGGTGTGGAGTGAAGAGGACAGTGTGGAGTCTCATGTGGAGGACACGCTGACTGCTGGTGGTGGGCTGTGTCGTCGCGAAGCGGTGGAAAAAGTGGTTCGTGAAGGGCCCGAGCGGGTGCAGGAGTTGATTGACCTCGGCGTTTCTTTCTCCCAGGAAGCGAATGGCGAGAGCTACGATTTGGGTCGGGAAGGCGGACATGCAGAACGCCGTATTCTCCATGCGAAGGATCAAACGGGTGCCGAGATCGTACGGGCGCTTGTCGCTAAGGTGCGACAGCACCCCAATATCGAAGTGTCCGAGAACACCATGGCTGTGGATTTGATCACCGGCTCTTGGTTGGCGCGTCGGGGTCAGGCCTTGCCGCCGTACCCTGACGTGGTGCGTGGAGCCTATTTGTTGAATCTGGAGAGCAATGCGGTGGAGGTCGTCTCCGCCAAGATGGTCGCGATTTGTACGGGTGGCGCAGGCAAGGTGTATCGCTACACCTCCAACCCCGATGTGGCATCCGGGGACGGCATTGCGATGGCGTATCGGGCAGGTGCACAGATTCTCAACATGGAGTTTGTGCAGTTTCACCCGACATGTCTGTTTCATCGAAAAGCGCAGCGCTTTTTGATTTCGGAGGCACTGCGAGGCGAGGGTGGAAAGCTGAAGCTACCGAATGGACGGCGTTTTATGGACCGCTACGATGAGCGGGGTGAATTGGCACCGCGGGACGTGGTGGCGCGTGCAATTGATGCGGAGCTGAAACGCACCGGAGCGGACTGTGTCTACTTGGACATGACACACCACACTGCGGAATATCTTCAGGATCGCTTTCCGCTGATTTTTTCTCGGTGTCTGGAGTTGGGAATTGATATTTCGACCGACTCGATTCCTGTTGTGCCCGCAGCGCACTACATCTGCGGCGGTGTGGCGACAGACTTGAATGGCGAGTCCAATATTCGAAATCTCTTTGTCGTCGGTGAGGCCTCCTGTACGGGGCTTCACGGAGCGAATCGCTTGGCTTCGAACTCCTTGTTGGAAGGGGTGGTGTTCGCACACAGTGCTGCGACCACATCGATTGAACGCGTTGGCACCGTGGACTGTGTGGATTTGCCGGAATGGGATGCTGGGCGAGCGGTGGATTCGGATGAATTGGTGGTCATTAAGCAGACTTGGGAAGAGATTCGTCGCTTTATGTGGAACTACGTAGGCATCGTTCGAACCACACGACGTTTAAAGCGGGCCCGACATCGGGTGGATTTGGTGCAAGAGGAAATCCGTAACTACTACTGGGACTTTCGTTTGACGGGAGACTTGGTCGAATTGCGGAATCTTGCGCAGGTTGCCGGGTTGGTGGTGGAATCAGCACTTGCTCGACGAGAGAGTCGTGGTTTGCATTACAATAAAGACTTCCCCCAATCCGACCCGCGTTGGTTACGGGACACAGAACTGAGGAAAAGAACATGAAACGAAGCTTTCTATTGGTCGTGATAGCTCTCTGGACAACCGCTTGCGGGCCGAAGCTCCACGAGTACGTCAACAACATCGACTCCATCAATGTGCGGGCTGAGCGCGAACCTTTGTCGCCGCATGTGGAGCTTGGAAAGCTTGAGGTGGACCAAAATAATGACGGTGAAGTGACCGGGAAAGAGCATGCTGCGAAAAACACCAACCAGAATGTGCGGGTTTTTGAAGAGGCTTTTGAGCAGCGCTTGGATGCCGGTGTTCGTCAGCAGCAACTCATCACCGACGTTGCGCGTACCATCCGACAGAATGTCGAGAAAAATGCGGGTCCCTTTCCATTGAGCCCGCAGGCGCAATGGCGCTTGGTGACGACGATTAGTCACTGGGGCGTAAGCACTGGATTTTCGGGTGCAGCGGATTCTTACATTACGATTCGCACGGATCTGTGGAGTCCTGGTGATGAGCGTGCGTGGACCCACTATGAGAAATGTTATCGCGACTTGGCACCGGATCGCTTTAGTGATCGGGGTCAGATCCAGATGAACATCCATGCTCTGGGTGCGATCAGCGACAAGCAGATCAAGAATACGTTTACGGAGCTCGCCATTGAGTGTGGTCGGAAGATCGCCAATGAGCTTCGCTCAGATGTGGCCAGAGCACGCCAAAAAGCAAACAAAGAATAGCGCTGATTCGCCTTTGTTTAGGTGAAGAAGCGCTCTGCGGCGGCTTGGCTGGCGCCGGTAGCCTCTTCGACGGCTTGGACCTCGCGGGGAATGTGCCCTGTGAGGTTTTCTGGCGTGGTGGGGGTAACCAGGATGTCATCCTCGATGCGAATACCACCGAATCCACGCCACTTCTCAATGGCATCCACCACCAGCCTTGAGCGATGCAATTCACGCATCTTTGGGTCGTCCAAAATGGCATCGACCACGTAAAAGCCAGGCTCGATGGTGACCAAGTGGCCGGGCTCTAAGTCCATGTCCAAGCGGAGATAAGACAGACCGAACTGGGTGTCGCGCTGCCGGTTCTTTGGATAGGCCGGCAGGTCGCCGAACTGCTCTAAGTCGTGTACGTCGAGGCCCAAGAAGTGTCCAACACCGTGGGGGAAGAAGAGGGCGTGGGCCCCTGTCTCGAGGACCTCGTCGGCGCTGCAAGAGAAGAACCCTTCATCGACAAGCCACTGCGATAGCACACGTGCGGCCTCGATATGAATGTCTCGATAGCGGGTGTTCGGTACACACATCGCGATCGCGGACTTCTGGGACTCCAGCA
>Ga0163180_10000950_pt1 | contig 16504 bp, 14 predicted proteins | sample AtlANTMetagenome_2_FD_109647 | JGI IMG/M metagenome (GOLD analysis project Ga0163180, IMG submission 109647) | Marine eukaryotic phytoplankton communities from the Atlantic Ocean - Atlantic ANT 4 Metagenome | ecosystem: Environmental > Aquatic > Marine > Oceanic | place: North Atlantic Ocean...
ATCGGTATCCGTGTCGGTGTCGGTGTCGGTGTCGGTATCCGTGTCGGTATCCGTGTCGGTATCCGTGTCGGTATCCGTGTCGGTATCCGTATCCGTGTCGGTATCCGTGTCGGTGTCGGTGTCCGTATCGGTATCGGTATCGGTATCGGTATCGGTGTCCGTGTCGGTGTCGGTATCGGTGTCGGTATCGGTGTCGGTATCCGCTTCAACGGCCGTGTCAGTGTCCGAGGTATCCGAACCATTTCCGTCGTCTGATTTACACGCCGCAATCAACAGGCCAAAAACAAACAGGCTGAAAACATTTCTTCTCATCACTCACTCCATTAAAGCTTCAAAATCCGAACGGGCTCTCTGTTCTACCGAGATATGATTCTCGAACAAAGGAAAACCCATGGCCGAGCTTACCCGAAAAGACCTGGTCCTTGCTCTTATTTCCGCTGGTGAACATCCAAGGCTTCGACGTGTCGACCTTTCTGGTCTAGACATGCGTGGACTAAGTTTAGATGGTGCTGATCTCACCGGCGCAAACCTACAAGGAAGCAACCTCACCAACGCACACCTTTCAGGAGCCATCCTCCAAAGCGCGGATCTCCGCGGCTGCATACTCGAAGCCGCAGACCTCACCGGTGCGAATTTAGAAGGCGCACAACTCAATGGGGCAGTTTTGGTCCAGACTATCTGTCGCAATGCAGACTTTTCCGAGAGTGACGTGAGCGACGCCAACTGGAAAGACGCCGATCTGGAGGGCGCTCACCTGGAAAAAGCCATCGGCTTCAAGGGGTAAACGTGGGCGAAATCACGAAAAAGGAATTGGTTCTCGCCGTCCTCGCGAGCCGGTCAGCACCCCGGTTAGCAGGTGTGGATCTCAGCGGCATGAATCTCAGGGCACTCTCATTGGCGAGCGCTGATCTCCGCGGTGCGGATTTACGCAGCGCAGATTTGACCCACACCGATCTGCGATCCGCCCGTTTGGACAATGCTCAACTCATTGGCGCCAGCCTCCGATTCTCTCATCTCGACAATGCCAGCTTTAACGGCGCGATTACAGACGGTTGTGACTTTTCAAAAGCAAGAATCAATGGCGTCAGCTTAAGCGAAACGCAACGCGAACGCGCCCTCGGCTTACCTGTGGACCCCGCGTCCTGATGGCTTTGATAAGTCGTTCCGAGTTGGAGAGGGCACTGATCCGTGCGGGCGACCACCCGCGACTCAGTGGGGTCGACCTTTCACGGCTCGACTTGAGCGGATTCGACTTCTCCAAAGTCCTCCTACTGCGCTCTGATTTGTCGCACTGTACGCTCACGGATGTGAATTTTGAGGCCGCTTTTCTAATGGGCAGCACCCTGGTGGGCTCCGATTTGCGTAGGAGTCTATTCTCCGGCCTATGCCACGACATCGATCTCTCTAAATGTGACTTAAGTGAAGTCGTTTTAGACCAGGCTGATCTCCATCGGGCCAAACTCATCGAGTGTAAGGCAACTGATATTTCCTGCCGCGGCACCAATTTCAACAAGGCGATCCTTTCTGGATCTCACTTTGAACGCGGAGATTTTACAGGATGTGATTTATCCTCAGCTGACTTGGCCAGTGTTCATCTTCTTCAAAGCACATGCAGTCGCGCCGATTTTACAGAATCAAGCTTAGTGACCGCTCGTCTTACTGGCAGTTCTTTTCAACAAGCGATCATCCGACGGGCCCGCCTAGTCGCCATCCACGCCAATTCTGCACAATTTGAAGCTGCAATTCTCGAACACAGTGCTTTCACAGATGCCAAGCTCGAAAAAGCGAACTTCCGAAAAGCCCGAGGCACTGAGAACGACTTTAAGTCTGCCCAATTGTCCGCTGCAGACTTTCAGGAAGCGAGGCTCACGGAAACCAATTTCGATTCCGCAGTGCTGGACCACACAAACTTCTCCGGGGCCGTCCTCACGGAGTCTCTATTCGTCAACGCCACCGGGCGCTCAACTCGCTTTAACGACGCGGTCCTCAACCATGCGGATCTCCGCGACACCCAGTTCGACGCCTGCAACTTTCGACACGCCAGCCTGGTAGACGCAAACTTCGAAGGAGCGAGCCTCCAAGGATGCGATTTCAGAAATGCAGACTTGACCGGCTGTAACTTCCAGGGGGCAAATCTAATGGGTGCCGATCTCCGCAAAGCCAATACCCAACAGACCCGCCTACCTAAGATAGGTGGATTCAAACAATAAATGCGACAAGCCCACGGGCGATTTCGTGAGGACGTCGCAGAATCATGTTCCGGAGAACTGGACGCCTTCGAAGATCAAAGTGGGAACGCGGTATGACGAATACATCCATGGATCATTTGCAGCTTCCGTAAAGTTGCTCATCAAATCCAACATATTGCCTGCGACGTTCATCTCCACAACGTTCTGAACCACCTCACCTGACTCCACAAGCTGCCCTCGTATACCGAAGGAGAAGTCCCCAGATGTGGCATTGGTATTTCCCCCTAGAAAAGAGGTCACACGAATTGCCCGAGGATGTTCGCTGGCGATCTCACGCCAACTCCGCGAACCAGCAGGGACGATCAAGTTGGAGAGGCTCCCTCCGTTTGCTGTCTTCTCAAGCTTTCTGGAATGATACGCATCCAAAAGCCAAGTCTGAAGAACCCCTTCTTTGACTATCGCGCGTTTTCGCGGCGGGAGTCCATCCTTATCAAAGGCGCGACTACCGTGTCCCCGAGGTATACCGGGATCGTCGTATACATCCAAGCGTGCCGACGCAATCTGTTCGCCCAATTTGTCAGCATAAAGCGAACGACCCTGCCAAATCGCAGATCCCGATAAGGGGCCAAGCAACGCTCCAAGAATACGCCCCACGGAACGATTTGCCAAAATCAACGTGCACTCACCACTATGGGTCGCCTTGGCATCGAGTCCTTCAGCTGAGCGTCTCCAGATTTCTTCTGCAACCGCATCCACACCCGGGAGATCATCAAGATGTCTTGAAGAATAGAAAGCGTTCGCTTCGGGTCGTTTCCCAGACTCCTCCAAGAGCGTGACCTCTCCTCCGACACCATACTGAGTAGTAGCGGTTTCCGCGCTAAAACCGTTGGAAAAGCGTACTGTGGACGAGGCCTGGCTTTCCCATAAATACGTCGTCGCAGAAATCAAGTTCTCCGGCGCTTTCGAAAGCACGGCGTTCTCAAGTTGGGCTACGGTTTCACACCGTCCGTTCGCGCTGCTCTCGCTGACCCGGTCCACAAGATCTAAGTCCTCCAGTACCAAGCTACCCATCTCTTCAAAAGGTAAAAGCCGATGATCGGGGTCTGGCTCCAACACCAAAGTGGCATCGACAGCCCGTTTCACAAAGCCCTTCAACGCCTCCGCCCGCAAATCCGAAGTCGAGTGCGCTGATGACCGATCATCCACCATGATCGATAGCGTAAGTCCTTGTGTCACGGCCTCGTTGCTCTTCTCCAAGACACCATCACGCTGGTCGAGTTCCACGTGTGTCGATCGCGAGACCGAGACCTTGACCTCATCCACACCAAGGCTTTTTGCCAAGCCCAGCACGTGCTCTGCAAGATTCTCTTTTGATTCCAACATTATCCGACCCCTCCAACCACCAGTTTTCCTACTTTCACTGTGGGTTGGCCTTGCGAAACTGGGACACCCTGACCTTCTTTACCGCAGGTCCATCCGCCCTCATCCAGCTCCATATCGCTCCCCACCATCTGCACATCAGCCAGTGCGGCGGGACCGTTACCAATGATGTTGACATCTTTGATCGGTTGGGTGAGCTTACCGTCTTCAATCAGGTAGCCTTGTCGCATATAAAAGGCGAAGTCTCCAGCACCGATCTGCACTTGTCCATTTGAAAATGAGGAACAATAAATTCCTTTCTTTACCGACCGGATAATCTCCTCCGGATCGTGAGGCCCGGACTCCATATACGTCGACCGCATCCGCGGCATAGGCGCGTGCCTGAAAGACTCTCTCCGACCAGATCCTGTGGGCTTCACATTATAGAAGTCAGCAGAGATTTCATCGTGCATATAGCTTCGCAACACGCCGTTTTCGACAAGAACTGTTTTCTCGGTCGGGTTGCCTTCATCATCCGTGTTGACCGCACCCCGCGCCGACTCGATCGTTCCATCATCGACCACTGTGACAAAATCGGGCGCTACTTTTTGGTCCATTTGCGTCGCAAATATAGACACACCTTTTCGATTAAAGTCGGCTTCCAATCCATGGCCAATCGCCTCATGGAGGAGGATTCCGGATGCGCCAGGGGCCATTACCACGGGCATCTCTCCCGCAGGCGGCTTTCCGGCCGACAAGAGAAATGTCGTACGGGCAACAGCCTGTTCGATCATCCGCTCGGTCCGCTCCGCATCCTGTAGGAACTCCAGACCAGAACGTGACGCTACATTGTATGAAGCAGATTCACGCCGGTCGCCTTCCCGAGCGGTGCATACCAAATAGCCCAACGCCATAGGTTGGTAATCCTGAACGAGACGACCATCTGGACGTACCACCATGATCACCCGTTCCGAATCCATCAAATATGCCTGAACCTTTTCGATTCGCTTGTCGGCGGCAAAAGCGCCAGCCTCCCAAGACCGCACCAAAGGAAGTCGTTCAGCCATACTGACTGCTTCCCAGCTGCGTTGAATGGGGTAGTAGTTTGGCAACTCCAAACTCTGAAGGCTGACCGGTCCACGGGACACACCACCAGAAGCAATCGCCGCTGCCGTTTCCGCCGCGGAAATCATTGCGCTGAGGGAGAGGTCTTCCGTATAGCTATAGCCAATCGAATCACCTTTTCTGGCTCGCACACCCAAACCAAGATCTACGCCGGTACTTGCCCGGCTGACTTTGCCATCGGTCAAGGCCACTGAGGTGCTTAGGCTATGTTCAAAATACAGATCGCAATCATCTGCACCTCGCCCGAGCGCGGCAATCATCACTTTGTTGAGTTCTTCACGACCAATTCCAAAACGCTCAAAATAACCACCATTCGGTAGTTCTAAGGCTAAAGATGGTCCGGATAAGGCTTCTGACATCGCATCACATCCAAGTCGAGATGACTTCTTCTCTAACATCTCTCCTACGGCGGGCAGGCACCGAGCTTGTGATTCACTTGAAAATCGCTCAAAACCTCCCACGGAACGAGGTCCGCTTCGTAGGGAAAACGGACCGTGGGAAGAATATCCCAACGCTCCAGTTCGGCGGGATAAAAGTCTTGCTGATCATGGCTACTTGAAAAGCTGCCCTGTTTTCCACTGGGTTCTGGCAGCGAGGGAACGTGCATCGTGAAGATCTCTTCACTCTCCTCACACTTCGCATTCAAGGTCTCACATCCGGAATCAGTCACTAAGAACCGCTCTCCATCGGACATCAACTCCACATCACGTAAGAACCCCATGTGTGCTTCTTGATCCTGCAGCACCCAATCTCCGAGATACGTCGGGGCCTCTTCCGTCGAAAACCGGGCGAGGCCCACACTGCCTGACTGAACACCTTCAAAGCTGTCCGACGCTCCCAAACTATGTGCGTAGAGAAGTATCGACTCACCCCGCAAGTCCACTCGAGTGGCCTTGTGCGGCGCTGCAACGTATCCCTCGGCCGGATAGACCCACTTCTTTTCAATGGCCGACAAATCAGTGACATCCCACAGTGCGATGCGACCGGCATTGCGACTCGTATCCGGAAGAGGACCCCCGCCTTTGAAACTATTGATCATATAGAGACGGTTGTTCTCCCAGAACAGATCAATATTGTTGACCCAAACCATGCCCTCCCAGTCAGGGTGGGTTCCGTCCAACACGGCCACTGCCTCAAAAAGCCCCGACGAAAAATCAGCTTCACCAAAGAGGATTCTCGCTGATCGCGTGTCCGCCACCGCCCAGAGATCACTTCCCGGAACGGGGGTATACATGTGAGCCATACTCATCAGACAGCGAGCGTCATCGACTCCCTCCTCCGAGCAAATCCCATCATAGATAGTCGGTAAATACTGTTCGAAAGAAAGCCGGTTCAACCGTCCTTCCACTGTCCTCTCTTCCGTCATGGCGATTTCCAGAAGCGTTGACGGCTGTCCATCTACCTCCGGGTTGCGTTGGGCGTAGGCGAGTTGGATCCTATCGTCCTCACCACCCCGATAGCCGACCTCGAATGCAAGACAGGTGAACCCAATCTCACCATTGCATTCCTCCGATGCCAAGTCGGAAAGGCAGAACTCTCCAAGAACATCTCCGCTCTCGAAATCCGCGAACAATACCGAGGCGTCGGCCACCTGGGACACGATCAAAAGATCTCCATTCAATTGGGAAATATACGACTGCCCGGAGTCTTGAGCTGTGTCCTCACTTGTCGGAGTACAGCCAAAGAGCAACCCTACGGCCAGGGCAATTCGCTGGGTCGTGACCATTTTAGAGCACCATTGAGAACGAAACGCGCGTGCAGGTCAAACAACCAATCTTGAAGTAGGCCTGCACCACATCCTCCAGTCCAATAGCGATTGTTTTCCTCACACTCTTCTGTGTAATCCCACACCCCAATATCCGGAAGGTGAAAACTCCAGGTGCCCCCCGACTCCATGTCTCTCTCCGCCAACGCACGATGAAGCAACAAATCGAGCACCTCAATATCTTCTGAATCGATCTTTTGACCCCCACCTTGGCCTAGCTTTCCGCATTCCCGAACCAACAAGCTTTGGCAACTACCCAGATTGAAGGACGCACGATGATCGCCTGGGTAGAGCGCAACCTCTCCATCTGGAAAATGAAATTCCGTGTGCGCAGCCGAACTCACCGTCCATGGACGACTTTGATCTGTGGCTTCGATCGGAAAGACTTCTTTGCTTCGTGGATCCGCGTCGTGGGGAACAGAGGCCAACACAGACAATCCAAAGGAAAGAAAGCGGTCACTAACCCCCGAGTCAATCAGGCCTTGAACCCAATCTGCCCCAGATTCATAGTGACTCGCCATACCGCTCGCCCAGCCAATCCCAACGCCATAACCGGCAATTACTCCCGCATTTGATACAAGAAAGTCTGCATAGCAATCCGGGTCAACCGCACAATCCTCTTGGGCCTTTTGATGTATCAAAACGCCTACTTCAACCGCATCTGATCGCAACACACCACCGAGCCGCTCACCCACCCCGCATTGTTTTGCACGCCGTGCCAAATGTGGCGTGACGCCTAAGGCGGTCGGTGCGGGCAGATCTTTGAGAAAGCGAAGGTTACGCGTGGCGATAGATGCATGGTCTGTCACATTGCTCTCGCCACCGGTACATGGTTCATCTTCTCCAGGAGATTTGGGGCGCTCCACGAACGATGCCAGAACGAAAGACAGTGGTGCCCCTTCGATTAACTGACGCTCATCAAAGACAGCACTGACGCGACCATCTGCATGTAGAAGAGTCAGCTCTTTGAAACCCGATGCCACCACGTCCACGACAGCTTCCACAGGAAAGCGACCTACCTCACCCTCATCCTCGGAGAGCAAAACCATTTCATCACCCGCAAGCGCCCACAACCCCATCGTCGCTAGATTGCCCGCCAACGGACCCGTCAGTCCCGGTATCTCCAATTCGAAACCGTCTCCGAGCCTTCGAATCTTCTGTGCGTCTGGATAGACCGCCCATACTTCATTCTCCACTGTTCGAAATAGGTCCACAGCACCACCGTCTTGCTCAATCCACCCGTCGGTAGACCACAGGCCATCAGTCGTAGAAAGCACCGCTGAACCACTCAAAAACTCCATATCGAGCACTTCAGCTGGAACATCAAAGCGCTGCTTTTCCTCTCCAGTTTCCCGATCGTAAGCCACTAATTCGTACTCGGTGGCCACCCAAAGCCAGTTGCCGGTCACACGGAGAAAGACAGGCTGCTCAAAGGTGCGCCCCAGCGACACCGATTCTTCCGGCAAGCGCAAATAGTCGAATGCAGGCTGCTCCATCAAGTCCACATTCATAAAATACAACTCACCCGACGCAGTGAGCAGATGAACCTCGAGTCGTTCACTGTCCTCATCCATCGCTACAAATGGACTGGATGCCTCCAAAAAACCACGGTGGATGGCCACCTCGCCATCCGCGCAATCCTCTTGTTGATACGCTCTACGCTCTTCATCTGGAAACATATCTTCTGCAAAACAAAATACCTGCTCAGTGTGTCGATACCTCGAATCTAAAATATGAATTCGACCTGCATCGCTATCCCGGACAAAGACCAAACTTCTCCGCCGCACAAACAACAACTCTTCCACGTTTTCCGCGCCTTGAATATTCGTCGAAACAACTTGTCGAAACGGCGATGGCTCAATCGGATTGACAGACAACCACGGGGCAGGAGGAACCTCCTCTTGCGTCTCCACATCTGAACCGCAAGCCCAAAGCCCCATCAACAATGGCATAAGAAAACCCATCGAGGGAAAGAGTACACGCTCCATCGCCTCCTCGCCAAGACACCGATTGCGTTAGGGAGTGAGGATGCAGGCGCTTGTCATTGAAAAACACGGAGATTTCTGCGCGATCGAGCAGAGAGAACGCGCTCTTCCGGAGACAGGCCCGAACCAAGTGCGGGTGCGAGTGGCTGCTGTTGGGCTAAACCACCTCGACATTTGGGTCAGAAAAGGGGTGATTGGACATCAATTTCCCCTTCCACTTGTGCCAGGTTCAGATGTTGTCGGCACGGTGGAGGAAGTCGGTGAACTGGTGGATAAAGCCCTACTCGGACGACGTGTAGCGCTGGTTCCCGCCGAGTCCTGTGGCTCGTGTGAGCGATGCACAAAGAACCAAGAAAACCTCTGCCCAAAGTATCGGATTCGTGGAGAAGGTATGGATGGGGGCTGCCAGGAGGCCGTAATCGCCAAACCCAGCGATCTCCTTTTTCTACCCGATGGCATGGCATGGACGGAAGCCGCAGCATTTTCCTTGTCTGCGCTAACAGCGTGGCACATGTTGGTAGAGCGTGCCCAACTCCAAGAAGGAGAGCGCGTTTTAGTCTTAGCGGGCGCGTCCGGCGTGGGTTCAGCGGCAATCCAGATTGCACGACTGTTGGGCGCAGAAGTGTATGCAACGGCCGGCACTCCCGAAAAGAGGGCATTGGCGAAGACGCTCGGAGCACAAGAGGTCTTTGATCACTACACTGATCCGCCATTCCACAAGTTGCTCAAAAAAGCCACGAATGGTGCTGGGGCCGACGTCATTATTGAGCACACCGGAGAGAAAACATGGACAAGGTCAATGCGCGCATTGGCTTGGGGAGGTCGACTCGTCACCTGCGGAGCAACCAGCGGCCACCAAGCAGAGATCGACCTTCGCGTTCTGTTTTTCAAGCAACAGAGCGTACTTGGCTCCACCATGGGTACCCGTTCTGGGATGGAAAAGGTGTGGGCTCACTTCTGCGCTGGCCGGCTACACTCAACTGTGGGTGCTTGTCTAAAGATGAGTGAAATCGCACACGCTCACGCTTTACTGGAACAACATCAGGTGCTCGGCAAGGTCGTTCTCCTACAAGATCTGGGCTAACGCAGCGCATCCTCCATGCTGCGGATTTGCAACCGCACCGATTGCGCTAGACTCAACTGGCCCCGGGCACGCAGCAGATTGTGCTCCCCTTGCGTTGGAGCAATGGAAGGATTCCAGCCAAAATACGATTCATTAAGCGCATCCGCAGCGAAACGGGAAGCCAACTCAAGACAAATACGCTCCACTCCTCTCGGTAGCGCCTCTTGCTCCTCAGTATTCAAGGTTCTCTCCGACAAATACCCTTCGGCTGCAGACTGGAAATTGGCCAAATCGAATACACAATTCTCCGCATCTTCTGCCGAACGGTTGCACCAAGATCGCAACGCATCGCCGAGCTCCACATCCAAGCTCAAATATCCCATGGTGTCCAAGTCCAAGAGCGCGATTGCTTTGCCATGCGCATCAAAGCGCAAATTTGAGATCTTCAAATCACCATGAGAAAGCATCTGAGGGCCATCCAGTCGCCCCTCCCAAGAACGCCATGCTCCAAGGATTTGTTCAGCAACACCCCCTACCTGGTCATACAGTCGATGCACACGGCCTTTCTCAAGACTCTCCTCTAAATGTTGCATGTGAGCTAGCGTGTCATGCGCCCCGGGTCTGGAGAATTGAAAGTCATGCTCAAAATCTTCCAATGCAGCATGCCAACGCGCGACCATCGCACCGGCCTCAAAGGCCATCTCTGCTTTTGCAACTTTGCTGTAGGTCACACCTGGCAGCCAATTGAGTGCACGCCAGCAGCAACCCTCTTCATCCAAGAACCACAAATCACCAGTATCCGTCGGGAGTAGCTCAGGCGTAAGCACGCCACGTTCTGATAAGCGCTGTGTGATTGCAGCGATATCCAAGTTCACTTCTGGACGAAAAATAGGAGAGAGGGACTGAATTACGGCAATGGGTGGTTCTCCTACCTGCCACGTACCGTTGATCAATCCACCCTCTAAGGGGGCACATGTCTGGTGCTGAAAACCGGACCAATGCTCAAGAGGAAGTTTTTTTGTCATGGAAAGAGAATATCCTTTGACGCTCTGCGTAGTGGTGTCTACCTTTCCATCAAAGCACTGGAGCGCAGCATGAGTCACCTCAAGACGTTTTTTCTGATGGCTGGCCTAATGGTATTTCTCGTCGTAATCGGGGGACTGTTGGGTGGCCAAACCGGCGCAATTGGCTGTTTTGCCTTTGCGCTCGTCATGAACATGTTCATGTACTGGAACAGCGGCTCACTTGTCCTAAAAATGTACAAGGCCCAACCGGTCACAGAATCCCAGGCCCCGCGGCTCTACAATTCGGTAAAACGAATGGCCGCCAATGCAGGCCTGCCGATGCCCAAAGTCGCCATCATTCCAATGGATCAACCCAATGCTTTCGCTACGGGCCGTAATCCAGAAAATGCCGTGGTCGCTGCTACGACAGGGCTTATCAACATGGTGAATGACGATGAACTCGATGGGGTAATGGCTCATGAACTTGGCCACGTTCAGAACCGGGACATCCTGATCTCCACCATCGCCGCAGCAATGGTCGGTGCGATCACCATGTTGGCCAGCATCGCAAAGTTTAGCGCGATGTTCGGCGGACGCGGCCGTGGCCGTGGTCCTCACCCCGCTGTGCTGATCCTACTAGCGATTATTGCTCCGATTGCTGCCGGCTTGATTCAGATGATGATTAGCCGCAACCGAGAGTACATGGCAGATGAAGCCGGTGCGCGGATTTCTGGAAAACCGATGGCCTTGGCAAGCGCACTCCAGAAGCTCGAAAACTTCAGCCAAAACAAGCCTGTTGATGTCAATCCGTCCACAGCCCACATGTTCATCGTCAATCCACTCGGCGGTAAACACTCCATGTCCAATCTCTTTCGGACACACCCCACCACTCAGGATCGCATCAGTCGGTTGCGTCAAATGACCTAAAACTGCCCCGAGCGAAGCACTACGGCATTTTGACTGGACGCCCCCGAGTTCCAGGGGTCATGCTGGCGTAAGATTTCGTAGCTATCGACGCGGGAGGCAGCCGAATGACGTTCCACCACAAAAGTCTCTTAAATCTGACTTGGGCGATATGGGCCATTTCTGGCTGCGGCAAAGACGCCGACACCAACGATACAGCGGGTAGCGACTCAACAGACACCGCTGAGATGGGTCCTGGTGACAACATTTTCCTTGAAATCGACCAAGGAAAGATCCACGTCGATAATGACAGTGTCGGAGACTTCCCTGGCTGGGTGGGCGTCCCCAACTTGGACGATGACGACAACAATGGTGAAGCCGACTTCTCGCAAAGCGGAGCTCCGGGAGAGAACGACTGGACTGTCGCCTGGCTCGACACTCAAAACCGGCCTGTCCAACTCGCCTTGTCCGGAACCACAAGCGCCATCCGCATTTACCAAGACGGACAAGCCATCCTCGGACAAGGTGTCTCTCAGGAAGCGACAATTAGTGGACAAGAAGACCTCGTGAAACTCGAGTTGGAGTTCAGCGATTTTCTCGTAGCGGGAAGTCTTGAAATCACGGATACCGAACAACAGAAAAGCTTCTCTTTGGCGCTCACGTCTGCACCATTGATCCTCAATCATCATCTTCAGCCTGCAGAAGAGGTGATGGCGATGCAGGTCAACTACCAGGGCTACAGCAACACGGACATGATTTCGGACTACAAATCAGTACTCGGAAACAACCGGTTCATCACCATTAATGAGAGCACCTACGGTGGAGATGTCTGGGTTCAAGACGAGTTTGAATTTGGATATTTCAACGCCCCAGGTGTCCAAATAGACTTTATTTTCGACACACTCCGAAATGGGCAGAGTGGTCCAGGACAAGGGCTCGATAATTTCCCAGAAGATCAATACGGAGGCCCAGACTGGGTCATTGATTGGTGGGGAAAAGGACAGGCGAACTCCTTGGACTACGGCGGTAATCTTGAAGTGTCACCTCCTGTCGAAGTCGATGGTGTGGCCTACCCCTTTGGTCGAATCTATTATGGCGGTGCTTCGAGCTATGTACCCAAGGCACAGACCCGCAACGCCCTAGATGCGATGCAAGTCCAGAAACCGTTTATGGCGGACTCCACCTGGCTCTGCGTGGGACACATCGATGAATTCACCACCACGATTCCGGATCCAAGTGCTCCAAAAGGATTTCGTTTCGTCATCTCCGACACCCACTCCGCATGGGAAGTCCTAGAAAAGATGAGTCCGAACACCGCACTTCCACGCTGGAAGCCCGGTGGCTACGCTGGACATCGCATCGACAATGTGGGGCAACTGCTCAACGACAATGCCCTCAAGGCGCTCAATGAGGAAGTCCAAGAAATCCTCGACGAACAGTTGGCTCTGTTCAAAAGAGAACTCAACCTCACAGAAGAAGACATCATCTACATGCCATCGCTCTTCGAAGAACCTCGGGGTTGTGGAAGCTATGTCGCTGCATTGATCCCCGGGATGGCCAACCTCATCGTTGCGAAAGAAAAAGATGGGAGCCCCGCAGTCTTTGTTGCAGACCCCTTTCTACGAAGCGACACCTCGGACCAATCCCAAGACCCCATGATTCAGGCTGTCCGAGACATCTTCCCCTCGAGCCTCAACCTCCACTTTGTCGATGACTGGGAGGTCTACCACATGGGATTAGGAGAAGTGCATTGCGGTTCGAATGTAAAACGCGAGTCGCAGTCTGACTGGTGGATTGACGCTGCACATCTCATCAATATCGAAGCCGGAGAATGATCATGTTGAAGCATCTTTTATTGACGTTGAGTCTCTCCGGGAGCGCTTTTGCTGCCGACTTCACAAGCACTACGCTCACACAGGCATCGCAGGTAGAATCGGCTCAACCTGAGCTCGCCGAATGGGTCTACACCATGAAACCCATCCAAAACCGAGCAGGCCATCTCTGGTTTCCTGGCCGCAAGCTCGCCGAGCCAGACGCACAACAATTGATCTGGAAGCGACTCCTTCAGGCCCAAGACAATGACGCTACACGCGTCGCACTTGCTTACGCCTTAGATGCCTCAAGTTTGCCCGACTGGGACTACATTCAAAAGCAGGACGATCCCAAACTACGGGCAGCGCTTCTCCATCTGACCAAGAAAAGTGCGGACCCGAAAGCACCCACTCTACTCAAGAATGCACTTTCTGATTCTTCAGATTTCGTGCGCGAGGAAGCTGCTCGATTGGCTGGCTATCTGCCTGACAGAACAGCGATAGAACAGGTGCTAATTGACACCCTTATCGATCCTCAGCCGTCCGTTCGAGCTCTGACTGCTCGCAGCCTGGGTTGGCTGGGCAGTACCCAGGCCTTCCCAAAGATCCGTCCACTACTCAAAGACCAAGACGCTCAGGTACGTACACGGGCTCTGCAGGCACTGATCAGCTTAGATTCAGCGCAGACCAAAACGCTGCCCGAACTTCAAATTCTGCAAAACGACAGTCATTCGCCCTTGGCCAGAAAGGCGGCCCGACTCTTGGAATAAGAGCGCAGAATTTAGTCGATGCTGCCTTGAAGCGTATTCACATCGCCCCGAACAATCTCAAACTCAGCACGTCGATTCTTTGAGAAGGCATACTCTTCTGCTGGGGTCTCCAACGGGATTTCTTCGCCATAGGAGATCAACTCAATCCGCTTAGGTGATACGCCCTGGCTCACCAAATAGTCCAGGGTACGCTGAGCCCGACGCTGTCCCAAGTGCAGGTTGTACTCCGTGGTGCCGCGCTCATCTGCATGGCCCTGGACGCGAATCTTCACGGATCGGTACTGATTGAGCAGATCGGCATTGTGCTTCAAGGTACGCTTTGCGGTCGCGTCCAAATCGGACGAATCATACAAAAAATACACCCGTTCAAAAGCCTGGTTCTGAACCAGCTCGACTTCTGCGGCCACGGGATCTTCTTGAATTTCGACGTCAACGATCGCGGGTGCAGCCGGCGGAGTGGGAGGTACTTCTTTTTTACAGCCTCCAATACCCAATGTTGTCGCAACAAACAGAAACCCAAGGCTTTTTCGCATTATTTATCTCCTTTGTACCTGAGCTAACCCACTTTTGGATCAGGTCAACGGACAATCCAACTCTCACAACGCGCAAGGTCAGCGTGCCATTTCGGTGAATATGCATTCAGTGGCAAAAAGTACCTATTTGAGCCCACAGAATCTGGGTTAGATCGCAACCAACGTCAGGCAACCGATTGGCGTATACGTCCTTTTTTTGATTCGTGAAAAATCCTGGAGATCTTCACATGGCCCTTATTGCCGAATACTTGTGGATCGACGGCGGAGAACCTACTCAAAAACTCCGCTCGAAAACCAAAATCCTCCCTAACACCGATGGTGAAGTCACCCTTGACACGTTCCCTGACTGGGTATTCGACGGCTCTTCCACCAACCAAGCAGAAGGCGATGCAAGCGATTGTTTGCTGAAGCCTGTACGCGTTGTGCCCGACCCGATTCGCGGCGCTGGATGCTACTTGGTTCTCGCTGAAGTACTGAGCCCAGATGGCACACCCCATCCCACGAATGCCCGTGCAAAGCTCCGCAAAGTGCTGGATGCTGGTGCTGGCAACACAGACTCCTGGTTTGGATTCGAGCAGGAGTACACCCTGTATGATGGTTCAAGACCTCTTGGATTCCCCTCGGAGCGCCGCTACCCCGCCGCCCAGGGCCCCTATTACTGCGGTGTCGGTGCAGACGAAGTGTACGGACGCGACTTGGTAGAAGCCCACTTCATGGCTTGCTTGGAGGCTGGACTGCTTCTCACCGGCGTAAACGCTGAGGTAATGCCAGGTCAATGGGAGTTCCAAGTTGGTGGCCCAGGCGGAGACGCACTCACCGCGAGTGATCATCTCTGGTTGGCACGCTGGATTCTGTATCGTCTCGGAGAAGAGACCGGTGTTTCTGCAACCCTCGATCCTAAGCCGATTCCAGGCGACTGGAACGGCGCAGGAATGCACACCAACTTCTCGACCAAGGCCATGCGCGATCCAGGTGGCGTAGACCACATCAACGCAGCCGTGGACAAGATGTCGAAACGCATCAATGAGCACTTGGCTGCTTACGGACAAGGCTACGAAATGCGTCTGACGGGACATCATGAGACCTGTCGCTACGATGAGTTCAAAGCAGGCGTATCCGACCGGACCGCTTCTGTTCGCATCCCAGCAAACGTGGCCATCGATGGCTGTGGGTATCTCGAGGACCGACGTCCCAACGCGAATGCCTGCCCCTATGAGGTTGCAGCAGTGATGCTCGAAACGGTGTGCGGACTCGGATAGTCCATCCGCATCCACGAAAGCTGCGGTGTCTCCTTCGGGAGACGCCGCGTTTTCGTTTTGGGCGCCCTAATCTTGCGCTAACCAAGCGCCCAAGAGTTCGGCATCCGGACCTTCTTGCAGTTCACCCGTCGATCGGTAGCGATCCATCGCCAATAAGAAGTCTTCCGCGCATCGCTTACCGGCCTCCACTCCAGGCTGATCATAGGCATTGATGCCCAACATGCTCGCATAAACCCCCACGGCACGCTCATGGAGCGCAATCAACGCCCCCAAGCGTCGCGCGTCTACGGTATCTAAAACGATGGTGTAGCTCTTTCTCCCAGCATCCGTGAGCGCCTTTCGGGTACCCAGCAGCATGGCCAATAAATAGTCGCCGGCAGTCCGCTCCCCCTCAACGGGTACGGCATCATCCTGCTTGTCGAGCACAGCCACAAAGGCGGCAAAAAAATCGTCTTCGCCTTCTCGCAATTGCTGCACGAGGGCATGCTGATCTGTACTGCCCTTGTTGCCAAAAACGGTAAGTCCAAAATGGTGGACTTCCTCGCCATCTTCAAGCGTCTTGCCAATGGATTCCATGATCAACTGCTGCAGATATCGACCCATCAACGCCAAGCGATCTTTATACGGCAGAAAGACCATGTTCTTGCGACCACCATCCTGCGCATTGCGATACCACGCCATTGCCATGGCACTTGCAGGATTCCATGCGCTTTCGCGACACCATGCATCCATCTCTGC
>Ga0163180_10000952_pt1 | contig 16487 bp, 20 predicted proteins | sample AtlANTMetagenome_2_FD_109647 | JGI IMG/M metagenome (GOLD analysis project Ga0163180, IMG submission 109647) | Marine eukaryotic phytoplankton communities from the Atlantic Ocean - Atlantic ANT 4 Metagenome | ecosystem: Environmental > Aquatic > Marine > Oceanic | place: North Atlantic Ocean...
CATCCAGCCTTTTCTGTCTGACGACAAGATTACGTTAAACAACCCGTACGGCCAGTTAGAATTGAGCGCATCTGTAAGAGATCCGCTTCCGTGAGACAGAAGCCTCGTAAACAACCCGCGCGCCTTCAAAAGGTTGTCGCCTTTTAAGCCAACATGGTCGGACTTGTAGCACCAGTCTACAGGGCGAGCTACATTGTTTTCGAACGCCGCATCAGGCGTGCCCCTAAACCAACGCTCCCAAACCAACATGCTTGAGTTCACCGCAACACCGTTGCTTGTAAACGATGGCGTTCCGGTTGGGGCGATGCCCATTCCTCTTACGCCCGCAGCTGTAAGGCGCTCCATTGGGATGTATAAGAGAGGAGTAACCCTGTCCTCGTTAAAGACTATAGGGATTCCAGCAGGGGCGGTAAATTGGACGGTAACGGTATTGGCCGCAGTCAACGTAACGCGCGTTCCCGCTGCGCCCGCTCCGTATGCATATCCTGCAGCGGATGCGATGCGCTCACTTGGCAGCTGAAAGTCAATGTCTCCAGTTGCGCCTGCGGTGATTAGCACTGGCTTCCAGTTGGTGTTATCAAAGGCGAAAACACAAGACCAGGCGCTTACTCCAGACGCAGGCGTTAAAGCCACTCTAGGAGCCACGAAGCTGATAGGAAGCCACCAGATTTCTTTTGAGTCTACTATTGGCTCGTTGCCGGGAAACTTGTATCCCCTTGGCACAGGAATTGGCCTTTCCAGGTACATAGTAAGCTGATGCCTTGGAATGCGACCAGCCCCTCCTCCCGCTCCTACCCTTAGCCACGACTCAGACGCAACGCTCATGTCTTCATCGTCGACTGAGCGATCTAGCGTGCCGCCTCTTCCATATATCAAGACCTGGTAATCTGCTGCTACCGTTGACACCTGAAAGGTTGGGTTTGCATCTGTGTTGGTTTTAGAAATTGGGCCAGATATAAGCGCAAGAGTATCAAGGCCAGAAACAAGCCATGGGCTTTGTATGCGCCGCGTAACCTGTACATCAGGAACGCCTGCTCCTGTCGTGTGCACTGAAGACTCTACTGACCAGTACGCCCACTTCCCTCCAGTAAGAACCCACATCTCCCTTTCTTTGGGAAAGGTAGCAAACAGCGCGTTAAGCTTAGGGTTATAAGTAAGATGCGCTCCCCTGGGGTCTATCTTTATCGTGGTGTCAGGCGTGTTAGCGTCTGCTGTAGCCACAGGGGAGCTTGTTCCGCTATCTACAAAGTAGCTCGTCATAGGGTTGGTAACAAAGTCCGTGAAAAACGGAGCAATGTTATCACTCACCGGGCTAATCGATAGGTTTCCAGTTGTTCGGTAGACGCCGTTTGCATCCATCCAAAACATGTTTTGCTTGGCTTTTACAACACAACTTGGTGCAAGGCACCCAATTGAGTCAGAGACCCTGGTGATTGACCCTCCAGCAATGTTTCCGTCTGGACTGCTAGAAGGAGGGTAATAAAGCCAAGTCTCTTTTTCTGTCCAGATGGTCAGATTGCCTAGCTGTTCTTCGATAGCTGTAATCGGATGTTCGCTTGAGATGACAATCGACATGCCATCGCGCACTGACGCAGGGTATCCTTGATCAGAAAAATATATGGTGCGCCCTCTAGCGTAAGCCATGTGCGACCCAAGCACTGCCATTGCAGATGGAGGCTGGAAATCGCTGGGCAAAAGATAGACAATGCCATCGTCCGCAAAGGGTCCGGTTCCCGCCATCTCTACCTGAACCACCATAGAGCTTTCGGAATACGGCGGCGCTGGTTCGTGCCAAAACGCGTCTGTCGTTGCGGACTTTCTTTGTGTGTAGTCTTGAAATGTTCCTGGGATGTATGCCCACAACCCACCTGATGGGTGGGACATCATCAGAACATCTTGAAACTCTGCAAAGACAAACGGCGTTTCTTGCCTTTCCGCCCGCTTCCAGCTTTGCCTGTCGAAGTCTTTGTCGGTTTCATAGTTGCCGTGCATGTCTGCTAGGGGCGTCGTAAAGAACGCGTCGAATGACGTCGAAATCTCCAGCTTCCCTTCGCCTTTTGCGTCGGACGTGTGCCTGTAAAGGGGAACTTCCCAATGCGTACCGTCGGTAATGTCGTCAATGTGAACTGTATAGACCCTAATGTTAAGGCTTCCTGGCCTTGTGTTAGGGGCTTGCAGCACGTTGGACGTGTTAACCACTCCCGAAAAGACGCTTATGATTTGCTCGTGCCCAAAGTTGGTAACCATTAAATGGCTGCCATGGTGCGTCTCTAGGGATGTGTTTGTTACCGGTGAGACTGGAAGGTTTCCCGTGCTTGACGGGAGTCCAAACGTTGATGACCTTTGAGCGAATTGCCCAAACCCTCTTCGCGCTTCCCAGGCGTTTCGCCTGAATAGCATGTTCATGGCGAAGCTGCCCTTCGTGGGCGACTCTAGCTTGCAGCCATCGGTGAGGATCTCAGTCTCAAGATACTTCGGCATTTTAGTAATCCTCGAAAGAGTAGGCTACTTGTCGCACGTACTGAGACCCCTCAAAGTTCCTCCGGTTAATGTATGCCTCCAGGTCTTTCATGCGCGAATTAAGCTGCATTAAAAGCGGCTGATTCATGTGAGAATCTCTGATGGCATATTGCTTGTAGGCAAGGAGCGCGATGATGTCGTGAAACATGGCCAGATCATCAACGTACTCAGCCCCCGCACCCGTTGCCGTGTTTGCCCAGTTAACTGAGCTCTCCGGTACGTAGGTGATGGTAAGCGCGCTATTGGGTGCATACGAAAAGTTTAGCGTGCTTCCCTGAAGGTAGTACGACCTGTATACACCCTGAAGGCCTCGCATCGAGTTAACCGAGCGCCAGATTAAATCATTGGGCGGAGATCCTGCTGGCGAACGAATTTCGATGAGCTGCATCATTCTTCGCACCCCAGCCGAAAGGTTGTTGCCTAGGATCCGAACCGCGTTTGCGGGATCTGCCAAATCATACGATGTTGCTGCAGTAGCAGGGATCGACACGTCTACCGCGTAAGTGTACGGAGCAAGGTCGCTTACGGTCCATTGGAATTCTCGATAACCCGTGGCTAGGTAGTTCGACACGTCTGTGGTTGTAAGCCACGTTGCATCTGGCTCATCGCAGTACTGTCGAAACAAGTTGGTAATCTCGAAAACAAACATCTCAATACCCCGGCCCAACGGGCGAAATAAGAGCCTCAGTCCTCTGACCCATGCGAGACACCGCATCTTCTACTTCGCTTCGTCTAGCAGCGTTTCCTACCTGCTCCTGCCCAACCTGCTCCAGGGCTGGTTCGGACTGCTGCAGCGAAAGCTCTTGAGCTTGCTGAACCGGACTACTTCCTGGCGTCTGCCTTGGCCAGACGAGCCGGTTCATGGCTGCAGCCTGGTACGCTTCCGGTCCTTGCCCAAAGGTAACGATGGATACAAAAATGTCGCTGATGTAATCCTGCGTCTCCTTTTCTAGGATGTAGTAATCCTCTGATTGCATGAACTCCTGGAAAACCTGATGGAAAGCCTTAAGGTCATCTGATGCGTAGATTTGAATCTCGTGACCAAGAACGGCTGCTGCAAGAAGGTCTTGAGCGTGCGACATCTGCTGCACGTGGGCAGAGATAAACGCATTTGATGTGCGGAAAGAGATCTCCCGCATTGCCGTTTCGGGATCGATTAACTGCATCTTGTAAAGCTCAAGGATTCTGTTGTCCCTGTCGTGCGCTTCGGTTCGGAACAGGCTCCCTGGCTGCATAAAGACTTCTGGGTCTTCAACGATGTTAGTTTCGCTAAGCTCCTTATGAACAACCTGACCCAGGGTATCCATCATGCGCAGCATCTTCTTTTCGGTGTAGTGCCGCTTAGCAAGAACAAGCATCAACCTTGCAACGCCTTTTGCAGCGTGCTCGACTGCAGCTTGAGAAATCTGCAATTGGCTCATGTCGTTTCTAGACAACACGTCGATCGCGCTACCGCTTGAAACGTTTACTGCACGCTTTCCTAGAGACACCGAGTGGATGCCCGCAACATCCTGCATCTCTGACTGTATCCTAGTTAGGTTGTCTAGGACGTATCCGGGCAGGGGCATTGGCGGCGCCATCTCTGGCTTTCCACCCGCTGCGTTGTAGTAAACCTTTTCTCCCGGACGGTCCGTAAACGCAGACGTGTCTACGCCGGCCGTTTTTGGAATGAGCCACTTGGGGTTACCCATAAGCTCTACGTTTTGGAGAACCTGAGACCTAGATTTGTTGTAATACCACTGGAGCCTGACAAGGGGAGAGATTAGCCCTACTCCCCATAGCCTGGTTGGGATTACCGAATACCTCATCACCTGAACAGGAAACGGGTCGACAACCGACTCTTCTTCTTTGAAGAGATATGTCTGGTCCATAAGTATCGCGTGGCGACCGTCGCGCCAGTAGATCTCATAAACCTCAACACGATTGGCTGGGCGCATATCCCCAAAAGGCCCTTCTTCTTGAGAGCCCTGCGTAACCTCAACTTTTTCAATAGCCTCTTTGTGTTCTGGATAAGCCTTTTTTAGGTCGTATTTGGTATGGTACGTCCTAATGGCTGTCCACTGAGACTCTTCCGGGTCGACAACTTTTGGCTCAAAGAACAAGTCGTACGGGCTTACGGTATCGGTATGGACACGCTTTAGGCCTGGGTCATAGTACGTGTGCATTGCGCTCGTGCCAAAAGCGAGCAAGTTTTCAATAGACTTGCTAATGGTCTGCGCCATCTCATCAGCTTGCCAATGGTACTGTAAAAGCCACTCGCTTGTGCGAGCCTTTACAATGTCATCGGTTGACGGGCTTGCAGGCAGAACCGCAACAGAAGGGTAATTCACGCTCATGCGAGCCAGAATGTTCCGGTACATGTTCAAAAGCAGGTTGACGGTAACCCTGGTGTTCGACTGCGTAGGTCGATCAACCGACCACTGCCTAAGCGAATCATTGTAGGTAAGCCACTGGTTTCCGCTTAAGAACAAGACGCACAGGTCCCACGCCCTCTTAAACCCATCTTTGTCCGAATCAGAGTCCTGAATCAGACCCCTCATGTTAGTGGGGAATTCGCTCATTTTTGAATACCAAGAGCCTCAAGTCGTTTTTTCATTCTTTGATCTAGAGCTCGTCGTTTTTGCGCCTCTTCCATTGCCGCGTACTGTCGCGCACCTTGGCCTGCTCGAGACATAAACTCTTCCGTGTCTCCTCCTGCAAGGCCGCCAGCAGCGCCACCTATTGATCCGCCTAGCGCTGCACCCGCAGCCATTCCCGGAGGTCCGCCCGGGATGCCAGCAAGGGCACCGATTACCGAACCTATAGGACCTAACGCTTTAGCCCATCCAGGCGTTTCATCCTCAAGAGTCATTGTCCTAGCGTCATACAGACCAAGGGCTGCTTGTTGTCGTGGTGTCATTGCCATAACGGGTTATCCTCCTGGGAAGAAGATGCGGCCAACATGTCAATAGGGTCCGCATCGAAGCTGGTGAGCTTTCCCTCTTCAATCATAAGGTCTAGCTCTTTTCGCTTAATGCGATTGAGGTAGACAAGATAGACGTTTAGGTTAATGCAGGTGAGGGATCCAAGCACTAGCAACACGTCTATCATTTTTTACGTCCTTTCGAGGCCATCTTGGCCATTTTCTTTGCGCCGTATTTCTTTCGGCCAATCCACGCAGCAAGAGCTGGAGACCCAACCGCTTTCGACAAGGCTTTAAAACGACCACCCTCTCCGGGCTTGTCTTTCTTTTTGGCCTTCTCGTATAGAGCCATAGCCGCTTTTCTGCGTGCGCTCTTCTTTGCCATGATGGACTCCAGGTAAAAGAGAGGGGGCCGAAGCCCCCCCTCTGTTTAGGCCCTACAGGTACCCCATAAGGATACAGTTGTTGTTGGGATGCTTAGCAACAACATTCCAGTACCATCGGTAGTATCCCTCAAACGCATCGCTACCAGCGAGACGCGAAAGGACGTTACCATCAAGGTCGGCAAACCCGGGCGACTGAAGCTCAGTGACGCACCAGGAATCTTTCCGCATGAAGATCATGCATCGACGCGTGCAAGCACGGCTGGTGCGAATTGGCACACCAGCAAACGCGATGTCGAGGAAAGAGCCATCACCTTTGCCTTTGGTTCCAGCGGGGTTCATCTGGATAGTAGCGTTAAGAAGTCCGATATACGACTGACGATCAACAGGGTTGAGCAGAATAATATCGGGAGCCTCTCCACCACCACCGGGAAGCGTTCCACCACCGGCACCTGGCGTAGCCAAGGGGTCAAGATCAACCGCATCCATCATGGCCGTCATACGCGGAAGCGCAAGAGCAGCACGCTGTTGGTCGCGAGGCGCAGCATGAGCAGCCGCTCCAACAACATTGGTCTGCACGTGTCCACGGAGAGAAGGCGCCTGGCCATCCGCCGCAACCGCAGGAACCGCAGTCGCGTCCTGACAATTACGCGTAACGCCGTAGTGTGCCGCCGAAGACAGGTTGGTATAAATCCCGTTTACTTCCGCATGCGTAGCAATACTTACCGCCGCGCCTGGTGCGGCGAGACCTGGGTTGAGCGCGCTATTGTTTACTCCTACTGCCGCGCCAACATTGTCGACCGCCTGCACAGGACGCAATGAAACCGCCACACCAAACCCGGGCGCAATATCGCTCGTGATGTAGTTACCACCAGCGTTAGCCCCGAATGCAATCGTGATTGTACCCGCGGTTGGGTCGATTCCGATGACCCAGAAGTTGGGGTTTACCAACGCACCACTCAGGGTTACCGAGTTGTAGGTGTCGGTACGAATAAGGTCAACCGGCACCCAGGTAGCAAACTGAGCCAGTGCGGGGTTAACTCCCGCAAAAACGGTGAAGTCTCCCTGGTATTGAAAAGTCTGTGCCGCAACTTGAGTCATCGCACCAGCAACAACAAGCTGGGGACCAGCCGTCGTTCCACCAGTACCGGCAGCCGACGCATCGCAACGCTCGTTCAGGTAACCGCGTACTCGTCCACCAAAAATGGTCGACTGGTTGGCCTGGTTACGAACATCCGAGGCAAGCTTCTTCATCTCAGCGTCGGTGTAGCTAATGAAAGCCCCGACTCCGCCCGTCTTCGCAGCAGCGATAGCGGGACCTGAGACTTGGAAACGACCGTATTGGAAAGCGGCTTGAATCTGCAAGCGCTCATAACCTTGGTCACCGGCAGCGGGAAGCAAGCTAGCGGCGGCAACGCCTACGCCAGTCTCTCCACGGTAGCCAACGCCAGTGTTACGAGACACGTGGACAGGCATGATGGCAACGCGACCGTTCCAATCGATGGTCGCTTTTTCCATGAGTTCAAGGGCAAGGACTTCATTATTGAGCTGGTCAAGAATGGGTCCAATGTAAAATTCTTTAAGAATTGAGGCAAAAGTAGCTAATGTAGCTGGCATTTTTTATATTCCTTACGCGAATGGATTGCTGTTTTGTAAAAACGCCCGAAGTGCTTTTGATGCATCTTTGAGGTTTTTGGGCTTATGATCTCCCGCCGATATGGGAGGATTTACAGGAGCTGATGCCGCTCGACTAGGACGGGGAGCAACCGCTTGCGCGACCTCTTCCTTTGCGTCCTGGGTGGCCTCGGAAACAGATTTTCCCTGAGCCATGTGCTTCGCGATAGCAGCTTCTTCGACCGATGCAATAAAGGAGGAGTATTGCTCGGCCACCTCCATAAGGTTGGCGGAATCATCATTAATGACAGCTTGCAAAAGGGCTTCCCTCGGCACGACTGGATACTTACTAGTCGCTTGAGAAATTTCCCTTTCAAGGCTTTGGGTGGCGTTAACAACTTCGTATTGATGCATTCGTTGCTGCATCTGTTGAAATTGGCCTTGCCATGAATCCTCTGAGTGCGTGTCGACGGAGTCATCAAGAAGACCTAAAAGATCTTCATCAGACAGATGCTCAAAGCTCTGATTATGCGAAGCAGGCGCTGGTTGCGCTTGCTGCCGCCTCATCAGTTCAGAGAGCTCTTCGACTTGCTTCCTCAGCGAATCAACCTCGCCTTTGTAGCCATTACGGGCGTCAACAACTTCCTTAAATCTCGCGTAAGGAACACGATGTAGAGAGCTCGACTCTGAGTCGCCCGGATCCTCAACGCTACTAGCGCTGTCACCGCGAGCCTCTACTACCTCCGTACCAGCCTCATTTTTTACGACCTCGGCTAGCTGTTCAGTCGTGGGTTCGGGAGAGGAGGCCGAGTGAGGCGGCTGCGTACTGCCTGGTTCCTGGGCCGGAACCGGCTCCGCAGCGCTAGATGTATCCGCCAAAGGGGACCCGTCACTCACCCCTAGCATATTGCGCACCTGACTCACTGCTTCACCGCTCAGATACTCACTCACTTCGACCTCCTAATTTTGCTGTATAGTTCATTTACATGAAGCCGTCCAGAGACGGCGGCTTTTCCTCCGACAGGGTGTCTCCCTTGTCGAATAAATCTTTGGAATGCTGAAAAAGACGACCCGTTTGCACCTCGAACTCCATCATTTCCTTAATGGTTCCGGGCGGTTTCTTTTTCTTAATTTCTCTAACCACCTCAACCTGATTCATCGCAATGAGCGCTAACGCAGTTGCGATTACCATGTCGTCGTGGTGTCCTGAGTCTGCTTCGGGCTTTCCAGATTTATTAAATACAAAGGTATTCATTTCTGCTTTCAGCGTTTCATCGCTTGGGATGAGCCACTCTCTGGAGATGTACTCTTGCAGTCTGGCTATAAGTATTGCCCTGGTAGACCTTGTGGTGTGAAACCCGAGGTTTTCCGTCCACCTGTTTGTTGCCTTGTCGTACTTAACCCGCCGATAGAGGTTGACGTACTCTCTTGCGACGAGCCCTTCAATTACTGACAGGCCATACGAGTTGGCCTCTACGCATACGAGCGCCCCATACTTTTTGGCTTCGTGCTCAATGCGTTCTGTAAATTCGGATGGCGACATCCTGGAGTAAAGCGTCGATACCATGATCGGCTTTTTCTTGTCGGTGCAATCAAGGGTAACGAAGCACGAGTAATCGCCGTGCTCAGAGCCTGACGCCACGTCAACCCCCATAACATAGCACCGGTACTTCTGCGGCTCTACGTACTGGTGGTAACCTGGTGTTGGTTTTGCGTGAGGGTATACGCGATTAAAGAACTTCTTACCGCTTGAGATAAAGGCTAGGTGTGCCTCTGGCGGGTACTCTTGCAGAAAGGTGTTCCAGTTTGCGGCGCACCTGGTGGCGTAAGTAGCTGCTGCCCAATTGGTTTGATACTTGTCGAGTTCGTACTGTTGTGCAAGGTCTTGTATCTCTTTTGGGATCCACTCAGGCTTTTTCCTGCTTCGAGCATCCTCCTGCTCTCTCCAAGAGATGAAAAGCTTCTCAAATCCGTTCGGCTCTTCCCATACACGGTGAGCGCCATTAAGGCCCTTTGCCGTGGTCTCTAACGTCACCGAAGCGTTTTCCCCAGCGGTAGACATAGCTGCAGCAATAAGCTCCTCTATGTTCTCGTACTGGGCGAATTCCGAGCAGTGAATAGACTGGTAAGTACTTCCCCGTGCGGAGTCGCTACCAGCAGTAGCCGCAAGAATATATCCACCGTGGCTAAACTGCATCTCATGCTTGTTCTGTAGTTTAAGGTCAAACTTCAAAAACCCCGGCAGCATGTCATAAAACCGCTGATAAATACGAAAGATGCTCTTGGCTGCAGAGTCCGTATGGGCCAGAACCAACGCCTGATGGTTCGGGTTAAACAAGGTTCGATGAAAGTTCCTTGCTCCCTCAAACGTAGTGATGCCCAGCTTCCTAGACTTAAGAACATAAACCCACGGGTTCCTAGCCTTCGCCTCCATAAACCTGCGTTGCGCATAGTTAGGAGTAAGAGCTAGAACACGGCCTTTTTTATCTAGTATTTTCAGGTACTTAGTACAGAAATACAGAAAGTCCTCTTGGCACCTTCTGATTTCTTTGGCCGCTTTTTTGGAGAATTTCACTTACGAGACATCGAACGAGTGAGAGGCTGGCAGGTATCCCAGGAATCCTTGTGTAATCTCTTCCTTGTCTTTGATGTCTGTTTTGGAGTGAAGCACTGAGTGGAACGCGGCTATAAACTCGATTAGTTTTCGAGCGAACTCAACGACAGGTCTTGCGTGTGTAGCCTTGGCGTTTTGAATCTTCTCCTGGTTTTCTTCCAGGTAGCTTCTGAACTTAACCAGCATGGCTCTACAGAACCGATGGTGTTCTCTTAGGCTTGCGTTTGAGTAGGGCTCTAGCATGGTCTTAAGAGACTCTGTTTCCATCATGCATGTGACGAGCGTAGCTTTCATGTTGTCTAGCTCGCTGAGTATCTTGTCGCCTTTTTTGTCGAGTGGTGGTGCAATGATGCAGTCCATCGAGTTTTTAATCTGCGATATGAACTGCGCCATTACGCTTTCGACCATTCCGGCTGGAAAGATAGTAGTCACTTTTTCGGCCATGCTTTACCCCGCTAGGTTCTTGACACTGTGTAGTGCTTTGAGCGCACCGACAGATGCTTCTAGGTCATCGAGAACCTTGTGAATGTGTATAGGTTCTGGTTCGAGCAGTTTGTTGTGAATGAGGTAGAGATCAATCGCCTCTCTCATCATCCTGCTCATGCTCTTCCCGGTGGACTTCTTTGCTTTTCTTAAGCTTTGTATCTGCGTCGCTCTTAGGGCAAGAGTCGTGTTCTGCTTCCTTCCGTGGTCCATCCTCATCGTGCATGTGCTCCTTCATCTTCTTCATCATCTTCTTCTTCAGATGCATAGGCGGCTTCATCATAAGGCTCACGCTTATCTGAGACACTTTCGACAGGTCGATATCTTGTAGTTTCTCCAGCATCTTGACTGCTGCTTCTTTGGCTGCGCTCTTCATCTTTCCCATCTTTTTTCTCCAGCTTTTTGGGTGTTTCCAGAACATCCATCAAGTCGATGGTTGTTTCGTTTCTAATTCTATCGAGCTTAGCTCTGGCCAGCTCAACCTCCATCAATTCCTTTTGGAGCCTAGCTTGTTTCAGGCTTTCATCCAAGGGATCGCGCCAATGGGCATACCGTCTAGCAAGTAGCCACTTAGCTGTAGCGGGGCTAGTTTCTGCATGTTCATTCACTATACGCACAAGCTTTTCTTCAGCCTGGGCCATAGCGATGTCGTACGCCCTACTAAACTCTTGCTTGTCCGAAGCCTTCAACCAGGCCCTAACAGTCCTAGGCGTAACACCGGCTCTCCTGCACCCCATCTCTAACGTCTGACCCTTTCTAACAGCGTCGAGGATCACCATCACACGCTCAGTCGTAAACTTGCTAGACGCATTATGTGGATCTTCCAACTAGGCACACTTCTTGAAGTGACCAGAAACACTCAAATCACCCTCAAGCACCATATGACGTTAATAGGTTTTAAACCTTCTTAGTTCCCAGACCTTATAGCTGTCAAGAAAATGAATGCTTGACAAGGTTGTTGGCATGACCCATGCAAACATATACCTGGTCCTATAGGAAGTTCTGCGAACTTCCTGAACTCTGACACGAACCGGTTTTACCTGGTTTGACGGTTCGGGAAAACGCGATTCCAAAATTGGACCGCGATATTAAGGGGCCAGCTCAGAGGAGACCAGGAAAGCAAACCCCGTCCCTACCCCCTACGACCCCCGAGCACCAGACCACCCAGGCCAACCCACAAACAAACGAGGGGGAGGGGGAGGGTGAAACAAAGGCTAAAGGAAAAGGGGGGTTAGAGGTACCACTAAGGTACCTAATTTTCTAACCGCCTAAAGCCTCACCACCTTCCGTGACTCCAGGGGTAAAACATCCAGCATACATTGACTGGTTAGAAACGTCGTCTTGCTGATACCTGTAGTATGGCTCTGCTTAAGGTACCAAGCTGATACCCGAGTTGGTTGCACTCTGGTACCGCAAACGCAAAAACCCCCGGAAGCGCTGGGCCTCCGAGGGTCTGTTTAGTTGGGTGTGGTTAGTTAGTTACCGTCTGAGTTCGACGGGGATTCCGCTGACCTCCGCTGTGTATAGTAGCTTCACTGCTCTACAACTCCAGGTGTGATTCGATGACCCAGAGCAGGTACTCCGAGTCATCTACGTTGCAGTCTTCTATCCCGTCCTGTGTGTCCGCCACGTAGTCGCGGAGGGTCTCCGGATAGGTAGCCTCGCGGAGGACGTCGCACTCGCTGTCTGCGGGCACCCGGTCGTCAAGGTCTCGGTCCTCGTTTATGTCGTGGATTGCTTCGGCAACAAGAGCGCGCGAGTTGTCACAGCCCTTGGTGATGCTAGAGTAGATTGAGAATGAGGTCATGGCGACACCAGCTCGTTGATGTATGACTGGGGGACCGTGCGACCGATGCCCTTACCGCCAAGGTACTTGTTGATGTGCTTGGTCGTGGTCGACGAGTAACGGGTATCTGTCCTGAACGCTCCCTTGCCATCCCATCCGGCGACGGGTGTCTCGTATGAGAACAGGACCGATGTCCTGCCGAGCACAAACTCTGTCATGTTTGAGCCAACGTTTCGTAACTTCATCCTGGTAGCCTCCTTGTCTCCTGCCCTAACAGGAGAGCTGTTATCGGAACCCCCGCCCGAAGGCGGGACGCTTAGGGCTTAATCCGCTTTGCCACGAAGCGAGAACGTTGCAACGTCACCAGCTCCCGGCCCGGGGACGCATACAATCGCCTCTGGCTCGTAGCTCGTCATACGAAAGACGCACGACACAATGTAGCGGTGCTCTGCGAAGGATGGCGCAATCTCAACGATGCAATCGCGAGCATCGCCGAGAGATAGGAACGGGCCGAACGTCTGACCGGTGCCCATCGGCAGCTGGGTCTGGCTTCGGGTTACGTAGAAAAGCTCTTCCTCTATTACTGCTATGGTTCTCATCGTCCTACCCCTACACAAAAAAGCTAGCGTATGCGGTGGCGAGAATTCCGACGAAAGCGAACGCTTCCCAAATGTGGCCTAAGGTCTTCATAAGTATCTCCTGGTAGCAAGTTGTGGATGGTTGGTTCCATCATCGGAAGACCGAACCAGAGTTCGGCCGTCCTAGCTAGAGCCAAGCCCAGACGCTCTTTTTAGGGTCGCACTTCGTGCATGACATCTCTGGACAGCAAGAGTCGCAGCACTCGCCGACCTTGCACCCGTCGCAAGTGTGGCTGTACTCCGCGCACTGCGCGCACTCTCCCGCGTCGTCAAGCTCGGCGCGCCTGGTCGGGGTCTCACAGTCAGAGCAATCATAATACTCATCGTCAGGGTCAACGACGTCCTCGTAATAGACTTCCCTTCCATCGTGTAGAATACACCTCACGACGCAACCCCCATCACTCGGCCGAACGCCATGCCGTAGAGGCAGTAGTTAATCTCTGAGCATAGGCGAGAAGCTATCACGCGCTGGGCCTTCACAAAAACAGACCAGCGCGGCTCATCCGGGAAAGCGTCGAACATCTCGTCGAACTCACCCCTGTCGTACCGGTAAAACATCCAACCAGGGTTAAACGCCATCAGCGCGCCAAGGGTAGTGAGCTTGTACTTATTAACGAGCCACATGATAGGGCCGCCCTCATCCACAAACCAGCGAAGCTCAACTTCCGGGTCTATGGTAACCTTAATAGGTCCAGACATGAAAAAGGCCGGGTCGATTCGCTGTGGGTCAGTGCGGTCGCTGGGCTGATGCTCGTATACATCGTATGGGTTGCTCATGTGATCTCCTGGTAGCAATTAAGGATAAACTATGAATGCATTAGTTTGACGCTACCGTCAAGACTTAAGTCAGTTTTTTTTTGACTCTGGCGTAACGGTGCCGACGGTTACCAGGAAGAAAACCGAGTTAAAAATAAGCTGTAAACTACCTGTACACTGGCTAGTTTGTTTTTAAATCCTAGTTAGTTTACAGGCGACTAGCTTGTTTACATTGCCGGGCCCCGCCCGTGCGCCCTCCGGGAAGGAACGGCTCTAGTAGGGAACCGGGCGTTCAGGCTTTTGGATGGTTCTTCTCTAGGAGAAAAACGTTCAGAAACCCCGGAGGTGTTTGCCACCTGTCACACGAAGCGTGTCACCTGACAAGCGCGCCAATGCTCAAGGGGGGGTTAATTCCGCAGCGATAGGGGAGGGGGTAAAGGTCGAGGTCCGTTACCTAATGCAGGTCCTTCCCGTCCGTCTCCCTGTCAACGGCTAGCTTGACCTGTCGGTCTCCGTACTCACGCAGCTTTTTGAGTATCCACTTGCCATCCTTGCCTATCCTCTTGGCGTTGGAATTCATAAGCTCTCTGCCAAGAGAATGCTTTACGCATGTAGACAGTAAGACAATCTGAGATGCGGTGACCGCCTCGTTGTAGCATTCGCCGTGGGGATCTTCAGGACGCTTCGAATGGTTCTCACCAAACGATTCGTGGTGATAGAAGTTCGCCAGGTAATGAGCAAAGTCCAGCGCCTGAAGGAGCATCTTGTCAATGATGTCCTCATCAAGGCCGCGCTTACTCATCAAACTGCTCAAGCCTTCGGTCCCTAGCGCAGGCCGCGGCGCCTATGCGCTTTACCGTGGCAGCCAAGTCTATCTCAGGATAGGCAAGCCAAATCAGGTAAAGCTCTTTGAGACGAAACACGCGAACGCCAGCGCGCTTATGCGCCAGCGTCGCACCCTTTACACCAATGACACGAGCAACGTTATCAACGCCGTGCGCCCTAGTCACCGCATGTAAATCAATCACCGGTTTGTATCCAATCATAGGGCGAGCCTATAGAATACATGGCCGGGATGTCAAGAACCTTTACGCTTCAAGCGCCAACGCCAACGCCGGAGAAGTCTCCGATGCTTGCTCGCTCCGTAGCAGTTCCAGCCCTGCGGACCACGCGTAATCCAAGAGTACGCAATCCAGAACAGGCGCACCTTTCCCAGCCTTCCACACTTGCGTTTAGCCTTTCCGGTAGACCTCAAGATATGAGTAAGCAAAGCCCTCGCCACTCCCTTGTAGTCGTAACGGTCTACAGCGTATCGCTTAGACAGCCACGTCCTAACCTGGAACATGCCGCAGCTCTTGCCCTTGTCGCCGCACCTAGGCCGCACGCGGTACCCACTCTCCATGCATGCCGCTGCCAAGATGATGCCCCTCGCAGAGCTGGGGATAGGGATGGTCTTCTCAATCTCCACGAGCTCTCCAAGTATTGCCCTCTTAAAGGACTTACTGGCCCTCGGACATGCCGAGGCAGCCATTCGCTCCAGAGATTCGTAGGAGGGGCCTTTGCTTGGAGGTGATGAAAGCGCTGGGCCCCCACCTATTAGGAAAAGGATTATGTAAAGACCTACCATTGCGCTTTTGGGGGCGCAGAAAGGAGATGAGCCCAGCATATCTAATCTCCCCAAGCTTCGGCTGATTCGTCAAGCAAGTGAAACGTTTTCGAAAGTATCATTGGTTTCTCCGTGGTGGTGTTGAAGAGGTAGACAGTAACGCCCGGGCTTCTTCCCGCGCGCTTCTTGGTTGCCTTCTTAGGGCGGAACAAAAATATGGATGCGGTCCTGATTACCCGGTCATCTCTGCATGCTATGCCTATGGATTCGATGGCGTCTTGCACGCTCTTTAGAGGGGCATCAAGGTCGCACCTTGGCAGGACGAACCTGTAGATGGCTGTGATGTTGGGGCCCTGTACCGGTTCGCCCTCCACTGTAGACGCTACGCGAACCGCCTCTTTAAACGCTCGCTTCTTGGTGTTCATCGCATAGCGCGCACCCCTAGAAGTTGCGTTGAGCTTGTTGGCGTAGACCTCACGCAGCAGGGGAAGAACCTGCTCTGGTATAGTAATCGTAATCATTGCTCTTGCCTCAGGTCAGGTCCGTCAACATACACCACCTGGCTCGTTCCCTTGAATCTGCTGCCAACCGCCTCCCCAAACGTAGCCCCCATGAGTGGCTGTTTGTTGCTTATGAAAATGGTGCGCTTCGAAAGCGTCTCAAGTCGTGTGCGCATAAGGTCAACTATCCTTCCTCTTGCCTGGTCGTTGGCGCGAAGGAAGGCAGATCCCACCTCATCGATTACGAGCAGGTCGCAATGGACCATCTCATGGAATCGCTCGCCTATGATTCCGTACTTGGTCTCTGTGGCAAATCGAACCATCTCCCCTTCGCACACCCAGACAAAACTCCGAAGGTCTTTCTCCTCTGTAACCAAGCGCCAAGCACACCGAGCAACCGACACGGTTTTGCCCGTGCCAGGCGGACCATAGACAAAGAGGTTGGGGCTCAGCGTCTCTCCCCTGAGATACCGTCGTATCTCCTGGTCTAGATTCCTCCGATGCCCATAGCCCTTGTAGTTGCACATGGCTGGGCGGAGCACATGGTCCGGTATCCTCTCGACCATCTTCTCGCGCTGCTCCCTGCCCTTGTCGCTAACGCAGGTCTCACACAAAGGAGTGGGCTCCCCATAAGGACCAGGGTCCGTCGGCATCACCACAGTTGAGCAGCCTGCGCAGCGCCTGG
>Ga0163180_10000953_pt1 | contig 16475 bp, 13 predicted proteins | sample AtlANTMetagenome_2_FD_109647 | JGI IMG/M metagenome (GOLD analysis project Ga0163180, IMG submission 109647) | Marine eukaryotic phytoplankton communities from the Atlantic Ocean - Atlantic ANT 4 Metagenome | ecosystem: Environmental > Aquatic > Marine > Oceanic | place: North Atlantic Ocean...
ATAACAAATATAAAAATTAAAAGAAAAACCTTAAGGAAAACTTTAATGTTGATAGTTAAAATAAAATGTTAACAACTATTAATTATTAAAAATTTCTATATATGTTTTATCTTTTTCTTTATTTATCCACTCTTGTAATAAATTGAATCTTTTATATGATAAAGCAACACTTTCTATAAGAGCCCAGTCTGAATCTAAAGAGAGGGGTTTTATTTTTTGTTGTTTGTGTTTATAAAGCAAAAAAATAGAAGAGTCTTCTATAAAAACAGAAGAAAACGAAAAATCTTCTAAAGAAAAAACCTGTTTTTGTAAAAACAGCGGTAACTTGTTTATGTTAAAATCTTTATAATACCCAGAAAAGTTTTTATAATTACCTTGATATTTAACACATAGAGAATCAAAAGAACCAGGGTCATAGAAATTTTCTTGTAAGTAATCATTAAATTGTTTTTTTAAAAAAGCGAGGTCTTGAGGGCCAGGAGAATAGCTAAATAAAATATGTTGAGTGTGTATTTTTTCTCCAACTCTATCTATTAGTTTTATTAAGTGTAAACCAAAAGGGGTTTTTGTTGGTTGAGAAATTTCTCCCTTTTTTAATGAAAAGGCCACCTTTTCATATTCTGGAACCAAAGAACCTCTTTTTGTGTAGTTTAAATCCCCTCCTTTAGATGATGAACCAGGATCTTGAGAATATTGTTTTGCAGCGGTATTAAAAGAAATCAAACCATTTTCTAAACTATCTTTTAAAGTTAAAGCAAAAGCAAAAATAGAGTCTTTGGTTGTTTTGCTAATTTCAACAGGGGCTTGTAATATTGAAAATTCAGCTAAGGGCTCTGGTGCAGGAAAAGAGTCGGGGTTTGTAGAAAAAAAGCCCTCAACCTCCTGCCTATTAATATCAACTCCCCCAAAACGAGAAAATCTAAATTTTTCAACATATATTTCCTCTTTTACTATATCCCAATATTCTGATTTTATTTCAGAGAGAGACATTTTCATGGTATCCTCTAATGCTTTTTCAGAGCCAAAAACGTTGGAAAAAGAAGAAATTCTATCTTCTAAATTTGAATTTATTTCATCAAATGTAACCTCTATGCTGGTGTCTTTTTGGGCGGCATTTAAAACAACCAATCTATCGATTTTTTCAATTAAAACTTTTTTAAAAAGCCTCTCAAACATTAAAGGACTTTTTTGAGGAGCAATGTTTTTTTGTTTAGCTAACAAAAGAGCTTGTTCAAACACATCAGATTTTAAAACAGCAAAATCTCCAACAATAGCAACAATGCCATCCACATGGTTATTCGGTGAGGGCTGGGCAAAAGAAAAACTAAAAAATATTAAAACAAATAAAATCAATTTAACTCCACGGCTTTATAGTTTATAATAGGGTTTATTTCTTGTATTAAATCTCTAAAAAGATTAACCCTTATAGAATCCTGTTTTTCTCTTTTTATTTCTAAAGCAATTTGAGAAAAAACACGATCCAAAGAAAAAGGCTCTGCAGGTAAAAAAGACTCTAAACGAACCACAGAAAAAGAATTGTCGTTATTTTGAATAACAGAAGAAACCTCTCCCTCAGAGGGTAAAAAAATAGCCTTTCCAAGGGGGCTTTTTACCCCACTGCTAACAGGCTCCCTGATGGCTCCCCCATATTCATCAACCAAAGAATCAAAAGGAACGTTGTTTTGTTGTTTTGTTTTTAAAACCAACCCAAGGCTGTCATTAAAAACACGCACCTCAGTAAACACCGCCCTTTTAGGTTTTATATATTTATTTTCATATAAACCCTCTTTATATTTTTGTTCAACCAAAGAAGAGTCTGTTTTTACAAAGGAAGAATTTAAAAAAGAGAGATATTCAGAATATATAATGTTTGTATAATTGTTTTTCCAATCTCTTTTAAAAGAAACAGTGTTTTCTATTTTGTTTTTTTTAGACAACAAAAAAACTTCTTCTTGTAATAAAAAAGAAACAATTAACTGTTTGAAATCTCCTTTGTTTTTTAGAGGAGGAACACGAGAACTGGGAACATTTTTAAGTTGTTCGGTTAACCAAGACAAACCAAAACCTTTGTTTTTAAATAAAAAGAATAACCCTGGTTGAGAAAATTCTTCCAACCAAGAAATTAAAGTGTTTTTATTTCCCAAAAGTTTTTCAACCTCTCTTTTTTTATTTAAAAAAATAATCAATGAGCCTGTGTATTCATCGTTGAAAATCAAGTTTCCGTCTTTTATTAAAAGGGAATCAAATTCAGCAGAAAGTGTTTTTAAATTATCAAAACTTAAAAAAGCCTGGGAAACCTTATAGGCTAAATCTTGATAGTGTTCGTTTGTGTAATAATAATAATTAGAAAAGCTTTGATTTGTTTTTAAAGCTAAATGATAACCATAGGGGGTTAGTATGGGCTGAGAAACAACGTTTGTTTTTAAATTAAAAACAGGTTTTTGAAAAGACATTACTGTTTGTCCCCAGGGAACCCAACCTAAAAAACCCCCGCTTTTTTTTGCACCAGGGTCATCAGAAAACTCTGCAGCAAAAGCAGAAAAAACATCAGAGGGTTTTTGATTTTTTAAATTTATTTCAGAATTTATTTCTTGATATAAACTGTCTGTTAAAAATAAAGCTTCTGTTTTTGAAATTAAAGATCCGGTGTCTTCTTCTGAACCATTAAAACCAACAACTAAATGATATATTTCAGCTTTATATTTTAGGTTTTCCATGTTGGTTTGAAAATCTTCTTCTAAAATTAAAGGTCTAGCAATTAAATGTTCGTAGGTGTTGTTTATTAATAAGGCTTTTTTTCTCACAAGAAGGTCTTTTTTAATCTTAGGAGAGTTGTGAAAACCCTCTCTTTCAGCTTTTTTTATTATAAGTTCTCTAGCAATAAAATCTTGTACTGTTTCCTCCTTTTTTTCTTTAGATAGGGCGTCCCAATCTTCTTTAAAAACGTCTTCATAAAAATCTGTATTAAACCAGGTTTTTTGATTAACAACCAAAAGGGGCTGGGCAACAAAAGAAGCGAAGGTAAAAGAAAAAAATATAAAAAAAAGAAAAATTAACACAATTAAAAAAAAGTTATTTTATTAATAAAAGACGACAGTAAAATATAATCATCTTTTGTTGGATTTTTATATTGAAAAATAAGATTTTTATGAGAATTTAAAAACCAACACTCTTTGTTGTGTTTTTTAAAAAAAGAAAGAATTAAAGCGACAAGGGAATCAATTTGAGAACTTGTTTTTTTTACAGAAAAAGAAACAGAAACAATATCCCCCTTTTTAGAAATTCGTGATATTTTTTTATTTTTTCCCAACAAAGAAAGACTCCTGTTGTTTATTAAACCCTCTATTTCTGGAACACAAATCCCAAAAGAGGCAACAATGTTGTTTTTTATTTTATCTAAATCGGCCATTTTTTGAGCAGAAAAAATTTGTTTATAATAAAAAGCCCTATCTTTTTCGTTTGATAAAAAAGAGTCAGGAATTGGTTTTTTAAATAAATCTACAAAACAAGAATCCTCTTGTTTTTGGTTATTTAAAACTAAAGAAAGGGCCTTGGTGTAATATTCAAAACCAACGCTTCCGGTACCGCTCTGTTTATATCCAAACAAAGCGCCTCCACCCCTTATTTCAAGGTCTGATAAGGCAATATGGTAGCCTGAGCCTAAAGAGCTATATCTAATAATAGCCTTTAGCCTGGAGAGCCCTTCTTTTGTTATTTTTTTTGTTTTTGGGACCAAAAACCAAGAAAAGGCTTGAGCGGAAGCCCTTCCAACACGCCCCCTAAGCTGATAGAGCTGTGATAGACCAAACAAGTGGGCGTTGTTTATAATTATTGTGTTTGCTGTTCCAATATCTATGCCGCTTTCAACAATTGTAGTGCTAAATAAAATTTGCGTTTTCTGTTTAACAAAACGGCCCATTTTTTTTAATAAGACATCCCCACTTAACGAACCATATATTATATCAGAAGATATAAAAGGAAGCTCTTTGGAAAACGTTTTAAATAATTTTTTTAAATTATTAACAGAGTTGTCCACAAAAAAAACCTGACCCCCTCTAGCAACCTCTTTGATAAAAATGTTTTTTACAAGATCTATAGAAAAAGAATCTAAAGAGCTTATGATGGGTTTTCTATCGATAGGAGGGGTTTGTATTAAAGACAGGCTTCTTGCTTTGTTTAATGATAGCTGCATTGATCTTGGGATAGGGGTAGCAGATAAGGCTAAAAAGTTAACCCCAGGTGAAAAAGAAAAAACTTTTTCTTTGTTTTCTACCCCAAAGCGGTGTTCTTCATCAACAACAAAAAGACCACATTGAGATAATATTTTTTGATGAAAAAGCAACGCGCTTGTACCTATTAAAATATCGGTTTTTTTATCTAAAAAAAGAGTTTTTTCATATTGTTTGTTTTTAGTAAGCCTTGATAGGCATCCAATAAAAACACCAAAAGGAGAAAGTCTTTTTTCAAAACAATGATATAGTTGGTTTGCCAAAATTGTAGTTGGAGCCAAAACCACAACCTGTTGATTGTTTAAAACAGAGGCAAAAGAGGCCCTGATTGCAATTTCTGTTTTTCCAAAACCAACATCTCCGCAAACCAGTCTATTCATAGGACGGGGCTTTTTAAGGTCTGTTAAAACCTCTTCCCAACATTTTTCTTGGTCTTTTGTGTCTTGGTATGGAAATGCTTGTACAAAACCCACAAGGGCCTCGTTATCAATGTTAAACGGTTTGGAAATAAAAGATTCCCGCTGTGAATATCTTGTTAATAAAGAGCCAACAAACTCTTTTAGTTGTTTTTGTATTAAACTCTTTTTTCTAGACCAGGACCCAGGTTTATTTAAAAAGCTTAAAGGATGATTTTGATTTAAGGACACAAAGGAAAGCTTAGACATATAATTTATATCTAGTTTAACCAGGCCATCTGAAAACCTTAAACATGCTTTTTCGGTATCAAGAGAGGTTTCAAAGCCCACAAATCGACAAAACCCAAAGTCGTCGTGTATGTATGTTCCCCCAACCTCTAGCGATCCAAAAACATCAAACGAAGGTGGCGCCTTGTTTTGTTTTTTTTCTTGGTTTAAAAACCAGGCAGGAACAAAAGTTTCTGATTGATTATAAAAACCTTTTTCAAAAAAAGAGTTTATTGTTTTTGGTTTTTTCGGTTTTTGTTTTATAAAGTTTTGATAATCAAAAGGTTTCATATCTATACAAACTCTTCTTTTGTTGTTTTTTTTCAAAGCTATATTTTTTCCATTATATGTATATATAACAAAAGCATCTCCCAACAGGCTCTTGCATGAACGCTTGTTATTGTTAAATTTTGGCATAAGAGACAAAGATTTCACCTGTTTAATAATAATATTATTTAAAGGGTTAATATAAAAGACCTTACACGCTGCCTCTAAAAAGCTCACCCTGTATGTTTTGTTGGAGTCAAACGGCATTAAGTCAACAACGCCCCCTCTAATTAAAAAGTTTCCAGGTAGCAGAGCAGGTTCCGTTGTTTTCTTAAAATTGTAAAGTTTTAAGGCCCTTAATAAATCTTCAAAAGAAACAGTTTTTTTTATTATAAAAGAGGCCCCCTCTGGTTCAGGAATAAGATTAGATTGAAACAAAGAGAAGTCTATAAAACATGTTTTTATTTTTTCTCTATGGGCAGCTAGGCGTTGTATTGATATGGCGTTTGTAGAAAAATATTTATTTAAAACAGTTAATGAACTGGGCTTTTGGTTTGAAATACAAGCAACGCTTTCCCCTATGTGCTCTTGTAGTATAATTGCTACACGGTCCACAAAAACACTATCAGACAAAACGCAGGCTCGGTGTTGGAGGTTTTGAATAAAATATAAGGCGGCTTCAAACGAAACCCCCTCTATAGAAGAAATCTTTTTTTGCTCTAGTTCAAAACAGGCTTGTTTAAAAAAACTCTCGCTATGTTTCACGTGAAACTTTTTTAATATTAATACCAATTAAAGTTATATCTGTGGGGCGTATGCCCGATATTCTAGAGGCCTGTCCGAGAGTTTCGGGGCGAACCCTGTTAAGCCTTAGCTTTGATTCATTGGAAAGTCCTTGCAATAAATCATAGTTGAAGTTTTTAGGAATAGGGGCCTTTTCTAGTTTTTGAATAGACAAAATGCGCTGCCTTTCATTTATAATATAGCCCTCATATTTTATATTGGTTTCAACAGCAAAAACAGACTCTTTAAAGAAATAAAAACCCCTATATTGTTTAGGGACCATATTAAACAAAGAAACCTCAGGCCGTTTAATATGTTTTTTAGCAGCAACCGTTTGGTTGTGTTGTTTGACTTTATGTTTTTCAACCCAAGAAAAAACTTTTTTTGTTTCCCTAAAAAGCAAATCACAAACATTTTTTTGATTAACTGTCAACAGATTAAAAGAAAGGGCCTTGGGCACAAGCCTTTCATAACAGTTGTCAGGCCTTAAAGAGAGCCGGTGTTCTGATCTAGAGGTAAACATTCTATAGGGTTCATCTAAATGTGAGGTTATTAGGTCGTCTATCATAACCCCTATATAAGAAGAATCTCTTGGTAAAACAAAAGGGTTTTTATTTTGAGTGTATAGCAGGGCATTTGCTCCTGAAACAAGCCCTTGTGCAGCGGCTTCTTCATACCCTGAGGTCCCGTTAATTTGCCCCGCAAAAAACAACCCTTGTATGCTCTTGGACATTAAAGATGCATTGAGTTGGTAGGGAGGAGAATAGTCGTATTCAATAGCATAGCCAGCCCTTATAAATTCAACCTTTTCTAACCCAGGAATAGCTCTAAGGGCCTGTTTTTGTACTTTTTCTGATAAAGAAGTAGAAAAGCCGTTTAAATATATTTGGTTAGAACCAGACCACTCTGGCTCTAAAAAAAGCAAATGAGAAGGGTTGTGTTTAAAGCGAAAAATTTTATCTTCTATGCTTGGACAATACCGTGGTCCGGTTCCTTGTATTTTTCCAGAAAACATTGCTGAAGAGCTAATGTTTTTGTGGATAATGCTGTGAACATCTTTATTTGTTCGAACCGTATAACAAGGCTCTTGCTCTTTAGAAAAAGGTCTTTCTGTAAATAAAGAAAAAGGTTCTATATTGGTGTCCCCTTTTGCTTCTTCTGTTTGTTTCCAATCAATACTTTGTTTGCTAAGACGAGGAGGGGTTCCTGTTTTAAGGCGCCCTGTTTTAATCCCATGTTTTTGAAGACACTCTGTTAGTCCTTTTGCTGGAGGCTCTCCCATCCTCCCCGCAGAAAAAGATTTGTTACCAATATGTATAAGCCCGTTTAAAAAAGTTCCACAGGTTATAATAGCCGCAGAACACCTCATTTTACCTCTTGTTTTTAATATAACTGAAAACACCTGTTCTTTCTTAACATTAAATGCAACCACCTCATCTTCAATGATTTGAATGTTTTTATTCTTTTTAAAAAGCCTAGAAATATGCTTGGGATATGTTTTTTTATCTACTTGCGCACGAAGGGCCCAAACAGCGCGCCCCTTGGTTTTGTTAAGTGTTTTAAACTGTATTCCTGATAAATCTGAACAAACTCCCATAACTCCACCCAGGGCATCAATTTCTTTAACTAGGTGAGATTTTCCAAGGCCTCCAATTGCAGGGTTGCAAGAGAGCCTCCCAATAGCCTGTTTGTCCATAGTTATTAATACACACCGGCCACCCATTCGTGATATTGCAAGAGCAGCCTCTATTCCCGCATGGCCCCCACCAGCAATAATAATTGGCCCATTATTTTCCAACACAAAACCCTTTAAAAATTGAATGTAATACGTTTTCTTTATCAGAAGGCTGAATTAAGCTATCAAACCTATCACGAACAACATACAGGTCAGAAAGGCAGGCCGAGAGGTCTTCGATGCCTTGGTGCTGTCGAAGTATACATTTAATATTGATATTTATTTTTTTTAAAAGATCCAACTGTCTCTGGTTTATTAAATATAAATATTGAGAACTAAAACTATTCATTTCTTTTTTACAAAGTGTTAATAAGTCTGTTAATAATTCATTAATGCCTGTTGTTTTTTTACAAGAAACACAATGAATGTCCTTTTCTTGTTTTTGAGCCCTTTTTAAATCTGTTTTATTAAGAACCAAAAGTATCTTTTTGTGTTTTGTTTCTTTGTCAAGTTGCTTTAATATTTTTTTTGGGTTATTATCGTCTACTATAATTAATATGTTAGCCTCTTTTATTTCTTGGTGCGTTTTTTTTATTCCCAACATTTCAGCCTTGTTTGAGGTTTTTCTTAATCCAGCAGTATCTATAAGAGTAATAAAAGCGTTATCAATGTGCACATCTGCTTCTACGGTATCTCGAGTTGTTCCTTTTTCGTTGGTTACAATAGACCTACCTTTTCCTACAAAAAGATTAAACAGGGAGGACTTTCCAACATTTGGAAGGCCTATAATAGCGACGCGCAACCCAGAAACCTTTTTTTCAACAGTATAGCTTTTTGCTAAAATATTTTTAATTTCCTGTTGGCACGTTTTCAGGTTTTGATAAAACCTCTGTTTGGTGCCTGGTGACATTTCTTCTTCAGTAAAATCAATTTCATGTTCTCCTTGAATAATGATGTTTTCTATGCTGTTTTTGCTTTGTTGAATTTTTTTGGATAGGCCGCCTTTAATTGTATTTAATAAATAATAACTATCTACACTGTTATTGGCCTCTACAATAGAAGATATAGCTTCTGCTTGTAGCAGGTCTATTTTGTTATTACAAAAGGCTCTGTAGCTAAACTCTCCAGGTAGAGCTTCCCGCGCTCCTAAAGCCAGCACAGTTTCAATTAATTTATTTGCTATAATTACACCTCCATGCACAGAAATTTCTAAACTATCTTCACCTGTAAAGCTTTTTGGTGTTTTATAATATACCAGAGAGGCAAAATCAAAAGGGTCTTTTGTTTTAGAACTGTAAATATATTTTAAATATACTTTATTTGGTGTTGGTTTTATCTTGCTTTTGGTGAGCAAAGAAAAAAAACGCTCACTGTTTGTACCAGAAAGACGAACAACGTTTAATGCAGATTTACCAGGTATTGTGGCTAAAGCAACAATATCATCTAAACGATCATACATGTTTTGTTATCCTTGCTTTAATGATCTTTGTTGTAAATAGTTTAAGATATTATATACTAAATAATATAAATTTAACCCTGAAGGAAAGCTGTTGAATAATAAAAAGAAAAAAGCCGACATAATATACATCATTGGCTTTTGTTGACTATCCATGCTTGCCATTGACATTTTTTGTGTTAAAAACATCGAAACACCTAACAAAATAGGCAAAAAGGCAACCTGATCACCATAAATAGGAATATTAAATGGTAAATAAAAAATTGTATCAGGCTGTGCAAGGTTTGAAATCCATCCAAAAAAGGGAGCCCCTCTAAATTCAATAGTAGAACGAAAAACTAAAAACAGAGAAAACAACAGGGGCATTTGTAGCAACATAGGAAGGCAGCCCCCTAAAGGGTTAACACCCTCTTCTTTATATAATTTAACCATTTCTTGATTTAGTCGCTGAGAATCGTTTTTATATGTTTCTTGTAGTTTTTTTAATTTAGGCTGAACTTTTTGCATGTTTTGAGAAGACTCAAAACTTTTTTTCATTAAAGGCCCAGTAATAATGCGAATTAAAAAAGCAAACAAAATTAAAATTATGCCATAATTTAAACCAAAAGAATGCATAGTTTTTAATAACCACAAAACACCCCGACTAAAAGGCTGAATAATAAACCAACCAAAATTCATAATTCTATCTAAAGAAGTGTTAAGTTCATTAATATAATCAATATCTAAAGGCCCAACATAAATAGAAGCAGACAAAGAGTTTCCTGCCTTAAAAATCGCCGAACTATAAGAGGGCACAACAGAACCCTTGTCAAATAGATAGGGAACGGCTTGAATTGAAGCTCTTTGAGCATTTTCAGGTATTAAAGCAGCAATAAAATACTTTGTTCTAATAGCGGCCCAATCAATTGCCCCAGAGATAGAAACTTCTTCTGCAGAGTCCGTTATATCAGAAGGAGCAAACCAAAGGTCTGAGGTTTCTTTATTATGTGAAATATATGCCGCGCTATAAGTTTGTACATCATCATATAGATTTTTTTCAGTATTACGGAGGCCTTTATCCCAAATTAAATAAACCTCTTCTAGCTGCCCTCCTATATCTTGCGCTTCAATTAAATGTTTGCTGGTAAAATTATTACAAAAAAAAACTGTTTTTTTATTAATTATAAAGCGAGGATCAACAAATTCAGACTCAACAAGCAAAGAATCTTGTTCCTCTAGAGAATTTATTTGATTGTTGTGAATAGACGAATTGTTTTTTAATGTAAAAGGACTATCAAGGGTTATAGAAACGCCATCATAAAGGACGCCCACACAAGGAGCACAGGCCTTGTTTTGATTAAGAATAAGAGAAACATTAACGCTGTCTTGATAAACCCCCTCTGTAGAATAGCTTCCTAAATATTTATTGGTTCCATCTGACATTAAACTATAGTCTATAAAAGAACCACCGCCTATATTAGACCAAAGAACATCATATAATTTAGATTGAATATGAAGCGTTTGTTCTAAACCAGAGGAAGGCTTGTTGTTTGAAGGGGCGGGAACGACAGCCTGTGTTTGTTCAAAGGCAGACATATTAGCGTTGGGTTGTTGAGCATTATCAACAATTGCTGCGCCTGAAACAGGAGACACCGGGGTCTCTGTCTCATATCCTATTAGACTTAAATAATATGGGGTTAATAATAAAATTAACAATACCAGAAAACCAGCAAGAAAGGTTTTTTTTAAATCATTCACTTTGATTGCTCCTGTATTATAGAAAGAAGCTGCTTGTAAGCCTTCTTAATATCTTTGAAGTTTATGTTTTTCTGTATTGGCCTAGCCATAAGGCTAAGGCAGGGCTGTGTTTTTAACATATTACCATATGCCACACGCAATCTGCGCTTTAACTTGTTGCGTGAAACCGCATTGCCATATTTTTTTCCAACCATTAAATACAAATATTGTTGTTCTTTACAAATAGAATATTGAAAAGAAAGAAGGTTTTTATATACATAGGGCTGAGAAGAGCGCAAGCGCTGATTAAACAGGTTAGATGTCTTATATTTATTCAAGAACTAACAGAAATACGCTTTCTGCCCTTTTTTCTTCGAGCAGTTAAAACTTTTTGTCCAGACTTTGTACTCATGCGGTTTTTAAACCCATGTTTGTTTTTTCTTTTTCTATTACTAATATGTTTTGTTGTTTTCATAACTATCCTATTTTGACAAGCCGTTTAATTTAACACTTAATTTTATTAAAAACCGGCAATTATTTATGAGCAGAGACAACTGTTTTAATTCCACCTCTAGGAAGAAAATCCCCTTTAACAGAAATATCATATGGGTCACAAGCTCTTTTAAAATCATCTAAAATTTTATTAGTTACATGTTCATGAAAAATACCACAATTTCTAAACTTCACGATATATAGTTTTAAAGATTTAAGCTCTACAATATGTTTTTTTGGCTTATAGCTTATATAAATAGTTCCAAAATCAGGAAGTCCCGTTTTAGGGCAGACAGCATTAAATTCAGGAATTGAAATATCAATACTATAATGACGGTCCTGATATTCGTTTTCAACTAAATCTAAATCTTTATATGTTGGCAACTGATCCATTTTATATATAAAAAAAGGGGTGTAAAAAACACCCCTTGAATTGTTTTAATTTAATTTTTTGTGTATATTTTATCTTCCGCGCTGAGGTTTTCTGTTTTTAGATTTTTTTCTACGCTTATGTCTTCTTTTCCATTTAATTGTTTGCTCGCTACTTTCTTCTGAGTTTTCAACTAATAGTTTTTTATAAGAAGGAGAGTTCTTAGAATTTAAAAAATCATTTGGTGTTGCAAATTTTGTTGATGTGCGCGCAAACGACAAAGAAAGCCCTAAAATAGATACTAATAATATTTTATATAATGTTTTCATTTTATACTAAACTCCTTCCTTGAATGAATATAACAACAGGAATATATATAATAAAAGAAAAAAATATTACAAAATGTAACAATATTAATTATGTGTTTTAGGGTGTTCTTTTTTCCACTCTAGCGGTACAACAGAAGAACATAAAATTTCAGTTGTCTTATGGCTGTGTCCTTCTTTATCTTCCCACTTTCTTGTTCTTAGGCTACCCTCAATAGAAACTAGTTGACCCTTGTATAAATACTCCATACTAAACTCTGCTAGTTTTCCCCAGGCTATCAAGCGGTGCCACTCTACGTGCTCTATAGAGGAACCTTCTTTATTATTCCAAGACTCATTGGTTGCAAGCGTAAAAGTGGCTGTTGCTTGTCCTTGTTGTGTATATCTCCCCTCGGGTTTGGCTCCTAAATGACCAATTAAAATAACTCTGTTTAAGCTTTTCTTTTGCATGTTATATATTCTCCTGTAGGCGTAAATGGTTCCATGTTATGGTAAAGGTTGCACCTTCATCTTTATTATTTGAAACAGAAACAATACCCTGATGTGCCCCTAAAATACGTTTACAAATTGATAATCCTAAACCAAACCCAGACTTATTAAGGTTCGATCCTCGAACATAGGGCTGCATAATTTTTTCAATTAAGTTTTTTGGAATTCCCGGACCAAAGTCTTGACAGCTAATAGAAATATTGTTGTTCTCTTGTGTATATGTGATGGATACTGGTTTTTTAGAAGAGGCATATTTTTCAGCATTATCTAGTAGGTTTTTTAATACAATAGCAATTTTTACAACATCACAAAAAACCATTATTTTTTCGTTTGATTCAATGATAACATGTTTGTTTTTTGAAAGTTCTAACCCTTGATTGAGAAGATTTTTTATAGAAATTTGTTCTATTTTTAAATTGGAATAGGGCGCAGCGAGTTTATCAGAAATTAAAATATTAGTTACAATTGAATCCAAAACATCAATCTGTTTGTTAATACGTGTTAATTGTTCAGCAGGCTTTTTTTTGATTTCTGTAATGAGTCTCATTTTTGCTAAGGGAGTTCTAATTTCATGACTTACATCTGCCAACAGGCGCTCTTTTTGCTTAAGAAGTTTTTTAATTTCATCAACAAGCTTATTAAAATTTTGCGATAAAAGGGCAAGCTCATCCTTTCCAATAATTTTAATTTTTGAATTTAAATCACCTTTTTCTAGCGCATAAATTCTTTTTTGCATCAAGGTAATAGGTTTTAAAAATCGACGGATTAAAAAATATAGAAGAGTCATAAAAACAATCATTAAAACCACAACGGGAGCAAAATCAATCCACTCATTAACATATTGATAATCTGTGGTAATTAAAAGAACCTTATGGTCATCTTTTTCAATAATAGTTGCTGGATAAAAGCTGTTATTAATTTCAATATCACCAAACGAGACATAACCATCAAAAGACACTTCATGTTGTTCTGATAGAACGTCGGACCATTGATAGCTTGTATAATCACAAACAGAAAAAGGCTCTTGTGTGTTGGTCCAATACAGCGCATGTTCATCTATTTTTTGTCCCAATCTAAGAGAACATAGTTCGGTTGTTGTTTCTAGGGAGTGGGCTTTTAATAACGTTTGTATTTTATTAATAGAGTAAATTTTTCCTGTAATCCGCAAATTATCTAGCTCTTGATAAATAGCCACAGTATCTGCAAGATCTCCCCATGTTTCAACAAACTTATAATGATAGTATGCATCATACATGTCTAAAACATTATCTTTATCGGCAACCCCACTGCTAAAAACATAATATGTTAAAAAAACTAAAATAAAAGCAGCGCATGCGAATAAAATACCAAGTCTTCCAAAAAGCGTTCTAAACCACCAGTGAGCGGTTGAGCGAAACCAAGCAATAAATGAAATGATAGGATTGTTAAACAATTATTTTTTTACCCCAACAAAACGATAGCCAATGCCATGTACGGTTTTAATAAAGCGTGCTTTTGAAGGAGTTTCTCCTAGTTTGTTTCTTAATCGGCTAACTAAAACATCTACCGATCTATCACATGTTTGCCACTCTATTCCTCGCAGATTTTCTACTAAAAAATCACGACTTAGGGGGGCGTTTGCATTATCGACAAAAAGCATTAAAGCTTCCATTTCTGCTGTTGATAAATTAATTGGCTGACCATCTAACAAAACCTCTTGCTTAATTTTGTTAACGGTTAAGCCCTCAAAGTTGATGACGTCTACCATTGTGTTTGTGGCTAAAACTCTTCTTAAAACAGATTGTATTCTAGCAAGGAGTTCTTGGGGTTCAAATGGTTTAGACAAATAATCATCTGCTCCAAGCTCCAAACCCACAACTCTATCGGAGACTTCTCCTTTAGCAGAGAGCATAATTACAGGAATATTTGAAGATTCTCGAATTTGTCGTAAAATTTGAAAACCATCAACTTCAGGCATCATAATATCTAAAATAACTAAATCACAGCTCTTTTGTTTGGTGTTTAGTACACCCTGAACACCCTTTTGAGGGTTGTTAAATGTTGTAACGTGAAAATTATGTGTTTCTAAAAATTCTTGTAATAAATCTGTTAATTCATGATCATCATCTATAATAAAAATATTATTTGCCATATTTTGGAACTCCTATGTTAGTTGATTTTTAATATTATTTACGTTATTGGCAAAGCCAGCATCATTAGTAATTTTTTCCTCTATGGTCTTGCAAGCATGAATAACTGTTGAGTGGTCTCTTTTGCCAAAAAACCTACCAATGCTAATTAATGAAGAAGAGGTTAATTCACGACAAAGAAACATTGCAATATGGCGAGCGTTGACCAGCTCCATAGTTCTTGTTTTGCCAATTAATTGTTTTTCTGTTAATTTGTATGCTTTTGCTACCACAGAGCTAATTTGATTTAAGGATAATTGTGATAAGGCCTCTGCACCAACAATATCTTCAATTACCTGTTTAGATAGATCAACAGTAATATCTTCTTTTTTTAGAGAAGCAAGTGCTAAAAGTTTTACCAAGGCACCTTCCATTGACCTAATGTCTTCTTTAATTGATGAAGCAATAAACTCTGTAACATCATATGGAATATCTAAACCTTCGTTTTTAGCCTTATTCATTAAAATGGCAATTCTTGTTTCTAAATCCGGGGGCTGAATATCTACAATGAGACCAGATTGAAACCGAGAAACTAAACGTTGTTTTAATTGTGTTAGTTCGTTAGGGTGCCGATCAGTTGTTAAAACAATTTGTTTTCCCTGTTGAAACAGATCGTTAAATAAATGAAAAAACTGTTCTTGAGTTTGTTCTTTAGTTTGAAAAAACTGTACATCATCTAGCAACAACACATCATGATTTCTATAAGATCGAGCAAATTCTGTTGATTTGTTATTTTGAATTGAAGAAATAAAATCTAACATAAATTTTTCACTGGTTACATATACAACTCTTGTGTCTTTTGTATGTTTTAAAATATGATTTCCAATTGCTTGCAATAGATGGGTTTTTCCAAGCCCCGGAGTACTATAGATTAATAATGGATTAAAAGGCGTTTGTCCGGGAGAATCAGCTACCGAACTAGCCGCTGCTTTGGCAAATTGGTTTCCGCGTCCTTCAACAAAGCTTTGGAAGGTATACCGCCTATTAAGCTGTGATGCTGCATGATATTCTTGAGGAATTAGTTGATCTAATTTTTTTGCCTCACTGTTTTCTTGCAGAGCATTGTCTGGCGCGGTATTAATAATGACACTATATTTAATTTTAACATTATTTTTAAACGTTTTTTTTAATGCGGCTTTAATTACATCCTTATATTTAGAGTCTAGCCACTCATAGTGAAATCGATTGGGAACCTCAATTGTAATTTCATTATTTTCAAAGCTAAGCGCACGTATAGATAAAAACCAGGTTTGATACGCCTGCGTTGACAAGTCGTTTTTAAGAATTGCTAATGTTTTATCCCAGTTTTTTATATAATCCATTGCTATTAGTTATTCACAAATTATAAACATTATTGTTTAGCCGTGTAATTTAAAATAACTTTTAATATTATTTATATCAATTATTTATGCAAAAAAAACAAAAAACATTTATGCTGTGGCTTCTTTTGGTGATTATTTGGAACTTTGCAGTTCCAGGAGCACAGCCTATTTATGATGTTCTGGTTGCCGTTGCATTGTCTTTTGTATCAAACTTTTTAAATCAAAAATTTTAATATGCTTATTTTTATTATTTTTAGCTTTGTAGCGTTATGTTTATATATTGTCTATTGTTTGTTTTTTTGGCAATGGAAAAAGAATTGTCAACCCTTTTATAATAATGAGAAAACGCTTGTTATGGGGCACAGGGGAGCGCCAACGTTTATTACGGAAAACACGGTCGCATCATTTAAGAAAGCTGTAGATATGGGAGCCGATGGAATAGAACTTGATATCAGGCTATCTAAAGATAATCAAATGGTTGTGTTTCATGATTCATTAT